>OIBT01000526.1_pt1 | contig 14227 bp, 19 predicted proteins | sample 1581091 | NCBI WGS metagenome assembly OIBT01 (sample SAMEA3882549, study PRJEB24775) | human gut metagenome | biome: human-associated habitat; feature: intestine environment; material: feces | place: Netherlands | collected 2009/2010
AGAGTTGCGTTTTTTCCTCTTGCCCTACGGGGTTACGGCTGAAAATCAGCCGTATATAAAAAATCATTCGATTTTTTATATATAGTATTGATATATTGTAATAAATAACTACTTTTGTATCAGTACTTAATGATATATAAACCGTTATAATATGGAAGAAAAAAGACCTAATACTCCCCGCAATTCTACTGTTGCCGTTTCTCCCGAAATCGGTAAGAAATTAGAGCGTTTTTGTGATTCATGTGGTATCACGAAGAAAGATTTTATTTCCCTTTCGTTAGACTATTTTCAACGGTACGGGATAAATCCGGCTAAGCATGAAAGCCCCGCCAAAGAAATGGAAAAACTAATCAAGAAGAACGACCAAGTAATCGGGTTTATCCGTAAGCAGGAGCAGGACATTTTGCGCCCCATGCTTGAAGCCATAACAACCACCGAAGAAAGAATAAAGGCTAATATCGGGAGTTTGGCTACTTCTGATAAGTTAATAGAATTTATACAAGCCGTAGACAGCAATTCCAATATACAGGTAGATACGAGAGATAAATTAGCAGAAACAATCTCCAAACAGAACAAGGAAGTAAAACAAGCGATTTTAACTCTTGCACGCTATTTGGACGAAAAGGGAAAAGCGGGTTTAATTGATAGACTTTTTGGGTGATGATAGTAAAAGTACAGGGAGGCGGTAAAGTTTACGCCAACACCGGCAGCTGCTCTGATGTTGTTTCCTATTTGCAGCATGAAGATGCAGAACGGCTGCAAGCAGGGCTAACGCCTGAACCGTTCTTTAATCAGGAGCAGGACAGGATAAGCCCCAAAGAAGTAACCAACAAGATAGACAACAACCGAAAGGGATTGAAAGCCAAAGAAGCAAAGTTCTATGTTATCACTGTTGCGCCGTCACGTGAGGAACTCCGTAAAATGGGAGCCACGAAAGAGGAACAGGCAGCAGCCATGAAAGAGTATATCCGTACCGAAGTCATACCGAAATATGCAGAGGGGTTTAATAAAGGGCTGAAAGCTGATGATTTGGAGTTTTATGGTAAAATCCATTTTGAACGGCACGAAAAAGACGGAGAAGATTTGCACGCCCATATTATCGTAAGCCATAAGACCAAGAATAACGGTAAATCAATCAGCCCCATGACAAACCACACAGGGAAAAAGAATACAGGTGCAGCACAAGGGGGATTTAACCGCAAAGAGTGGTATTCTTCATGTGAAAGGGCTTTTGATAAACGTTTTAAAAATGAACGTGATATAAAGGAAAGTTTTGAATACAAGAACGCCATGAAGAACGGCACACCAAAAGAAATGCAGGAGCAGATAAACAGAGCCATTCAGCAGGAACGGCAGAGGGAACAACAGGTACGACAGCAACAGGAACAGAGAGTAACACAAGCTGTCAAGACTGAAAAAAGGGATAATAAAGTAAAACCAAAATTATAAAATCATGAAAGAGGGACAATTAAAAAGTAGCAACCGTAGCGGTTGTTTGATGTATTTGGCATTGATTTACGCTTTCCCCATGCTTGCAGCTTTGGCGGTTTTGCCTTTGGGTGTGGTGTATTTGTGTTTTCGTGCCGGAGAAATCGGAAACGGTTTGTTTGTGCTTGCGGTGGAAGCCGGAGCAGTCTATTTGTTTATCAAATACAAACGTAAGGGAAAAAAAGAGGAAGCCCCCAAGAACCCGAATACGGCAGTTTTACGGACAGAAGCCGGAGGGGTGCAGTTGGGAAACCCATTTAGAGGGGTTTTTGTATTAGGAGCAGCCGGAAGCGGGAAAAGTGAAAGTATTGCAGTGCCTTTGCTTTCCGAGTTTGTCCGCATGGGGTTTGCGGGTGTGGTATATGATTTCAAATTTCCGACATTGGCAAAAGATGTACAATCCTTTGTAAACGCCAAAGGAAGCGTTTTAAGACACTTTTATTTGGATTTCAATAATCCGGCTGCATCTTACAGGGTAAACCCTTTAAATCCACGATATTTGCCTAATACGTCTTATGCACGTGAGTACGCACAGGCAATAATAAGCAATCTAATGAAAGAGAGTATCAAGAAGCCGGACTTTTGGACGAGAAGCGCAACCGACCTCTTGACCGCCTGTATTTGGTATCTGAAAGAGGAACGCCCCGATATTTGCGATTTACCGCACGTTTTAGCCATGATAACGAGTAATGATACCGCACTACTTAAAACTTTGCAGAAGAACGTACAAACGGCACAAATGACCGTTAGTATTTACAATGCAATGGAGAGGGGGGCAGACAGCCAAGTAAGCGGGGTTATTGGCACATTACAAGGAGCAATAGCACAGATAAACACTCCCGAACTTATGTTCTTGTTTTCGGGCGATGATTTCTCACTCGATGTGAACGACCCGCAAAACCCTATTATTTTGACAGTCGGAAGTTACCCGACATTAACACAGACTTTTGCCCCATTGTGCTCTTTAGTGATAACGGTTGCTACCAAGCTGATGAACCAGCCGGACAAACATCCGTCTTTTGTTCTTTTGGATGAAGCACCGACCGTATTTATACCGAATATCGAAGTTTTGCCGAATACAGGCAGGAGCAACAAGATAGCAACGGTTATAATGTGCCAGGATATTGCACAGTTAGAGGACGGTTACGGTAGGGAAAAAGCCGATGTTTTGTTTGCTTCCTGCAATTCCCATTTCTATGGCAGGGTAGCAAGCAGCAAAACGGCTGAAATCCTTTCTAAACAATTCGGAAAAGCCGATAAGGTATATATAACATCCAACGAGGGACGCAATACGAGGAAGTTTGGAAAAACTTTTGGTAGGTCTGAAACAATACAGGAACGTGATGTTATCAAGCCGTCAGAGTTTTTAAACTTGCAAGTTGGAGAGTTCGCAGGGTTGGCAGTTGAAAGCAATAAGCCCACGTTCAGAACCCGATTTAAACAGGCACAAAGATCGCAGCCCGCAGAATTGAAGAAGCCCGACTTTTCCGGCTCTGTGAGCGATTATTACAAGCGGGTGAGATATGATATAAATAAAATGCTTGAAATTGGAGGAACTGCCGGAGAGTACGACAGGGACACTATGAAGCTGAACGAAACAAAGAGAAATTTCTTTGGGGTTGAGTATTGAAAACCTTTATCATTTTGATAGTTGCTTTGGTCTGAATGGGGGAAGAACCGCCCCCATCAGCCAAGTACTGAATATCATTTTGTAACACCCGGCAATACTATTTCTGTGGTTTGTGGTTCGATATCGCTATCTTTTTGTTTTTTATCCCTATCTCATAGTGCTGTATAGTATGCTTTCAATTTGGGTGCATAATAGTTTTCTATCTTATCCATGATAGATAAGCGTACTTTTTCAGAAACTTCAAACTGTAGTAATCCATTTGCTACTTCTTCCTCTGTGGTAAGTATATCCAGTTCCTTGTATAACAATTCTTTCTTGTTTTCATCCTTCTCTTCTGATATTTCATCTATTTTCATCATGCGGAGTGTCCCGATAATGTCGAGCGCAACATCCAAACTCATTTCTTTATTCATTTTCTGTGTTGAATTTCTTTAATATTGGAGCATATAGACGTATTACTTTGTCTATTACTGATTGACGTATCGTGTTTGCATCTTCTTCGTTCAAATTGTATGGGTTGAGTCCAAGTACGATTTTTTCCTCTATAGTAAGTATATGGAGTTCTTTATCAAGTTGTTCTATTCTCTCTTTCTCGTTTGGCTGTACGTTTTCAGTGATTTCAATAATTTTTTGCATTCTCATTGTGCCGATAATGTCGGCAACCACATCGAGAGAATGTGCTTTAACACCTAAACCTATGTTAAATTCCATTTGATTGTTTGGAAGTCTTCTCATTGTATATTAACGTTTTAAAAATTTGTATTTACTTTTATTTTCCCTATTGTTTTTTGTTCGTCACGTACTCGACAAAGTTCTTTGTGTGCTTTTTCGTACCGTTCACGCAGAGCCTTGTTTTCATCCCGAAGCCTTTGCAGTTCTTGTGCCTGTTCCTGTACCTTGCTTTCGGCTTTAGCCTTTTCTTCCGCAGCTTTGGCAATGATTTCGGGGGCAGGTAGCTGCACTTGCTTTTGTGATAATATAAATTCACTCATCAGCTTGCAAAGCGCATCCACTTGACTACGTTCTTTTTCTACTTCAGCCGGAACAGGAAGAAAAGGTGTAGCTTCAGTATCGTAAATATCGAAATCGTTCTTTTGCAAGAAACTCCATGTCTTTTCTACCCATTCCCCAACAGGTTGCCCCGCTTTACGGCAATATATTTTTATATCTTCAAGCACGTTTTTAGGCACTCTAATGGTACTTGTTTGTATATCGCTCATATATCTATATGTTAATTAGTTATATGCAAAAATATAAAGAATATATTTAGCTTTCTACAAAATCTACAAAAAATATATTTATCTCTTTTTGTCAATATCAAAGCGTAGAGCATTGATGTTGCTTTCGGTAGTCCATACGGCTATTTTTCGTCCGTCAATTTCAACGGTAACACGAATATAATCGTTACCTTGTGGTTGTTCCTTTTCCTGTGAAACTTCCACTACTTTAACTTTCAATTCTTCCATGTCTATTTTATTTTTTTGTCCTTTAGTTTTCCTTTTAGGGTACTTATTACATATCCTTGTGGGTTCTTCTTTCCTCTAACTTTCCCGATAAGTAAGGACAGTTCATACACAAGGTCTAACTCTTTTTTAGCTGACAATATTAAGTCATAGTTGTTTTTTATTTGCCTATCAGAGAACCCTAACTTTGCAAGGTATTCCCTATCCACCTTATCCAAGAACGCAGATAAATTAACTTTTTGGGATAATAGGTCTTTTCGTTCTACATGTTCATCCCTGTTGCGTGGAATTGCAATAGGATAGAACATGATTTTATAGAATTTCTTTCCGTCTTTCATGTCCGGTTCTTTGTATCTGTATTCAAATGAAAATGGGCTTTTTTCGTCTAATTCCCTTTTTGCAGGTTCGATGACACGTTTTATGAAATCGGGTGTACGTGGGTATTTGTCTGTAAGTTGAAACATTTCTTTCAGCTTAGTAAAAGTAAAGGTTAAAGGTGTTGTTTGCCCACTCATTAGCTCATAGAAGCGTACAGCATAGACAGATGAAAAGGATAGAGCCGTTTCTAACTCAAACTTTCTGTAACCTTTGGTAAAGTTAAGGAAGCACTCTACAATCTTCTCGTTTAACTCAAAAATAACTTTTTCTCGTTTCCGAATTTGCGGTCTTTCTATAATGCGTATAATTTCCCATAGGTTTGAATCTTCATATTCAAATTTCTTATCATTGAGAGAACGCAAAGCGTCTTTTATACGTTTGTAGTTCGTTTGATTATCTGGAACAAAGTAGCTTATAGGAAACTCTAAGATATATCCGCCAAATAAATCTCTATCTATTTTTCCCTTTAGTTCTTTGCCCTCTAACAAGTATTGCCATGTTTCAACCAAGCGTAAGAGAATACGCTTTTCATCCGCAGAAAAGTCATATTTTGCGGTAGTCATAATATACGACTGAATAACGTCTTTATTGTTTATATTCATATAATTACGTTTTAAAAACGACAATTTGCATAGTTGTTTCGCAGCAAATATACATATAAAAACGACATACAGAAAACAAAGTCTATTTTATTTTAGAAAACTATGCAAAAAGTCGTCTTTGACCCCCTTAAAAACTATGCAAAAAGTCGTCTTTAACTATGCAAAAAGTCGTCTTTTGAAAAATAAAATGAATATAATCGGTTGATTTATAACAAGATATAACGTGCTTTTAAAAAGTGATAAGCATAAACAAGTTATGCTATTTAACACAAAGTATTGATTTTAGAGTATAAGTGGCTTAATATCAACACAATAGGGAAAAGGACGACTTTTTGCATAATGGAAAAGCAAAGCAAGAAGCCAAGCGCAGCGGGGAAAAGGACGAAATTCCCCGCGCGTTAAGAAAGGTTTTTTTATGTATATTATTGTAAACTGTTGGCGTTCGTGATTTGGTCGTCTTTTGGATATAACTATTTGTTATACAGATTTTTGCTTATATATCTTTTACAATATCTGTAAAGTTGGACCAGTTTTCTACTTTGTAACCTCTAATGTCACGTACTGACTTTCTGAACCATTCTATTTTCTTTAGTGCTTCAATGGCTCTGAACAGATTGCCTAAATCTTCGCTTTGTGTAAGGTATGTACTTCCTTGTATCCAATCGAAACTATTTTTCTTTAAGACTTCCTTAATTTCAAAGTAAGCACGATTATACGGTTTTCCGTAGTGCTTTTCAAGGTCTGAAATAGACATATCAAAACTTATGGCAAACATACTTCTTCTGTTTGAGGTTTAAACAAATCTTCCTGTCCGAAAAACACATTCTTATCTTCTGTTTCGGCAGAGATGACGATACCAACAAATGGGTTGTTCTCAACCTCTATCACTATCCCGCTTATCCAATTCGGTAATTTGGTAAGGTCGGGAGAAATTAAAACTTTATCTCCTTTTTTCATATAGCTATTATTTTTGTTTTCAAAGATACAGATTTCCCCATTTACTTAGCTGTTTGTACCTGTTAAATTATGCGCAGTCGGAACTATTCCTATTAGCCCGCCACACATCCGACTGCATAACCCCCGCCCCCTTGTGCATTGGCGCAGCTCACGCACGCCCGCACCGCAGGGGAGGGGTATTCCGTCGGCTGCTTAGGCAGTCGAATAGGAATAGCAAGAGGAAACGCCACAGAGTTGCGTTTTTTCCTCTTGCCCTACGGGGTTACGTCTGATTTTCAGCCGTTTATAAAAATGTTTTGAAATTGTTTTGTAATTGCATTAAAATATATACATTTGTAAACCAATGAAATACATTATTAAAGTGCAATTAAATTATAAATTATGGTAGAGAAAAGGCAACAGACAACCGTAACGATAGATACCAACACAGGCGCAAGGCTTGAAAGGCTTGCAAAAGCCAACGGAGTGAGCAAGAAAGAATTTATTTCCCTATCGTTGGACTACTTCGAGAAATACGGAATAAACCCAGCGAAGCACGAAAGCCCAGCACAGGAAATGCAGAAACTTATCAGACGCATAGACCAAGTTGTAGCATTTCAGAAAGTGCAGGAACGTGATTTCATACGTCCTGCAATGCAATCAGTCATGAAAACGGAAGAAAGAATAAATTATGAAATGAATAGACTTTCACAATCTTATGATAATATCCATAAGATGTTATCCGCAATGTTGGATTTGGACGAACGGACGGAGAACGAGCAGAAGCGAGCCAACGAGGAACTAAAAAAAGCTCTCATGTTGCTTGCCAAATACATGGACGAGAAAAACAAGTCTGGTTTAATGGGTAAAATTTTCGGGTAATGATAGTCAAGGTGCAAGGCGGTGGCGGTGGAACCTATGCCAATACAGGAACCAGCGAGGGGGTTATAAATTATCTCCAGCATGAAGATTTCAAGAGGATGCAAGAGGGCAGGAAGATAGAACACTTCTTCAGCCATGCAGAGGACAGGGTAAATCCGCAGGAAGCTATCAGCAGAATAGACACCAACCGCAAGGGATTGAAAGCAAAGGAAGCCAAGTTCTATGTGATAACCGTTGCGCCATCGGCAAAGGAACTTGCCCGAATGGGGGCAACAAAGCAGGAACAGGCGGAAGCCATGAAGAACTATATCCGCAGGGAAGTGATGCCGAGATATGCAGAAGGCTTCAAAAAAGATATAAAGGCAGATGATTTGGTATATTTTGCAAAGATACACTTTGAACGTGATGAACGTGACGGTGAAGATTTGCACGCACATATCATTGTCAGCCATAAGACCAAGAACAACGGCAAGGCGATAAGCCCGAACACCAACCATACAGGGAAGAAAAATACAGGGGTTGTAAAGGGCGGTTTTGACCGTAAGGATTGGTTTAAAGGCTGTGAGCAAGGTTTTGATAAGATGTTTTCATACAACAGGGAAATGAAAGATACTTTTATCTACCGCAATACTATAAAACATGGCTCACCGCAGGAAATAAGAGAAGCAGTTAAACAATTAGTAAAAAAAGAAATGGAACAAGGTAGAGAACAAAAGATGCAGCCTGTTATGACTGCAAAGCTGAATGACAGCATAGAAAAAGCTGTTTTGAAAGAAACTACATCGGGAACGCACCTGCTTATCAGGTACAAGGACAATACAGGTGAAACGCACAGGCTTACCGAAAAAGAGGTCGAGGACATACGGACAGGTCGTTACCCAATGGAAGCCATAGCCAACAAGATAGCGGACAACCATAGGGAAAAAGAAGAAGAACGCAAGCAGGAAAAAACAAATAAAGGGGGGCTTTCACGATGAAAGAGGGAGGTATTAAAAAAGGCATGGGATGCTTTACAATCCCTTTTGCATTGATAGTGCTGCCGATTGCATTGTTTTTGGTTATATTGCCGTTCTTCATGGTAAAAACGGTATGGCTGTATCTTACAGAGGGAAAAATCGCCAATGCGATATTTACCCTTGTGTGTACCTGTCTTTTGCTTTGTGCCTATTATGGTGCGTTTGTGCTGTTACGCAAGTTCATGGGCAAGGGAAAGAGAGCCAAAAACGCAAAACCGAGCAATCCCAATGCCGTACAGCTTCACACGACAAGGGGCAATATCGTTTTGAACAATCCCTTTAGGGGAATTTTCGTGTTGGGTGCAGCAGGGAGCGGAAAGTCGGAGTCTGTCGGAGTTCCTTTGCTTGGGCAGTTCATAGGGAAAGGTTTTGCAGGGGTGGTTTATGATTTCAAGTTTCCGACACTTGCCGATGATGTGGAAGCCTTTGTAAAGGCAAAATCAAGCTCTCTAAGGCATTATTATCTTGATTTCAATAATCCGCTAAGGTCTTATCGTGTCAATCCTTTAAACCCGAAATATATACCTAACACGAGTTATGCAAGGGAATACGCACAGGCTATTGTTTCAAATCTTCTGAAAGAGAGCATAAAGAAGCCAGACTTTTGGACGAGAAGCGCAACGGACTTGCTTACTGCCTGTATTTGGTATCTGAAAGAGGAACGGCAGGACATTTGCGACTTGCCACACGTTTTTGCTATGATAACGAGTAATGATGTGGACTTGTTAAACCTGTTGCAGACCAACACGCAAACGGCACAAATGACCATGAGCATATACAATGCCATGCAGCGCAAGGCGGACGGACAGGTATCGGGAGTTATAGGAACATTGCAGGGGGCAATCGCACAACTAAACACCCCCGAACTGATGTACATCTTTTCGGATGACGATTTTAGTTTGAACGTGAACGACCCTCAGAACCCAATCGTTTTGACGGTGGGCAGCTTCCCGACATTGGCGCAGACCTTTGCCCCTTTGTGTTCTTTGGTCATAACGGTTGCATCCAAGCTGATGAACCAGCCGGCAAAAGCACCCTCTTTCGTCATGCTGGACGAAGCACCGACCGTTTTTGTGCCTAATTTGGAAGTTCTTCCGAATACCGGACGAAGCAACAAGGTTGCAACGGTTCTGATGTGCCAAGACCTTGCGCAGCTTACGGACGGTTACGGAAAGGAAAAATCAGATGTGTTGTTTGCTTCATGCAACACGCATTTTTATGGTCGTGTCGCATCGAGCATAACGGCAGACATTCTTTCCAAGCAGTTCGGGAAAACGGATAAGGTCTATACCACTACCAGCGAAAGCAGGAGAGGATTACAAGGTTTTATAAAGCCACACAAAACGGAGAGCGAAACGATACAGGAGCGTGATGTAATCAAGTCGGCTGCATTCTTGCAAATGGGAGTGGGAGAGTTTGCAGGGATAGCCGTAGAAAGCAACGTGACGCAGTTTAGACGCAAGTTCTTACAGGCGGACAGACCAGCCCGACAGCCGTTAAGCACACCGCCAAGCAGTAGGTTTGTTTCATTGTCGGATTATTATCAGACCGTAAGGAACGATATAGACCAGCTTTTAAGATAGGGGTTACTTGCACATTTCACCCAAATGTATCGCTTTTATAACTTTGGTTGTTTTCCCTGCCGTTGTGTCTTTTTTGGTAATCTACTACATATATTTGAAATCCGTACAGATAACAAACATTAAGATAAGCCGATACAAACAAAAAGCCGTTCATGTTCGGACGGCTTTTTGTTTGGTTACTCTGCTGAATCCATTTCACCTTTGTTGCCTTTTCTCTTTTTGAGCATCTTGTTGATAGAGAACGCAACTACGAGCAGTAATGCAATAAGAACAATTATAGCCATAATAATATATTTAAAATTTATAATTTGGATAATATTTGTTTGGTATCTTCTTCGTTCAGTTTGTTGCCTTTATAGTCATAAATGGCTTTACAGCTTTCGCAAAGATAGTAGTTCCATTCTCCCCAAACTTTGAGAACTACCAGTTCATCAGCACAGCAGGGGCAATTTGTGGGGCATATATCGCCATCACTTTTAGTTATATATTTCATTGTTTTGTAGTCTTGAATTTTACAAACCCATTATTATAGTTTCCTATTATATTCCTATTGCTATCATATATGTAACCGTTTGAATAATAGTATTTAATATCATTCTTTGTATCATATATATAGCCGTTTGAATAATTCCCTATGATTTCCCCTTTCTTATTCAATATATAGCCATTGCGGTATGTAATACCACACGAATATAATTTATTCTCAATAATTTGTTTGTATAACTGTGGTAGTTTTTTGTCAGATGAAGATGTTATTACGAAAGCACCACTTTCAATTTTTGCGTTTACTTGTGGTGAAGTTATTATTGAATCATTGAAAACAAATGCAATTTGCTTTCCAATGGCTTTTTCTGTTTCAATAGCCCATTTTTTTATTTTCTGTTGACTTATTTGTCCGAAAATAGCATATTGTCCTAAATTACTTGTGTCTAATTCTAAAGTTGCGAAATCGTTTACGGTTAAAATTGGCTCTATGGATAGACTGTCTTTTTTGTTGTCTATTACATGATACCAACCGTTTTCCCTATGTGTGTTTTGAGAAACTGCAATCAAAGGAAAGCACAGGGAGAATGATAATAATATAAATAATACTTTGTTTTTCATAAAATGTAGGTTTTATAGTTCTCTATTCTTTTATTTTTCTACTAATCCATTGGCGCACAGGGGTAGCCTTTAGGGTGCATATTCTCTGTGCTTTGCTCAAAAGCAGGGTGTCTTTCCAATTCTTCAAGACTTATTTTCCCTCTTTGGTAAAGGCTTTGAACTTCTTCCTTTGATAGTGCATCAAATTTAGAGCCAGCCCAAAGAACCGCACTATCCGAACTTTCGGGAGAGTGCATAATATCTATGATTTCATCTATCGTTTTCATACTTCTGTATTCACTTTTATTTTCCCTATTATTTTTTGTTCGTCACGCACTCTGCAAAGTTCTTTGTGCGCTTTTTCATACCGTTCACGCAGAGCCTTGTTTTCATCCCGAAGTCTTTGCAGTTCTTGTGCCTGTTCCTGTACCTTACTTTCGGCTTTTGCCTTTTCTTCCGCAGCTTTGGCAATGATTTCGGGGGCTGGTAACTGCACCTGTTTTTGTGATATTATAAACTCGCTCATTAGCTTGCAAAGAGCATCCACTTGGCTACGCTCTTTTTCCACTTCGGCAGGAACAGGCAAGCAGGGGGTTGCTTCATTGTCGTATATGTCGAAATCATTCTTTTGTAGAAAATTCCATGCCTTTTCCACCCATTCTCCGACAGGTTGCCCAGCTTTTCGGCAATATATTTTTATATCTTCAAGCACGTTTTTAGGAACTCGAATAGTGCTTGTTTGTATATCGCTCATATTATTGTTGATTAATTGATTATGTTCAAAAATATAAAGAATATATTTAGCTTTCTACAAAATCTACAAAAAATATATTTATTTCTTTCTGTCAATATCAAAGCATAGAGCATTGATGTTGCTTTCGGTAGTCCATACGGCTATTTTCCGACCGTCAATTTCAACGATAACACGAATGAAGTCGTTACCTTGTGGTTGTTCCTTTTCCTGTGAAACTTCTACAACCTTAACTTTTAGTTCTTCCATATCTATTTGTTTTTAGTTACTATTCAATCCCAAAATCTTCCATTAAACAAACTCTTATGATAGCCCCTATTTGTTTTGCTGGCTTATCTATATATTGCTCAAACTTCTTTTGTATCTTTTGTGCTACCTGTACTGCTATCTCTGGATGCAGTTGCACCGCATTCACTACACGTTTAACATATCCTTTATCGCTTTTAGAGAACCTTGATATAGTTGTAGTTATGTAGATAATCGCTTGTTTTGCGCTTTCATACTCTAATAGTTTCTGTTGTTCAGATTGCCTTGTGTAAATGTAAAACTTGTATTCGGTTACTTCTTTGCCTTTATAGCTCTTGGGTTCAAACTCGAAATATAAATCGCATTGTCCGTCATTGTATAACTCCCGAAGCTCTTTTTGTGGGTCGTCAAGCACACGCCTTTTAAAATCACAACCTCGTTTATATTTATTTTCCAACATGAACATTTCTCGAAGTTTTTCGACTGTGTAGAAGAAGAACCCAGCGTTTCGGTATTGGCAGCACAACTCATAAAACCTTTGTGAGAATGTACTTTTTAGTGCGATTGCTACCGTCATGGAGTAACTCGTGAAGTTTTTTGCAAGTTCTACGTAGTATGGTAGTACTTCTTTGGAAACTTGCACCTCAAAATACGATTTATTTTTGATATGCTTAACGTAATTGATGAAGCCGATACTTAGCCACATTTTTTCGTTGTTAATCTCTATATCACGATTTCTAAGCCGTTTCAGTGCATCGTATATGTTCTGCATCTTGGTGTTATCACCACATTTTTTTAATTCTTCCTCGTGTATGGTAATAATCAAATCATCGAACAAATCCCGTCTGCCGTTCTCGTTCTCTATGTATTGCGCCCGAATATTTCGTATAATGGAGTATAAAGCACGTTTTTCGATAAGGTCGAATTTGTAGCGTGCGGTTGTGAGTGCATTATCTTGAGATAAGATAATATCTCGTGCTTTTTTTTCTTTATTAGTCATAGGCTGAATGTTTTCCACAAAGGAAACATTTCTCTACGACAAAATCAAATATTTGACGTAGAATATTTGTCGTAGATAACGCTTTTTTTCGGAAATTTGTCGTAGATGCTCGGAAATTTGTCGTAGATGCTCGGAAATTTGTCGTAGATGATGCTTGTAAATAACTGATTATAAATATGTTCCACTATGCCGAAAAAGTAACTAAAAAGAAACTAAAAATTACCGTAAAGCAATGGAGTGTTTTTCTTTTTGGTTTATAGTGGTCGCTTCGCTCTCCATTCGGATAAAGCAACGGTAGGGGAAAAAGAATATCTTTTTTGTTTGTGTGAGGAAAAAAGGTAAAGCAAACGAAGTGCGGTAGATTTAAGGCAATTTTCCGCGTGTTAAAATTTGTTTTTATATGTATTATTGTATTATAATATGGTGGGTATTGATATATGGATATGAATATATATACATAAAACCGCCGAGAGTATTCCCAGCGGTTTTTTAGTTTCAGATAGCTATTATGCGTCTTTTACTATATCCGTAAAGTTAGACCAGTTTTCAACCTTATAGCCTCTAATGTCACGTACTGATTTTCTGAACCATTCAATTTTTTTTAAGGCTTCAATGGCTCTGAACAGATTGCCCAAATCATCGCTCTTTGTTAGGTACGTGCTTCCTTGTATCCAATCAAATCCGTTTTTCTTTAATACTTCTTTGATTTCAAAGTAGGCACGGTTATACGGCTTCCCGTAGTGCTGTTCAAGGTCTGAAATAGACATATCAAAACTTATTGCAAACATACTTCTTCTGTTTGGGGTTTGAACAAATCTTCCTGTCCGAAGAACACATTTTTATCCTCTGTTTCGGCAGAAATAACGATACCGACAAAAGGGTTGTTTTCAACCTCTATCACTGTCCCACTTATCCAATTTGATAGTTTGGTAAGGTCGGGGGAAATTAAAACTTTATCTCCTACTCTCATAAGTTATTATTTTTGTTTTCAAAGATACTGATTTCCTTGTTTATTTTGGTGTTTGGGCTTGTTAAATTATGCGCATTCGGAACTATTCCTATTTGTCCGCCACACATCCGCCTACATACCCCCGCCCCCTTGTGCATTGCGCAGCTCGCACCGCAGGGGAGGAGTATTCCGTCGGCTGCTTAGGCAGACGAATAGGAAT
>OIBT01000541.1_pt1 | contig 13875 bp, 9 predicted proteins | sample 1581091 | NCBI WGS metagenome assembly OIBT01 (sample SAMEA3882549, study PRJEB24775) | human gut metagenome | biome: human-associated habitat; feature: intestine environment; material: feces | place: Netherlands | collected 2009/2010
ACTCATGGAAAACCTCCCATTTCCCGATGTCCAAGAAATGGGAGGCAGTTCACAGGCACCTTTGTGGTGGTTTTTGTTTAAGCGCCGGCGATGACGAGATTTGGGCGGGCGTCGTCGGCGATCTCGGCGAGTGAGGTGGCGACGGCCTCGTCGGGGTCGCTGTCCATCACGATGGTGCCGACGTCGGCAAGCTCGGCAAAACGGTACATGCCGCGTCCGTTGACCTTACTGGCGTCCATGAGGGCGACGCTTTGACGGGCGGCACCGACCATAGCCGCTTTGGTCTCGGCCATCTGGGGAAAGTCGGTCGTAAAGCCGCAACCGGGAACAAAAGCGCCCGGGCACATGACGGCAAGGTCGGCGTGGACCATTTGGAGCGCCTGCATGGTAAGTGGGCCGTACAGATAGCGATGACCTTTGCGCAGCGCCCCGCCCAGCATGACGACATCGACCGAGGGCATGCTCTCGTCGATATAATCGGCGATGGTAATGTCGGCCGTGATAACGGTGATGCCGTCGCGCTGATCGAGGAGCCGGACGAACTCGAGCGCCGTGGTGCCCGAGTCGACGAGCAGCGTGTCGCCGTCATTGACGAGCTCGATGGCGCTTTGCGCGATGGCCTGCTTGGCGGCGACGTTGACATTGATGCGGCGATCCTGCGTGGAGACGGTCAGGCGCTTGTGAAGCGAAACGGCGCCACCATGCGTGCGGCGCAGCTTGCCTGCTTCGGCGAGCGCGTCCAGGTCGGCGCGGGCGGTGACGGAGGACACGCCAAAGGTTTGGGCGATTTCTGCTACCTGCACCGAGGCATTATGCTCGAGCATTTCCATAATGGCGGTACGGCGTTCGTCGGCAAAAGCACGGTTGGTAGCTTGGGCCATGTCTGCTCCATTCTCGGCTAAATTTGCAGGAATTGTGTTGACTCTATTTTCGTTCATTTTCTTTTTGAGTAAGAAAACACCTTTCGATTACTTATCTTTTCTATAAAAGAAAGACGCTGAACGCACAAAATTCAATATCGAACACGCCCACTCGGCTCCAATTCCTTCCGTTTACTTTTCAAAAACGACGGTATTGACCTGCATGGGCTCAATATCTCGCACGTGCAAAGCCGCTGATTTTCATACAATGAGCGCAGTAAAACGCAAGGTAAAACGCCTTGTGAACAACTACGCCCGATGTCCAGATGCGGGCGAGGGAGAGGAGCAAACGCTCATGGCACTTGTTACCACCGAAAAGATGCTCAAGGACGCTCAGGCCGGCCACTACGCTGTTGGCGCTTTCAACGTCGAGAACCTCGAGTTTGTTATGGCCGTTCTGGCCGCTGCCGAGGAGACCAAGTCCCCCGTCATCATGCAGACCACCCCGGGCACCATCAAGACCGCTGGTCTGGACTACTTCTACGGCATGGTCAAGGCTGCCGCCGAGCGCGCTTCCGTGCCCGTCGCTCTGCACCTCGATCACGGCGATGGCTATGACCGCTGCATGCAGGCTTTCCGCACTGGCTACACCTCCGTCATGATCGATGGCTCGCACGAGTCCTTCGAGGACAACATCGCCCTGACCAAGTCCGTCGCCGACGCTGGCCGCGCCATGGGCGTGCCCGTCGAGGCCGAGCTCGGTAAGGTTGGCGGCAAGGAGGACGACGGTCCCGCGGTTGAGGGCGAGAGCCCCTACACCGATCCTGCCGAGGCTAAGGAGTTCGTCGAGCGCACTGGCTGCACCTCCCTCGCTATTGGCGTTGGCACCAGCCACGGTGTGTACACGAGCGATCCGCACATCGAGCAGTCCGTGGTCAAGGCCATCCGCGACGCCGTCGACGTGCCGCTGGTCCTGCACGGCACCTCCGGTGTGCCCGATGAGCAGGTCGCCGAGGCTGTGAAGAACGGCATCTGCAAGGTTAACTACGCTACCGAGTTGCGTCAGGCCTACACCAAGGGCTTCATGGCCTACATGGCCGAGAACCCTGCCTGCTTCGATCCCAAGAAGCCGGCCAAGGAGGGCATGCGCGAGATCACCGAACTGGTTAAGATCCGCATGACCAACCTCAACTCCGTGGGCAAAGCAGAGTAACAGCAAGGGTACTCTGATCCCATCGGGCCGTCCGGAAACGGAAAAGGGCCTATCTCTCAGAACGTCCTCGGACATGTCGGAAGCCCCGCTGCGCGCTACGCGCTGCGGGGCTTCCTCCGTCCTGCGGAATGTTCTGAGAGATAGGCCCTTTTCCGTTTCCGGACGGCCCTGCTCGATCGCCCTTGTGGCGTTGGGCGGAAAGGGGTGGGGCGTCAGGGCTTCTTTGTTGATGAGGGGTTAGTATGCCCGGGCTTGGTTGGGGAAGGTTCTGTCTAGGGATGCTTGGAGCTTTTCGAACGATGCTCGCAAGTTGTGGCTCTGGTCGGTTGAGCGTTTGGCTTTTGTGGTGGGGGAGTCGAGGAGGCCGTTTCTCTGTGTCGGGGGGAAGGAGAAAAGGTTTGCATGTTTTAGGGATGGCTGCTGTGCTGCGTCATTGGAAGAATGCATGCTTATGCGGCCTCCTCGATGTCCACCAAAAGATTGCGCTCGGGGTGTGCTGCTAGGTCCCGTGCGCTGGCAGTATTATGCCGCGGGTGCTGCAAAGAAGCGCTAAAGAAAGGCTTAACCTGGTTTGGTGTTACGATGAAACCGCAGGTCAAAGCTATTGCATAACACTCTTGAAAGGTTGGGAGCTTAAGGGCTTTCTAAGGTTTGTGGCGCGGATGTGGCGCGGACGTGCGGGGCGTGTGGACGGCTCGTTCCTAGCGCTGCGGCTCTGCAGTACGCACATGCTCGATGACCTTTTCCATGGTGGCGTCGATGCGGTCCTTTTTGAGTTCGCATTCCCAGATGGTTATGGGCGTCCAGCCCATTTGAGTGAGTGCTGCCACGGCAGCACGGTCGCGCTCGACGTTGCGACGGAACTTTGCCTCCCAAAACTCAACGTTGCGCTTGGGCTGGCTAGGGTTGCACTTGGGGCAGCGATGCCAAAAGCAACCGTTGACGAAGATGGCGATTTTGCGCCCGGGGAAGGCGATATCGGGTTTGCCGGGAACCTTCCATTCCAAACGATAGCCCGTGAGGCCCGCGGCGCGCAGGCGCTGGCGAACGAGCAGCTCGGGCTTGGTGTTGGCGCGTTTGTTGCCCTTCATGGACTTTTTGATGGCGTCGCGACGGCGGACCAGTTCGCGCTCGTCAGCGGAAAGGTCCGAGGTATCGATGCCGTCGAGCAGACCGGGCTTGGGGCGCTTCTTGCTGCGGCGCTTAGGTGCGCGCTTGGGCTTGGAAGCGGGCTCGTCGGTCGTGGTGGCCTCGGCGTCGTTGGCGGCGCCGTTGGCCTCGAGCTGGTCTTCCTTCAACTCAATCAGAGCATCGATAAGCCCCTTGTCGGCGGGCATCCACTCAACCGTGGCAAGCGAGGTGCGCGGAATCCAGCGGATATCGAGCTGGCGGTCGTGCTTCTGGGGCTCATCGGATTCATCGGCCAGCGAGCAGTAGTAGCACTCCATGGAGAGATGAAAATCGGGGTAGTCGTACTCAACGGTATAGAAATCGCGCAGGTTGGTGACTTTTACCTGCAGCTCTTCCATGAGCTCGCGGCGTACAGCGTCCTCGGGCGTCTCGCCGCGCATGAGCTTGCCACCGGGGAACTCCCAAAGTCCCTGCATGTCGCCATAGCCGCGCTGCACGGCAAGCAGCTCGTCAGATCCTTCCTTGCGAATGATCCCAGCGGCAACATGAACAGTCTTCAACAGGAGTCCTCCCTCAACATCAACAAGTGGCAGGGCAGTCTTTTTGGGACGGGGCTTTTTTAGCTGCCCTATGTCAAATGCGGCCTCATGCTTCGAAGGCTTCGGATGGGGTAGCTAAAAAAGCCCCGTCCCAAAAAGACTACCCCTACCTTACACAACGGTAAGGCAAGCGTAAGCCATATCGATGGTAGCCGACTCGTCTTCTTGCGACTATAGATGCCGTAGACTAATCGCAAGAAAGGACTCGGTATGCAAACCACGCACATGGCGACCCCGGTACTGGAGGTCGCGCATCTCGAAAAGGTATACGGAGCGCTAGGCAACGTGACCCGCGCGCTCAACGACGTCAGCTTTACCGTCAACCGCGGTGAATTTGTTGGCATCATGGGCGCTTCGGGCTCGGGCAAGTCGACCCTGCTCAACTGCGTGTCGACCATCGATAGCGCCACAAGTGGCACGATCCGCATCAACGGGCAGGACGTGACGCGCATGAAGCAGGCTAAGCTTTCGCAGTTCCGCCGCGAGGAGCTCGGCTTTATCTTCCAGGACTCCAACCTGCTCGATACGCTCACGGCACGCGAGAACATCGCCCTGCCGCTCACCATTGCCCGCACAAACTCGGCAGAGATCTCGACCCGCGTGCAGGATGTGGCAGCGCGCCTGTCCATCAGTCAGGTACTCGACAAGTATCCCTACCAAATGTCCGGCGGCCAGCAGCAGCGCGTCGCCGCGGCTCGCGCGCTCGTCACCGACCCCACCATGATCATGGCCGACGAGCCCACCGGCGCCCTCGATTCCAAGAGCGCTCGCCTGCTGCTCGAGAGCCTGGAGGCCCTTAACCGCCGCCTGCGAGCCACCGTACTCATGGTCACGCACGACAGCTTTGCCGCCAGCTACACGAGCCGTGTGCTGTTTATCCGCGACGGCAAGATCTTCACCGAGCTGCGCCGCGGCGACACCGACCGCCGAGAGTTCTTCGACCGCATTATGGAGGTCGTTGCCATGATGGGCGGTGAGGGCTCCGATGCTCTGTAAACTCGCTTGGGGCAACGTTCGCCGTGCCGGCCGCGACTACCTCGTCTACCTTTTGACGCTCACCCTGGGCGTCACGGTCTTCTATGCCTTTAACACCATCTCGATGCAGGTCGACATCGCCGGAATCGATGAAAAGGGCTTGGCGCAGGTAATGGGCAGCATGCTCGGCGACCTGACGTACTTTTTGGCCGGTGTCATGGCCTTTTTGATGGTGTATGCCAATAACTTCATCATGAAACGCCGCAAGAAGGAGTTTGGCCTGTACCAGGTGCTCGGCATGGGGCGCGGGCGCGTCGCCACGATCATGGCGCTCGAGACCGTGATAGTATCGGTCGTGGCCTTTGTCGTCGGCATTGTGCTGGGTGTGGGACTCTCCCAGCTCATGACATTCTTTACGGCCTCGCTCTTTAAGACACAGATCGCCAATTTCCACTTCTTTTTCTCGGTGCATGCGTTCAATCTGACCCTTGCCTGCATGCTCGTAATGTTTGTGCTCACGCTACTGCTGAACCTTCGCGCCGTGCGGCGTACCAAACTCATCGAGCTTATGGGTGCCGAGCGTCGCAACGAGAGCATCAAGACACGCAACCCCTGGATCGCGATTGCCATCTTTGCCGTGGGCGTGGTGCTTGTGGGCGTGGCCTATTACCGTCTGCTACGTGATGGGTTCCCGCTAACCGCGACGGACAGCAAGCTGCAAGAGGCCATGAACCAGTTTGGTATTACGACCGTTATGGTTACCGTGGGCACCTTTGCCCTGTTCTGGGGACTCTCGGGCATGCTCATTAAGCTGCTGCAGAGCCTGCGCGGCGTGTATTGGCGCGGCCTCAACATGTTTACCGTGCGCCAGCTTGCGGCCAAGGTCAACACGGTGTGCTTTTCGATGGGCGTCATCGCGATGCTCCTGTTTTTGGCCATCACCTCGGTGACGTGCGGTATGTCGATTGCCAATGTGATGAACGAAAACCTGGAGCGCTATAACCCTGTTGACGTGTCGCAGACGTATGTCTATTACACGCCCGATACGCTCGACTACTACAAAGAGTACATCAATCCGTCTGAAGCCGATCGCATGGTGCTGGCCGATAGTACGGTCGATTTGTACTCCGCATGGCACGGCGATCCATGGCACGGCGATCGTAAGGGCAAGTCGGCGGACAACAACGACGAGACCGGCAAGAAGGTCAATATTGCCGATGTTGCCGATGAGCATGTGCAGATCGATTCGTATCTGAGTTACCCAGTTGGCGGCTCGAATCCTTCGGTGACCCCAAGTGAGATGTGCAAGATCATGGGCGAAAAGCTTCCCAAGGCGTTCGGGGGTAGCAATGCCGATACGATGGGTCTGTTTGTGACGCCGGCGAGCCAGTACAACAAACTGCGTCAGATGATGGGCGAGGAGCCGGTGCACATCGGTCACGACCAGTATCTGCTCACGTGTGATATGGGCGGCGAGCTGGTCGACCTGTACACCAAGTATATGGCTGGCGGCCATGCCCTTACCTTGGGCGGGCATACGCTCAAGCCCGCAACCGATAAGTCGGACGAAGATGCGGCGGCCATCGCCAACTCGGCGATGGGCAGTAATCCGGGTACCGTCGTCGTTGCCGACGAGCTGTTGTCCCAACTTAATCTGCAGCCGTATTCCAGTAGCCTGCTCGTTAACTACAAACAGGGGATGGATACGACCGAGGCAGACGAGAGTATTAAATACACTGTGCTCGACAATCTGCTCGTTGACGGCAAGGAGCCGGGGTCGTGGGGAACCTTCATCACACGCTCCGAGATGTACACGCAGGCAGCGCAAATGAACGGTCTTATTAGCTACCTAGCCATCTACATCGGCTTTGTATTGGTCGTTGCATGCGCGGCGATTCTGTCGATCCAGCAACTCTCCAACGTGGCCGACGGCAGCCGCAGCTATCGTGTGCTGGCACAGATCGGCTGCGACGACCGCCAGATTCGCCATTCGGTGATGGCGCAGCAAGCGGTATTCTTCCTGTTCCCGCTGGCAGTGGGCCTGGCACACTCCTTTGTGGCACTTAAGGTGATCATCGAGCTGGTGAGCATTTTCGGAAATATGAGCATCGGCGGCACCGTGGGCCTCACCTGTGCAATCTTCCTGGCAGCATACGGTGGCTACTTCTTGGTGACTTACCTCATGAGTGCTGGCATGGTACAAGCTGCCATCGCCATCCGCTACAGCGAATAGCCGACTCAAAGCAAAACAATCGCTGGTTGAGCATAAGTCAGCGAAAGCGCCCCTAGACGAGCAAGGTGACGTAAAAGAGGAGGGAAGCGTACTTTTGGGTACGCGACCGACGATTGAACGTCAGATTGCCGCTTAGGGGCGTTTGCAGCGTCGGCTGGTTACGCGGTTTGGCAAAACCGCGTAATTAAATACGTTCCGCGATCTCGTGGATGAGGTAGTCGGTCTTTTCCCAGCCCAGGCACGGGTCGGTGATTGACTTGCCAAAGACGCCGCCGTCGACCGGCTGGTTGCCGTCCTCCAGGTAGGACTCGATCATAAAGCCCTTGACTAGCTTGGAGATGGACTCGTTGCGGCGGCAGCTGTCGAGCACCTCCTTGCAAATGCGATACTGCTCCAACGGACGCTTGCCCGAGTTGTCATGGTTGCAGTCGATGACCGCTGCCGGATTGGCATAGCCGGCGTGCTCGGTATAGCGCTCGGCCAGACGCTCCAGGTGCTCGTAGTGGTAGTTGGGGTAGGTACGACCGTCGAGACCGATGTAGCCACGCATAACGGCGTGCGCGAGCGGATTGCCGTCGCACTCGACCTCCCAGTTGCGGAAGATGAAGCTCTGGTGCGCCTGCGCGGCGTAAATGGAGTTGAGCATAACGGTGGTAGAGCCGGCGGTGGGATTCTTCATGCCGACGGGCACCGAAATGCCGCTCGACACCAGGCGATGCTCCTGGTTCTCGACCGAGCGTGCGCCTACGGCAACATAGCTCAGCAGGTCAACGAGGTACTGGTAGTTGGACGGATAGAGCATCTCGTCGGCGGTGAAGAAGCCCGTTTCCTCAATAACGCGCAGGTGCATATGGCGGATGGCCTTGACGCCTTCGAGCAGGTCGTCGGGAGCCTCGGGGTTGGGGTTGTGCAGCAGGCCCTTGTAGCCGGTGCCCTTGGTGCGCGGCTTATTGGTGTAGACGCGCGGAATGATGATGAGCTTGTCCTTGACCTCCTCGGCGGTCTTGGCCAGTCGGTTCATATACTCGAGAACCGAATCCTCGCGGTCGGCAGAGCACGGGCCGATGATGAGCACCTTGCGTGCGTCCTCGCCGGTAAAGACTTTGGCGACCTCGGCGTCAAATGCCTGCTTCTTGGCGGTAAGCTCGGTAGAAAGCGGCATTTCCTCGCGGATCTCCATGGGGATCGGCAGCCTGCGTTTGAAATTCATGGCCATAGGGGCCTCCTCAATCTATAGAAAGAGCAATAAGCGTATTGTCGAGTGCTCGGCATTATCCGCTGTCGCACGCTAAAGTGCAAGCCCTTGTCACCCCGAAACCTACCAAAAAGGGACAGGTTTATTTTGGCAGGTTTTATCTGGGCAAACGTTGACGGGCCCCAGAATGGAATGATGTCACGTGGCTTGGGAGAGGCCGTCGATCGAGTTCCAGGGGAGGCGGTTCGAGGCCGCAGAACAAAATACGGGGGGCGCAGGTTGTCCTGCGCCCCCGTTTTCTGGGTATTGCAGTTGTTTGCCGCCGGTTTTTTACGCCGCTTCGTCGAACTGCGAATTGTACAGGTCGGCGTAGAAGCCGCCCTGGGCGAGCAGCTCGTCATGCGTGCCCTTCTCGACGATGTCGCCGTCGCGAATCACCAAGATCACGTCGGCGTTGCGGATCGTGGACAGGCGGTGTGCGATGACAAAGCTCGTGCGGCCCTGCATCAGCGCATCCATGGCGCGCTGGATAAGCTCCTCGGTGCGGGTATCCACGTTGGAGGTCGCCTCGTCCAGAATCAGCGCCGGGCGGTCGGCCAAAATGGCACGGGCGATGGTCACGAGCTGGCGCTGACCCTGCGACAGGTTGGTGCCCTCCTCGTTGATCATAAAGTCATAACCGCCGGCAAGCGTATGGATAAAGTGGTCGCAACGCGCGGCACGCGCAGCGGCCTCGACCTCGGCATCGCTCGCATCGGGACGTCCATAGCGGATGTTCTCGCGGATGGTGCCGTTAAACAGCCAGGTATCCTGCAACACCATGGCAAACTCGCCGCGCAGCGCCGCGCGGTCCCAGTCGCGCACGTCGATGCCCTCGACGCGCAGCGAGCCGCCGTCCACATCGTAAAAGCGCTGCAGCAGCTTAATGAGCGTGGTCTTGCCAGCGCCGGTGGGGCCGACGATGGCGATGGTCTGGCCGGGCTTAGCCTCGCAGCTAAAGTCGTGGATGATGGTCTTGTCGGGCGTGTAGCCAAACTTGACGTGGTCGAACTCCACGTGGCCGGGGCGCTTCTCGGGGATCTGCGCGTCGGCCTTCTGCTCCTCCTCGGGCGCGGCCAGGAACTCAAAGACGCGCTCGGTGGCAGCTGCCATCGACTGCATCGTGTTGCTCACGTTGCCCAACTGCTGCACGGGTTGCGTAAAGTTGCGCACGTACTGGATGAAGCTCTGGATGTCGCCGGGCGTGGCATTGCCGGTCAGCGCGAGCTGCGCACCCACCACGACGACTCCCACGTAGCCCATGTTGCCTACCAGGCTCATAAGCGGCATCATCAGGCCCGACAGGAACTGCGAGCGCCAGCCACTAATAAAGAGCCGGTCGTTTTGACGGTCGAACTCCTCGATCGAGGCCTCGGCGCGGTCGAACACCTGAATGACGTTCTGGCCGGCAAAGTCCTCCTCGATAATGCCGTTGACCGCGCCCAGAACCTGCTGTTGCTCGCGGAAGTACGGCTGCGAGAAGTGAATCATCACCATCAAGATAATTGCGGCTGCCGGCAGCGTGAGCACGGTGACGCCGGTGAGCGGCAGGCTGATCGATAGCATCATGACGAGCACGCCGATAATCTGCGTCACCGACGTGATGAGCTGCGTCACGCTCTGGTTGAGCGACTGGCCCAGCGTATCGACATCGTTGGTGATGCGGCTGAGTACGTCGCCCTTGCTGTGGCCGTTAAAGTAACTCATCGGCACGACGGCGATTTTGGCGGCGATCTCCTTGCGCATGCGATAGCAGATCTTTTGCGTGACGCCGGTCATGAGCCAGCCCTGGATTAGACTGCAGATAGAGCTCGCCAGATACAGGCAGAGCAAAAAGCCGAGCGTCTTGGCGATCCAGGCAAAGTCGACATCGCCGGTGCCGTTGACCTTGGCAACCAGGCCTTCGAACAGTTTGGTGGTAACCTGGCCGAGCACCTTGGGCCCCACAATGTTAAAGATGACCGAGCACACGGCAAAGGCGACGGCGGTAAACACGGCAATCTTGTGCTGGCCGATATAGCCGAGCAGCTGCCTCATGGTGCCTTTAAAGTCCTTGGCCTTTTCGCCGCGGCCCATGCCACCCATACGGCCCATAGGACCGCGCCGGCGGGTGGGCTTGGGAATCTGAGTCTTGGTCTCGTCTGCCATTAGCGCTCGCCTCCTTCCATGACGGCTGCAATTTCTTCTTGGGTGAGCCCCAGCTCCTCGGCGGAAAGCTGCGATTGTGCGATCTCCAGGTATGCCGGGCAGTTGTGCAGCAGCTCCTCGTGCGTACCGGTGCCCACCACGTGGCCGTCATCGAGCACGATGATCTGGTCGGCGTGCATGATGGTCGCGATGCGCTGGGCCACGACCACGAGTGCGGCGTCAGTAACGTTTTTGGCCAGCTCTTCGCGCAGGCGAGCGTCGGTCTTGTAGTCGAGGGCGCTAAACGAGTCATCGAACACCACGACCTCGGGCTTTTTGGCCAACGCGCGGGCGATGGCCAGGCGCTGGCGCTGGCCGCCCGAGACATTGGATCCGCCCTGGCTGATGGGGGAGTCGTAGCCGCCCTCGCGCTCGGCGATAAAGTCCTCCGCCTGGGCGACGCGTGCCGCCTGGCGCATATCCTCGTCACTCACCATATCGCCGGCAAACTTGAGGTTGCTCTCGACGGTGCCCGAGAACAGGCGACCCTGCTGCGGGATATAACCAATACGGCGGCGTAGCTCGGAAAGGGTCATGTCACGCACGTCGATGCCGTCGAGCGAAATGCTGCCGCCTGTGACGTCGTACAGGCGCGGAATCAGCTGCACGAGCGTGGACTTGCCCGAGCCCGTGGAGCCAATGATGCCGAGCATCTGACCGGCATGCGTGGTGAAGTTCACGCCGCTGATGACATCGGCGCGGGCATCGGGATACTGGAAGCTCACGTCGCGGAAGGTGAGTTCACCGCGTGACGCGCTGGTCGCGGGCAGTTTGGGCGAGGAGGGGTCGTTGATGCTCGTGGGGCAGGTGATGACCTCTTCCACGCGCTCGGCTGCGACCTCGGCGCGGGGCAGGATGACCGAAACCATGGTGAGGATCATAAACGCCATGACGATCTGCATGGTGTAGGAGATAAACGCCATCATGTTGCCGACCTGCATCACGCCGTCGGACACGCCCTGCGCGCCAAACCAGACGATAAGCACGGTGATGCAATTCATGACCAGCATCATGAGCGGCATCATAAAGCTCATGGCGCGGTTGGTGTAGAGCTGCGTGGTCATCAGGTCGAGCGAAGCCTTGTCAAAACGCTCGAGCTCATGCTCCTCGCGGTTGAACGAGCGGATGGGCATCAGGCCGTCGAGCAGCTCGCGGGCGGTAAGGTTCACGCGGTCCACAAAGCTCTGCATCTTTTTGAACTTGGGCATGGTGAGGCCCATAAGCACGCCGACGACGGCCGAGACCGCGATGATGGCCACGGCGATGGTCCACTCCAGGCCGGTGTGGTTGGCCAGGACGCGCATGACGGCGACGATGCCCATGACGGGCGCCATCAGACACATGCGGATAAACAGGGTTGCGGCCATCTGGATCTGCTGAATGTCGTTGGTGCAGCGGGTGATGAGCGAGGCCTGGCTAAACTTGCCCACCTCGGCCGGCGAGAAGTGCATAACCTTGTTGAAGGTCTCGCGGCGCAGGTCGCGTGCGATGGAGCAGGCGGTGCGCGAAGCCACGGCACCGGTCAGGATGGTGGCGACCAGCGACACCAGACACAGACCAAACATCGTGGTCGCCATGCGGCCCAGGTAGGCGTTCTGCACGTCGGCGGGGTCGATGCCCTGCGCCTTGTACTCGTCCTGTACATAGCTCACGGCGCGCTGGGTGACGATGGAGCCCGACATGGAGCCCATTTTGTCCGCCATTTCGTTGGCGCCCTCGACGAGCTTGCTTTGGTCTACCAGACCGCCCTCGACACCCAGGCGCAGGCTCTTCATGGTGATCTTGCCGCCGTCGGCGTCGATCTGCTTTTGCATATTCTGCGCCGCTGCGGCCTTCTGCTGCATCTCGGCGAGCTGCTCGGGCGTCATCGCTGCCATTTGCTCGGGCGTGGGCATGGCCTGAGCGGCGTCGCTGTCTTTCTCGCTGGACGTGCCGGTCATGTCTCCCATGGAGTCGGCGTCGATGCCCTGGTTGAGCGAAAGGACGACGGTCTCGGGCAGGCTCATAATGTCGGCGAGCTTGCTGCCATCGGCACGCTCTTCCTCGGTGCCCTTGTACGTTCGAATGCCGTTATTGTCCGCCTTGCTAAACACGGCCTCCACAGCCTTGGCGTCCTTGGCGCTCATGAAGAGTTCGAGGTCGTCGAGCGATTCGGCGCGAATGGTGTCGGGCACGGGCGAGGCGATGCCGCCTTGCTGCACGCCCACGTCGACGATGTCGCTCATATAGGTAGGCAGCGCCAGATCGGCGTTGCAGCTGATTACGATAAGTACGATAGCTGTGAACAGTGCCAGGACGTGCTTTTTAAAGAGCTTGAGAATCCTCACTCGGCATCTCTCCTTTCTTGATTGCGGTCGATAATTTCGTTGGCACGTCTTAGAAGGCGCACCATCTCTTGGGTATCTGTTTCGCCGAGCTGCTCGAGGAAGGCCGCGGTGCGCTCCTCGAATTCCCGTCGTTTGATTTCGAGATCCTGGAATCCCTTGTCGGTCACCGTGACGTGTACGCGACGACGGTCGGTCTTTGAGTGCTCGCGCTCGACCCAGCCCTTGGCTTCGAGAGCGCGTAGGATATTGGCGATGCGGGCGCTCGAGACCCAGGCGCGATCGGCGAGTTCGCTCGGCGTGAGCGAACCGCCAGCGAGTATGAGGGCGCGCATGACGGCCATCTCGCCACCGAGGGCTTTGTCCGCAAAGCGCGAAATGCGCTGATGCATGCTGCCGAACTCGGTAAGGAGCTGACGCCCAAGTTCACGGAAATCGGTATCTTCCACCGAAAACCCCTAACACTAGAAACTATTTTCGGTGAAAGATGATACCCCCATACGCGGGCCTCATACAGTGGGCAATATTAAGAGCTCATTAAGACTTAAAATAATTCAATTGCTGAAGCGTTTTAAAGAACTATTATGCCCGCGGTTAGGCGAGGGGTTGTCACCACCATGACGACTGGGACTCATATAATCGCCACGTGCGATGCTCCAACTTCCCGCAAGGAGACACCTTACATAAAGGGGGATGGAGTCATGGCATTTGACTTCACGGGCAAGACCGCGATTGTCACGGGCGGCACTCAGGGCATTGGCCTCGAGATCGCCAAGGGCATCGTCGCGGGCGGCGGACATGTCGCGCTCATCGCAAGGAACGCTGCTAAGGGCGAGGCCGCAGTGGCCGAGCTTGGCGAGGGCAACAAGTTCTATCAGCTCGATGTCGCCGATGCGCCCAAGGCGCGCGAGACCGTCGAGCAGATTTTTACGGACCTGCCGCAAACCAACATCTTGATTAACTGCGCTGGCGTCATCAGCACCAAGAAGTTCGACGAGATCGATGACACCGAGTGGCGCCGCACTATCGATATCAACCTCAACGGTACCTTCACTATGATGAACGCCGTGTACCCGCACTTTAAGGCGGCGCATGCCGGCACTATCGTCAACGTGAGCT
>OIBT01000544.1_pt1 | contig 13731 bp, 10 predicted proteins | sample 1581091 | NCBI WGS metagenome assembly OIBT01 (sample SAMEA3882549, study PRJEB24775) | human gut metagenome | biome: human-associated habitat; feature: intestine environment; material: feces | place: Netherlands | collected 2009/2010
GAATAAATATGCCAATAATTTATTGCTTTATAGTGTTAAATTGGATATAATATATTGTAAATATTCAAAACCACTATAGTGCGATTTTGAGAATGCGCATGTGGTGATTCTGAATAGTTACAATAAAGAATTAGGAGATACACATAAATGCATTTTGATAAAGTTGGCTTTATAGGGCTCGGTCTGATTGGCGGCTCGATAGCCAGAAAAATGAAAGAAAATAATCCAAAGGTCTCAATTATCGCAACAGCCGGGCATCAACAGACCATAGAGGATGCCTTTGGGCTTGGCCTGATAGATAATAATGAGCTTTTAGAGCTTAACTCTTTTAAAGACTGCGACGTAATCTTTCTGTGTGCACCGGTAAACAAAAATATCGAATACCTCACACAGCTTAAGGATATCATAAAGGATGACTGTATCATCACAGATGTAGGCAGCACAAAAACCCAGATTCACGAAAAGGTTATAGAGCTTGGCCTTGAGCGCAATTTTATCGGCGGTCATCCTATGACCGGCTCTGAAAAAACAGGCATACTCAATTCAAACAAGCAGCTTTTGGAGAACGCCTACTATATTATCACTCCTACTGCAGCAACTACTGAAGAAAATCAGAATGATTTCAAACAGTTTGTACTTTCACTGGGCTCGATAGCTCTCATTTTAGACTACAGGGAGCACGATCATGCTACCGCAGCCATCAGCCACCTGCCACACATGATTGCATACTCTCTCGTCAATCTGATTGAGCATATTGATTCCGAAAAAGAGACCATGAAAACTATCGCTGCCGGAGGCTTCCGCGATGTGACACGTATCGCTGCAAGCTCCCCTGTCATGTGGGAAAACATATGTGAGTCCAACAAAACACAGCTGCTCTCACTCATGGACCAGTATGAAGCCAATTTCCATAAGCTTCGCGAAATAATTGCAGAGGGCAGTTCTCAAAAGATGATTGATTATTTCCAGGATTCAAAGAATTACAGGGATTCACTCACACTGCCCGGTGCCAAAATCCGCAAGGATTTCCACGAGATATTTGTCGATATTGCCGATGAGGCAGGCGGTATTGCAATGCTTGCAAGCCTTTTAGCCTTCAACGGCATCAGCATCAAGAATATCGGCATCATAAACAACCGTGAGTTTGAGGAGGGTGTACTGCGCATAGAGTTCTATGACGAAGATTCTCTTGAATCGGCTATCAGCGTACTTAAAGAAAGAAACTATACTATTCACCGCAGATGATTTATTCTGTTATATGGTTTTAATCCCAAAAACAATGAGCCGTAAAACGAATTTGATTCGTTTTACGGCTCTTTTTATACCGTCCAATGCAGCACTGTTTACAAATAAGCAAAAAACCAATAACACTTTATTAATATACGCTCTCCTCAAGTACCTCATAGAAATTCTCAAAGGTCTTGCGGCAGCAATAAGGGTCTATTATCTCAACACCCTCTGCCTTAAGCCCCGGCAAAGTAAATGACATGGCTACGCGGTGATCGTCATACGTTTTAATTTTACAAGGCTTAATACACTCTGCCGGATAAATCCTTAAGCCATTTTCAATTTCTTCAACCCTCACACCTAATTCCGTCAGGTTTTCCTCGATGGCGTTTATCCTGTCACACTCCTGCAGACGGATATGCGAAATGCCTTCTATCCCTACAGGTTCATTTGCAAACGGTGCAATCGCAGCAAGTGTCAGCGCCTGGTCTGAGAATGTTGACAAATCCCAGCTTCCGCCATGTATATTAGCATTCTTTGGTGGCATACACACTATGCCGTCTGCCTCGTCGGAAATTGTGCAGCCCATATCCGCAAGCACATCAAGAAATGCCATATCTCCCTGCAAGCTGTTTTGGTGCACCCCCATCACCTTTGACTTAACATATAAAAGCGGGCTCATTGCATAAAAATAGCATGCAGCCGACACATCCGGCTCTATATCATAGTCTAAGCTTTCATACGCCGCTTTCTTAGGAATAATAAAGCTGTTATTCTTTTTGTCCTGCATCACATCAAGCCCAAACTGCTTCATCATAAGACGCGTCATCTCGACATATGCCATACCATGCGTTCCTGTGACATTAATCGTAAAGTTCTTTTCCATCACTATAGCCGAGATAAGAAGGGCACTCAAAAACTGGCTGCTCTTGTCTACGTTTATATCAACAGTATCAGCATACTCCCCTGTATTTCCGATGGTAAAAGGAAAATGATATTCGTTCTCATCATACTCAATATGGGCACCCAGCTTTTCAAGCGATACAAGCAGATCCTTCATAGGACGCTTCTTCATCTGCTCAGATGACACTATATGATATCTGCCCTTTGACAGTCCAAGAAGAGCTGTAAGAAAACGCGCAGCGGTACCTGCACTTCCCACATCTATCTCAGCTTCATTCTTTGGTATCCTGCCTCCAAAGCCTGTTATTGTTATTTTTCTTTTATCCTCATCCACCAAAACCGGAAATCCCAGACGAATCAGTGCATCTATAAAATGTCTCGAATCATCACTAAAAAGACACCCTTTTAAAACGCTGCGCCCGCTTGCGAGTGCAGCGATTAAAAGGGCCCTGTTTGTGATACTCTTTGAGCCAGGTACACTGGTTACTATATCATGTGGATGATTTACTTTTTTTACTTTATAAATCATTGAAAATCTGATAAATATCAATCTTGAGTGCATCAGTGTCTGTCATACCGATAAACACAGCACCATAGTGATATACTCCTTCTTCACTGTCTGTTCTTCGTACAATCTCGATAACCGCATCCACAACCTCCTTGGTCCAAATTTGGATCCTGGTGTCATAATATGTATGTATATCAAGAGGTACCTTTGCATTAAATCCGATACCGCTTCTGGAAATATCTGTGACATCCACATGACAATACTTAAGTGTTGTCACTCCGTCCTCATCCAGCCGTTCTAACTGTACCGATACATCAATGTCAAGTCTTTTATGTCTTCTCTTTTCTTCCATTCACTTTACCCCATCTATTATATTATTGACTAAGGGAACAAATTACCCTCAAACAACATATTAGTATATATGACTGATTTTTACAAGTAAAATTTATTCAGCTGCCTCATCGTCCATATGCATATCGTTCGTTATAAACATCGCATCACCAAAGCTGAAAAACCTGTATCTTTCCTCTACAGCCTTTTTGTATGCATTGAGGACATGCTCTCTGCCTGCTAATGCTGACACAAGCATGACAAGTGTAGACTGTGGCAGATGGAAATTTGTAATCAGACAGTCAATCACCTTAAAGCTGTATCCCGGATAAATAAAGATATCCGTCCATCCGCTGCACTCTTTTAGCATGCCGTTTTCATCGGATGCTGCCTCTAAGGTACGAGTGCTTGTAGTGCCGACAGATATTATTCTGCCGCCATTTTTCTTTGCATTATTAATCTTGTCTGCAGCCTCCTGTGACACCATATAAAACTCAGAATGCATATGGTGATCAAGCACATTATCCACCTTTACCGGTCTAAACGTGCCAAGCCCCACATGCAAAGTCACCTCTGCAATATCTACGCCCTTATCTTTTACCTGCTGTAAAAGTTCCTTTGTGAAATGCAGTCCTGCCGTAGGCGCAGCGGCCGAGCCGTCATACTTTGCATATACTGTCTGGTAGCGGTTCTTGTCCTTTAGCTGATGTGTGATGTATGGCGGCAATGGCATCTGTCCGAGCTTATCAAGTATCTCCTCAAAAATACCCTCATAGCTAAACTGAATCAGCCTGTTTCCATCATCAACCACATCTATTACTTCACCTGTTAAAAGTCCGTCACCAAATATAATCTTTGTACCCGGCTTTGCCTTTTTACCCGGTTTTACAAGAGTCTCCCATACGTCATTTTGTCTGCGCTTTAGAAGAAGTATCTCTATCTTTGCCATAGTGCCTTCTTTCACGCCAAAAAGACGTGCAGGAATTACCTTTGTATTGTTGAGCACAAGGCAGTCGCCCGGTCTTAAATATTTAACAATCTCCTTGAACACATGATGGCTGACTTCTCCTGTCTTCTTGTCAAGCACCATGAGTCTTGAGCTGGAGCGGTCCTCCAGAGGATCCTGTGCTATCAGCTCCTCCGGAAGATCATAATCAAAATCTTTTACGTCCATAATTTTCCTATTCCTAACACTATACTAACGTCTAACCACGAAGTGTGATACCTGCAGTCTCTTTAAGATGAACAAGTATATCCTTTACAAAGCCCTCGACCTTCTTAGTCTTAAGCTCCTCATCCTTTGGTGTAAATACTACACTGTACGCCATGCTCTTCTTATTCGGAGGAAGCTGTACACCCTCGTAAACATCAAACAGTGTAACATCTGAGACATAATCACAGGCTTCCCTGATACCGTTTTCAATCTGCTCACATGTAATATCCTTGTCCACAACAAAAGCAAAATCTCTCTTCTCATCATCAAATTTTGAGATTGGAGTAAATACTCTGTCCTTTCCATACCACTGTGAAAGAACTCTTAAATCAAGCTCCATCACATATGCCGGTACTCTCATGTCAAGCTCATCGCATATCTCATATCTTACCTGACCGAGATATCCGACCTTTTGACCGTCACAGAATACCTCTGCTGTCTGATACGGATGAAGGAATGGCTTTTGAGCCGGCTTGTATGTAAACTTCACATCAAGCGCATCTGCTACAGTCTCAGCCAGTCCCTTTATAGTAAAGAATGATTCATCCTCACCGAATACGCCTGCGCAAAGTGTCTCTCTCTCATCCGGATACTCTGTAAGCGGAAGCTCCTTTGCGATAAAGATATTTCCAAGCTCAAAGATTCTTCCCTCCAATATACCCTTCTTCTGGTTTCTTGCTATGGCATAAAGCATCTCAGAAGCAAGTGTTGTTCTCATAAGCGAGAGGTCAACATTGATTGGGTTTATAAGCCTGATAGCATGCCTTTCAGGTGCATCCTCCGGGAATCTGAGCAAATCAAGATCAGCTGGTGAGAAGAATGAGTAATGTATTCCCTCATACGCGCCTGCTGCACAGAGCACCTCTTTTATCTTGCGCTCTGTCTGCTGTCTAAGGTTGAGTCCTCCGAGTGTAACCTGTGCCGTAGGCATGAATGCAGGAATGACATGATCATAGCCATACATACGGATAACCTCCTCGGCCACATCCGGATAATCCTCCATATCCTCACGATATGCAGGGATCATGAGTGTCAGCTCATCACCGCTTACAACCGGTGCAAAGCCTAAATTTGTGAGTATTCTCACGATATCCTCTGTAGGTACCTCTATTCCAAGCACACCATTAACCTTTGCAATAGAAACCTTCATCTCTTTTGGCTCAAGCGAATTTCCAGTAGTCACCTCAACGTGAGTTGAAGAAACCTTACCACAGCCAAGCTCCTCCATCAGGTGAAGCGCTCTCTTCATAGCCATGGCTGTTGTGTACTCGTTTACACCCTTTGAGTAAAGTGCACTCGAATCAGAAGCCTGTCCCAGCGCACGAGAGCTCTTTCTGATATTATCTCTTGCAAATTTTGCAGATTCAAACATCACCTCTGTTGTACCATCGTTAATTTCAGAGTTTAAGCCGCCCATGATACCGGCGAGCGCAACTGCCTTCTTTCCGTCACAAATAACCAGGTTATTGCTGTTTAACTCAAATTCCTTCTCATCGAGTGTGACAATTTTCTCTCCATCGTTTGCACGTCTTACTACAATCTCCTCTCCCTCAAGGTATGAGTAATCAAAAGCATGCATTGGCTGTCCGAGCTCTTTTAAAATAAAGTTAGTGATGTCTACCACATTTGAGATAGAGCCTATTCCAACAAGTGCAAGGCGTTTTCTCATCCATGCCGGTGACTCAGAGATTTTTACATCATGCACATAGTGAGCTGTGTAGCGAGGGCAGATGTCCTGTGCCAGAACCGAAACCTTGAAGTTTTCCTTCTTCACATCATCTGCAGTATAGTCAGTTGCAGGCTCCTTAAGCTCTTTTCCCAAAACAGCAGCAACCTCTCTTGCCATGCCATATATACACTGGCAGTCAGGTCTGTTTGCTGTGATTGCAATATCAAAAATCCAGTCATCAAGGCCGAGGATAGGTTTTACATCATCTCCCGCCTTAGCATCCTCAGGTAAAACCAAAAGTCCGTTGTAGCCTGCACCCGGATAGAGGTCTTCATTTAAGCCAAGCTCTACGCCTGAACATAACATTCCATATGAATCATATCCACGCAGCTTGCCCTGCTTTATCTCCATCACGCCCTCTATTGTAACGTGATCCTTTGCTGTGGCATATACTGTGGCACCGATAAGTGCGAGAGGATATTTGCCCCCTGCCTTTACATTGTCCGCTCCACAGCAGATCTGGAATGTGCCATGTGCTCCGGCATTTACCTGACACAGACTCAGGTGTGTCTCAGGAATCGGCTCACATTTTTCTACAAGGCCGACTACTACGTTTGAGATATCCTTTCCCACCTCATATGATTCCTCAACCTCGAAACCACATGAAAATAATTTTTCCTCTAACTCCTTTGGTGTTACATCTATATCTACATAATCTTTTAACCAGCTAAGTGGTGTTAACATAATTTTTGCCTCCTGTTATATATTCAAGAAATGAATCTAGTTGTCATCAATCTGGTCTAATACCCTAAGGTCTGACTCGAATAAAAGCTTGATGTTGTTAATTCCGTATTTGAGCATTGCAATACGCTCAAGACCGATACCAAATGCAAATCCGCTGTACTCATTTGTGTCTATGCCACAGCCCTCAAGCACCTTTTTATTTACCACACCTGCACCAAGCACCTCAATCCAGCCTGTGCCCTTGCATAAAGAGCAGCCCTTGCCGTGGCACTGGAAACAGCTTACATCAACCTCTACAGACGGCTCTGTAAATGGGAAGTATGAAGGACGAAGACGTGTTGTGACATTCTTTCCGAACATCTTCTTTACAAGCTGGTCAAGCATACCCTTTAAATCGCACAGTGTGATTCCCTTATCTACCACAAGACCCTCCATCTGTGTGAACATAGGAGAATGTGTCGCATCATCATCTGAACGGAAAACCTTACCCGGTGAAACAACCTTGATAGGTGGCTTCTTTGCTTCCATAACATGAATCTGTCCTGCTGAGGTCTGTGTACGAAGTAAGAACTCAGGTGATAAGTAGAATGTATCCTGCATATCACGCGCCGGATGATCCTTTGGAGTATTTAAAGCTGTAAAATTATAGTAATCATTCTCGATTTCAGTTCCCTCGTAAACCTCAAAGCCCATAGATGTGAAAATCTCCGAGAGCTGGTCCTTTACCTGTGTTACAGGATGAAGATTACCCTTTTTGCTTCTCTTTGCAGGCATAGTGACATCTATTTTCTCGCTCTCATACTTGCGCTTAAGTGCCTCTGCCTCAAATTTCTTAACCTTCTCATCAAGAAGCTTCTCAACTGCCTCACGTGTCTCATTGACCCACTGGCCTACCTTTGGTCTCTCATCAGGAGCAACATCCTTCATGCCCTTTAAGACTGCTGTGAGCTCACCCTTCTTTCCAAGAATTGCAGCACGCACATCATTTAATTTTTCAAGACCGTCAGCCTTATCAATTTCAGCAAGTGCTTTTTCTCTGATCTGTTGAATTTTGTCTCTCATCGAATTTCACCTCATAATATTTTTCTTAATTTGCATAAACTCGTAAATCCAAGCTTGAATTCGCCGTTTATGCGATAAAAAACGCCCCTGCATGGCTATTAAACCATGCAGGGACGAAAATTCCGCGATACCACCCTGATTTCCATTGAAGAAATATCCAATGGACTCTCATTGATATGTGTAACGTACATAACACGTCATGAACTACTGTGCTTCATCCATGCAGCTTCAGTGTGAACTTCAATCAATAGCCTTTTTGTAAGACTGCTTTCAGCCGATGACAATCTCTCTCTGGTCAAAGTACTATAATCTACTATGCACCTTCATTGCTTTTATTATATATAGCTGCGACATATATATCGCAAATGCTTATTTCTTAATAACACATAAGTCATTTTAGCACAATCTCTATATTTTGCAAGTAGAAAATTTTATATTTGATTTATATTTTATTTCTAAGCCCCTTAGGATAATGGTTTTTAACCTGTGTGCCATTCACCTTGCCCCAGCCGGCCGTGTATCCGTCCACACATACAAGTGCCCAGCCCTTTTTGCATTCAGCCGCCTGCTCATCAGATAACATAACTGACTGACCATTGAAAAAGCCTGTTGTCTGCGGATCATCCCAGGTAAGCTTTACTACGTTTTTAGCCTCACTTAGCTTAAGTGCAAGTGCAAGCGAATGCGACGGCTCAAAGCGCTGTTTTTTGAACTCTCCTATATGAAACCCTGCGCGCTGCACCTTAAGCCCTTTAATATCCACTTCCATATCAGGCAGCCTGTAGAGCTGCTCCCCAAACATGACAAGCCTTGAGTTTTTTATCCATGCTGCCATATTCTCTGATATAGTCTCATCAAGAAACTCTGAGAGAAGCTTCATATTTTCTTTTGTGAGAGCCGACTTTGTTTCATTTTTCCTGTTCTTACTATTTTTGTTCTTTTTGGTTTTCCTGTCAGCTTTAAGGTCTGTGTCCACACAGCCTCTTCTCACAAGCTTTGCCACAAAATGTCCCTCTCCGTCCACCTTATGCGGCCAGAAGCGCTCCATTTCTTCAAGTGTAAAATCAGGATGTCTCTCCAAAAAATACTCAATTACATCCTCATTTTCTTCCTTCGAGAAGGTGCAGGTGCTGTACACTATCGTACCTCCCGGCTTAAGCATCACAGCAGCATTATCCAGTATTTCCTTCTGCCTTTCCGCACAGATTGCCACATTTTCCATGCTCCACTGCTCTATTGCCTCAGGCAGCTTTCGAAACATTCCCTCTCCTGAGCAAGGTGCATCCACCTGTATAGCATTAAAAAAGCCTGGGAAATGTGAAGCAAGCACAAAGCTGTCCTCATTTGTCACAATCGCATTTTTGATTCCCATACGCTCTATATTCTGCGACAAAATCCGGCTTCTTTGTGTGTTAATCTCATTTGATACCAAAAGTCCGCTGTCTCCTAAATATGTGGCAAGCTGTGTGCTCTTTCCACCGGGTGCCGCACACAGGTCAAGCACTCTCATACCCGGCTTTGGAGCTAAAAGTGCAGCCGCCGACATGGCACTTGGCTCCTGTATGTAGTAAAGCCCCATCTCATGATACGGATGCTTTCCCGGACGCACATTCTCATCAAAGTAATATGCCTCATTTGCCCACGAAACCCTTTTATCTGAAGAAATTCCAAGTACCTTCAATATCCGCATTCTTTCTTCTTGGCTTTGTACTTTTAAGGTATTGAATCTGAGCGCCTGAAATCTGTTATTGTCATAGCTGTATAAGAAATCATCCCACTCATTGCCCAGAAAGGCCTTCATCTTTTTTTCAAACTCTATCGGTAAATTCATTATCAAATCCTCTTGTTTTCTTACGAAATAATTACAATGTATCTTACTATCACACACATAGTCATGTATCTAAGCACTTCGATATTACCACATTTCTACTATCCATGCTATCAATTTTTTGTAGACATATCACTGCTCACTACGTACACTGCTTATATCCACCACTGTCACATCCTTATAATAATATCCGATTATATCCTTATAGCCGCTTCCTGCCTTTGCCAGCTTGTCTGCCCCATACTGGCTGAAGCCTATTCCATGGCCGAAGCCTCCGCCGGACAGTGTATAGTGACCATTTGCACCGGCACTCACACTAAAGCAGGCGCTTGGTATCATCGACAGATTCTCCCTCACAGAGCCATCGTTTAATGTAACTTTTTTCTGATAATGCCCTAACGCCTTTCTTATATCATTCTCCGCCGTAAAAGTCTGCGATTTGTTTCCATAATTTATTGTGAGCGAAAGTACATAACCAGCATCCGACATCTTATCGGCAGAAATACCTGTTGCTGTGCCGTACTGAGGATCATTGTATGCCGATAAATCAAGCTCCGAGGTCCATCTGTAGTATGGCGAATTGTCATCCACCGACTCCACCTTGTGTATGAAATCCGGTGTACTCGAAGACCATACCTCCATATCCTCGGTTTTTCCGGCAGACGTAGAAAAATAATAACATGTTATTAAGCTTCCTCCACATGAGACAACCTGTCCTGCCGTAGCTTTTACAGCCTCATCGGTCGACTGCTTTGTTTCTGAAGCGTTATATACCTGAAAAGCCGTGGTATTGTCAATATTTGCTCCGTATAGCGCATACTGTGTATTTTTCATCTGTGAATATACAAAGGTTCTTGCGCAAACAGCCTGAGCCTTAAGCGCCTCTGCATCAAATGTAGACGGCATCTCCGACGGCAGCACATAGCGCACATATGTCTCCACATCGACTGTATTCACCGCCACAATACCTTCCTCTGTCCCGATAAACTCAAATGAGCCCGGATAGCTCTTACCGTTTATGCTGACATAATTGTCTGCTGAGCTCACCTTTATCTTACTTTTTTGTGCATTTGCCATATATGCACCCACATCGTCAATAGCAATGCTGCCACAGTCGGCATCATCCACATAAAGGTTAGACGCTGCACCTGCCGCAATTGTGGGAAACTCATCCTTTCCATCGTTTTTTATAAGCACCCTTATGTATGTAAGGTCTGGTGCCTGTCTTCTGACGATGGCACATATCCTGCCGGAATCAAGTATGTAGGAAAGTGTTTCACTTCCGATTATCAGGTCAGAAACCGCTATTTCCTTAGGTGAAGTGCCTGTCTCATCATACACCGGCAGCTCGCTTGACTGCATTGGAATGTCACCCTGCCCTGCAATCTGCATGGTACCGTCTCCGTACGACAGCATCACACCTGATATATCATCCGGCTTTATCTGTATCTTTTTGACCTTAGAGCCACTGATTTCAATATCACAGACACCTGTAAAGTTCTCTTCCATGGTTCCCTTAGCCCTGTAAAGCTCTCCATCACATATGAAAATCAGCCTTCCATCGTCATTTGACACAATATATGCATTCTCATACACCATATCCTTCGTCACAGCCCTCGCCTGTTTTACAAGTGTCCCTTTTTCCTTTTGTACCATAACAATTGCAAAAACAATAACCACGCATACCATGGTTATCGCAAGCATTATCCAGACCATCTGATTCGGCTTTTGCCGTCTTCGTCTTCTATTTGCCAAATTTCTGTTCTCCTTAACACCCAAATAGTGGTTACTGCTCAAAAAATGGGAGCTGCAAAAACAGCTCCCTTTATCATCTGTACTTAAGAATCCTTTGTGCTTTAAAAATCTTTTGTATCTCATAAATCTTTTGTGCGTCCGGAGTTCTTTTGTACATTATTATTCTTTTGTAAGAACCCAAAATGCCGGTCCTGTAATTTAGACTCCTAGCGCTCTTGCTAGGTGGGTAACCGCAGTCTGCCTTCTGCCTTCCGCTGCATAATGACGGCCTGACATCCAACAGCTCATATAGGAATCCCGTTTAAAGTAAATGTAGGTTCTAAATACACAGGGTTGTCGAACATCTCAGGTATCTTTGTAAATTCATTATACTTTATTATGTCTCATGTTGCAATGCAAAATTCATGTTAGAATTTAACAAATTTTTCTCTGGCATTTCGTAACATATTTGAAAACCAGATAATTACTGCGACGAATATAATCATCTCCACATATGACCAGTACGGTATTTTTTTGAGGCAATCCGAAACTATCGCAACTATACTGATAACAAAAATCACAATGCCGAATACAAGCGACTTTGGATAAATATAAGCTATATATCCGGCCGTATCCTTAATCTTTTTCATCTCATCCTCAGCCACAAAGGTACTTTCAATTTTGCCGCTTTTCTTCATTCGCAGTGACACAAATATTATGTAAATTCCTAATATCAGCGTGACCGCATCTATTATAATAAAATAGTTCATGCTTCTTTCTCCTGTATTTTTATTTATTATTCCTAAATAGTTATCACGGATCTTATATATACAAAAATATGTAAAATCACCAAAATTAGTATAACCTCATGTAAGGAAAAAATAAATGGTAAATAAGTCCCAACTATTTCTTGAATTTTTATTATTAATGTAGTAGAATATATTTATATTTTCAAGGGGAAGGAGTTTTTAAAATGCAGCTTGACGATTTAAAAATACTTATATGCGATGATTCGATTCTCGCAAGAAAACAGATGAAGGACATAATCAATTCCATTGGTTCACCAACTATCATTGAGGCGGCAAACGGACAGCTCGCCATTGATATGTACAAGGAGCATAAGCCAAATCTCACATTTATAGACATTGTAATGCCAGTAAAGGACGGAAATGCCGCTATCTCAGAAATTATGGAGTATGACAGCAGTGCTACCATCTTCGTAGCGTCATCTGTCGGCACACAATCCGAGCTTAAAAAGGCTCTTGCTGCCGGAGCATGTGACTTCATTCAGAAACCAATCGACAAGGATCAGCTCATAAGTCTGATTAAGAAGCACATAGGAGGAAATTAATATGTATACTCAATTTTTTGGCAATTTTCTCCTATCAAAGGGATATATCACTAATGAGCAGCTTTTTGACGCTCTCAAAGAAAAAGCACAAAAGCACGCAAAGCTTGGTACTCTTGCCATCCACTCAGGGCTTATGACAGCTGCCGAGGTTGATTCAGTAATAGTCGAGCAGACCCATCAGGACAAGAAGTTTGGTGAGCTTACAATAGAAATGGGCTATCTGACAGACGAGCAGGTAAAGGATCTCTTAAACATCCAAAGCCCTGACTTTCTTCTTTTAGGACAGATTCTTTTAGACAAAGGCATAATTGACAATACCACTCTCGAAAAGAGTATACATGATTACCGCAGTGAGAATGCTATTTCCGATCTTGACATGGTACTCGAGGATAAGGACAGTATAAATCATCTGATAGGTCATTTTTTTGCCAATACAGGCATAGATCCTTCTGCCATTGACATTATGTATCTTGAGCTTTTGTTTAACAGCTTTATCCGATTTGTCGGTGATGACTACACTCCGCTCTCTGCCGAGATATGTGACAGCTTTAGTGCGGACTGCATGGTACGTCAGGACATCGAGGGCAGCTATGCCATATCTACATACATAGGCATGAGTCAGACAACAGCCATCAATTTTGCATCACGCTATGTAAATGAATCATTTTCAGTATACGACGAGTATGTACAGGCATCTCTCGATGATTTCCTGAACCTGAACAATGGACTGTTTCTGGTCAACTGTTCAAATGATCAGGCACTTGAGCTTACTCTCACTGCACCTGAACATTTTGATGGACAGACACGCAGCTTCAATAAAGCCTGCAAGCTCAAGCTGTTATACCCTTTCGGAGCCATTCACTTTATTATTGAATTCTAATATCTCTGCAAGGCAGTTTCAGTAATCTGATAATTATTTACTCTATAATTAGAGCACAAAAAGAACATCTGCAATCAGCAGATGTTCTTTTATGTTGCGCTATATATAACTATATATCAAACAAATTACAATTATATGATTAAATTGGCAAAAGGTAACATTATATTATTACTGCACACCGAGCATTTTCTTAACAGTGTTTTCCATCTGATCCACATCACAGACTGTGTTGTGAAGAATCTTTGCATCCCTGATTTCCTCGATGGCATTTGGTACCTTAAC
>OIBT01000594.1_pt1 | contig 12885 bp, 8 predicted proteins | sample 1581091 | NCBI WGS metagenome assembly OIBT01 (sample SAMEA3882549, study PRJEB24775) | human gut metagenome | biome: human-associated habitat; feature: intestine environment; material: feces | place: Netherlands | collected 2009/2010
CGACAGCTTGTTTATTCTATCAAAATGTTTTGCATTTGTCAAGAACTTTTTTCATAACTTTTTCAACTTATTTTCAAAGCAATATCTATAAAGTCATGTCTGTAAATTGTAACTCACAAGCTCTACAACTCAATGTGTCCCGCGAGTCAGCTTTGATATAATATCATCCCGGCACACATATGTCAACGGATTTACTGCAATTAATTAAAGTAGTAAAACTATCTTAAAAAGCACAAATTTTCTAAATTGTCTGTTTATTATATACAATTCTCACAATTACTATCTGACAGCCTCTATCGCTTCCTTGATATTTGCCACACCGACAATCTCAATTCCACTAATATGCGACACTCCTGCAAGACACACTTTGGGAACAATACACTTTTTAAAGCCAAGCTTCTTTGCCTCAGCCACACGCTGCTCGGACATGGTAACTCCGCGTACCTCTCCGCTTAAGCCCACCTCTCCAAAGCATATGGTATCCTCACGCACTATAATATCCTTTTTGCTTGATGCGATTGCAAGCACTATCCCAAGATCTATCGCCGGTTCGTTCATCCTTATACCGCCTGCTATATTCACATAAGCGTCACAGTCTGACAGTGACAGGTTGGCTCTTTTTTCAAGGACCGCCATGAGTAGATTTACTTTATTATAATCTGTACCATTTGCTGTACGCCTTGGATTATTAAAAAAACTGTGACATACAAGAGCCTGTATCTCGAGAAGTATCGGGCGGCTTCCCTCTATGGAACATGTGACAATTGATCCTGATGCTCCCTCGGGCTTACCGCTAAGCATATACTCCGACGGATTTTCCACCTCAACAAGTCCCTCCGCCTTCATTTCAAATACGCCTATCTCATTGGTCGAACCAAATCTGTTCTTAACACCTCTAAGTATCCTGTACGACTCATACCTGTCACCCTCAAAATAAAGCACAGTATCAACCATATGCTCTAATGTCCTCGGCCCCGCAACCGCACCATCCTTTGTCACATGTCCTACTATAAAAACAGAAATACCCAGAGTCTTTGCAAGCTGCATAAGCACTCCGGTTGTCTCCCTGACCTGTGAGACACTGCCTGGTGCCGACGCTATCTCCTCATTGTACATAGTCTGGATGGAATCTATTACAACAACCTCCGGTTTTTTGCGTTGAATCACGTCCTTTGCTATATCAAGACTTGTCTCACATAAAAGCTCCAGTGAATCCGTAAAATCACCAAGTCTGTCGGCACGCATCTTTATCTGATGCAGTGATTCCTCACCTGACACATAAAGTAATGGCACCTTTTTTTGTGAAAGTTCCCTGCATACCTGAAGTAGAAGCGTGGATTTTCCTATACCCGGATCTCCTCCCACAAGCACAAGTGAACCCCTCACAATTCCTCCACCAAGCACTCTGTCAAACTCGGCTATACCTGTCACTATACGCTCCTCTTTCTCGCTTTTTACTGCCGAAAGAGGCAGAACCTGTGCCGACTTTGATTCTTTTTTTACTTTTCCCGACGAGCTTATCGACTTTTTATCTACGGTTTCCTCTACAAATGTATTCCATTCCTTACAGGCCGGGCACTGTCCCATCCATTTTGCCGATTCATAACCACATTCCTGGCAGAAAAATACAGAGGTCTTTCCTTTTGCCATATTGTTCTCCTTTATAAAATACAAAAAGCCCGGCTTTCACCGGGCTAAAAATATGCTCTATTTTCTTGATACTTTGATATCGACTGAATCAACACCCTCAAGCTCTACGCTTAAGCTGAGCTTGCCGCCGAGATTTGTCTTCATAGTACCTGCAACAGCTCCAGCTATATCAATTTCGTACTCTGTCTCCTCTTCAAGGCCAAGAGTAATCTGAGCATCCTCAGGTCCCTCCACAGTAAATGTCACTGTATCAGCAGTCTCCTCGAAATCCATAACCGCTGTTCCCGGAACAGACTCGTATACAAAGAGTCCGTTTCTTTCGAGCTTTGTAATCTCCTTAAAGGTCTTTACCTTGTAGATATCTCCATCCTTCTCAAAATTGTCAAGCTTTGCCTTTGCAGCCAATGTATAATCTCCGAAGCTGAGCTTTCCGTTTTCCTCAGTACGGATTAATTCACTTATTACAGCCATTTTTATCCTCCCGTAGCTATATTGATATATTAATTATAAATCCAATTCTACTCAACAGTCAATGAAATTTGTTTGTTTTTCGTAGAAATTATTACCTTATTGCCGCGCTTAATTTTGCCGGTAATAATATCCTCTGACATACGGTCTTCAATCTCCTCCTGAAGCTTTCGTTTAAGAGGTCTTGCGCCATATTTTCTGTCATAGGCTTTGTCCACGATAAAGGATTTTGCACTGTCGCGCACTGTGAGCTCTATATCAAGCTGTTCTTTACAGCGTTTCTTAAGCTCCTTTACAAGAAGTGTCACTATATGCTTCATGTCATCCTTGTTGAGAGCTCTAAATACAATAGTCTCGTCGATTCGGTTCAAAAACTCAGGTTTAAATATACGACGGACCTCCTCCATGACACTGTTCTTCATACGCTCGTGATCCTGCTTTTCGTCATCACCTGCACCAAATCCAAGGCGCTTTGGCTCTATAATAGAAGAAGCTCCTGCATTTGATGTCATGATGATTATTGTATTCTTGAAATCAACCGTGCGCCCCTGTGAATCAGTGATTCTGCCATCATCAAGCACCTGTAAAAGTATATTGAACACATCAGGATGTGCTTTTTCTATCTCATCAAACAGTATAACAGAAAAAGGATTGCGTCTGACCTTCTCTGAGAGCTGTCCGCCCTCCTCATGACCCACATATCCCGGTGGTGAACCAATCATCTTTGAAACACTATGCTTTTCCATGTACTCTGACATGTCAACACGTATCATGGCATCTTCTTTGCCAAAGACAGCCTCAGCAAGCGCCTTTGACACCTCCGTCTTACCTACTCCTGTCGGTCCCAAAAACAGGAATGAGCCAATCGGCTTCTTAGGATCCTTTAAACCAACACGGCCTCGTCTGACTGCCTTTGCGACAGCAGAAACAGCCTCCTCCTGTCCTATTACACGCTTGTGAAGTATCTGTTCAAGCTTTGCAAGTCGTCCTGCCTCTGACTCTGTAAGCTTATTTACAGGTATTTTGGTCCATCCCGATACTACATCCGCTATCTCATTTTCGCCGACTACAGGCTGATTTTTGGCTCCTGTGCGACGATTCTTTCTGATAAGTTTCTGCTGTTTATTTTCAAGCACTTCCTTTTCTGACATAAGCGCGCCGGCAGCTGCGAGATCTCCTTTCGACAAAGCATTTTCCAACCGGTTCTGCTTATCTGTTATCTCTTTTTTCAGAGCAAGCAGCTCGTCAGATGATGTCAGATTCTTAAGCCTTATCCTGGCTGCCGCTTCATCCATCAGGTCTATCGCCTTATCAGGTAAAAATCTGTCATTTATATATCGTGCAGAAAGGTTTACTGCTGCTTTCACACCCTCATCTGTTATAATGACACCATGATGCTTTTCATAGATTCCCTTTAATCCTGTGAGTATCTCTATTGTCTCATCCGCACCCGGCTCCTCAACCATCACCGGCTGGAAACGGCGCTCAAGCGCAGCATCCTTTTCCACGTATTTGCGGTACTCTTCTATGGTAGTGGCGCCGATTACCTGTACCTCGCCTCTGGCAAGCGCAGGCTTTAATATGTTAGATGCATCTAACGAGCCTTCTGCTCCTCCTGCACCTATTATAGTGTGAAGCTCATCAATGAAAAGCAGTACATTTTTGGCATTTGAAACCTCGCTTATCACCTTCTTGATACGCTCCTCAAACTCACCACGATACTTTGATTTGGCTACAAGCCCGGACATATCAAGGGAAACCAGTCTCTTTCCCAAAAGAATATCCGGAACATTGCCACTGACTATATCCTGTGCAAGTCCTTCTACTATAGCGGTCTTGCCCACTCCCGGCTCTCCAATCAGACATGGATTGTTTTTGCCACGGCGGCAAAGTATCTGGATAACGCGCTCCATCTCCTTTTTTCTGCCTATAACAGGGTCAAGAAGCCCTGCCTCTGCCATATCTGTCAAATCTCTGGAATACTGATCTAATACAGGAGTCGCAGAATTGTATGATGTATTGTAGCTTTTCATCAGATCCCTGTATGCAGACGGATCCTCACCCATCGCACCAAGAATATCTATAAACATCTTCTGACTGTTAACACCCATGGTGTTTAAAAGTCTTGCAGCTGCACAGTCTCCCTGCAGTACTATAGCCATCAGCAAGTGTTCCGTACCTATCTCATTGCACTCAAATCTATCGGCTTCCTCCGATGCACGCTCCAATACTCTCTGTGTCCTTGGTGAATAGCCATCCCTGTCCATCACTTCGATGTTATCCCCCGGTGAAATCAGGTCTTCAATCATCGAAATAAGCTTATCATATTCCACATTGCAGGCTGTTAGAACCTCAGCTGCCACACCGGTGCCCTCTTTTATAAGGCCAGCCAGTATGTGTTCTGTTCCAACATAGCTGTAATTCATTTTCTTTGATATACGTGCAGCCAAATCTATTGCTTTTTTAGCCTTACTTGTATATGGTTTCAAGTCATATCCTCCAGTCATATTCACTAATTTAAGTCGATGAACTGCAAATCATCATCTTCGCTGTCATCTTCATTGTCGTCCTCTGCACTACTGTCTATAGTCTCAGACGGCTTATTTCCCTCATTGACAAAGCCATCAAGTGCCATTTGAACCTGATTCTTTAAAACATCCTCATCGGCATCGTTTTCTGTGTCAGAAACGTTTTCCTGCCTTGAATCGTCTTTTAAATCAAACTCAGAGTTTTCATTCTCAACAGCTTTCTTAGAATCAGGTGTAATTTCTACGGTTCTTCCGACATAGGATGCATTTGATATATTTTCATCCGTAGCCATCTTTTGCTCATCTGCAGCACCTTCCGCTGTTTCTTCTGCGACTTCATCTGCCGGCTCTTCTACAGCTTCATCTGCTGTTTCTTCTGCAGCTTCTTCTTCCACTTCATCTAACGACTCTTCTGTAACCTCTTCTTCCGGCTCATCTGCTATCTCGTCCGCAGTTTCATCAGTTGTTTCTTCCAAAGCTTCATTTGATACATCTTCTGCTGCATCATCTACATCATCATCGTCATCATGATAGTCCATTGCCTTATATTTTCTGTTTTTCACAGCTGATACAATAAGCAACAGTAACAGAATAATGATAATAAGAACCAGTATTGCAGCTAAAACAAGATATTTATTGGCAATTCCCGGAACAAGCTCACTCTTTACCGCATCGTTTTCCTCCTGTGCCACTGTAGGTGTGCTGAGCTCGGTCCTCATATATGTGCCATCTACGCTATCATATGTGTACCAGCCACTCTCACCATTGTCATTCATGGCATATACGAGGTAAAAATCCTTTGTCTGATCATCGGTTTTTTCGGCTTTGGTCTGGTAGGCTGTTGCCACACCCTTGCCCTCTATAGAGAGCGATATCTCATTATATCCCTCAGGCACATCATCCACCTTAGGCAGTAAAACCACTATAAAATGTGACTCTGAATTGATACGGACAAACTCATATGCTGCATTCTGTGCTGCATCATATACAAAAAGCCCATTTCCGCTTTCCGACTGTAAATACACAAGCGTGATATCACCAAAGGTTCCATGAAGGGTATTGTATTCAAGTCCGTCAATCACTGTCTTTGAGTGCTCAAAACCTTCAGGAACAACATCCTCTGGAATGTCATTTACCATAGTCCACTCTGTGCCATTTATATCGAACTTCTTCCAGTTATCCTGCTTATCTGCATTCTCCGGATCATCCTCGGCTCTTCTGGTAACAACTATATTATATGTGCTTGTGCTGCCGTCCTCTGCTGTCACAACAACGCTGACCGTATTCTCTCCAACCTCAAGTGAATCATTGCCTGTGACTGATGTCACACTCGCCTTGGAATCAGCCGGATTTGCTGTAACCGCAAGGCTTGAACAGCTGTAATCTACTGTAGCTGTGTAATCCTTTGTCGCAGCAGAAAACTCAGGGGAAAGCATACCTGCTGAGATAACAAGCGAACCAAGAGATGCGTTTGAGGATTTCTTTTCCTCTTTGTTTTCATTATCTTTATTTGCATTGCTGTCATTGCCGGTATTGCTGCCGGAATTGTCCTTGTTATCCTTGTTGCTGTTTGAATCGTTGTTTGATGAAGCACTTGTTACCGTCACCTTCGTGCTGGCACCGGTAATTGTACCTCCGGCATCGTTGCCCTCTGCATCTCCTACAACTGTACAATATGCCTTTATAGTGCAGCTTCCTGCAGCCTTCGCCGTAAATGAAAATGACTGCGATGTGGGATATCCTGCGGCGTCACCAATATTGGCCACACCATCTCCTCCGTTACTCAGTACTCCCTCGTCAGAGCTTGAGATAACTACAGTACCAAAATATCCAGACGGCATGGAAACAGTCACCTTAACTGTTTTTCCAACAGCTATAGAGCTTGAGCTGACACTGAGACCAAGTCCCTGCGCATATACATGCTCGGCAGGTGTGAAAACAAGCATCACCGCCACAACAAGTGATAATATACATCCAAATAATTTCTTCATATCTTTCCTCACATTTCTAATTCTGCGATATCTTTGATTTGCCCAGTATGTGTCTGTTCATGATTATCATATCAAGGGCATTTCCACCATCACCCTTTCTGTTAGCATCAGCTGCCTCCAGATAAGCACCTGTGAGTGTTCCCTTTCCTAAGATATGTCTGTTGAGCTTAATCATATCAAGAGCATTTACAGCACCATCACCATTGATATCTCCATATATAACAATATCGTATGTCTTTTTCAGATTACCTGAAGCATCATAAACAGCCACTTTATTGCCTGTTGCAATCTTTCCGCTGTTTTCTGAGCCTGAGCTTGTCAGAAGCTTTACAGTACCTGATGCTGATACTGCTATATTCTTCACAAAATCAGCTGCACCGGTTCCAGGCTCAATGCCTGTAATATAAGTACCTATACTGTATTTACCTGATGTTATGTTTACATCTGTATTATTTTGGTTATTATTGTTCTGATTATTATTGCCACCTGCATTATTTACAGATGCCGCCTGCCTGTTTATATTGATAGTGTATGTTCTTGTATCACCGCTTTGCGACTTGCATTTTACCTTAATTGTATTATTTCCGACAGCAAGCGAATAGCTTCCTGTGCCTGAAACACCACTGTTTCCTGAAACTGCATCTGCCGAAACAGTCACTGAGCTTATAGCATTTGAAACAACTGCTGAATAGCTTGTTGTCGCTCCATTGAAGGCCGGTGTGAGTGTTACACCGCTTATCGCAAGCGACTGCAGATAGTTATTGGTATCGCCAGCTTTATCGAAGCCCACTGCTGACGATGGCATATTGTTGTATACAGGTATTTTAAATACAAAAGCCTGATTCTTGTCTGAATATCCTTTAGCCAGACTCTGTCCCTCAGTAAGAGCCGCTGTGGCATTGCCCATGTACTGATGGAAATACAGCGAGCTTGTATTTACTACATTAAACTTCTCAAAATACAGTGTATTTTGACCCTTATTTATATAATTGCTGCCCACCTTTACAGCTCCGCCGCTTATGGACTTTACTCTTGTATTCCAGCCCTGCTTCTTGGCAAAAGACAGACCATTTTTATAAATCTTATCCTTCGTGTTTCCGGTTGCACTAAAATTAAAATAATTATAATATCCTTCGTATCCGGAATATGTACCCGAAATAAGAGGGCTCGTTCCCTTTTGTCCCTGCTCCTGCTTTATACGCGATGCTATATGGTATGCACTTACTCCACTGCTCTTTGCCACATCCATGAATGTGCTTGCATAATTGATTTTCTCACCATTGTTGGAATAGGTCTTTGTTCCCTCCATAAATGTGCCTTTTACTATGGACTTGACACCTTCAAGTGCCTCATTCGGACTGTATGCCAGACTCTGAAACTGAAAAATATTGGTCTCATCAAGAAAATTCCTTGGATCCATGAGATAAGCAATATAGGCACTGCTTGCTGACACCCATCCCGGTTCGTACTCAACCCACGTATTTGTTGACCAGTTATATGCTCCGGCAGCTGTGGATTTCTTGGCATTGTCTGCTGATTTGGATACCAGATTAAGTCCGTTTACACTTTCATTTTCAATCACCGTATCCCAATTCAAACCTGTATTTACAGCCTCAAATGTCCAGCTTGGATACTTATTGTGAAGAGCTGTAAGGTTTGGAATATAGCTGTCAGGAAAGCCTGCATTCTTCATAGCCGTGACAAAATCAGTATTGTCTCCGCTATTATTGTATGTCACCTTTATGTATGTACTGATAGTCCAGCCCGTAAATGCCTTGCCGTTTAAAGTACCCTTGACATTGTACCAGACCACACCGTTTACCCTGGTCTCTCCAATTATGTCAACCTGATGGTTCCAGTTGAGTGAGACAACCTTGGTAGTGCCGGATGTGCCTGCTGCATTGCGGACATACACATTGCCACCTGTAATCGTACCTGTAGCATATGCTCCCGATGCGGTTGCAAGGGCAATCTGCTCCTCATTATTCTGCTGTATGGCATCCGCATTGCCGGTGTCTGCCGAAGCATCCCCTGTCTGCGCATTGTCTGATGCAGCTGTGCCGGTACCTGCTGATACAAAATCAGACCTGATATAGCTGACACACTCCTCATTATTTGCTGCCAGATTGTACTTTGCCTTGTACCACACCTTGCCGTCTGCGCCTGTGGTCTGCTCAATAATAGTAATATCCTTGCCGTTTGAAAGCTTGTGCTCCAGCTCATACTCTGTTCCCGGTCCGCTTCTCGCCGCTACCCAGTATCTCTCATCACACACAACCTTAGCCGCCTGATCCGCATAGACTGCTATGCTGCTGTATGGTGCCAGGTCACATGCAGCTAATGACAATGTTACGACAGAGGCTGCCAGAAATTTATTTATCTTTATCATCAAATCCCATCTTTCTTATGTGCATTGTTTACATTAATCCATTATCCATTTAATTATAATAGAATATGACCTTTGTATCAATGTATTCGGCAGAAATTTATTATTTTTTTATTAATGATAAAAAAACTCCCTTCAACGTGCAGCTAATGCTTACGTTTCAGGGAGTTGTCTGATTCATATTCTGCTTATTCTTACTGTCTCCTGTAGCTTTTCTAGCTGAACAGGGATTTTATCTTATCCCATAAATCCATGAAAAAGTTACCAATCTTTTCCCAGAAGCCCGGGTCATTTATCTTATCGCCAAGCTTTGATGCCCAGTCCTGTGCCTGGTTAATTACTGAATCCCAGTCGATATTGGCATCCTTAAGCTTCATAAGAAGCGATGTCAGCTTTGCAATATCATCGTCAGAAAGCTTCAGGTCGTAATCCTTTGCAGCCTCCTTTATCGCATCCTTTATCTGGCTCTCATCCTTGAGCCCTCCATCGGCAAGCTGCTTCTTTAGGTCTGCAATCATTGCCTCGATATCCTGCGAATCGCCGTCAATGCTCTTGTTGAGCTCTCCTGTTGTGACAAGCTCATCCATCGCTGCGTCTGTCACCTTGTCGTCAAGCTTCTTGCCTGTCATCTCCTCGTATGCCTTTAGTGTGCCTACAAGTGCTGCCGTTCCGGAAATAGGGAACGGTCCTGCGACTATGATTTTAGCATCAGCTATGCCTGCTGTGGCAAGCGCATTCTTGTACATTCCTACCGTACAGTAATTGATATTGTGTGTGGAAACACTAAGACCCGCACCCTTTTTATCCTCTGTAATGAGTACTGAGGAAAGTGACCTTGTGCCAATCTCGCTCTTGCTGATGTATGAATCGAGGTACTTGTGCTCCTCATCATTATTTACATAGACCACATCGTAATTGTCCAGATCAGTGAGCTCGATTCCCATAAATCCAAGCACTGTCGCTCTCTGATCCGGTGTAAGGTCTGCTCCAAGACTTAAGTATGGCTTATCATTTTTGCTGATGGTCACCTTGTCGTTTGCCTCACTGCCGGCTGTCGTTGTGCTGTCTGCAGTACTGTCTGTGTTACTCTTATCAGCTGAGTCACTGCCTGATACATCAACGCTTGAAACTGTATCAGTCTGCGTAGCTGTCTCTGTTGCAAATACAACCGGATTCATTGTAAACAGTGTCACCGCAGCAAGCACGCTACATACAATACTCTTTGCTTTTTTCTTTATTAATCTAATCATTTTTCCTCCAATCTACTGCTCTATATCATACGAAATTGTAAAGCTGCTTCCGTCGAAGCTGACATCTGCCATGCTTCCGCATACCACAGGCATCATCGGCGACATATGACCTATATCCAGGTCCATGATGATTGGCACATTAAACTCTCTAAGCAGTGATGAAAGCGCCTGTCTGTGGTCTATGCCAAACATTTCCTCTCCGAAGTGCGCCGGTCGTCCGATAAGAAAGCCCTTTACATTTGAAAACCATCCTGCATTTTTCATCTGCCACATAGCCCTTCTCATGCCCATCACATTAAGGTCACAAGCCTCAAGGAACCATATGATACCATCATCACTGTAGCGCTCATTAAATTCCCTTACATGGTCAAACGATGTACCAAGCAGATTGATAAGACAATCCATGCAGCCACCAAGCAGCCTGCCTCTCATGGTAAGCCTGCTTTCCTTTGCCACCGCAGGAATAGAGCTGATACACGACTTTTCAGTCAGGTTGTAGCCCACAAACGGAGCATTCTCATCCTTTATCGATTCCTTCTCCCACATAGGGTAATTGGTAAATGAAAGCTTCCTGCCACAAAGCAGATCAAACGCATCGGTAAGTGACTCATGCCACTCCTCCATGCCAAAGCTGCCCGCACACGGCCCGTAAATACCTGCTGTATCTGCAATAGTAGCCTCCAAAAATGTGAAATTCGTATTGTCAGAATAGCCCATGTACCATTTCGGCTTTGACTGCTTCACGCGCTCAAAATCGATATAAGGCACTACCTCGCACATCAGCTCGCCACCACCACAGGATATAAGCACATCACTGTCAGCAGAAGCATAGCTCTCGTTCAGCTCTTCTGCGCACTTCTTAGGTGTATTGCTGATACCTATGCCACTGTCGCACCTGCAGTTAGGTCCCTCTATCGTCTTATAACCCATGCTGTGAAACCTTTTAATGGCATTGTCAAAGGCACTCCTGTACGGCTCTGTTGTACAGCCCATCGAAGGCGCCACAAAGCCTATTGTTCCTCTATCCTTTAGAAATTCAGGGTATCTCATGTTTCTATCATCCTATCACTATTATTTACATATCTAAGCTTCTGTCTGAAGTAAAATATGTAGGATTTTATCATTTCTGTCCAGGTCATTTTACTGTCATAATTAAATGTCGTCGTGTACTGCACATGCTGTCTGTTGCACCAGTTGTATATATCATGCAGACTTATCGAATCAACATTCTTCATATTGTTCATAAACACCTTAACCTTTGAAAGCTCATCCTCACTGTCAATGTATAGATGAAAGATAGTATTCGGACATTCAATTATTATCTGCTGTTCTTCTATATTTTTCATCACTGTATCCTCTATTGAATGATGTATCCTGTGTGATTAAAAACATTATCGTCTGTCACACCGGGATGTGAGTAATAACAAAATATCGTAACTGTTCAGTACCTTCACAGCTAAAAAATATCACATAACCATAGTACTACACCGGCGTCACAAAATCCAGTCATTTTTGCCTGCCAATTCTTACTATTTTATTAAGAAAAACGGTAAATATTATACTCCCTCACAGTCAAATGCCGGAATGAAGCTGTCCTTTGCCACGTCACCCTCCTGTATAAATGCATTCGTGATTCCTATTTCGAGGGCATAGTCAACAAGCCTTTCATACTCTCTCCTTGTCACTGTGCGGTTTATCTCAGGATAATCCTTTAGTGCAATCGGCGTAAACTGGCTCATCATGCTTATATATACGTGATCATGATATGTATCATACAGGTACTTAAGTACATCCTTTGCATCATTCACATGTCCCGGCAGTAGAAGCTGTCGCACAATAACTCCCTTTTGTATGAGTCCTGTCGAATCGTCAATCACGACATCCGGTTGCTGCCTGACCATCTCTGAAAGCGCCTGCTTTGCGACAGACGGATAATCTTTTGCCCTTGAATACCTTGCCGAAAGCGTACTGTCCATATATTTAAAATCCGGAAGGTACACATCCACTATACCCTCAAGCAGCTTTAGCTCTGTCACATTTTCATATCCGCTCGTATTGTATATAATAGGAAGCTTCATGCCGCGGCTTTTTGCATCGTTTACCGCCCACACTATATCAGGGATATACTGCCCCGGTGTGACCAGATTGATATTATTTGCGCCTTTGTCAGCAAGTTCCATAAAGATATCACTCAGCCGCTCTTTACTGATTACCTTTCCCTCTTTTCCGTCAGAAATTTCCCTGTTCTGGCAGAACACGCAGTGCAGGCTGCAGCCTGAGAAAAAAACTGCCCCACTTCCTCTTTTTCCTGATATGCACGGCTCCTCCCAATAATGAAGTGCTGCTCGCGCCACCTTTATTTCAGATGAAACGCCACATACGCCTGTTTGTCCGGTTCTTCTGTTTATGCCACATTTTCTGGGACACAATAAGCAATTCTCGTATTTATTCATATTTTTCATTTTAACCCTTGCTAAAAATAATGTTTGATACTACAATCTATATGATTATGCGGTGCATATGCCATGCGCCTTCAGTAGTCATTTTCAAATTATATCATAACTATTCTTACAGAAGAGAATAGTTAAAATACACAATAAGGAGATTACAAT
>OIBT01000599.1_pt1 | contig 12741 bp, 8 predicted proteins | sample 1581091 | NCBI WGS metagenome assembly OIBT01 (sample SAMEA3882549, study PRJEB24775) | human gut metagenome | biome: human-associated habitat; feature: intestine environment; material: feces | place: Netherlands | collected 2009/2010
GGGAGTTTCTGTCGGAATCGGTATCTTTATTGCCTTTATCGGTCTTCAGAACGCAAAACTTGTTATTGGAAATAAATCTACATTGGTATCTATCACAAACTTTACAAAAGATTTCCATACTGCTGGAATCTGTTCTTTACTTGCAGTTATTGGATTATTGATCACAGTCATTCTTTATATTAAAAAAGTACCTGGATCTATCCTGATCGGAATCCTTGCTACATGGGTGATCGGAATGCTCTGCCAGATAACAGGAATCTATGTTCCTGATTTCAAAACAGGTTATTACAGCCTGTTCCCTACATTTGCAATGACAGATTTTTCAAAATTAGGAGAGACTTTCGGTAAATGTTTCCAGTATGACTTGGGCAAAGTCGGAATCTTTAATTTTATCGCCGTTGTATTATCTTTCTTATTTGTCGATCTGTTTGATACACTCGGAACTTTAGTCGGTGTCAGCACAAAAGCCGGAATGCTTAACGAGGAAGGTAAACTTCCTGGAATCAAACCTGCATTAATGGCAGACGCCGTTGCTACAACAGCTGGTGCGGTTCTTGGTACTTCTACTGTTACAACATTCGTTGAATCTTCTTCTGGTGTTGCTGCAGGTGGACGTACTGGTTTAACAGCTGTTGTTTCAGGATTCTTATTCCTGATCTCAACATTATTTGCACCGCTCTTTACAGCAATCCCATCATTTGCGACAGCCCCTGCGCTGATCATGGTTGGATTCTTAATGTTTGGAGCAATCTCTGATATCAAATTTACAGATGACAATATGACAGAAGCCGTACCTGCTTACCTTTGCATCATTGCAATGCCATTATTCTACAGCATTTCAGAAGGTATCTCAGTAGGAATCATTTCATACGTATTACTTAACTTAGTAACAGGTAAAGGAAAGAAAGTTAAACCTTTATTATACGTATTAGCAGTATTATTCGTATTGAAGTATATATTCTTATAAGATTATAGTGTTAAAAGGTTTTGTTCCATCTGCGTATGTATAAAGGTAGGATAATAACCTTGGAACACGCTTATAATATGAACATAAAAAAGTCCAAGATCAATTTGAATATTGAGGTGACCCCAAAAAGTTAGACTTTTTACGAGACGACTTCGGTCGTCTCGTTTTTTCTTTTATGCAGTAAGGAGATGGAGCCTGTATGGAACAGGACTCATCCATCCTAACTTTTCTTTTATTCGTTTTTGCTTCGACCTAGCCATAAAAATACCGACCTCCAATCGTTAGATTTTTTAGGTCTATTCTCCGAGGAAAATTTTCACATTTCCAATATGTTTCAGCCCTTCTTTGCGACCAATGTCATATAGAGCCTGCAGTTTTTCAGGATCTCTTTCGGTGCGCCCGATTGTAACAGGATTCTCAGGTCTGATAATGTAGACAAGTCCTTTGCGTTCAAGTTCTTTTAGGTCATCTAATGTTTTGTTGTACATAATATGGCGGACTTCCAAGTCGTGCACAAGATTAGGATATTTCTTGCCCAACTTTAATCTGATTAACGGAAGCATTGAATTTTTCTTTTTTCTGTAGCCGTCATGTTGGGTAAGAATGACAATATTTTTCTCGTAGCCCATTTCCATAAACTTGTGAATTGGAATTGAATCTGAAATTCCACCGTCAAGCATTTTAAAACCGTCGATTTCTACAATATTTGAAACCATTGGCATTGAAGCAGAAGCCCTAAACCATTTAATGTCCGTTGCATCACCGTTAGGACAAAGATGATAAATAGGTTTTCCGGTTTCAATATCTGTAGTTACAACGTAGAAATCCATTGGATTCTTCTGATAAGTTTCCACGTCAAAAATATCAAGGTGGTTAGGAATCTGATTATAACAAAAATCAGCACCGTAAATATCGCCGGTCTTAATTAAAGAGCGAAGCCCAACATATCTGGGATCACGACAATATTTGGTATTGTATCGTATTGTTCTGCCAATCTGTTTTGACTTAAGATTGCAACCAAAGGCAGCCCCGGCAGAAACGCCAATGGCACCGTCAACAGTAATATCATTTTCCATAAAGATATCAAGTACTCCGGCAGTGTACATTCCACGCATGGCACCGCCCTCCAAAATTAATCCTTTTTTCATATAAATACCAATCCTTTTTAAAAAATTTTTTATAATGTGAAACAACCGAACTTTTATTACAGGGGTTGTTACGTGCTTTATGTTTTTTACACTGTAATAAATTATACAGCGAATTTGTTAATTTTTATATAGTAAATGAATTGTTTAAAAATGTTGATTTTAACTTTAGTTCAACAAGATTAAAGGAAATGGAACAATAACAAAGACATTTAAGAAAACTAACATGGTATTTAAGAAATTAAAGAACAAAAAATATGAAAAAAACTATTTTATTTTCAATATTTGTTTGACATCTCTACGCAATTATGGTATAAATATCCTTGTGCTAAATTGCAGATAGGGGTGTAGTTCATCGGTAGAATAAGAGTCTCCAAAACTCCAGAGGAGGGTTCGATTCCTTCCACCCCTGCTCATATGCGCGAGTGGCTCAGTGGTAGAGCATCGCCTTGCCAAGGCGAGGGTCGCGAGTTCGAATCTCGTCTCGCGCTGTTTCAGAGAGTATCTTTTGGATGCTCTCTTTTTTTGTTTTAAAATATTCGTAAGAATTTTCTGGTGCAATGGCGCAGTTTTTTATGTGCTTTTATGATATGATGGAAAAAATAGTTTTTGTCAGAAGTCCAGCGGTGATATGTCAAGATAAAAACAATATTGAAAGATATACTTTCAGCTATGTTTCAAAAAGACAAAAACACCCACCTAAGCCCTGCAAATCGTATTTTTGAAAAATGAGCAGGGTTCGTGTATCGACAGATAGAAAAATCTATTCTGCCGGACGATATAAACGATTGTCTTTGAGCAGTGCAAAGACTAACCGCACAAATTTACGAGCAGTTAATGCGAGGGCACGTTTGTGTTGAAATCTGTTTACTTCTTTATATTTGAGGTGGTAAAAGCGGCTGTATTCCTTGTCGCATCTTACAAGAGAAAATGCTGCTTCACACAAATAATACTTTAAGAATCGGTTGCCGGAATGAATCATTCTTGTTGTCTGGGCTTCAAAGTCGCCTGATTGGTGCTGCTGCCATGCAAGACCTGCATATTTAGCAAGGGCAGCCTGATTTTGAAAACGGTTGATGTCTCCGATCTCAGCCATAATTCCAGCAGAAAGTACCGGACCAATACCGGGAATGGATATCAAAACATTGGGCAAAAGTTCCATTTGCTTCGTGATAGCTTTATCAAATGCTTTGATTTGGGATTCCAATGCTCTGATTGATGTTATGGAGATAGCAAGCACCTGATTTACAGAATCATTCACGGTTTTAGGCAAACGATAGGAGCTTCTGGCAGCTTTCTGGAGGGCTTTGGCTACTGCATCCGGATCAGGGAAACGGTTCTTCCCTTTTTCCATAATAAATGCAGTCAGTTCTTGTAAGTCCATCTTTGCCAGTGTTTCTGCGGATTCAAATTTTTCGTAGACAGCAAGGGCGGTGGTGCTGAAGGTATCGGAAAATACCTTTTCCTGCGTCATGGTAGAATACTTCTTAAATAGCACGTTTATAAATCGTTGTTTTTCTTTGGTAAGGTTTGTAACAGCGAAATAACGTGCTCTGGTAAGGTTCTGGAGGGCTTTATAGCGGTAGTCATCCATATAGACCTCTTTGTTAATTCTGCCAAAACGCAAGCAATCAGCAATAACGAAAGCATCTACATAATCATTCTTAGGCAAGTCGTTATAAGATTCCTTGAATTTATTGACCTGCTTTGGATTCAAGACATGGATTTTTCTATCGAAGGATGCGAGAGTTGTATCTTCTTTTAGAAAGTATACTAGATTGTCGCCATAGACAGAAGTTGCTTCCAGTCCAATCAGAACGGAGTCGATGTTGTTAGAAGTCATTGCTGTAAAAATTCGTTTTACAAGTTGAGTAGATCCATCATGTGAGTTTGCAAGTGAAAAAGAACTATGCTTGTCACCATTAGGGAGCATCAGATAAATGACATTGTTTTTGCTGCTCACATCAATACCGACGTAAAGTGGGTTCATAAAATCACCTTCTTTCGTTTGGGATTAAAGTGTTCAATCGGCTTGGTAAACCCATGACCATGGAGCATTAACACCCTCGCATATAAGAATCCAGCTTAAGATGGACAGATGCGAAACCACACTGCAAGATGGTTGTCCAATCACTTAAGCAAACAGCCAGCGGTTTGAAGCTAACTTCCATGTCAGGGGAACAGACTTTTGGTGAAGTAACTCTCTGGGAGTTCAACAGGAGTGACTAGAACTTTTGCCTGATTGACACTGGGACAATTATATCATGGGTTTAATGAAGCCTATTGAACAAAGTAACTATTAAATTTTATATAAGAATAATGGTATCTAAAGATACTATACGAGGAGTGATTGAAATGGCTAAGAACAAAATCCAGCGCATTGACCAGGAGATTACGAAAGTCCGCGAGAAAATCGCGGAGTACCAGGATAAGCTGAAAACCCTGGAGGCGCAGAAAACCGAGGCGGAGAACCTGGAGATCGTCCAGATGGTCCGAGCCCTGCGTATGACCCCGGCCCAGCTGTCCGCCATGCTGTCTGGCGGCATGGTGCCCGGCCGGGCGGTGGGTTCTGCCAATCCCGAACAGGAGGAAATGACCCATGAAGAATAAAAAGATTTTCAGAACCTTTGCCGCCCTTTGCACCTGCCTGGTGCTGATGGGCGGCTTTTCCGTGACCGCCTTTGCCCAGGGCACTGACCCTGCGCCCACGGACACACCGGCGGCGGACGCCACCAACGACAGCAACGTGGTGGTGGAGGAAACCGAGGACAGCCCCGCCCTGACCCCGGAGGGCAACGCCGCCCTGGTGGATGACTTTGGCGGCAACAAGCAGCTCATCACCGTCACCACCAAGGCGGGCAACTATTTTTACATCCTCATTGACCGCGCCAACGAGGACAAGGAGACCGCCGTCCACTTCTTGAACCAGGTGGACGAGGCCGACCTGGAGGCGCTGATGGAGGACGGCGAGACGGCGGAGGAAACGCCCGCCGTCTGCAACTGCACGGAAAAGTGCGCCGCCGGTGCGGTGAATACGGCCTGCCCGGTGTGCGCCGTGAATATGGCAGAGTGTACGGGCCAGGAGCCGGAACCCACCCCTGACCCGGAAACAGAGCCGGAGCCGGAACAGGAACCGGCAGGGCTGAACCCGGCGATGCTGCTGGTGGTGCTGGCTGTGCTGGGCGGCATCGGTGCGCTGGTCTACTTCAAATTCATCAAGCAGAAGCCCAAGACCAAGGGCAGCGACAATCTGGATGATTACGACTACGGCGAGGACGATACCGAACAGGAGGACGAGGACCCCTGGGAGACCGAGGAATCCGACGAGCTGGACGCTGACGGGGGCGGCGACGAGGAAAGCGAGGACAAGACGGTTTGACCCGCTTCACCGACAGCCCCTATGAACGCATGATGACACGCAGGCCGGAGGGCGGGAAGGAAACTTCCCGTCCTCCTTCTTTACCCCACAGCCACCCCTGCTATGGTTGCGGGAATTATGGAAGACCCTGCGTAGGTATCTGTCACCGGGAAATGTCCCGATGGCTCAAAGAGAGGAGGAACCATCATGGCTCAACATAAATTGGTAATTGCCGAAAAACCATCAGTTGCCCAGAATTTGGCGGCGGTGATCGGCGCAACCGTCCGTAAGGACGGGTATCTGGAGGGCAACGGTTGGCGTGTCAGCTGGTGCGTGGGCCACCTGGCCGGTCTTGCGGATGCAGACAGCTATGACCCCAAGTATGCCAAGTGGCGATATGATGATCTGCCTATCCTGCCGGAACATTGGCAGATGGTGGTGGGAAAAGATAAGAAAAAGCAGTTTGATATTCTCAAAAAGCTGATGAACGCCCCGGATGTGATGGAAGTGGTAAATGCCTGTGATGCCGGACGCGAGGGTGAGCTGATCTTCCGCAGCGTCTATGAGCTGGCAGACTGTCAAAAGCCTATGAAAAGGCTCTGGATTTCTTCGATGGAGGACTCTGCCATAAGGGAAGGCTTTGCAAACCTGCGCCCCGGTGCGGATTATGACGGACTTCGGGATGCTGCCCTCTGCCGTGCCAAGGCCGACTGGCTGGTGGGAATCAATGCGACAAGGCTTTTTTCCGTGCTGTATCACCGAACCCTCAACATCGGGCGCGTGATGTCCCCGACGCTGGCGCTTATTGTTCAGCGAGAAGCTGAGATCGACACCTTTCAGCCGATTCCCTTTTATACCGTGGCGCTGGAGCTGCCCGGTCTTACCGTATCCGGGGAGCGCATGGCGGATAAGGCCGCTGCTGAGCAGCTGAAAGAAACCTGTCAGGGTGCAGCTGTCACGATCAAAAAGGTGGAGTGCAAGGAAAAGTCTGAAAAGCCGCCTGCCCTCTATGACCTGACTACTCTGCAAAGAGATGCCAACCGCCTGCTTGGATTTACAGCCCAGCAGACCCTGGACTATCTGCAAAGCCTGTATGAAAAGAAGCTCTGCACCTATCCCCGTACTGACAGCCGCTATCTGACCGGTGATATGGCAGACAGCCTGCCGGTGCTGGTGAACCTGGTTGCCAACGCCATGCCGTTTTGCAAAGAAATCGCCATTACCTGTGATCCGCATACGGTCATCAACGATAAGAAAGTAACTGACCACCACGCAGTAATCCCTACCAGAAATCTCAAGGATGCAGACCTTTCTGCCCTTCCTGCGGGAGAAAAAGCGGTGCTGGAGCTGGTGGCCCTGCGTCTGATGTGCGCCGTAGCCCAGCCCCATATCTATTCGGAAACCGTTGTGATTGCAGCGTGTGCCGGTGGGGAGTTTACCACAAAAGGAAAAACGGTGAAGCACCCCGGATGGAAAGCACTGGAGGACGCTTACCGTGCCAAAATGAAGGATGCAGAGCCGAAAAAAGAGGGCGCAGAGAAAGCCCTGCCGGAGCTGACCGAAGGACAGACCCTTTCGGTTTCTGCGGCAATCGTCAAAGAAGGCAAAAGCAGTCCGCCTCAGCACTTTACGGAGGACACCCTATTGTCCGCGATGGAGACTGCCGGAAAAGAGGATATGCCGGAGGATGCCGAGCGAAAAGGTCTGGGGACACCGGCCACCCGTGCCGGTATTTTGGAAAAGCTGGTATCTGCCGGTTTTCTGGAACGAAAAAAGAGCAGGAAAACGGTGCAGCTTCTCCCTTCCCACGATGCAGTTTCCCTTATCACAGTGCTGCCGGAACAACTGCAATCGCCGCTTCTGACTGCCGAGTGGGAGTACCGCCTGGGCGAGATCGAGCGCGGGCAGCTTGCCCCAGAGGAGTTTCTGGACGGGATCAGCACCATGCTGAAAGATCTGGTGGGGACTTATCAGGTCATCAAGGGAACTGAGTACCTGTTCACTCCGCCCCGTGAGGTGGTGGGCAAATGCCCTCGCTGCGGCGGTGAAGTTGCAGAACTGCAAAAAGGCTTCTTCTGTCAGAATGATTCTTGCAGATTTGCAATCTGGAAAAACAACAAATGGTGGGCTGCCAAGAAAAAACAGCCGACCAAGGCTGTGGTGTCTGCGCTGCTGAACGATGGCCGTGTCCGTGTGACGGGGCTATATTCGGAGAAAACCGGCAAGACCTACGATGCCACTGTGGTTTTGGAGGACGATGGACAGTATGCCAACTTCAAGCTGGAATTTGACCAGCGGAAAGGAGGCAGCCGATGAAGCTCTCTTTAGTGGAACGGGAAACCATTCTCCTCTATAACCAGGCAGAACCAATGGCTGAGGTCTACACCCACGATCCCCATCTGATGGAGAAGCTGGAACTGCTGGCAAAAAAGCACCCCGACCAGATCACCCGAAAGGACGCCCATAACTTTACCGTCCCCAAGCGATGTGTATCAGTCAGGGAGCCATACAGCGCAGAACGCCGCAAAGCTGCCAGTGAACGGGCGAAAGCTGCCGGATACCAGCCCCCTGTGAGAAAGTCCAGCAGTTAAAGGCACATGGCAGAGAATGTATTTGAAGCAGTCAAGCAGTCGGTCAGCACCAGAGATGCGGCAGCGTTTTATGGGATCGAGGTCAAACGAAATGGCATGGCCTGTTGTCCCTTTCACGATGATAAGAACCCCAGCATGAAGGTAGACCAGCGGTTCCACTGCTTTGGTTGCGGTGAAGATGGGGATGTGATCGACTTTACCGCAAAGCTCTTTGATCTCTCCCCAAAAGAAGCGGCGGAGAAACTGGCACAGGACTTTGGCCTGATCTATGACAGTCAGGCCCCGCCCCGCAGGAGATATGTCCGGCAAAAAACCGAGGCACAGAAGTTTCGGGAGAATCGACAGCGCTGTTACCGCGTACTGTCCGATTACTACTATCTGTTGAAAAAATGGGAAGCCGACCGTTCTCCCAGGACACTGGAGGAAGAACCGCACCCCCGCTTTGTGGAAGCAATCCAGAAGAAAACCTATGTAGAGTACCTGCTGGACCTTTTTCTTTATGAAAGTGAAGAAGAACAAAAGGCATGGATTGCAGAACACACAGCAGAAATCACACACTTGGAAAGGAGATTGAAAATCATGGCTGAGAATAAACCCACCAACCGAGAACGGCTAATGGAAATCACGGATGGTATCGAGCAGGGCATCAAAGAACTGTTTGAAAGCGAAAAGTATATGCGTTATCTGTCCGTCATGTCCCGATTTCACCGCTATTCGGTAAACAACACCATGCTCATCTATATGCAGAAGCCGGACGCCACTTTGGTAGCCGGATACAATAAGTGGAAAGACCAGTTTGAGCGTCATGTAAAAAAGGGCGAGCATGGCATTACCATCATCGCTCCCACACCGTATAAGAAGAAAATCGAGGAGCAGAAGCTGGACCCAGATACCAAGGCTCCGATTCTGGATAAAGACGGAAAGATCGTCACAGAGGAAAAAGAAATCGAGATTCCCATGTTTCGCCCTGTCAAGGTCTTTGATGTGAGTCAGACCGACGGGAAACCTTTGCCGGAGCTTGCTTCCTCCCTTTCCGGCAATGTGCCAAATTATGAGGCATTCATGGAGGCCCTGCGCCGCAGCGCACCGGTGCCGATTACTTTTGAAGCAATGGCCGCCGATACGGACGGCTATTTTTCTGCCGATCATCAGAAAATTGCCATTCGTCAGGGCATGAGCGAGGTGCAGACGGTTTCGGCCACGGTTCACGAGATTGCTCACAGCAAGCTCCACAATCAGAAAAAGATTCAGATTGCCAATGACGAGCAATATCAGGAGATCGAGCTGTTTGATAAACCCGGTCTGTTCTCCAATGGGCGGATTGTCCGTGATAATCTGCCGGAGGGCGTTTATTGCTATGACCTGCGCGGTTCTGACTACGATCCTGGAGATCCGGTCTGTGTGGAAGAACGAGTGGTTGTAAACCATGCAGGCTCCGTTCTGCTGACAGAGCCGTTGGAACTGACGGAAGATGGACGCTTGATGCTGACCGAGGAAAAAGGGCTGAATTTTACCGGTGGCTTTTCTACCCTCTCCCAGTTTTTGCAGAAACAGAGGAAAGATCGTCACACGGAAGAAGTGGAGGCTGAAAGCATCTCCTATGCAGTCTGCAAATATTTTGGCATCGAGACTGGAGAAAATAGCTTTGGCTATATTGCCAGTTGGAGTCAGGGCAAGGAACTGAAAGAGTTGAGAGCCAGTTTGGAGACCATCAACAAAACCTCCGGCACTTTGATCTCCGACATTGAGCGCCACTATAAGGAAATCTGCAAAGAGCGCGGAATCGACCCTCATGCAAAGGCAGAGCCGGAAACCGCCCCGATAGAGCAACCAACCAGCAATCTGACTTACTATGTAGCAGAGTGCATGGAATTTCCAAACCTCGGAGAATACCACGATAACCTGTCTTTGGAGGAAGCTGTCCGCATTTATCAGGAGATTCCAGCAGAGCGAATGAACGGGATAAAGGGCATTGGTTTTGAGCTGAAAGACGGAAGCGACTATGAAGGACCTTTTCCGATTTTGACCGGCCAGACCATTGACCTGGACACCATCCAGGCAATCGACTATTACCGTGATAATCCTCTGGTGCAAAAAGCGGTAAAGGAACTGGCTGCGGCAATGCCGGAAATGGAAGTGCTGGGGGCGGATGCCAACCAGCAGGAGGCTTTGTTTCTGATTGACGATGCCACCTATCTTCATATCCAGTCCTGTGACAGCGGCTGGGACTATACCCTTTACGATGCCGCGTCCATGAAAGAGCTGGATGGTGGTCAGCTGGATATGCCGGAGATTTCCCGCATGAAGGCAGTTCTCCAGATTTGTGATGACAACGATTTGGGCAGAGACTCGGTAAAATACGCACCGTTGTCCATGATTGAGACCTTGCAGGAAGCTGCCTACCAGCAGATGCAGGCAGAGGCCAGTCAGATGGCTGCTTCTTCTCAGCTGCCGGAAGCACAAGAGCAGGCGCTGGATGAATACCCTATGCCTGATGAGCAGGTATCCACACCGGATATGCAGGAATACGGCTACTTCTATGATGGGATGCTCCCTGTCACCAGAGAACGGGCGCTGGAACTGGATGCCGCTGGTTTGACCGTCTATGTGCTGCATGAGGACAATACGGAGAGCATGGTGTTTGACCCGCAGGAAATCATGGATCATGGCGGTCTTTTTGGCGTGGACCGTGAGGAATGGGAGAAAAGCCCTCAGTTCCACGAAAAGGTCATGGAGCGTCAGGAACATCAGCAGGAACGCGAACAGGCATTTCTATCCCAGAACAGAGATTGCTTTGCTATCTACCAGGTGAGCCGTGACGATCCGCAGAATGTGCGCTTTATGAATCTGGATTGGTTAAAGTCCCATGACATTTCCATAGACCGCAGCAATTATGACCTCATTTACACAGCTCCGCTGAGGGAGTCTGGCACGGTACCGGAGCAGCTGGAAAAACTATATGAGCAGTTTAATCTGCAAAAGCCGGCGGATTTTCACAGTCCTTCTATGAGTGTCAGTGACATCGTTGCGATCAAGCAGGACGGTAAGGTATCCTGTCATTACTGTGACAGTGTTGGTTTTACCCAGATCCCCGGATTCCTGCCGGAAAATCCGCTGAAAAATGCGGAGATGGCCGTGGAGGACGATTACGGCATGATCGACGGTATCATCAACAATGGCGCAAAAGAGCCTACGGTGGCAGAGCTGGAACAGCAGGCCCGCAACGGTCAGCCCATTTCCCTCATGGATTTGGCTGCCGCTGCCCATCGGGAGGAACGGGAAAAGAAAAAGTCCGTCATGGAGCAGCTGAAAAGCCAGCCCAAGGCAGAACACAAAAAGATAGCGCCAAAAAAGAGTGCGGAAAGGGAGATTTGATATGGGAAACTTTACTTTTGAGGAAATGAACCTGATGTGCATTTACAATACCGGCAGCCGCACCGGACTGATCGACAGCCTGCGTGAGATGCGCGGCGAGCTGGCCCCGGAGGAAACCGAGCTGCGGGAGTTGACAGACAGCGCACTGGGCAAGCTCCAGGCCATGAGTGATGCCGAGTTTGCCGAGCTGGAGTTGTATCCGGATTTTGACCAGTAAACACCATAATCGCAGGGATGGGGTGGCAATATGCCACCCCACCTTTTTACCCCAAAACTGAAAGGAGGACAGAACACTATGCCAACCAAAGCTGAACTATATGCACAGATGGCGGAGAAGGTAACAACGCAGCTCACGGGGAGCTGGCAGGAATGGGCAGGGTTTCTCACCACTGCTTCCCGCCTTTACAAGTACCCGTTCCATGAGCAGTTGATGATCTACGCCCAGCGTCCGGACGCCACCGCCTGTGCAGAGTACGATTTGTGGAATGAAAAGATGGGCCGGTATGTAAGGCGCGGCTCCAAGGGAATTGCTCTGGTGGACGATTCCGGGGACAGGCCCCGCCTGCGCTATGTTTTTGATATTTCCGACACCGGAACCCGTGAACATTCCCGCACTCCCTGGCTGTGGCAGCTGGAGGAGCGCCATTTGGATTCGGTGCAGGCCATGCTTGAGCGCACCTATGATGTTTCCGGTGATGACCTTGCCGGACAGCTCACGGAGGTAGCCGGAAAACTGGCTGAGGAATACTGGACGGAGCATCAGCAGGACTTCTTCTATATCGTTGACGGTTCCTTTTTGGAGGAATATGATGAGTTTAACATCGGAGTACAGTTCAAGGCAGCAGCCACCGTCAGTATCACTTACGCTTTGATGTCCCGCTGTGGACTGGAGCCGGAACGCTACTTCGACCACGAAGATTTCATGGCGATCTTTGATTTCAATACTCCGGCAACCATCGGAGCGCTGGGAACAGCGGTCAGCCAGATCAACCAGCAGGTGCTGCGGCAGATCGGCGTTACCGTCCGAAATGCAGAGCGCGAAGCCAACCAAGAAAGGAGCAAACAAGATGAACAATCCCATGACCTATATCCAGAACGGAGACTATCTGATTCCCGACCTGAAGCTGAGCCAGCAGCCGGAGAAACCCCTGGGCAAGTACGGAAGGATGAGGAAAACCTACCTGAAGGAACACCGTCCCATCCTCTACAACCAGATGTTGCTGAGCGAGAAGCTGTACCCGCACCTTCTGGAGATCGACGAGACCGCCCAGAGCAGACTGGAGCAGATGATGCCCCAGCTGGCGA
>OIBT01000604.1_pt1 | contig 12674 bp, 10 predicted proteins | sample 1581091 | NCBI WGS metagenome assembly OIBT01 (sample SAMEA3882549, study PRJEB24775) | human gut metagenome | biome: human-associated habitat; feature: intestine environment; material: feces | place: Netherlands | collected 2009/2010
ATTACCACCGGTAGAACCACCACCTGTATTACCGCCGGTAGAGCCACCTGTGTTACCGCCGGTAGAACCACCTGTGTTACCACCGGTATTATCACTGGTAGTGCCTGTATTATTGTTATAACTGTTTCCTGTATTGTTTGAATAAGAAGAAGCATCTTTAGTTGTATCATTGTCTTCTGTAGAAGACTTATACTTTCTTCCGGAAGAGTAGCCGTGACCGGAACATGTTTCGGATGGAAGCGTGTCTTTGGCAAAATATTCTGTAATAGAAGGGCATCCGTTGGTTGCAAGCTTTCCGGTAATAGTACATATACTCTTTTTCTCAACAGAGGTCGGAACCTTAAAATCTTTACTTTCCAGATTCTCGTGAATACGACTCATAATACCTTTCCAGAGTCTGAAGCGGAAACTTGTGTCATAATCACATTCTTTATTGTCGTCATAACCGCCCCATACAGCACATGTATAATATGGTGTAAATCCACAGAACCATAAGTCTTTATTGGATGTTGTGGTACCTGTCTTTCCGGCTACCGGCATATTCGGAAGCTGGCATGCTGTACCTGTTCCGGAATTGACAACATCTTCCATTGCACTGGTAAGAAGATAAGCTGTGCTGTCTTTGATAACTGTATGAGATTCGCCTGTTCCGTCAAGAAGAACGTTGCCATCGTGGTCTACAACTTTACTATATAAAGTTGGTTTGTTATAGACGCCGCCGTTAGCGATAGAGGCATAAGCGGCACACATTTCATAGTTATAGACACCTTCTGTGATTCCACCAAGTGCGAGCGTCTGTGAAGTGCTGTCATCAAAGACCTTGCCGTTGATTGTTTTGTCTTTTACCAGAGTACTGATACCGAATTTTTCACAGTATTCATAGCCTAATTCCTGAGTGATTTCATCGCTTAACTTTACGGCAACTACGTTGATGGATTTTTTGATACCATTTCTGAGCGTTGTTGTACCGCCGTACTGTTTGTTGGCATTCCGCAAAACATTTCCATTCTTTAAGGTATATGGTTCATCATCAATTGTTGTTGCGAGTGTCTTATCACAGGAATCTAATGCCGGTGCATAAGCTGCAAGGATCTTAAAAGTAGAACCAGGCTGTCTCTTGGAACCCTGATAAGCTCTGTTCAGTCCAAGACTGGAAGCTTTTTCTCCACGGCCGCCGACCATTGCTTTGATCTGTCCGGTCTTCTGATCCATGATTGTGATAGAAGACTGTGGCTGAGGGGTAATGGTAATACGTTCATCATAGGTATCACCCTCCTGGGCAATCGTGGATTTCCATTCTGCCACCATTGCTTTTGCGGCATCTTCACTGGAGTAGAGAAGTCCCTGATCATTTCCGTAAGTTTTTTCTACATAATTTTTAATATTATTACTTCCATAGTTTTCAACCGATCCATCAGCACGGGTTACCGTCAGCGCATAATCAAGACCATACTCTTTCAGACCAGGATAGTTGGCATCATTATTAGCTTCTTCATCACAGATTTTCTGCATTTCCTGATTTTGTGTAGAGTAGATACTGAGACCGCCGCTGTAAACGGCATTGTAAGCCTGTGTATCAGTGTAGCCAAGCTGATCTTTCAGATCCTGGATTACCTGCTGTGCAAGTGCGTCAACAAAGTAACTGTATGCATTATCAGCTTGGGAAGAAGCGCTGGTTGCCTGGATTCTTGCATAGACATCATCGGACATCGCTTTATCATATTGCTTCTGGCTGATATAGCCTTGCTCCAGCATATTCTTTAATACTTTATTACGTCTGATCTTGTTATTCTCGGGACGTGTAACTGGATCATAATCTGTCGGATTCTGTGTGATTCCGGCAATTACCGCACATTCAGATAATGTCAGATCGGAAACATCTTTACCAAAATAACGTTGAGAAGCAGACTGTACACCCAGACAATTCTGTCCAAGGTTGATTGTGTTGAGATAACTTTCCATAATCTCATTTTTACTCATCTGCTTTTCAATCTGTACTGCAAGATACTGTTCCTGAATTTTACGTTGTAATTTATCATAGAAATTTTTCTCTTTTGTAAAGTTCGGGAACACATTGTTCTTGATCAGCTGCTGAGTCAGAGTACTGGCACCTTCAGAAAAACCGCCCCGGGCAATACCCACTACCGCAGCACGGGCAATACCCTGAAGATCTATACCGTTATGCTTATAAAAACGCTCATCCTCGATTGCAACAAAAGCATGTTGAAGATTTTTCGGTATCTCATCAATAGACTTGTATACTCGATTGGAACCAGAAGATACAAAACGTTCAATCTCAGTGCTTCCGTCATCAGCATAAACGAAAGTAGTAAATCCTTTCGGTTTAACGTCAGAAGTGGAAACATGCGGAGTGTCATCAATAATCTTTTTTATAAAAAGACCGCCGCCGGCCATTCCGACTACTGCAGCAAGTACGATACAGATCAGCAGTGCCTTGAACAAACGGACAACGATGCGTTTCCCCTGCATTGTAGATTTGGACGTTATTTTTTTCTGCCTTTTCGCAGCTTTTTTCTTTCCATAGTTCATGCGTTTAAGCCTCCTTTATACCAAGTTATTATAGCAAATGTACACTCTTTTATAAAGAAAAAAATGAAAACTTCATATTTGAGTAGGAAAATCTTAAGAAATTAGGTATTATATTATGTATAAAGTTGTAAATTATACGAAAGGATGACAATATGTTACCAGAATACAGAACTATTTATCGGGGTGGAGAAGATGAGATTGTAGAAAAAAAGTCACGGTTTATTGCGACTGTGGTACCGGTAAATACAGAGGAAGAAGCACTTGAATTTGTAGAGAAGACAAGAAAAAAATACTGGGATGCAAGACATAACTGTTTTGCATATATAATAGGGGAGAGAGGACAGCTTCAAAGATGCAGTGATGACGGCGAACCAAACGGTACAGCCGGCAAACCGATGCTAGATGTATTGCTTGGAAATGAACTGAGGAATGTGGCTGTTGTGGTGACCCGGTATTTCGGAGGAACCCTTCTTGGAACCGGTGGACTGGTCAGAGCATATTCGGGAGCCGTGAAAGCGGGACTTGATGCCTCGATGGTCATTACGAAAATTTTAGGAGTGAAACTTCATATAGAAACAGACTATACGACATTTGGAAAGATTCAGTATATTCTGGCGCAGAGAGAGCTGAAGATATTAGATACTGTCTATACGGATAAAGTAGAACTGGAAGTACTGATTCCAAAAACGGATGTGGATCAGGTTATGCATGCAATTACTGAGGGGACAAATGCGCAGGCAGAGATGACAGCAGGTGAAGAATGTTATTATGCAGAGATTGATGGGGTGCCGACAATTTTGGAAGAAAATATAATATAAAAATAATATACAAAAGCCGTACACGATATCTCATGAAAGGAGCTGTTCTTTAGGAGATATTGTGTACGGCTTTTGTTATTGCCATATTTTTATAAGATTATGAGTTGCGATTTAAGAAAATTCAGGCTCGATCAAACCAAATGTTCCGTTTTTACGTCTGTATACTACATTCACTTCGTCTGATTCTGCATTACAGAAAACATAGAAATCATGTCCGAGAAGTTCCATCTGAACACACGCATCTTCTGGATACATAGGTTTAAATCCGAATTTTTTGGTACGTACGATTTTAATCTCGCCGTCATCTTCAATATTATCTTCGGCGTCAAAGAATTCCTGTTTGAAGTTACCGCCTTCCTGTTCACGTGCTACCAGTTTATTTTTATATTTACGAAGTTGACGTTCGATGACTTCTTCTACAAGATCAATCGATACATACATATCAGAACTTTCCTGTTCGGAACGAACCAGACCACCCTTTACAGGAATTGTTACTTCAATTTTCTGATGTCCTTTCTGTACACTTAAGGTTACGTGAATCTCTGTATTCGGAGTAAAGTACCTTCCTAACTTTCCTAACTTGCTTTCTACGGCCTCTCTTAAGCCTGGTGTTACATCGATGTTCTTTCCAATAATAATAAATTTCATGATGCCCAACTCCTTTGCGACATAATTTCAAATAATTGCACGTTATACAATCATCAAATAAATGAATTATAATCTGACAATTGTTACTCGAACCGGCAATCTATCTGATATGTGTAGTATAACATGTTTGGCCGCTAATGTATAGCACGAATTACCTGAATTCTTGAAATTTTTCCATCATGAAGTTTGGCAACCCGCAGACCGCAATCGTGGAAGTAATAACATGCACCAACACGGGGCGTAATATTCTGTTCTTCGAGATGCCGCAGCAGTACATTGGAAAGGGTATCATCTGCTTCATGCGGAATGCTCACGCTGAGAATCTTGTTGACAACTTTAGCCTTGGTTGAAGCACGGAATACCGTTTCGTCTGCTATGTCGAATTCGGAGAATAAGAATTTTCTGGTTGCAAATAAGACTGCGATGGAACAGACGCCGATCAGACTGCTGTAGATGGAAGTGTGGTCCATAATGATGTGTCTTGCAATCGCAAAAAGCAGAACCTCAAATACGGTACTCGGAGAGTGCGAATACATCATACGGATCAATTCGACACCGATGATCAGATTAAAACAAACCTCGAGAAGATCATCGTAATTCGGATAGGTGTTCAGATTCGGAATATACTGAAGTGAACATACCATACGAAGGCAAAGCAGTATGATACCGATCGCAAGCATAAATGCAATCACATATTCCAGAATTGCGGCCACCTGTTTGAGAAGGTGAGAAATCAGTTCTTTCATTCGTGGATTCCTTTCTTTTATATAGATTTTCGCTGTAATTCCAGTATAAGTGAAAAAAAGATATTTGCCAATATCCCAAAGAAAGATATCATATCAAAATGAAGAACAATGGAGAAGGAAAATTTTTAGTAATGTGTGCTGCAGATGAGAACAAAAAAGCGGCAGAAAATAAAATATATAAATTGTCAGGTTTTCGTGAACAAAAACAGTTTTATATATTTTATTTTCTGCCGCTTTCGTGCGGTCAGTTATAACCGTAAATGTTTATTCATTAGCGATTTACACGTTTTCTCATCTTAGGATCCAGAATCTTCTTACGAATACGGAGTGATTCCGGAGTAACCTCCAGAAGTTCATCTGTATCGATGAAGTCGATTGCCTGCTCCAGACTGAGGACCGTCGGAGGTGTCAGACGAAGTGCATCATCTGCGCTGGAAGAACGAGTATTGGTAAGATGCTTGGTCTTACATACATTTACTTCGATATCATCTGTTTTTGCATTTTCACCGATGACCATACCAGAATAAACTTTTTCACCGGCACCGATGAAGAGTGTTCCACGCTCCTGAGCACTGTACAGACCATAAGTTACAGACTCACCGGTCTCGTATGCAATCAGAGATCCCTGTTTACGATACTGGATATCTCCCTTATATGGAGCGTATCCGTCGAATGCAGTGTTCATGATACCATTTCCCTTTGTGTCTGTCAGGAAATCACCACGGTAACCGATCAGACCACGGGATGGGATACGGAACTCAAGACGTGTATATCCACCATTGGCAGCACCCATTGTCTGTAATTCACCTTTTCTCTGGCTCAGTTTATCAATAACGACACCAGTGTATTCATCAGGTACATCAATGTAAGCAATCTCCATTGGCTCAAGAAGTTTACCATTCTCGTCTTTGTGATACAGAACCTCAGCTTTGCTGACTGCGAATTCATATCCTTCACGTCTCATATTCTCAATTAGAACGGAAAGGTGAAGTTCACCACGTCCGGATACTTTGAATGCGTCCATGTTTTCGGTATCTTCAACACGAAGGCTGACATCTGTGTTCAGTTCGCGCATCAGACGATCACGTAAGTGACGGGAAGTTACATATTTTCCTTCCTGTCCGGCAAACGGACTGTCATTTACAACGAAATCCATAGAGATTGTTGGTTCAGAAATCTTCTGGAACGGAATTGATGTCGGATTTTCAGGTGAGCAGAGTGTATCACCGATGGAAATGTCAGAGATACCTGAAATTGCCACGATTGCACCGATAGATTCTTTTACTTCTACTTTCTGCAGACCTTCAAATTCATATAATTTACTGATCTTAACTTTCTTCTGTTTGTCAGGATCATGATGGTTGACAACAACCATGTCCTGGTTAACTGCGATTGTACCGTTATCTACTTTACCAACACCGATACGTCCAACGTATTCATTATAGTCAATCGTACTGATCAGAACCTGAGTCGGAGCTTCCGGATCTCCTTCTGGTGCAGGAATATAATCCAGAATGGTCTCAAACAGAGGCTTCATGTCTTTCATTTCATCCGAAATCTCAAGTGCAGCCACACCATTCTTAGCGGATGCGTATACGAATGGGCAGTCTAACTGTTCGTCAGAAGCACCAAGGTCGATGAGAAGTTCGAGAACTTCATCGATCACTTCTTCGGCTCTTGCTTCCGGACGGTCGATCTTGTTGATACATACGATGACTGGAAGCTTTAATTCCATAGCTTTGCGGAGTACGAATTTGGTCTGCGGCATAGCTCCCTCGAACGCATCAACGACGAGGATAACACCGTTAACCATCTTAAGGACACGTTCTACTTCTCCACCGAAGTCAGCATGTCCCGGAGTATCTATAATATTGATCTTTACACCGTTGTAGGTGACGGCAGTATTCTTGGAGAGGATTGTGATTCCACGTTCTCTTTCGATATCGTTAGAGTCCATGACACGTTCTGCTACTTCCTGATTCTCACGGAATACACCGCTTTGCTTTAATAATTCATCTACTAATGTTGTCTTACCATGGTCAACATGGGCGATAATCGCGATATTACGTACATCTTCACGTTTTGTCTTCATTACGAATCTTCCTTTTCTCTACCTATTATTATCTGCAACCACATTAGTTTATCACATTTTTTAAAATTTACAAGTATTTAGTTCTAAAATACTGATTTGATTCATAGACTTTGTAATGACTCAAAATACGATTCAGAGGAAGGGAGATTACAAAATTATGTCAGATAAGATGATTGAGAACAACCAGGTAACCGTTATGGGAGAAATCGTGACACCATTTTCATTCAGCCATGAAGTATTTGGAGAAGGCTTCTATATGGTAGAGGTGGATGTGAAGCGGCTCAGCAATTCCAAAGACAGGATCCCACTCATGATCTCGGAGCGTCTGATTGATGTTACGAAAGATTACACGGGAGAATTCATTATGGTAAACGGACAGTTCAGGTCCTACAACCGGCATGAAGAAATGAAAAACCGTCTGATTTTATCCGTATTTGTCAGGGAAATTACATTTGTGGAAGAAGAACTTGACGGTGCAAAGACGAATCAGATTTTTCTGGATGGTTATATCTGCAAACAGCCTGTTTACCGTAAGACACCGCTTGGCAGAGAGATTGCAGATATTCTGCTCGCTGTGAACCGGGCATACGGAAAATCAGATTATATTCCTTGTATCTGCTGGGGCAGAAATGCCAGATTTGCATATATGAAAAAAATTACAGAAACGGAATCGCAGAAAAGGGTTGCATATGAAGTGTCGGTCAGTAAACTGGAATGTATGGATGAATAAGGGATGGTAAAAGTTTAGATAAGGGTTCGGATTGACATCATATTTAATTGATGATAGAATTTCATTAGATTATATGAAAGTCAGGAGGATCACTATGGCTATTTTTACAGGAGCCGGCGTGGCAATTGTCACACCATTTAATGAAGATGGAAGTATTAATTATGATAGACTTGATGAATTGATTGAGTTTCATTGTGAGCATAAAACAGACAGCATTGTAATCTGCGGTACAACAGGAGAATCTGCTACCATGACAGAAGAAGAGCATATGCAGTGTGTAAAATTCACAATTGACCGTGTTAACAAGAGAGTTCCGGTTATTGCAGGAACAGGTTCTAATTGTACACGTACTGCTATCGATATGTCGAAGGAAGCTTCAGAATATGGGGCAGATGGTTTACTTTTGGTTACACCTTATTATAATAAAGCAACTCAGAATGGACTGATCGGACATTTCAGTGCAGTGGCAAAAGAAGTAACAGCACCAATCATTATGTATAGTGTTGCAAGCAGAACGGGATGCAATATCGAACCTGCAACAGCAGCAAAACTGGTGAAAGAAGTAGATAATATCGTTGGTATAAAGGAAGCATCAGGAAATATTTCGCAGGTTGCAAAGATCATGAACCTGACAGACGGTAACATTGATGTATATTCAGGAAATGACGACCAGATCGTGCCGGTATTATCTCTCGGTGGAAAAGGTGTGATCTCAGTACTGTCAAACGTTGCTCCGGATGAAGCACATGATATCTGTGAGAAGTATTTTAACGGAGATGTGAAGGGAAGTGCAGCACTTCAGCTGAAAGCACTGCCGCTGATCGAGCAGTTATTCTGCGAAGTAAACCCGATTCCGGTTAAGAAAGCAATGCAGCTGATGGGAGTTGACTGCGGACCACTTCGTATGCCGCTTACAGAGATATCCCCTGAACATGAGAAGAACCTTGCACAGGCAATGAAAGATTTCGGTATTCAGTTAGCATAATAAGAAAAAGAGAAGGATATCATACATCGCCATGCGTTTGTAAGAAACTGCCAACGGCAGGCTTTCACAGATGCATTACATATATGGTATCCTTTGTTTTTATAACAAAGTATACAAAAGGAGGATAAGAATATGGTAAAAGCAATCATGCATGGCTGTAACGGACACATGGGTCGTGTCATTACAGATATAATCAAGAACACAGAAGGGATCGAACTGGTAGCCGGAGTTGATAAATATACCAAAGTACCAAATGACTATCCGGTATTTGAAAGCATCGGTGCATGTGACGTGGAGGCCGATGTGATCATTGATTTTTCAAATGCGGCAGCAGCAGATGAACTGCTTGACTATTGTGTTGAAAAACAGGTGCCGGTCGTACTTTGTACTACGGGACTTTCCGAAGAACAGCTGGAAAAGGTAGAAGAATCAGCAAAGAAAGTAGCAGTATTAAAATCTGCCAATATGTCACTTGGCATCAATCTGCTTATGAAGATCCTTAAGGATGCGACAAAAGTACTTTCTCCGGCAGGATATGATATTGAGCTGGTAGAGAAGCATCATAACCAGAAACTGGATGCGCCGAGTGGTACTGCACTTGCTCTGGCAGATTCAATTAATGAAGCGGCGGATAATCAGTATCATTATGTATATGACAGAAGTCAGGTGCGTCAGAAACGTGATCAGAAAGAGATTGGCATTTCGGCAGTACGTGGTGGAACAATCGTAGGAGACCACGAAGTGATCTTTGCAGGTCAGGATGAAGTGATTGAATTCAAACATACAGCATATTCTAAGGCCGTATTTGGAAAAGGCGCCGTAGAAGCAGCAAAATTCCTGGCTGGGAAACCGGCCGGCAGATATGATATGTCTGACGTGATCCAATTATAAATCGTTGTGAACAGCAGAATATACAGGAAGACCGGGAGGTAATTATGAGACAATTAGAGGAACGTTATCTGGAAAGACTTTCTCAACTGTATCCGACCATCGCCAAAGCTTCCACAGAAATCATTAATTTACAGGCGATACTGAATCTGCCAAAGGGCACAGAGCATTTTCTGACAGACATTCATGGGGAATATGAGGCATTTGCGCATGTTCTGAAGAATGGCTCTGGTTCAGTGCGCCGTAAAATTGATGATGTATTCGGGAATACTATGAGTAGCAGGGATAAACAGACCCTTGCTACTCTTATTTATTATCCGAAAGAGAAGATGGACCGGATTAAGAAAACGGAGAAGAATATGGAGGACTGGTATAAGATTACGTTGTACCGCTTGATTGAGGTGTGTAAAAGAACAGCAAGTAAATATACCAGATCTAAAGTAAGAAAAGCACTTCCTCCGGATTTTGCTTATGTGATCGAGGAACTGATCACAGAGAAAAATGATATGACGGATAAAGAATCGTATTATAATGCAATTGTCAGTACGATTATAAGAATTGGACGGGCAGAGAAATTCATTATAGCTATGAGTGAACTGATTCAACGTCTGACGGTTGATCATCTGCATATTGTCGGAGACATCTATGACAGAGGTCCTGGACCACATATTATTATGGATGAGCTTATGGCGTACCATTCGGTTGATATTCAATGGGGAAATCATGATGTTTTGTGGATGGGAGCTGCAGCAGGGCAGAGAGGCTGCATTGCCAATGTGATCCGTATCTGTGCAAGATATGGCAACCTGGATATCCTGGAAGAAGGATATGGGATTAACATGCTTCCGCTGGCTACATTTGCCATGAATACATATAAAGATGATCCGTGTGAGTGCTTTAAATTAAAAGGCAATCCGGATTACAATGCAACAGAAATGTTGATGGATGTAAAGATGCATAAAGCAATTTCTGTGATCCAGTTCAAAGTTGAGAGCCAGATTATAAAAAAGAATCCGGGATTTAAGCTGGAAAAGCGCAATTTACTGCATCATATTAATTATGAAAAAGGAACGATAGAGTTAGACGGAAAAGAATATAAATTGCTGGATAAAAATTTTCCGACGATCGATCCGAAAAAACCATATGCGCTGACGAAAGAAGAAGAGGATATTATGGAACGCCTGGAACGGGCGTTTGAAAACTGCGAAAAATTACAGCGTCATATGCATTTCCTTTTAAACAAAGGTGGATTATATAAAGTATATAACGGCAATCTTCTTTATCATGGCTGCGTACCGTTAAAAGAGGACGGTAATTTGAAAAGTGTAAGGATCTTTGGCCGGGCGTATAAGGGCAAAGGGCTTTATGAAGTACTTGAAAGTTACGTGAGAAAAGGATTCTATGCTATGGATCCTAAAGAAAAAGAACGTGGAAAAGATATCATGTGGTATATCTGGCTGAGTGAGAATTCTCCGTTGTTTGGAAAGGATAAGATGGCGACATTTGAACGCTATTTCCTGGCGGAGAAGGAAACTCATAAAGAGAAGAAAAATCCATACTACCTTTTACTGGAAGATGAAAAAGTAGTGGGAAAAATATTGAAAGAATTCGGACTTGAGAGCGAAGATGCGCATATAATCAACGGTCATGTGCCGGTAAAGTGTAAAGATGGAGAAAATCCGGTGAAATGCGGTGGAAAAGTTCTGGTTATAGATGGCGGATTTTCGAAAGCTTATCAGAAAGAGACCGGAATCGCAGGTTATACACTGATCTATAATTCCTATGGATTGATTCTGGCGGCGCATAAGCCATTTGAGTCTACAGAAGCAGCGATCGAAAAGGAAAGCGATATTCATTCGGACAGCACGGTGGTAAAGAGAACGCTGGAACGGAAGAAAGTAGAAGATACAGATGTCGGAAAAGAGTTAAAAGAACAGATTTCGGATCTGGAAGTACTTCTGGCTGCATACAGAAGTGGTGTGATTGCTGAAAGAATGTAAAAATATACCAGCATTCTGATAAAGAAAAATTCGTATATATTTCTGGAAAATGCAGATATTACTGGTAACAAGTAATACTTGATCATAGATGAAGATATACGAAGGGAGATTATGAGAATGAAACAATGGAAGAAATTCATGCTGGTATTCATGTGCACGGGGATTATGATGGGGCTTACCGCCTGTGGAAATAATACAGATGATAATGCGGCGAATGATAACTCGGCGACAGAAGGTACAACCGGAACAGATGATACAGTAAAGGATGATGTGACAGACCGGAATAATGAAAATGATGGAGTTATGGATGAAATCGGAGATGATGTACAAGATGGTGTAGATGATATCGAAGATGATCTCGATCCGAATGACAGAAAAAATGAGACGGACCAGAATAATGACGGAACAACAGACCAGAACCGGGATAACACTAATAAAAACGATACGAAAAACGCAAAATAATAGATAGTATATAAGGATGTGGGGAAATGATAAGTAAAATCTCTGCATCCTTATTTTGTACAGTATATCTGTACTGGACGCTGATACTTTAGTGTGGTAAAATGTTTTGAAAAAAGAATATAATCAAGAATATGATAAGGAGAAAAGCATTTATGAAATTCAGACCATGCATCGACATACATAATGGAAAAGTAAAGCAGATTGTAGGGGGCAGCCTTCTTGATCAGGGAGATCAGGCGGTAGAAAACTTTGCGGCAGATCAGGAAGCAGATTATTTTGCAAATTTGTATAAAAAGGACGGCTTAAAGGGAGGACATGTAATTCTGTTGAATCCTTCAACTTCTGAATATTATCCGGAGACAAAGAGGCAGGCTTTGAAAGCACTGCAGACATATCAGGATGGATTGCAGATTGGAGGAGGAATTACGGCAGAAAATGCAGAGGAATATATGAAGGCCGGTGCAAGCCATGTAATTGTAACATCGTATGTATTTAAGAATGGAGAAATCTACTGGGATAATCTGCAAAATCTGTGTGATGCCGTCGGGAAAGAACATGTGGTTCTGGACTTAAGCTGCAGAAAAAAAGATGAAAAATATTATATTGTGACTGACCGGTGGCAGACATTTACGAATGTGGAGCTGAATACAGATATTTTGGAAAAACTGTCAGGATATTGTGACGAATTTCTGGTGCATGGTGTGGACGTTGAGGGAAAGGCGTCCGGAATTGAAGAAGAGCTGATAAAGATTCTG
>OIBT01000626.1_pt1 | contig 12303 bp, 7 predicted proteins | sample 1581091 | NCBI WGS metagenome assembly OIBT01 (sample SAMEA3882549, study PRJEB24775) | human gut metagenome | biome: human-associated habitat; feature: intestine environment; material: feces | place: Netherlands | collected 2009/2010
AGTCTCAATACTGCTTTTTCGTTTGCACCACCTTCGATTCTTTCCTTAACGATTTGTCAGATTCTAAAAAAACTGTTTTCCGTAATTGTATCATAATCCTGAAAAGAAATTAAATTTTCTTTTCCAATCCTTTTACTATCTTATCAAAATCAGATTCAATTGGCTGTGTCTTGTTAAAAATATCATATTCCTGATATGCTTTCTCCACTGCCTGCTTATGAGAAATACATCCATTATCTTTCAAAATATCGTATCTGCGGAACGCAAGAAATTCGTTCACACTTTTTGAAAATTCCTCCATAGTAAAGACGTTTTCACGTTCAATCAAATCCTCTATGTAATCAAAATATCCTGTAACAGCACGTTCCAACTGACGAATCTGTTTTTCATCCAAATAGTTTTTGGCAATCGGGGTATCAGATTTGAGAATACGACCATCTGGAGCATTTTTCCATGTGGTCAAGCCCATATTTTCCTTGGTGTGGTCAGCTTGATTATAGACGATTTCAGCTGCTGTTTTACCGGTAATAGCATAATGAAATTTGTTCTGTATGGTTGCATAAAAATGATATGCAGTATCAGAATCTCTATTGTAATCAATGCTGCACTCTGCAAAGATATCGGTTATCTGTTGCCATATTCTACGTTCGCTGGCACGGATGGAGCGTACTCTTTCCAGCAATTCACGGAAATAGTCTTTTCCAAATGCTGTTTTACCCTGTTTCAGGCGTTCATCATCCATAGCAAAGCCCTTTATCATATATTCCTTCAAAATACCGGTTGCCCATATACGGAACCTGGTTGCCTGAATAGAGTTTACTCTGTAACCTACAGAAATAATGGCATCCAAATTATAATAATTGGTAGGAATAGTCTGCGTTTTATCCTGCATTGCTCCGTGCTGAGTGGTTGTTGCAATTTTTGCAACAACCACTTCCTCATCAAGCTCACCGGTTTCAAAAATCTTTGCTAAATGGCGGCTGATGCCCGACTTGTCAATACCAAACAATTCAGCCATGGCTTTTTGTGTCAGCCATATCGTTTCATCTTTTATCAAGGCACTGACTGTTACGTTATCATCTTCGGTTCTGTACAGCACCATTTCCAGTTGTTTTGTAATATCTGTATTCATAATCAGCCTTCTTTCTTAAGAGTCAAGAATATTTACATTGTAGCAAACGTATGTTTGCACGTCAAGAAGGCGGTGGAATTTTTATGGAGCAGACAAAAACTTTTTATTAAAAAAAGCAATGTATGATACAAAAAGTTTACAACTGACATATATACTCATTATAACAACATGGAAGATAACTATTCTGAATAGTCACCGGGAAAGAACAAAAAGGGAGGAGAGCCGCATATGGATAAAAGGGGTAACATATCTTCACGAAATATGAGATTATTTGCAGCAATTATGACACTCATCGAGGCACTTGTCCTCATATCACTCGCAGGCTGTGCCGGCAAAAAGGTAGATTATGGCACTGATACAGAAAAACTGACAAAAAGTGCTGTATGCAATGTAAAGGATTTTAGTACAGATGAGACCTACAGCGATGAGTTTTCCGTGCAGACAGAAATTGGAAATGTAAATATAGATATAAGTGCAAAAGTGGAACTGCCTGATTGTAAGACAATGTCAGTAGTTGAAGTGGAAAAGATACCTTATTCTGCAAAGCTCAAGGAAAAGGTATTGAAGGCATACTTTGGAGAGTCGCAGATTTATTACTATGATAAAGAACATTGGACAAAAACACAGCTTCAAAATCTTATTGATTCCATAAATTCCTCAACAACACCAACTGATACATCTGGCACAGGAAACAGAGCTGAGTTTTTGAAGGAATATACGCATTATCTGGAAAATGCCGGGGATGAATGGACTATAGCTACAGAGTATGATTCATGTGATGAGTTTGTAGGGAAAAAAGGAAACACCTGGTATAACGTGAATTTTGTTGCAGATGGTGATGAAAATAAATGGCTGTCGGGAATTGGCGCAGGTCCGATTGAGGGATATACCAAAAAGACAGGAAGTAATGAATACGAGTGGAGCAATATATTTAACGATGGATATGTGCAGCAATACTTTGGACCGGATTCACTCATGGAATATGATACGGTAAATGATATCACGGATTCACAGGATACATCGGGAGAGGAAATCGCGCAGGAGGAAAATGAATCGGGTATCACAATAGAAGAAGCGGGGAATATGATAGACAGTTTTTTGAAAGAGACAGGTTTTTCATCCATCCCGCAGACTGAGAGCTCGCAGCTGAAATGGAGTGGATATAACGAAAGAGCCGATCATGTGTATCAGGAAGATGATATACATGAGTGTGTAAGTGGTTATAGATTTTACTACAATATCGGAGTTGGCAAAATATTATTTGATGATGCTTTAAACCCGATGGATTACAGCGGATACAATATGAAATATGGTGATAGTATAGAGGATACTTTTGATAATGAATTCTACAATTTTTATATTGATAAATATGGTATAGGTACTTTCTTTATAGACTGCCCGGTAAGTATAGTAAGAAAACAGGAAAATGTAGAAATGCTTCCTTTAGAAAATATATTTGATATTGCCCGGGATGAGCTTAAAAACAATGCTGATGAATATGTACTGGATACAAATGTAAAATATTACACTCTAAAACTTGCATACATAAGGGTAAACAACCGGACTGATATGCAAAAATACAGTTATATTCCGGCATGGAGTCTGGAATTGCTGCAGAAAGACACTACAAATGCATGCCCTGTATTTATCAACGCGATTGACGGAAGTGTGATACATCCGGACGATCTGAGTTAAGATACAGAATGTTTACATCGGACCGTACTTTCACAGGAATAATTATGTTGTAGAAAAAATGTGACATATCAGGGAGGATTGGCATATGAGAAAACATACAAGAATATTTGCAGCAATTATGACACTCATCGAGGCACTTGTCCTCACATCATTCACAGGCTGTGCCGGCAAAAAAGTAGATTATGGGAATGAGAGCGAAAGTAAAGAGACAAAAAATATGTCTGCCTTAGCTGATATCAGGGCAGACTCCGGCTGGAATGAAAACTTTACCATACAGACCGGTAATGGCGAGAAAACAGTATATGTATATGCAAATATTGTAGTTCCGGACTTCGATAACATGTCGGTTGTTGAGGTGGAAAATGTAAAGATAGATGCTGATTACAAAAAGCGTTTTCTGGATTTATATTTTGGTGGGAACGAGTACTATTATCACGATCCGGATCATTATACTGTTGACGAATTGAATGAGGTCATAGAGTACTGGCAGAAAGAACAGGATGATACTTACAGGGAGTGGTTGGAACAGCGGCTGGCTGAATACAGGGATAAGCTTGAAACGGCAAAGACTACTTATACCGTGGCAAAGGATCTCGAAAACTGTGAAGTATTTGCAGGCTACAAGGGTGATGTGTTCTGTGAGGTGGAGTTTGAGGCTCACAAGGTACATGCTTACGCCTTGCATCAGTCTGGGACAGATTACGGTCCACCATCTTTAAGGAATGAGGACTATGATACCATAACGCAGACTTTTCAGGATGATGATCTAAAGGATAAGGCAGACGAGACCTCAAATGAGGGCAGTAAATCTGCCGCATCAGCCAAAAAAGAAGCCGGGAATTTCCTTAGTAAATTGGGAATGCAGGATCTGGTGGAACGAGGTGAATGTGAGTGCAGCTGGATAGGTTTTAATATTGACAGCGAAAAGGAAAATGACTATCAGACAGCAGCGTGGGGATATATTTATTCATACGCGACCGGCATAGACGGCATCACATTTAAGGATGGATTTGATATGGATACCTATTTGTCGGGGTATGAAGCAATTGATAGTGATATAGATGATGTTACACTGCCTGACAGTACACTTCTTACAGTCACTGATGATGGAATAATTGATGTGCAGATGGAATATCCGGTAAATGTAACACAGATCTATAAGGATGTGGAGCTTATTTCTCTGAAAAATATAGAGCAGATCATCAAGGCGGAGATTACGGAAAATCCTGATAAATATGATACCGCGGCGACATTCAATAAGCTGCAGCTTAGTTATCTTAAGATAAGAAGTGACAGTGAACAGGGAAAATACAGCTATGTTCCGGCGTGGGTACTGTCACGTATGGTAGACTCCAATGAGCAAAATGCTATCTTTGTAAACGCTATAGATGGAACGATCATAAATTTGGAAAATTCACTGTAAAGGAGAGGCTATGAAGAGGAAAAACGTTATTATATCGGCGTTGGTTCTTGCAATAGCATTAACCGGCTGTTCAGGAAAAAAAGTAGATTATAATATGGAAACTGAAAATATAAACACAAAAGCAGGAAGCGATATAAGTGCGTTTGACGACAGTACGAAATGGAATGACAGCTTTGCTGTTGAGACATCTGACAAAAGTGTGGATGTGGATATTTCAGCAGACATTACCCTGCCGGACTGCAAAAGCATGTCGGTTGTTGAGGTGAAGAATATAAAGGTGGGTGCCGATTTCAAAAAGAGTGTGATAGAGGCTTATTTTGGCGATAGTACCGTATATTATCACGACATACCTCATTATACGAAAGAAGAGATATATCACAGCATGGAGGTTGTAAAAAATGAGATTGCCGGGTATCAGCAGGAAATTGATGCGGGACTTATCACAGAAGAGGGCGTCAGCAGGGTGATGAAAAGTGAAAATGATCTGCTGGAACAGTATGAAAAGGCAGAACCGTCTGCACTGGATACGCGTGAAAAAGCTACAGATTATACGGATTGTAATGAGTATCTGGGATATATTGGTAATGTTTTCTGTGAGCTTAGATTTGGAATTGCTGAGGACGGCTCTCTTGAATATATTTCAGCACAGCCTCTTAAGGCAGGAAGTGAGGGGACATTATACGATGATAGTGAGTATGGCTATTACGGACCACCATCCTTTGCAGAGGAGAAAGGTGTAGAGGGATTTAACGGAGGCGCTACAGGTGGAGATACTACATCTTCATATGATAATGAGTGTGCATTATCAAAAGACGAAGCTATAAAAAAGGCAGAAGAATTTCAAAATAAATTAGGCAGGGCTTCACAGGTATATATAGGAACATCAGACTACGAGTGGAGCGCAGGAGTGATAGAGGATGGTGATGATACTGTAAAAACTGGTGATAAAGAGAGCGTCATAAAGGATACAGCCTGGGGATATATAATAGATTATGGCGAGGGTGTGGATGGCATAGCGTTTTGCAAGTCACTCGATTTCACCCGGAATATGGATATATGGGAGACACTCGATAACTATGATGATTTTATGCCATATGGCAGCAGTTCCTTTATTGTGACGGATCAGGGAGTGACGGAATTTTCTGTTTCTTACCCGGTTGATATTGTAAATGAGTCAAAAAACGTAGAACTCTTGTCAATGGACACTATAAAAGAGATCATCAAGGATGACATGACAAAAAACTCAGATCAGTATGATTTTACACAAAATCACACTTACAACAATCTAAAGCTCGGATATATCCGTTTGAAGGATGCATCTGACAAGGATAAATGTACTTATGTTCCGGCATGGTGTCTGTCAAAACAGGACAAGGGCTACGACAGATATCCGGTGTATGTGAATGCGATAGACGGCACGATCATAAGGAGTGATGATCTAATATAAGATACTGTTATTGGCTGCAATAAAGTTTATACATGGAGTTACATTTTTAGATAATAGATCAGGTTCATATTTATTTGGAAAAGATGTGGAAAATATATGATTAATAAAAAGAAAAAATATGTAGGGCGTTTGACACTTGCCGCTGCAATTACCTCTATTTTATTTTCAGGATGTGGGGCGGCACAAAAGGAGCTTGCACAGACGCACAGAGCTTCCTACGAGAAAATATCATACCAGACAGTTACGGTACAGAGCGGTTCACTCACACCGCAGACTACCATCAGTCTGAGCGCGCAGGGCTATACCAGGTTTTCCTATGGTGAGACAAACACGGAGCTTACGCTTGAAAAGGTAAATGTGGCAGTGGGTGATCATGTGAAAAAGGGCGATATACTGGTGGCTTTTAAATCCGGGGAGATACAGAAAAAGATTGAGGACTACAGTGGGCAGATCAGTCAGAATAAGCTTCTGGCAGAGCACTACAGGGCTATTATGAAAATCGATGATACTCAGGATTATTCAAGCGATATAGCCCAGCTTGATAAGGATACAGAGGTTGCGCAGCTTTATCTTGATGAGGCTAAGGAAAAACTGTCGAGATATCAGATCACGGCATCAGAGGATGGTACGATCACAGCAATGGACAATTCACTTTTGGCGGGAGTTTTTGAACCGGGCAGCAATCTTATAACAGAAATCAGCGGAAACGGCAATTACGAGGCTGACAGACCGGAAGGCTATGACTTTAATGTGGGTGATGTATACACGGCAACTGCATCTGATATAGAGTTTGAACTTAAGGTAAAAGAGGTGGACGATCAAAAGCTTGTTTTTGAACCGGTATCGGACATGTCGGCAGTATCGGATGCACAGATATTTTCCATGGAAGTGACGCGCCCTGCTATAGAAAATGCTGTGTATGTGCAAAAGGACGCAGTACATGAGAAGGATGGCAGGTATTTTGTATACACACTGGATGAGAATGGATACAGACAGGCGGTATGGATAAGTGTCGGAGATCAGGTAGGAGACTACCGGATCATCACAGAAGGACTTAAAAGCGGGGATGAGGTGGTTTTGCAGTGAAGATCAGAAACCTTTTATCAATAAAAAAGCTGGCAGTATTGGGGATATGTGTGTCGTTTTTGGCAGGCGGCTGTGGAAAAATGACAGAAAGCAGCATTCCGGAGCTTGAAGAACCTGTAGCGTTAAATGAAGCCTATAGACCTGTGGAATACGGTACGATTGGCTCCATACAGGTGCTGATGGCTACCGCAGTTCCTAGGGATTACTGCAATTACTACAGTGCCAACGTAAACATTTCACAGATATATGTGGAGCCGGGAGATACAGTAAATGTAGGGGATGTGCTTGCTGTCTGTGATGTGGATGAGGCAAAAAAACAGTTGCAGCAATGTAATGATGCGCTGGCGCATGAGAATGAGACATATGAGATATCCGCTCAGATCTCGGATACGCAGATCAAATTATGGGAGAGTCAGGCTGCGGATACGGACGAATTTTCAACAGAACAGATTGAGAAAAAAGAGAGCACAGAAGATGATTACAATACGCAGATTGCCACAGAACAGGAAAATGAACGGTACGATAAGCAGCTTCACGAATACCGCGTGCAAAAGATCAATGAGCAGATGGCTTTATATCAGCAGATCGTTGATGATGGAACGCTTAAGGCAGCCCACAGCGGTCTTGTCACTTACACTAAGAAGCTGACAGATGGAAGGTCTGCTGCGGCATACGAGAATATAGTCATTGTCTCAGATACGGATGACCTTGTGCTGGATATAAAAGATACAGCCATAAATGAGTACAAATACAGTGATTATGACAAGAAATATGTGATAGTCGATGGCGAAAAATATGATGTCACCGAGTCTCAATATACATCAGAGGTTTTGGTACTTTCGAAGATAAACAACCGCTATCCGGATGTGTGCGTGGAAAGCAGGGAAAAGCCGTTTCTTACGGCAGGACAGATGTATCCGGTATATTTTGAAAAGACAAAAGCAAATCAGGCACTTGTCGTGGGAAAAGATTCCATCTATAAGGATGGCGATATCAGATATGTCTATGTGAAAAATGATGAGGGCGGCCGCGAGAAACGCATCATAACAACAGGTGAGTCTGATGAAAACTATACACAGGTCACAGAGGGCTTAAAAGAGGGGGAGCTGGTTTACTATAATTCTACAGATCAGGTTCCGACAAAGTACAGCAAATATACGGTAACAAGGTCTGACTTTGATATAGCAAACTACGGTGTGCGCTACAGCAGATCTGACGCAGGGACGATAACCGAAACCTGTGATTATGAAGGGCAGATCGTATCGGTCAATGTGAAGCAGGACGATACGGTAGAAAAGGGCATGCTGCTTTACGTGGTGGATACCGGAGAGGGCAAAGCTGCTATAACAGAGGCGAAAAATGCGATCGACTCGGAGAATGAATCCTATGCGCAGAAGATTGCTGATTACGATAAACAGATAAAAGATTTATCTGAAGGTGGTAGCAGCGCAGAAGAAAATAACCGGCAGGATGAAAAGCCGGATACAGCATATGATGAGCAGCAGTTGAAACTGAATTTACAATTATTGAATCTGCAGAAAAAACTTGCCGGTGCAGACCACACCTATCAACTTTCCCGGCTACAGTCAGCATATGACAGCATAAGCGCAGGAAATGACGGCAAAGGAAATATTTCAGTATATGCCAAAAATGACGGAAAAGTTTCAAAGGTGAGTGTCAAGGCAGGAGATAATGTGGAGAAAGGCTCAGATATCCTGCAGATAACCGGAAATTCCACGGACGTACTGTTGGTTCAGGTAAAGGATAGCAATAGCTATAAAGTATATAAGGACAATATAGCAGATGTGGGAGAGCGCGTATCACTTGAGCTGGACGGTACAACGATCTACGGAAGCTGTATCGGTTTTGCCGGTTACGGTAGTGTTGCTCAAAAGGGATATATAAATCAGGATGATAAAGGTGTGCATATTACCGGAAACACAGATTCGGGATATGGAAATGCAGCATTTTATATAAAACTTGACAATGGAATACCGGATGATCTGACCAGGGCATCTGCTGTAAAGTTTTCTTATGTTTCTTTTAAAAAGGTGGTAGTGGTGCCGACTTCGATCATACACAAGCAGGTCAATCCTATGGACAAAGATGATATATCATACTATGTGTGGAAAATTGATGGGGACAGCGTGGTAAAGCAGCCGGTAATATTGAGCGATTATACATCAGGCAGCAATACACTTGTGCTTTACGGTATTGATGAGGGCGATGAAATATGTTTGGCTTCGTAATTAATAAATTAAAAAACAGAAAATGGTTAAATCTGTGTCTGCTTATGGGAGTGGCTTTGTTTATAGCACTTTTTGTGTGCCACCCTATGTTTGAAAAGGGTGCGGGAAATCAGATACTCGACAGACTTTTTACGGATCATGCCACACAGCAGAATGAGTTTCCTGCACAGATGAGCCGCGAGGGAACATATGCGGTGGCAGATTATCCTGATTCGCAGTCAGTGCTTGATAAGCTGTCAGGATACGAAAAGAAGTGGACTGAATATGTGGATATAAACAAGGTTTCCTCACAGCAGCTTATCACACTCTCAGGAGGACGCGCAGATACAGAGTTTGGAGGACCTAACAATTATTTTACAATAGGATATCTGCCGGGGCTTTCGGAGTACGTGGATGTTGTAAAATCTCAGACTGACACAGCCACATTCGAATGCAGTATAAGCGAAAAGACAATGGATCACTACGGACTTGTAGCAGGTGAAAAAATCTATTTACATGTACCTGATGGCAGTGGGAAAAAGGAAATTTCTTTCGTCATATCACAGATCTGCCGTGAAAAAGATATAAACGATCCATATTGGGCCAAGACGCTTTCGGATATGGGCGATGTGATATTTGTTTCGCAGGATGTTTTTGACGAAATGATGCAGTATTACAGCGAGGACAATATCAGCTACAGTGATTTTCTCATGCTGGATTACAGGCAGATCAACACGGAAAATGCCTCACTTTATGACGGTTATATGGAGCAGTTTAAGGATGCTGACAAGCTCTACAATGACAACATCCGTGATACGCTGGAGCGCTTTTTTACACAGCAGAAGACGATAAAGCTGATGCTTTGGGCGTTGGAGCTGCCGTGTCTTGTGCTTTTGATTTTATTTATAAGAATGATATCTGCACAGATACTTTCGCTCGAGGAAAATGACATACTTGTTTTAAGAAGCCGCGGTGCGACAAAATTACAGGTATTTATTTTGTACCTGCAGCAGTCAGGAATAATAGCGTTTGCGGGCTGTGTACTTGGAATAGTACTCGGATATATAATGTGCCGGGCTGCCGCATCTACAGACGGATTTTTAAGATTTACGGCAAAGGATATAGGCACTTACAGATTTGTATGGCAGATGCTTGTCTATGCGGTGGCAGCGGCAGTTATCATGGTGCTGTTTATCACAGTTCCGGTGTGGAAAAAATCAAAGGATGCCATATCAGAGCGCAGCAGGGAACGAATATCAAAGAAAAAGCCTCTTTGGGAGAAATGCTTTATAGACGTTATACTTTTGGCTCTGTCAGCATATCTGCTTTACAATTACAACAAGCAGAAGAGTACGCTTGCGATATCTGTTCTTGAGAACAGGAGCATAGATCCTGTCATGATACTGGACAATTCGCTTTTTATATTTGCAGCGGCACTTTTGTGCGTAAGACTTACCGGACTTATTATTCTGCTTGTGGACAGGCTCTTTAAAAAGCGTTTTTCTCCGGCAATGTATGCATCATTTTTACAGCTGAAACGAACCAGATACAATCAGGGATTTCTGGCAGTATTTCTTATCATGACAGTGGCTGGCGGTATTTTTGACGCGAATATGGCGCGCACCATGAACAGCAATATGGAAAAACGGATCGTCTACAATGTGGGTTGTGATGCGATATACAACGAAGATTTCAGACTCAGGATACAGAAGAATAAAGATGGCTCTGTAAGCTGGATGTATGACGAGCCTGATTTCGGTAAATACGAGTCGCTCAAAAATGAGGGCATCTGTGACGGTGTCACGCGTGTGCTTGAGGACGAGAGGGTAGACATTTCCGCAGGCAGTGGTTCGATTTCGGATGCATATCTTATGGCGATAAACACAAAAGAATTCGGTGAGACTGCGAAATTGCAGAGTGACCAAAATGATGATATTAATGACGCGCACTGGTTCAATTACCTGAATGAGCTGGCAAAAGAGCCGGACGGAGTCATCATTTCCTCAAATCTGGCAAAAGATATGGGACTTAAAGTTGGTGACAGCTTAAATTACTCAAGGTATGTACCGGAGGCTGTCGATGATGATCAGATCTACGCATCCGAGAATGCAAAGGTATGTGCCATAGTAAAAGGTTTTCCGGGCTACGAGCGTTACACCTATGAGACAGATGCAGAAGGAAATGTGACCGAGCAGGAGAAATACCTGATCGTTGCAAATTATGCTACGGTTGTGGAAAAGTTCGGCATGACACCGTACAGTGTGTGGATGAACCTGTCAAAAGGAAAAACGGTGGATGATATATACAAAAATTTAACATCCGCGCAGCAGCTTATAGACGAGAATAAAAACTCAGCCACAGTGCAGATCACAAACGGTATGTTTACATTAAGTTTTATACTTTCACTGATAGTGTGCTCAGTAGGATTTTTGCTGTATTGGGTTATGACACTAAAACAGAGGGAGCTGCAGTTTGGTATATACCGCGCAATGGGAATGAGAATGAGAGAGGTAAAAGCAATGCTTTTAAACGAGCAGATATTTTTATCATTTCTGCCGCTTCTTGCGGGAGCAGGCATAGGTATAACTGCAACAGCGATGTTTGTAAGGCTCATATCGATCATATATCTGCCGCAGAAACACAATATCGGAGTAAATGTATATATTTATCAATCTGATATGCTGGAGCTTGCAGGAGTACTTTTCGTGGCTGTAGCCGTATGCTATGTGGTTATCAGCAGACTGCTTAAGAGTATGAAGATAGCACAGGCACTAAGGCTTGGAGAAGATAGTTAGCATGTAAAAAAAGAGGTCGTGACATATGGAAAATGCGATAATTGCTCAAAATATAAAAAGATATTTCAAGGCGGGAGATGGTACAACAGTCCACGCACTTGACGGAGTATCCATGGAGATAAAAAAAGGAACACTTGCCATCTTAAAAGGGCGTTCCGGCTCCGGAAAGACCACACTTCTTAATATCCTTAGTGCGCTTGATATGTCGACAGAGGGAAGTGTGCAGTTTCTGGATAAAAACCTCGAGCAGATGACCGAGAAAGACCGGGAAATGCTAAGGCGGTATGAGATGGGATTTGTATTCCAGTCTATAGCACTAATTCCCACGATGACGGCATATGAGAATGTGGAATTTGCCCTTAGACTTGCGAAAAACGATGTGATAAATGAGAATACGCATGACAGAGTATCAGAACTGCTGGAGCGTGTCGGACTCTCAAAGCGCATGGATCATATGCCGGATCAGTTATCGGGAGGTGAGCAGCAGAGAGTTGCGA
>OIBT01000644.1_pt1 | contig 11908 bp, 10 predicted proteins | sample 1581091 | NCBI WGS metagenome assembly OIBT01 (sample SAMEA3882549, study PRJEB24775) | human gut metagenome | biome: human-associated habitat; feature: intestine environment; material: feces | place: Netherlands | collected 2009/2010
TATTATTCGTGCAACTGGTATATGTTGGAATCAGGTGGTATGTAAAGGGATGGCGAGAAACAAGGGGATATCATTAAAACAAAAATACCGATATTTTATTGGTACTATATGCCTTTACTTTCGTGCTAATATATATTATCATATTAGCATGAAAGGAGAATGCGTATGACTCAATTTGAACAATTAGATTTATTGCTGAATGAATATGGAGGAATAATTCAGACCTTTCAAGTTATAGATAATGGAATTAGTAAGCCTGTATTTTATTCTTATGTAAAAGAACGAGGATTGGACCAAGCTGCTCATGGTGTGTATGTATCACCAGATACATGGACAGATGCGATGTATATTTTGCATTTACGTTGTAGTCAGGCTGTGTTTTCTCATGAAACTGCATTGTTTTTCCACGATTTAACAAACAGAGAGCCTTTGAAATATACTATAACTGTAAGAACCGGGTATAATCCGAGCCGTTTGCAGGAAGACGGTTTTCAAGTGTATACAGTTAAAAAGGATTTACATGAAACAGGGATTACGATTATGCAGACACCATTTGGGCATTCAGTTCCGGTTTATGATATGGAGAGGACAATTTGTGATCTGCTTCGCAGCAGGAACAATATAGAAATGCAGGTCTTTCAGGATGCCTTAAAGCAATATGCCAGACGCAAAGATAAAAATTTGAGGACACTTATGAAATATGCATCCATGTTTCATGTTGAAAAGATATTAAGACCATATTTGGAGGTATTACTTTAGATGATAACAACAGCAAGGCAAATATCTTATAACGATAACGAAAGGACTATAATTCATGAGCAGAATACTTTTGTTGGAAGATGACACAATGATTGCTTCGGGGATTCTGTATGCACTTGAGTCAGAAGGTTATGAAACAAATCATGCCACACGTATAAAAGATGCCAGAAGTTTAATTGAACATTATAAGTTTGACCTGGCAATTATAGATATGCAGCTTCCGGATGGAACTGGATTTGATGTAAGTGAGATATTAAAAAACAATGGTGCCTGACACAATAAATCACAGCTTCCTGTAAAAGCGCAATCGAAAACAGTTGCAAATTGAAAGTGCAATCCAATATGGTTGCGAATAGAGTCATAAAATGTGAATTACATTGAAATTGATGTCTGAATATGATAGAAATTGGCACATGGAACTCACACGACAGGAATGGTAACGGTAGTCATGGCAATCGGCTTTATCTGCATGAAGAATGTACCAATCGGAAGAATCTGTATCGCAGTTGTGTGGGTATGCCACCTGTTATACTTCTTCTTAAGAGTTAAGACAGAAAAGCCTGAAGCTGAAATGGCAGAAAGCGTAGAGTAAGATGGACAAAGTAGAAAAGAAACGGCAGAAAGAACAGTATGTCGTGGAAGAGATGATCCGGCTGTATTGCCGAAAAAAACATCCGAAAGAAAAAAGACAGGAAGGGCAGATGTGTCCTGACTGTCAAAAACTTTCGGATTATGCAAAACAAAGAAGTCAAAAGTGTCCATTCATGGAAGAAAAGACGTTTTGTGCGAATTGTAAGGTACATTGTTATAAGCCGGAGATGAGAGAACAGATCAGGCAGGTTATGCGGTTTTCAGGACCAAGGATGCTGTTGTATCATCCGGTGCTTGCTATCTGGCATCTGGTGTGTAGCAACAAAGAGAAGAAAAAGTAAGGAGTTACTTATGATTAAAACAAGACTGGTGGGGCTGTTGTCCCACGCAAAAAAGTATATCGTGTATACGATTTTGTGGCAGTGGGCAGCCCTCCTGTCGCAGGTATTGGCAGTCTTTTCTATCGCAGATTTACTGGAACGGGTAGTATACCGGGCAGTAACCGTACCGATCATTGAGCGGACAATACTGATTTTAGTTCTGGTTGTGGTGATCCGATTTATCTGTGAACGGATGGGAGCAAGGTCTTCCTATCTGGCGTGTGTGGATGTAAAGCGGATTCTGCGTGAAAAGATTTATGAGAAAATGTTAAAGTTGGGAGCTTCCTACAGTGAGCAGGTATCCTCTTCGGAGGTCGTACAGGTGTCAACTGAGGGTGTGGAGCAGTTGGAAACATACTTTGGAAAATATCTTCCACAATTATTTTACAGCCTGATCGCACCACTGACCTTATTTATCATTCTTTGCAGAGTGAGCCTGAAAGCGAGTGTGATCCTGCTGATTTGTGTACCGCTGATCCCGATTTCTATCGTGGTGGTACAGAAGATTGCAAAGAAATTACTGAATAAGTATTGGAGCATCTATACTGGACTGGGAGATTCGTTCCTTGAGAATTTACAGGGACTTACCACATTGAAGATTTATCAGGCAGACCAGCAGAAAGCAGACGAGATGGATGTGGAATCCCAGAACTTTCGTAAGATTACGATGAAGGTGCTGACCATGCAGCTCAATTCAACCAGCGTGATGGATATTGTGGCGTATGGTGGAGCTGCGATCGGTATGGCGGTTGCGGTATCTGAATTCTTAAAAGGAAATATCAGTGTAGCAGGAACGTTATGTATCGTTCTGCTTGCCAGCGAGTTTTTCCTGCCGCTCAGACTGCTTGGTTCATTCTTCCATATCGCAATGAATGGTATGGCAGCGAGTGATAAGATTTTCAAAATTTTAGATTTGCCGGAACCACAGGCTGGAGAAAAAACACTGCCGGATGGAGCGTTAGATGTTACATTAAAAGATGTGCACTTTTCTTATGAAGAGGACAGAGAGATTTTAAAAGGAATAGGCTTAAATCTTCCGGCAGGAAGTTTTGTATCACTGGTTGGTGAATCCGGATGTGGTAAGAGTACGATTGCCGGAATCCTTGCAGCAAAGAACCGGGGATATAACGGAGAAATCATCATCGGTGGCGTACCGCTTAATGAAGTGAATGAAACCAATCTGATGCAGAGGGTTGTTCTGGTTCGCCATAACAGCTACCTGTTCAAAGGTACAGTAGAAGAAAATCTGAAGATGGCAAAACCGGACGCAACGAAAGAAGAGATGGAAGCTGTCCTTCAGAAAGTGAATCTCTTAGGGTTCTTACAAACACAGGATGGCTTGCAGACACAGTTGTTGGAAAAAGCAAGCAACCTGTCCGGCGGTCAGTGTCAGAGACTGGTAATTGCCAGAGCATTGCTTCGGACAGACAGTGCGGTTTATATTTTTGATGAAGCCGCATCCAATATCGATGTAGAAAGTGAAGAACTGATCATGAATGTGATTCACGAACTGGCAAAGACAAAGACGGTACTTCTGATCTCCCACAGACTGGCAAATGTCGTGAAGTCTGACAAGATCTATTTCTTAAAAGACGGAGAAATCAAAGAAAGCGGAAAGCATGACGAACTGATGAGCCAGAATGGTGCGTACAGACATCTGTATGAAAGCCAGATGGCATTGGAAAACTATGGAAAAGGAGGAGTGGCATAATGAGTGAAAATACGAATACAACAAAACGCAGAAGTGCCATCCAGATCATGGGAAGTCTGATTGGTCTGGTAAAACCCTTGCTCCATATCATGCTGGCAGCAATCATCCTTGGAACATTGGGTTATTTATGTGCAATCTTCCTGACGATACTGGCAGGACAGGTTATCATGCATGGTCTTCTGACAGGAGTAGCCGGAATGATTGTTCCGGTGGACAATATGTGGCTGGTATTTACTCCAGTAAAAACGATTATTACAGTCATGATCGTAATTGCAGTGCTTCGTGGAATCCTGCATTATGTGGAACAGTATTGTAATCATTTTATCGCATTTAAGCTGTTGGCAATCATCCGCCATAAAGTGTTTGCAGCACTGAGAAAACTCTGCCCGGCAAAACTGGAAGGACGGGACAAGGGAAATCTGATCTCGATTATTACAACCGATATCGAATTACTGGAAGTGTTCTATGCACATACCATTTCTCCGATTGCGATTGCAACGCTGACCTCAATTATTATGGTGATTTTTATCGGAAGATATCACTGGTTAGCAGGCGTGCTTGCACTGGCAGCTTATCTGATTGTCGGAGTAGCCATCCCGATGTGGAATGGAAAACGTGGCAGCCAGAAGGGAATGGAATTTCGGACAAACTTCGGAGAACTGAACAGTTTTGTTCTGGATTCTTTACGTGGACTGGACGAGACCATCCAGTACGGACAGGGTGAAAAGAGAAAAGAGCAGATGTCTGAGCATTCCAAAAATCTTGCAGGAATGCAGGAGTCATTAAGCAAAATGGAAGGCTCACAGCGTTCATTTACGAACATGGTTATCCTGCTTGCATCTTTTGGAATGCTTGCACTGACGATCTGGCTGTACGACAAAGGTGCGATGGGATTCGAGGGAATCTTAACCTGCACCATCGCAATGATGGGTTCTTTCGGACCGGTAGTAGCATTATCAAGCCTTTCCAATAACCTGAACCAGACACTGGCAAGTGGTGAGCGTGTTCTTTCTCTTCTGGAAGAGACACCGCTTGTGGAAGAAATTCCGGGTGACGTGGAAACTTCCGGTGCAGAGAGCATGGAACATGAATTTACAGGAGCAGAGGCAGAGCATGTAACATTTGCTTATGATAATGAGGTTATTTTAGATAACTATTCACTGAAATTACAGCCGGGTAAAATCACAGGGATTCATGGTGCGAGCGGCTCCGGAAAATCTACGCTCTTAAAACTGCTGATGCGGTTCTGGGATGTGCAGGATGGAAGTGTATCGGTAGACGGTACAGATGTCCGCAAGATTCCGACCAAGCATTTGAGAGATATGGAAAGTTATGTCACACAGGAAACGCACCTGTTCCATGATTCGATTGCAAACAATATCGCAATCGCAAAGCCGGGAGCATCCAGAGAAGAGATTATGGAAGCTGCAAAGAAAGCGTCTATCCACGATTTCATAATGACACTTCCGAAAGGATATGATACAGAAGTCGGAGAACTGGGTGATACGCTGTCCGGTGGTGAAAAACAGAGAATCGGAATTGCAAGAGCATTTCTCCATGAATGCCCTCTGATCCTGCTCGATGAGCCTACATCGAACCTCGACTCTTTAAACGAGGGAATCATTTTAAAATCATTGAAAGAATCGGCCAAGAAGAAAACGGTTGTCCTGGTATCCCACAGAGTATCCACAATGAACGTGGCCGATGTAGTATATGAAATGGAGAACGGCAGAATTTCTTAATAAATTCTTAGAACTGATAGGGTATCTCCAGAAACTGCAAATCATGATGCATGCCGGATGGAACATACAATCAGCGAAGAATCTTTCCAGAAGATTCAGGAACTGGTGAAGAAGATAAAAAAGAAGATTCATCAAAGGAACAAATGGAAAAACAATGGCAATGCCATTAAGTCAGTTGTTCGAAGTTTTGTTCGATAGCTCAGTTGTTGTCAAATATCCGATATTTTGAACTCAAAAAGCCAAAAACAGGTATGCCAAAAAGACAGATGCTGTCCATCTGCCAAAAAGAAGGATATTCAGTTGCAGAACTTACCGATATCCAAAATGAATTGCGCTGATTCCACGGAGAGGCCGTTGAAACTGCCGGAACCTGTCTTTCACTGCGTGGACATATTTCATCATCAGCCGGATAATATCGATGTGCCTTCCAGAATCCCTGCGCATGAAGAACTTTCTGGCTGTTTTTAATGCTGAAGAAAAGTCAAGTTCATAGAGATACTTGTTGCTGCCATCCCGTTTCTTTTTCAGGTTTTCTTCTGCCGCTTCGTTTGCGATAAAAATGCCGAAATTGCATTGGAACAATTGGTGCCTGACACAATAAACTTGCAATAGGCTGCTTTTTTCTGTTGAGCAAGAAGTATCTTTTAATTCATATTTAGGTGGTTTGTCAATAGCAATAATATTTAATGCATAATCTGATTTAAGAGTGAATTTCAAATTTTAGATTTTCAATAATCATGGGATAAAAATAACAGGGAGGATTATAGTTTTCGGAATAAAGCCGATATATAATATTAGAAACAATAAATAATAAAGAACGGATTCAGAGAAGGAGGACAAAGGATATGTCAATGAATGTGAATACAACGGGTACTGTTTATGGAAGTTATCAGAATACCTACAAGGCAGGTACAGTAGATAAGAAAAAAGAAACAGCGAAAACAACAGAAAATGATAAGGTCAAGAAAAATGTGACAGAAAGTATAGCCGAAAAAAATCTAAGTAAAGAGGCACAAAAAATGCTTAAAGATATGCGTGGCTCAAGAACAGATATGGACTTTATGGTTGCAGATTTTGAAAATGGTGATAATGCTAAAGATATTTTAGCACAAAGTGATAAAGAGTTTACGGTTATTTTCTCAAAGGAAGAAATGGAGAAGATGGCATCCGATCCCAAATATTATGCTGAAAAGATGCATAGTATTGAAGGTGCTTTGCGTATGTCGGATGAAATCAATGCTCAGTTTGGATTTGAAAGAGCATTTGGTAAGACAAACGGAATAGAAAACAGTGCAGATACTGATACAAAAATAACAAAGTTTGGTATTTCTTTTAATAGTGATGGAACTACAACATTCTTTGCTCAATTAGAAAAAACATCAGCTAGTCAGAAAGAATATCTTGAAAAAATTCAGGAAAAGAAAGCTGCGGAGAAGAAAGAGGCGAAGAAAAAGGAACAATTAAAGCAAATTGAAGTAAAAAAAGCTACTGTTCAAGCAAATTCAAAAGATGAACTTTTGGATAAAATTAAAAATATTGAATGGAATTCTATCAAACCAGAGGATAATAAAATCGGTGGAAGATTTGATTTTTCAATTTAGTATATTTAGATGGGGATGATTACATAAAGTATGGAGGTAGATTCATTATGAGAAAACGTTTTTTTTCTATTATTGTATGTGTTGTCATGCTTTTTACAATGAATGTCACAGCTTTTGCGGCAGAAACTCAGGAAAATTATTCGGAGACGGAGAAAACAATGACATTTGAAATAACTCCGACAGCATTAACTTCTGGATCATCACGACATTCTGTTGGAATGTTAAATTCCTTTTTTGGAACAAATGATACAGTGGCAACTTCCGCTCTTGGTTCTTTTACAATCAGCAGCACATCTGTTCCGTCAGGCTCCACAATCAGTAAAATAGTGGTTACATCCACAAAAAGTAGTGGAAGTAGTGGAAACATCGAATTATTTGTTGCTAAAGATGAGGATAATGGAGATGGCACATTTGACAGATATACAGACAGCAAAAGTTGGAATAGTTCTCTTACTTTTGCAGATTTTGGCAATTATAATTTAAGCCCTGTTGGAAATTATTATGTTCAATTTGAATCTACAAGGTATTCAACGGGAACTGTTGCAGCAGCAACATTAAAAAATATTTATGTCACAGTATACTATCATTAAAATTTTATAATCCCCATTCTAAACAAGCAAAGATGTTGTTATTCAGTTAGCAGCATCTTTGCTTTTAATTGTATAATTGATATGACTATTGAGTTAGAATGACATTGATAGCGATAGAAAGCTATATATTACAGAAGCAGACTTTGATAAAAAAGCATTTGAGAGATTATATAAATTGAATATTATATAATCAGAGGTATATAGAACATGCACAGAGACACTATATTTCAATATGAAACAATGGTGCCTGACACAATAAAAACGCATAGCCAAACTTCGCTCGGTATAACTGCCTGATTGTGTCGAAATTCGTATTTTATCAATTATATCTGATAAAACTGGATTTGCGGTATTGAAAATCAGTTATAGCCGTGGTACCATATAGACAGTTTCAGAAGGGAGGCTGGTCTACATGATTAAACGAGAAATTTATATGAGCCGTATCCGTCCTTTTATCGGAAATGAGCTGATAAAGGTTCTGACAGGGATTCGCCGTAGTGGAAAATCTGTCATGCTGAGCCTGATCCAAGAGGAACTTGCCCAAAACGGGGTCCAACCAGAACAGTTTATTTCCCTGAATTTTGAGAACATGAGCAATGCACACCTTTGTACGGCTGTTGCATTGCATGATGAAATCCTTCGCAGAACAAAAGAAATCAGTGGCAAGGTTTATCTGTTCTTCGACGAAATCCAAGAGGTGGCTGATTGGGAAAAATGTATCAACTCTTTCCGGGTGGAGCTGGATTGTGATATATACATTACCGGTTCCAACGCCAAGCTGCTTTCCGGTGAGCTTGCCACTTATCTTGCCGGACGGTATGTGGAGTTCGTGATTTACCCGTTTTCATTCAGAGAGTTTATGGAGCTGTATCACACCGTTTACGAAGGTGCAGACGAAAGACAATGCTTTACAAAATATCTGACGCTGGGAGGAATGCCCTATTTGAGCAACCTTCGCTACGACGATGCCGCCAGTCGTCAGTATTTGCGGGACTTGTTCAACTCCGTAGAGCTGAAAGATATTATCAAGCGAAACAATATCCGTGATGTGGATATGCTGGAGAGAATTATTGCTTATATAACTTCCAACATCGGCACTACCTTTTCTTCCACAGCCATTTCCAAGTATCTGAAAAGTGAAGGGCGCTCCGTTTCACCAGAAACGGTACTGAACTACATCAAAGCCTGCACGGACGCATTCCTGTTTTATCAGGTGAAGCGCCAAGACCTCCAGGGAAAGAAAATCCTGACCGTCAACGAGAAATACTATGTTGCAGATCATGGTGTCCGGGAAGCCGTGTACGGTGGCAACATGAAGGACATTAACCTTGTCCTTGAAAATGTTGTCTACATGGAGCTGCTGCGCCGTGGTTATTCTGTGACTGTTGGGAAAGTCTCTGACAAGGAGATTGACTTCGTATGTGAAGATCATGGGAAAAAGCTGTATGTTCAGGTTTCCTATCTACTTGCCTCGGAGGAAACCATCCAGCGTGAGTTTGGGGCGTTTGCCGGTGTTCGTGACAATTTCCCGAAATACGTTGTAACGATGGACGAACTGGATATGAGCCGAGATGGAATCAAACACCGCAATATTCGTGACTTCCTGCTGGCAGAGGAATGGAACTGAAATGTTCTTCTTTCACCAGAAGATATGCAGAAGTTCTTCCAATGCTGAGAATGAAAAAACAATGGTGCCTGACACAATAAATATTATGATATGTCTGTATTTAACCGCTGTATAGAAACCGGGAATGTTCTCTTAATACTGGAATGTTGGCAGGATGTCCACCCGGCGCTTGTCAGTATCCCAGTGAAATGGGAATACAGCTCGCCGTATGGACTTTTGTATGCTCTGAATCCGCCGGATGATGTTATGCAGTTTGAAAACAATGGTGCCTGACACAATAAATATTGTATAAATGTCAATGCTGTTGTGGTACATGTTGTATTCTGCGTAAATGGTATTCATGTTGTGTCTCCTTTAAACCAATAAAAATATAGAAGCATTTCAATCAGTTCACAATGTCACTTTTATTTTGTGTTATACTGTTTTATATAATTTTCTTGCCCTTGTTTTTGCCCTTATCAGAGTTCGTAAACACTGGTGGGACGATATAACGCAAGGGAAACAATAAGGGAAAGCTCACCTGCGATAAACTTTGTGTTTTCAAGGGATTGAGAGATATTTGATAATAAAATATAACAGTTATTAAATCCCTTGGAATATATGAAATCTCAATTCAAGTTTGTCAATTACAGGTGACATTGAAAGAGCCAGCCCATTCAAGGTGCTGGCTGTTTCAAAAATTCCATTCTAATAAATCGCACGACAACTTAGCGAAAAATAAGCTCCCCATTAGCAAAAAATGAATAGAAAATGTATAAAAGTGGCAAAAACGAATAATTATAAGGGCTTATGCATTAGACACACATTTGTAAAAAAGGAGTAATTATAAATAGTGGGCAACGATATCAAAATGAGATTTGTTGCCCACTTAATTTTTTATAAAATCGGCTCAATAACAGCACGAAAATAGTAATCTAATTCTTCTGGTGTATGTTTTTTTTTATCTTTCAACCACCATAAAACCATTTCTACAAAGCTTCCTGAAATATGATTAACAAGAAATTCTTGGGGTAAGTCTTGATTTCGCTTGCGGTTGTGATTTATAAATTGTGTTTGTACCAATTCATTTAAGCTATCCTTAAAGTAACGAAGGAAAATTTCGCTACTTTCACAAGATAGTAATCCTAAAATATTGTTATCATTTTCTTGCAAATGCTGTAAAAGATGGCAAAAAACAGATTGTGGCATTTCTTCATTTGAGTAAAGCCCGTGTATATGAGTTTTATCCATAGCACTGTCGATGATATGCCCGAACAGTTCCTTACAGACTGCATTTAGTAATTCGTCTTTCGTTTCAAAATGGGCATAAAAGGTACTTCTGCCGATGTTTGCGGTATCAAGTATTTCTTGTACTGTGATATGATTGTAGCTTTTCTTTTCAAGCAATGTGCTGAATGCATGAAAAATTGCTTCTCGTGTCTTTTGCTGTCGTCTATCCATTATCTTCCTCCGTACAAATTTGAAGAAATGTTCAATAACGTACATTTCTTTTGATTTAATTATTGTTCGCCCAAATATGCTAATGATATAATCGAACAAGATGTTAGATAACATACAAATTATATCGTAGTACTTTGGAGGTGTCAAGGAAATGGAAACTGAACAGAAAAACAAGAGAGGGATAGCATTTGCGATACTTGCAGCAGCACTGTATGCCATAAATGCTCCTTTTTCAAAGATATTGCTTGAATTTATGCCGCCTACTTTAATGGCTGGTTTTCTTTATGTTGGTGCAGGAATAGGAATGATATTTATTGCTCTTATGCGGAAAATAAAGAAATATGAAGCAAAAGAATTGAAATTAACAAAATCAGAATTACCATACACCATTGCAATGATAGTTTTAGATATTGCTGCTCCTATTTGTTTGCTGTTTGGTCTAAACTCTACAACTGCCGCAAATGCGTCGTTACTTAATAACTTTGAAATTGTAGCAACAGCGATAATTGCCCTTATGGTATTCAAAGAAAAAATCAGCACAAGATTGTGGTTTGGGATATTTTTTGTAACGTTATCCTGTGGAATACTGTCTTTTGAAGATGTATCAAGTCTGCGTTTCTCATATGGTTCTTTATTTGTTTTACTTGCCACCATTTGTTGGGGATTTGAGAATAATTGCACTCGAAAAATATCGTCAAAAGATCCATTGCAGATTGTTCTGCTAAAAGGAATATTTTCGGGTATCGGTTCCCTCATTATCGGCTTGTTTATTGGAGAACGGATAGAGGCACTTTGGAGTATCGTTGCTGTTCTTTGTGTAGGATTTGTGGCATACGGATTGAGTATTTACTTTTATGTATATGCACAAAGATTACTTGGTGCAGCACGAACAAGTGCATATTATGCCGTTGCTCCATTTATAGCGGCAATTCTTTCGTTGATTATCTTTAGAGAAATACCTGATGTTACTTACTTTGTCGCACTTGTGTTAATGATTGTAGGTGCCTGGCTTTCTTCGTAAGATAAGCCGCTAATCAGAAAAGTTAAAAATGAGTAAAGGAAATGCTAAACGGCATTACTGTTAAACATGGGTGAATCTTACTCTTATTTGTATCCCTCTATATAACGAAACGCTCAGAGGCTGTTTTACAGTGGGGTAAAAGAAAAAATATCAAAAAATTGATGATTAATGGTGAACTTGTGATAGAATGGAAAAAAGAGAAAAGCATTCAATGTGAAGATTTTGATGAAGATACTGGTGAAAAAGAGTACACTATGCTATGGAAACAAAAATAGAAATCGGAATTTGGAGGATACACGCATGAAAATTGTAATCATTAATGGAAGCGCCAGAAAAGGAAATACGCTGGCAGCAATCAATGCATTCATAAAAGGAGCGTCAGAAAAGAATAAAATTGAAATCATTGAACCTGACAAACTCAACATTGCACCATGCAAGGGATGTGG
>OIBT01000682.1_pt1 | contig 11349 bp, 10 predicted proteins | sample 1581091 | NCBI WGS metagenome assembly OIBT01 (sample SAMEA3882549, study PRJEB24775) | human gut metagenome | biome: human-associated habitat; feature: intestine environment; material: feces | place: Netherlands | collected 2009/2010
ATGGCGAATTCCTTGGAATGGGCGTTGGACAGTCCAGCTGCCTTCTGAAGGAAGTAAAGGAATGTGTATTTAAAACAGAAATTCCTTTAGAAATAGCTATTTCTACAATTACATCTAATCCAGCAGATATTCTTCGCCTCAAAGGAAAAGGTAAGGTTGAAGAAGGCTATGATGCTGACCTTTGTATTCTTGACCAGGAACTTCAGCTTGTTGAAGTAATTGCAAAAGGGAATACAGTTTATACAAAATAAAGTATATTGATGTTAAAAGCACCAGTCATTCAGTTGGCTGGTGCTTTTTGCAATATTAAATTCACTTTAATAAGCATTTTATGATATAATGGGCTCGTAGTCTTTTACAGACATAAGAACGGGTATAAGGAGAATATAGTATTGATTAATCAGACAGCGAAGAAGATTTTGAAAGCTCTGTCTTTTGATGGTGTGGAAGTAGAAGCATTTCGTCATATGGCGGATTTAAAACGATTGGATCCGATGAAGATTTTTTATAAAAAAATAGATGAGAAAATATATAACGGGAGTCATGCAGTCCCGATTCGTATTTTCTTTCCAACTGAAAAAAGTTTTCGTGAGAGTGAAGAAAAGAAGCATAATATTCAAGATAAAAAGTTACTTTTGTTTATACATGGCGGCGGCTGGGTTACAGAGAGTATCGATAATTATGAAAGAATTTGTGCCCGGCTTGCTAATGCAACCGGACAATATGTAGTTGCAGTTGAATACCGACTGGCACCGGAAGATAAATTCCCGGCAGGTCTGGAAGATTGTTATGCCGTTGCGAAAACATTATATTCCGGAGATTTTATGCTCAACATAAAACCCGAAAATATTACATTGATCGGAGATAGTGCCGGAGGGAATCTTTGTGCAGCATTATCTTTGATGGCTAGAGATTGTGGAGAATTTATGCCAAAAAGACAGATACTGATCTATCCGGCTACATATAATGATTATACAGAAAATTCACCATTTCCATCTGTTAAGGAAAATGGAACAGATTATCTTTTGACAGCTGGGAAGATGCAGGATTATATTGATCTTTATGCGAGAAATAAAGAGGATAAGAAGAATCCTTATTTTGCACCATACATAGCAGAAGATTTAGCGAATCAACCTGATACATTGATTCTTACATGTGAATTTGATCCACTTCGAGATGAAGGGGAAGCATATGGGAAGCGCTTAAAAGAGGCTGGAAATTATGTGGAGATACATCGGATCAAAGATGCATTACATGGATATTTTGCGTTGGGGATCAAGCAGCTTCATGTACAGGAAAGTTTCACCTATATCAATGAATTTCTGAAAGAGGAAACACTGTGAGTAAGAAAAAAGCACGTTGGAGAAAACTAGATAATGCAGCAAAATTATATTCTGCTGCCAGTAATAAAAAGGATACGAGAGTGTTTCGTTTTTACTGTGAATTGAAAGAAGAAGTAAATCCTGACGTTTTGCAGGAAGCATTGAATCAGACAATAGAAATATTTCCTACGTTTTTAATGGTGCTTCGCAAAGGATTATTCTGGCATTATCTTGAGCCATGTAATTTACGACCGATTGTAAAGGAAGAGTACAAAGAGCCTTGTAGTAGACTCTATATAAAGGATAAGAAGACACTGCTTTTTGAAGTAACCTATTATAAAAAACGAATCAACTTCGAAGTATTCCATGTATTGACAGATGGCACAGGAGCGACAGAATTTTTAAAAGAACTGGTAAAAAATTATCTCTATCTTATTCACAAAGTAAATGGATTAGAACCAGTTTCATTGTTACCAGAAGATATGACGGTACAAGATCAAGAAGTTGATAGTTTTTTGAAATATTATTCAAAAGATCAGAAACGACCGAAAAAAAGAAAACTACATGCTTTCCAGATACGGAGAAAAAAGAAAGATGGAAATCATCTGCACGTCCATGAATCTGTTGTTTCAGTTCAGGCAGTATTGAAGCGGAGCAGGGAACTCGGAGTATCTATGACAGTCTTTTTGACAGCATTATTTATGATGGCAATAAATGAAGAAATGTCTAAAATGCAAAAGAAAAAGCCGGTCGTGTTAATGGTTCCGGTTAACTTAAGAAAGTTTTTCCCGTCTTTATCGATGCTGAATTTTTTTAATTGGATTGAGCCGGGATATAATTTTACTACACAAGATCAAAGTTTTGAGGCAATACTGAAATATACGAAAGAATTTTTTGAGACAGAACTGACAAAAGAAAAGATGTCAGCGCATATCAGCGAGTTGCTTGCTTTGGAACTGCATCCGATTCTGAGGCTTGCACCTTTGGAATTGAAAAATCTATGTATTCAGGCCGGGGCAAAATATTCAGAGAAGAACACGACAGCAATCTTCTCTAATATGAGTGCGGTTAAAATGCATGCGAGTTATGTGCCTTATATTGAACGATTTGGTGTGTACACAAACACTCCTAAGTTTGAATTGTGTTTGTGTTCTTTTCAGGATAAATTATCATTTGCATTTACATCCAGATACGACACAGTGAACATTGAACGTAATTTTTATCGCTTGTTAAAAGAACAGGGAATTGCATCTGAAAAAGTAAAACCTGAATTTCCAAAGACAGATGAGCCAAGCGAACAGGAAATGAAAGTCTATAAAATTTATAGCTTTCTGTGTATTGCAATTGTTGCAGCAATGCTTGTTACGGAGTATAATTTCCATCCTAGAATTCGCTGGACCTTATTCACAGCCGGAGGCGTTGTGACAATGTGGATTGCCTCATCGATTGGATTTTTTAAACGCTATAACCTGCTGAAAAATGCGATGTGGCAGCTTTTTGTCGGTACTATTATCTGCTTTATATGGGATGCACTGACCGGTTGGCATAGTTGGTCTGTAGATCTTGTGCTGCCGATCATGAGTGTATCTACACTTACAGCGATGTTTGTAATCGCTAAGGTGCGGAAATGCCCTGTGCGAGAGTATCTTATTTACGAAATTATGGCTGCCGGATACGGATTGATTCTTCCGGGAATTTTACTCTTATGCAAAGTGGTGAAAAATCCAACAGTAAGTATGTTTGGAGCGTTAATATGTTTCCTGTTTCTTGTAGCAGTGATATTGTTTAAAGGAAGAGAATTTAAAGAAGAGATGCAGAAAAATCTGCATGTATAAAATAGTGTTGATGAAACATTAGAGCGTGTCTGAAAAATCATTCCCGCAATCTGCACGCCCCACTTTGCGGGATATTTCACCCGAATTCAGTTGCCGTAGCCCGCTACGGCGCCCTCATCCGGGCAAAATATCCCACAAATTGTGACGCACATCTTGCAGAAAGCCTTTTTCAGACACGCTCTAAAAATGCTGAACTGAATAATTTCACTTTGTCAGAAAGCATTGTTAGAAGTAGCAAAATAAAGGAGTATTTAATTATGAAGTATGAAACAATAGACAGAATTAGAAAATTTACAGAAGATCGAAACTGGGATCAGTTTCATTCGCCGGCAAATCTTGCAAAATCAATCGTAATTGAGGCAGCAGAGTTATTAGAGTGTTTTCAGTGGTCTGATGAAGAATATGATCTGCAACATGTCAAGGAGGAATTGGCGGATGTTTTGGTTTATAGTCAGAATCTGTTAGACAAACTGGAACTGGATGCAGATGAAATCATAAATATGAAGATGTCGCAGAATGAAGCAAAGTATCCGGTAGATAAGGCAAAAGGGAGTGCGGCCAAGTACGATCAGCTATAATAGTGGAAAAGGAAGAGGCGTTATAAGAACAATGATAAAAATACTATTTATATTATATGCCACGGCACTCTTCGAAGAACCCCTTAAAAAGTCAGTAAAATCAATACTTGGAAGATATTTGTGGGGAAGAAATAACCCGAAAATAACCCATAGATTTTTGTGTGAGTGTTACAAAATAAATAATTATAATTTAGGGATGTGACATGATGAGAATGAAAGCTGTAAGAATTCTAATAGTGGAATCTTATAGCTTTTTTTATAAATGAAGTTAAAAGTAAAATCTTTACAACTTGGTATAGCGTGTTTTAAATGTAAAAAAACAGATAGTTCTTTACATATAGATGTAACAAAAGAGGTGCTTTTGTGAAGGTAGTTTATGAGGTGAGGTAAAGAGAGGGGATAGAGGATAGCGGAAGGAAAGGTCGCAGAAATGCGGCCTTTTTTAGGGGGCAAAGCGTGTTCCTTTTTTGGTACATGTGAAGAGTTAAGATTTATTTATAAAAACCAAAGAGGAGAGAACTGTGAATGGAAAAAATGGAATTTATTTATACAAGTGGTTGGGAGAAATTTGAGCAGTATTGCAAAGAGTTGTACCGAGGATATTTGAATAGATATTGTCAAGGAAATGAAAAAGCGTGTGAAGACGAAATCAATAAAGCATATGCAATGGGAATGAACTTCATTCGGGAGAAAGTAAAGGAAAATAAAGAAATTTTGAAACAATTATGGGTAGCGGCGTTTATTGGAAATTTGGCAAGAAAATATGATTTGACAGTTACTGTAAGAACGCAGTCTTGTGTGTTTATTCTTGGCTTGTTCAATCTGCTGCCTTATGATGCTATGAAGACAACGAGTATAAATTATCCCTTTTCAAATCTTTCTTTGACGGAATATGAAGTTGGAGAACTGTTTTATAATACGGCGAAACGGGAAATAGAAGCATTCTTTCATGATAGTGGACAGGAAATTCTGTGGTTGGGTTCTGTGGAAAAAGATGAAATACAACCAATAGGGGTTGCTGTTTTACCAGAAGGCAAGACTAAATTAGATTACATTAAGAATTGTGTCAAATTAACAGATGGTTCTATAGGGTTAATAGAAGAAACGACAAGTGCTTACAACGAGACAGAAGAATTTATTGCGGAAATCTATTATTTCCTACCAACAAAAAGGACTACAAAACTTGATATGGATATTTGCGAGGGCTTAAAAATTGACAAAACAGAAAATTTTGTTTGTTCATGGGGAAATATGATTGAAACAGGATTTATGACCCCGGAAGAAGAAGTGAGATTTCAATATCTCAAACCTGATACCGAGTTTGAAATGATGGAAATATTGGCATTATGCATGGCAGATGTAAACTATCCGGAATTAGTAGATGAGAATATATTGTTTAGTGTATATCCATTTACAAGAGAAGATGTATTTAGATACTTAATAAATATATCTATGTCAGAGGAAAATGCATGTTATTGGACGGAAGTAATTCGTAAAGGACAGTTTGCAGATAAATATGAAAAAGGAAATAATAAAAACGAGGCAGATTATTTTGATGACAGTGAGGTTGAGATGTTTAAGGCTGTTAAATATTTGCCTTCGGAGATTTTGGTTTTAACTACGTATGAATTATATAAGAGGTGTGCAGTACAAAATAAGATTACCCAAATTCGCGATTTGGAAAGGCAGAAAGAATGGTTTGGATACAGGAAGTGAAGAATATATATGTCAAGTAGTAAAAAAGAACCAATCATATTAACGAAAGAAAATTCCAATAATCAAATTATTGAAATAACTGCGTACCATCTGCAAGATTTGAGTGCGGTTGAGAAAGCGCCGAATCTGTGTAAATTAAATTTAATTGGTGGGGAGCTAAAGAATTTTCAAAGTCTAGAAAAATGCTCTAAATTGCAAGCGTTGAATTTGCGTTTAACAAAAGTTGAGGACTTTTCATCGTTACAAAAAATAAAGAGCATAAGATATTTGGAAGTTGTGGGAATGCAGAAAGAATTAATTGAAACAATTTCAAAAATGTCAGAACTTAAAAGCTTAACACTAAAACATTGCTGTCTAAGTAGTCTGAGAGGGTTAAGAAATTTGGGAAATCTTTCGGAGTTATTCATTGAAGATATGGGGAAAGATCCGGGAATATTGGAGATTTTTTCTATTCCGAGTATCGAAAGGCTAAAATTGTTTGTACTAAGAGAATATGAACAAGAAAGAACGGATTGGTATCTTAGATCATTAAAAGTGAATTTGCCAATGTTGCAATGGCTGGAGCTAGAAATGCCGGCTCATGAGTTTCATATAGAAACACTTGAAGGTTTGGAGCTAAGACGCTTTGGGGTGACAAGTAAAAGGTTTGAATTATAACTGTGGGGGAATCAGAAACAGAGATGTACAGGGAATTCAAAGTGAATGTAGGATTGTTCTGATGCAGTAGACCTATTTATAAAAAAAACGAGGTGGAGAAGATGATAGGTGCAATTTTTGGAGATATATTAGGATCCACATATGAATTTGGAGTTAAAGATAAAGAAATTTACTTGATTCATGATGAGGATCATTTTACGGATGATTCAGTATTGACTTTTGCGTTGGCAGAATGGACTATAGAATATGGAAAGGTTTCGTTGGGCAATGGTGAGCATAAATATTTATTGGCGAAAAAATTTTACGAGTTTACCGAGAAATATCCAGATAAAGCATATGGTTTGATGTATATTGACTGGATTTGTAAATATGAAGATACAGAAAAAATACCAATGCCTAATAATAGTTATGGGAATGGGGCGGCAATGCGAGTGAGTCCGGTTGCATATGTGTTTGATGAGATTGAAATGGTGGAGAAATACGCAAGATTGCAAGCAGAGATACGGTTCGGATTTCGGATGCAAAATGTTGGCTGATACATCTTCAGCAGGTAGAAAAGAAAAGCTATAGTTCCATCCATTCAATCCGAGGAGTTCTTCGTCCGGCATTTCAGTTGGCAGTGGATGATGACCTGATCAGGAAAAATCCATTTCAGTTTCAGCTAATGGAAGTGGTTGTGAATGACAGTGTGACAAGAGAAGCAATCAGCAGATCGGAGGAACGTAAGTTTCTACGATTTGTGAAAGAGGATCCTCATTTTTGCAGGTATTATAAGGGAATCTACATTTTATTTAAAACCGGTCTTCGCATCTCGGAATTTTGTGGTTTAACGATTTCTGATATTGATTTCAAGGAGCATACGATCAACATCGATCATCAATTGCAGAAAAAATCAAAAATCGGATATTATATTCAAGAGACTAAAACAACCAGTGGAACGAGAAAGATATCTATGACTGCGGATGTAGAGGAATGCTTTCGGAAAATAATAGAAAAACAGAACCCGCCCAAAGCAGAACCTGTGGTAGATGGAAAAAGTGGATTCTTATACTTTGATAAAAATGAAAGTATTTGTTATTCCCTGCACTGGGAGCATTATTTTCAACACATCATTCAGAAGTATAATAATACTTATAAAGTACAGATGCCTGTCATTACACCGCATGTATGTAGGCACACCTATTGCTCAAATATGGCAAAATCCGGAATGAACCCAAAAGCATTGCAATATTTGATGGGCCATTCAGACATCAGCGTAACGCTGAATACATATACGCATGTAAATCTTGAGGATGCCAGGGAAGAAGTTGCCCGGATTCAGGTTGTGTAATTACGATTTTTAATTGAAAACAGCAAGGTGTAAAATGGAAAAACATACACCTTATTTTACACCTTTTGCGGACGATATTATGCGAAAATAAAGCAGGTTATGCCAAAAAGCAAAAATTCACAAAGGCTTACAAAGCCCGAAATACCAAGAAAAACTAAGAAATGCGAGGTTATGCAACAATGATAAAAGTGCTCTTTATCTGCCACGGCACTCTTTGAAAGCTTTGCCAAAAAGCCAGTAAAATCACGGTCTGGAGGGCATAGGCGGTTAGAAAATAACCCGTAAATAACCTACGGTATTTTGTGCAGATATTACATGTAAATATAGATGATGTTTGGGATGCAACATGATAGAAAAGCTGTAAGATTTTGAAAAGAAAATCTTATGGCTTTTTTTGCAAACAAATAGAAGAGGAAAATTATTTTATCATTTACGAAAATAGATCCGCTTGATCTGGAAGCATATAAAGAGTGGATCCAAAGGTTATGATGAATGGCCAATTTCTGAAGAGATGTTGTCTACTGGTAGAACTAAAAAGAAAAAAACTAATTGACATACATCACGAATATAGTTACAATTCTAAATGTTTGAATTATAACTATTATATATGATAAAAGAAGGAGATAAATGATAAATGGATGCTTCATTTCACTACTTATCTATGATAAACCATATGACTGTCCAGAAAAAACTAATGGAACAGCTGGCAGACACAGGCCTTACCTTGGGACAGCCCAAAGTATTGGATTACCTGAAAGATCACGATGGTGCCAGCCAGAAAGAGATTGCGGCAGGATGCCTCATCGAAGCAGGCTCTTTAACGTCCATTTTGAACCGTATGGAAGAAAAAGACCTGATCGAAAGAAAAATACTCAATGGAAACCGTCGTACTTTTCATATTTTTATGACAGAATCCGGAAAGAAAAATCAGAAGCTTGTGGAGGAGGCTTTTAAGAAAATAGAAAAAACTGCATTAAATGGTATTTCCGAAGAAGAGCAGAAGTTGTTTATGGATATTTTTTGCCGGATCTATCGAAATCTTGCAGATATGAAATGATCCGGCGATAAAAAATATGAAATGAGGAGGAAATAAAAAAATGGAGACACTAAAACGATATTTAATATTTCTGGTGGGATTGTTTGTAAACTCCCTGGGAGTCAGCCTGATCACGAAGGCAAACCTGGGAACATCCCCGATCTCATCAATTCCTTACATATTAAGTCTTAATTTTCCATTTACACTTGGAAACTTTACCATCTTTTTCAGTATCTTTCTGATCGTACTTCAGCTGATCATCCTGAGAAAGAACTTTAAATTGGAGCACATCCTTCAGATTCCGGTATCCATCATATTTGGATATTTTATTGATCTTACCATGATTCTTTTTTCCTGGGTCAATCCGGAAGCGTACATCATGAAGATTGTATATCTTCTCATCGGATGTCTGATTCTTGGCGTAGGTGTATATATGGAGGTCTTGGCAGACGTTGTCATGCTTCCGGGAGAATCTTTTGTCCGTGCTATTGTTCTTACATGGAAAACAAATTTCGGAACAACCAAGATCTGTTTTGACGTATCCATGTCAGTGATCGCTGCTGTACTTTCTTTCATATTTGCAGGAAGTCTGGCTGGTGTAAGAGAAGGTACCGTTATTGCTGCCCTCCTGGTAGGCTTTATCGCCAGACTCATCGGTAAGAAACTTGCATTCCTGAAAGATATGATTTTCCCGGAAAGCGTATCTGCAGAAAACGAGAACGAAGCAAAAGAACAGACAGCAGGAACCTATGGAAAAAATGTTATTGCCATTGGAAGACAGTTTGGAAGTGGTGGCCACGATATTGGCAAGGCTCTTGCAGAAAAGTTGGGATATGATTTTTATGATGCGGAGATTATTCAGATGACAGCAGGAACCACCGGATACCCACCGGAATTCGTTAAGAAAAACGAGGAAATCATGACAAACAGCCTTCTCTATGATCTGGTCAATCAGATGTATCTGAATATAGACAGGCAGGATGAAGCGCCGAAGGATAAAATTTTCGAGGCAGAATGCCAGGTTGTACGCGATCTTGCGAAAAAGGGCAACTGCGTGATAGTAGGCCGTTGTGCAGATTACGTTCTCAGAAATTCCGGAAACTGTCTGAAAGTATTTTTTTCAGCGCCTCTTGTGAGTAGAATTAGAAGAGTGGCACAAAGACAGAATATCACCGAAGGAGAAGCCAAAGCTACGGTTCAGAAAAATGAAAAACTCCGTGCAGATAACTACCGCTATTACACTCGCCGTATGTGGGGTGCAGCCGGAAACTTTGATCTCAGTCTGAATACAGATTTGGGAGAAGAATTTATTGAGAATTGCATCCGCAGTGCTATGAAATTGTAAAAATATATAAAGCCTTATAATATTTGTTGTAAATGATATAGACCCTTAAAGAACAGTCAATCTAAAAATCATATTTGAGGGACATATCATTTGCAGTAATATTATAAGGCTTTTTCTGTATACAGATAAGACACATACAGGACTTATAAAGTATTGATTGGAAGAAAAACAGATGCGTGACCGGCAGAAAGAGCGAAAAGCAAGGACACGGCTTCTAATTCAGGAAGGTGCAATTTTGGAAAACGCTGCTTTTCAGTTTATTTGATTGTAGTGAGGATACCGAAATTGCTGAGGTTAAAAAGAGTGTTGCGGCTATGGAAGGGAATTTGAAGCAGCTGATAAAGCAGGAAGAAAAAACAGAAGCAGATAGCAGAGCGTAAAAAAATTCAAAGAAACATGAGAAAGAACGGTAAACCGTGGTATTTTGCAAAAATGACCAGAGACAAACTACTGTCGTACCTGTTAGCAGAATCCATATCTTTTGATATATTAATTATACTATATCTTCGATAATTCTAATATTTTTCCATCAATATTTATTGTTACAACTTGCCCTGGTATGAACTTTCCACTGCTTTGAAGTGCTTTCTTTGCTGCCATCTCCAATCCACCACAGCCGTTGCATTGTTTCTGCTAGAATTATAGTATGTTAAATACAACTTGTATGTTTGATTTTCAACAGGAGGAAGGATTTTGGCAGATTATCTTTGTATGGATCGTGCAGCAATGTTTACAGAGATATTTAAGTTACAAAAGAAGGTTTTATAAAAACGAATAGAAATCATTTTGAATTGATTACTTGCAATGAAACAGATTTACAAGCTGACAAATGATGGTATAATTAATTCTACTGTTGAGCTGATAGAAAGGGTATAGGTATGAGAAAAGCAATCATATATGCATCTGTGCATCATGGAAATACAGAAAAATTAGTAAAGAGCATAGCAGAAGAGTGTCAGGTCGATTTGATTGATGCAGTAAAACAGTCAGATGCAGATCTGAGCAGTTATGATATGATCGGGTTTGCATCAGGAATCTATTTTTCAAAGTTTCATCAGTCGATATTGAAATTTGCGGAAAAGAATTTACCAGATGACAAAAAGGTCTTTTTGATCTGTACTTATGGTGGAAGTGCGAATTATAAATCCATAGAGCAGATTTTGGATAAAAAACATGCCAGTGTAGATGGTAAATTTGGATGCAAAGGATACGATACATTTGGGCCGTTCAAACTGGTTGGAGGTATTGCAAAAGGACATCCGGATGATAAAGATATCCAAAATGCAGTGGAATTTGTAAAAAACTTATAAAAATATAAAGAAGAAATAAAAACAATGGAAAGTTATCGTTTTTTGAAAAGAAATATTGACGGTAACTTCAAAAGCTGTATAATAAGCTTAACAGAATCCACCACGCCTCTGATTTTCATGCGCAACCCGGTGGGTTTTTCTTATTCATAGGATATTTTATTTACCAGCAAGTCCCCACCCACTGCTTATTGCTTTTCGCAATTGAAGCAGGGGACTTACT
>OIBT01000684.1_pt1 | contig 11316 bp, 9 predicted proteins | sample 1581091 | NCBI WGS metagenome assembly OIBT01 (sample SAMEA3882549, study PRJEB24775) | human gut metagenome | biome: human-associated habitat; feature: intestine environment; material: feces | place: Netherlands | collected 2009/2010
TGAGGGCTGACCTTCGCGGACGTCCTCGGACATGAAAGAACCCCCGCTGCGCACTACGTGCGGCGGGGGTTCTTTCGTCCTGCGGAATGTCCGCGAAGGTCAGCCCTCAGATCCTGCTACGACTACGTCCTCGGATTGTGTGGCTGAATGAAGGACGTGGTTGTGGGGGCCTTTAGTCCCCTTCGCTGTTTCGCGGCTTTGCCGCGAAACCTCACGCCACTTCGGGGATGGATGGAGGTTTTGGCTGTTGCTGCCTTCTATCCCCGTGCTTTGGGGCTGGTTGCCTTTTTGGAGCTCATCTTTATTCCTTATGCTGAATGAAAAGCCCCATGTTTTTGCAGAGGTGCATACTCGTCTTATTAATGCATAGAATCTCGTATAGTGCGAGTAAGATATTACGTTGTCTGTTTTGTGTTTAGTGGAGATATAGTTTGCATAATCTAGTCTAATCCCTGCTCTATTAAAATAAAGTTGCACGTAAATGGCGTAGATATACCTAAGCTGGGCTTCTGTACGCTGAGCGGGTAAAAATGACCGTTCACCGTTCAACTGTTTTCAAAATGAATAAAATGAGCGATAAAGAGAATATAAACCTTAATAAACTCGCGTATCGCACGGACACGGGTTATTAATGGGTTGTAGGTCTTTTACAGAAGGGATTCCAGCAATGTCTAAGCCTCTTGGCAAGCCCGATCGTATTGTCGTCGCCCTTGGCGGCAACGCCCTCGGCAACAACCCCGTCGAGCAGATCGAGGCCGTGAGCAACACCGCCCACGCTCTCCTCGGTCTCATCGAGCAGGGCAACGAGATCATCATCACCCACGGCAACGGCCCGCAGGTCGGCATGATCCAGAACGCCTTCGCCGCTGCCCACGACGCCATCGGCACCCCCGAGATGCCGCTGCCCGAGTGCGGCGCCATGTCCCAGGGCTATATTGGTTATCACCTGCAGCAGGGCATCGGCCGCGAGATGCACAAGCGCTATAAGCGTTGGCACGCCGCCACCGTCGTCACCCAGATCGAGTGCGACCCGGATGATCCCGCGTTCAAGAACCCGACCAAGCCGATCGGCCCCTTCTACACCGAGGAGCAGGCCAAGGAGTTCATGGCCGAGGATCCCTCCAAGGTCTTCGTCGAGGATTCCGGCCGCGGCTGGCGTCGCGTCGTTGCTTCCCCCGATCCCAAGAAGATCGTCGAGGCTGACTCCATCCTCAACCTGCTCGACAACGAGTTCATCGTCATCGCCTGCGGTGGCGGCGGCATCCCCGTCGTCCGCGACTACGAGAACAAGGGCTGCTACAAGGGCGTTCCCGCCGTCATCGACAAGGACCTGGGCGGCGAGCTGCTGGCCGAGGACTGCGACGCCGACGTTCTGTTCCTGCTGACCGCCGTTGAGCATGTCGCCATCAACTTTGGCAAGCCCAACCAGGAGGAGCTCGAGGACCTCACCGCCGACGAGGCCGAGCGCCTGGCCGACGAGGGCCAGTTCGGCAAGGGTTCCATGGAGCCCAAGGTCCGCGCTGCCATCAAGTTCGCCCGTTCCCGCAAGGGCCGCACCTGCATCATCGGCGCTCTGGACAAGGCCGCCGAGACCATGGCCGGCCTCTCCGGTACCCGCATCCACGAGTAGTCTCTACTCTGTTGCCTCTCTCGTGGGCGCCAGGCAAAGCGCCCACAAACTAGCCTCTCTTCATGAGCCCCGCAGTCCGCTCCGACTGCGGGGCTTTTGCTATTCACCTAGTCATTGGGGACGTTCTTAAATGACTAGTAGTAGGCCCACATGGCTTCGATTTCGTTGAGGACTTCTACGACGCCCCAGCGGCGGGCGCTGCGGCTTTGCGAGTTGGGGTCGTAGACACCGATCTGGTCGGCGTCGTCAATCCCGTAGAGCACGATGTAATGACCAACGTTGGTAAACGTGCCGGGACGCACGGCGGCGATTACGGGAGCATCCGAGCGCAAGGCCTGGACCATCGAGTCTCGATCGTTGTAGAGCTGTGTCCCGTTAAGCCCCAGCTGCCATGCGCCGCTCGTCATAAACGACCACTCGGTGGCTCCGGTGGGTGCATAGTTGCCCGCCTCGGAAAGAGCGCACATATCGACAGGCGTCATATCGGTGTGGCCGGTCTTATAGATGTAGACCATGGTAAGACAGGTGGGGCCGCAGGCATTTTGACGGATGGTACCGCCGGCGTAGGGCAGCTCCGACCATGCCGGATCGATCTGATAGATATGGGGCATGGTGCCGGCTTGCCACTGCGAGCGCGGGGTCGAAAACGCAAACGAGTAGCCGGGCGCAACCGGGGCCTTGAGCAGCTTGTCCTCGGCGGCGGGCTCCAGGCCGGCAGAGCCATGCGAGGCACACGACCCCAGATACACAAAGGTCAGACATGCCATGATGGAGCACAGGACAAGACAGAGACGATGAATCCGCGGATTGACGGCCCTGACACGTCCCATCGGCCGTGGCTGCTTTTGCGGCATAGGCGACGAGGGGCGATCCTGCGGACGCTGCGGGTTCTGCGGCCCGTCGTTGTCAGAAACACTCCTAGATGTTGGCGTGGTACGCCCGGCAAGGCGAACGTTTCGCTGCCGTTCGCCGTCGTTGTATCCGTATGCCATTTGTACCGCCTCGTCTCATGTATAACCCGTCCATCCTACAAAAAAGACGTGCAGCAAATGAGTGCGTGCAACAAAAGTTCGATAAACGGCACGAACAGGGTGGACTTGGCACCATAAAGCGACGCCCTCCGCGAGCGATCGAATCGCGTCATCAAAACAGACGCTCGCAACGAGTGGCGCCCCTCGCCGTTCGTCCCAAAAACGGCGCCGTTCGTTTTGCAGTTCTGCCTTCGGTCGAGCTACAAGCGGCGCTGCTGTGCCAAGGCCGTATCTTAAAGCCACGAAATAAAAGCGCGCGGCAAAACGGACCGCGCAAGGGGTGACGCCAAGGGGCGTCAAAAAGGAAAGGAGGGGAACAATGGCGGACAAGAACGCAGAAGTTGCAGTCGAGGACAACGGCGGCATGAAGAAAACGCTTTCGCTCTGGAACTTCTTCACCATCGGTTTCGGTGCCATCATCGGTACCGGTTGGGTTCTGCAGGTCGGCGACTGGATGGTCGTGGGCGGCGGTCCCGTTCCCGCTATGATTGCATTCCTCTTGGGTGCAATCTTCCTCGTGCCCGTCGGAGCTGTTTTCGGTGAGCTCACGGCTGCTATCCCCATCTCGGGCGGCATCGTCGAGTATGTCGATCGTAGCTTTGGCCGTACGCTGAGCTACATCACCGGTTGGCTCTTAGCCCTGGGCAACGGTATCCTGTGCCCGTGGGAGGCCATTGCCATCTCGACCCTCGTGTCCGAGATGTTCGGTAGCCTGCCTGGTCTTGAATGGCTGCGCGCCGTCAAGCTCTACACCATCCTGGGCGCCGACGTTTATCTGTTCCCGACGCTGATCGCGCTCGGCTTTGCAGTCTACGTCATCTTCCTCAACTTCCGCGGTGCCAGCTCGGCCGCCAAGCTCCAAGCCTTCCTGACCAAGGCCCTGCTCTGCGGCATGCTGCTCGCCATGGGCGTCTCGCTGTTCACCGGCTCGCCGGACAACGCCATGCCCGTGTTCTCCCAGGTCACCGGTGCTGGCGGCGGCAAGCCCGCTACCGAGGGCACCAGCCTGTTCGCAGGCATCGTTTCGGTCCTGGTTCTGACCCCGTTCTTCTACGCCGGCTTCGACACCATTCCTCAGCAGGCTGAGGAAGCAGCCGAGGGCCTCAACTGGAATAAGTTCGGCAAGATCATCTCCCTGGCCCTGCTGGCCGCTGGCGGCTTCTACATGGTCTGCATCTACTCGTTCGGCACTATCCTCGACTGGCATGAGTTTGTTAAGAGCCCGGTTCCCGCGCTTGCCTGCCTCAAGGGCATCAACATGCTCCTGTACCTGGCCATGCTCGTCATCGCCACGCTTGGACCCATGGGCCCGATGAACTCCTTCTACGGCGCCACGAGCCGCATCATGCTCGCCATGGGCCGCAAGGGCCAGCTGCCCGAGAAGTTCGCCGAGGTCGATCCCAAGTCCGGCGCTCCCAAGCTTGCCTGCGTCGTCCTGGGCGTCATCACCGTCGTCGGTCCGTTCCTGGGCAAGAACATGCTCATCCCCCTGACCAACGTGTCGGCTCTCGCCTTCATCTTCTCCTGCGGCATGGTCGCCCTCGCCTGCTTGCGCATGCGCTTCACCGAGCCCGACCTGCCTCGTCCCTACGAGGTGCCCGGCGGCAAGTTTGGCATCTCCCTCGCTATCACCGCCTGCGCCATCATCATCGGCCTGCTCGTGATTCCGTTCTCTCCCGCCTCCCTCAACATGGTGGAGTGGAGCATCGTGATCGGCTGGTTGGCTATTGGCCTGGCCCTCATGGCTTTCACCAATTCCCGTAAAAAGTAACGCCTAGCCGGGGCGGATCGGGTGCGCGGAATCCTCTCTCCCGCGCACCGAACCCGGCGCCACTTGGGTAGCTTTGTGAGGCCTTAACCCAACATGGCCTCGCCCACTATATGGATCCATAAGGAGGAACCATGTCCACTAAGTATGCAATCGTTGGCGGCAAGCTCATCGACGGTACCGGTGCCGAGCCGGTCGAGAACTCCCTCGTTCTCGTCGACGACAACGGCAAGATCGAGTACGCCGGTGCTATGCAGGACCTTCCCGAGGGCGTTGAGGTTATCGACGCCGCCGGCAAGACCGTCCTTCCCGGCCTGATCGACACCCACCTGCACTTCTCGGGCAACCTGACCGACGATGACACCGACTGGGTCATGCAGCCGCTCCTCGAGAAGCAGGCCGTCGCCGTCAAGCAGGCCTACGACTGCCTCACCCACGGCCTCACCACCGTCTGCGAGATCGGCCGCTTTGGTATCCAGATTCGCGATTGCATCGACAAGGGCGTCTTTAAGGGCCCGCGCGTTCTGGCCACCGGCCTGGGCTTCTGCCGCGTTGCCGGTCACGGTGACTCCCACCACTGCACCCAGGAGCTCAACAAGGAATCCCACCCCTGGGGCGACCAGGTCGATGGTCCTTGGGATCTGCGCAAAGCCGTCCGTCGTCGCCTGCGCGAGAACCCCGATGCCATCAAGATCTGGGCTACCGGTGGAGGCATCTGGCGCTGGGACTCCGGTCGCGACCAGCACTATTGCTCCGAGGAGATCCAGGCCGTGGTCGAAGAGGCAAAGATGGTCGGTATCCCCGTGTGGAGCCACTGCTACAACAACCACGCCGCTGCCTACGATTCCGTTCGCTTTGGCTGCGAGCAGTTGATTCACGGCTTCGATATCGATGAGCGCACCATGGACCTCATGGCCGAGCAGGGCACCTTCTTCACCCCGACGATCGCCTTCCTGCCCACCTGGTACGCCACCTATCCGCCCGTCTACGTCCCCGAGCTGCACGACAAGTACGAGGGCACTCTGGTCGAGAAGGAACTGCAGCGCAACTACGACTGCCTGCGCGAGGCCAAGAAGCGCGGCGTCGTCATGACGATTGGCTCCGACTCCTTCTCTTTCGTCACCCCGTACGGCACCTGCTCCATCGAGGAGATGTACGAGTTCGTCGACAAGATCGGCTTCACCCCGGTCGAGACCATCACCTGCGCCACCCTCAACGGTGCCAAGATGTGTCACATCGAGGACGAGACCGGTTCCATCGAGGCCGGCAAGTGCGCCGACCTGCTGGTCGTCAACGGTGACGTCGCCGCCGACATCCACGTGCTCAACACCGACAACATGGACGTCATCATGAAGGATGGCTGGATCGTCGAGGCTGGCACCTTTGGCGAGGCCAACAAATACAGCGCCTAAGATACCGTTTGTCGATGGCTGGATGCAAAACACAGTTTTTGATTGCATAATGCAATGGAGAGGGTCGCTTGCGGCCCTCTTTATTGCTATGGGTGCGGTAGATAAAAGGGGATGACGGTGGATTTAAACAGGCTGATTCTGGGCAAGAGCTACAACTCTACCAAGGTCTTTCGTACGGCCCAGCATGTGGTCCAGGCCATCCTGCTCGGTATTGTCGTTCCGGCGCTTATCCTGCTGCTTATCTGGGATTTAACCGATAATCCCAATCCCGTTCCGGGCGTTGTCGTTATTGCCGGCCTGGTCATGCTGTGCTTCTTCTTCTCGTATGTCTTTGTGGTCCCCGATGACCTCACATCGAGCGCAACCGACCGTACGCTCGCTATCGCATCAAAAATATTCGCCTACACGTCGCGCGGCCTTACGCCCGAAGCGGCCCTGGGCGCCTCCAAAATCATCCTGTCCGAGACCATCGCTTCTGCCATCTGCTTTACCGACGGCAAGCAGGTGCTGGCAAGCTGGGGCGAGGACTCGGCAAAGTGCCCTGCCGGCACCCCGGTGGTGCTCAAGACCACGCTCAACGTGATTGAGACGGGCGAGCAGAGCGTGTTTTCGCGTGACGCCTCCAATGAGACGGGCGGCTATTTTCCCCGCCTGCGCGCCGGCATTGTCGCGCCGCTTACCGTGCGCGGGCATTGCGTGGGCACACTCGAGCTGTATTACCCCCGCCTGAGCAGCATCGATATGCGCCAGACGGCCCTTGCCTCGGGCTTTGCCGATCTCATTTCCACGCAGCTCGCTAGCTTTGAGCTCGAGCGCCAGGACGAGCTCACGGCCCGCGTTGAGCTTCGCGCCCTGCAGTCGCAGGTCGACCCGCATTTTTTATTCAATACCATTAGCACGATCGTGTCGCTCGTTCGAACCGAGCCCGACAAGGCGCGATCGCTGCTGATCGACTTTTCCAACTACTATCGTCAGACGCTTTCTGACTCCGATACGCTCACCACGCTCGAGCACGAGGTGGAACAGGGTACTCGTTATATCAATCTTATGCAGGCCCGGTATGGCGACGGCCGTCTGCGCGTTTCGGTCGACATCGACTTTGAGGTGCGCGACAGCCTAGTGCCGCCATTTATCTTGCAGCCGCTGCTCGAAAACTGCATCAAGCATGCGCAGCGCGAGACCGAGCCGCTTTCTATTCGTGTTAGGGCTTTTGAGACCGATGACGGCTTGGAGATCATCGTCGAAGACGACGGCATCGGGATGAGCGAAGAAGTCTGCGCGCATCTGTTTGAGCAGCATCGCCGAGAGGAGCCCGAGAGCATTACCGCCGACGGCTCCATCAAGCGAGGCTGCGGCCTGGCGCTCTTCAACGTGCTTCAGCGCATCCATTTCTTTTACGGAGAAGATTCCGGCATGCGCGTGAAGTCCCAGGAAGGCGTGGGAACACAGGTCATCGTTGAGTTGAACGGCGAGCCGCATGAGCCGGCGCCGTTGACGGTGTAGCACGCGGTTGGATTGAGAGAAAAAGAGGGGAAGCGCATATGTCCGAAGGCTGGAACATCCTGGTGGTTGATGACGAGCCTCCCATTAGGGCTGAGCTACGCTATCTGTTGGAAAAGGATACGCGTGTAGGTCAGATTGCCGAGGCAGGCAATGTCACCGAAGCCGTGGAGTCGATTCTGTCGAACAAGCCCGACGTGCTGTTTTTAGACATTACCATGCCCGGTCGCTCGGGAATTGAGCTTGCCGAGACGCTGCAGAACCTAAAGACGCCGCCGGTCGTGGTGTTTGTGACGGCATTTGCCGAGTATGCGGCTGATGCCTATAACCTCGATGCTGTCGATTACATCGTCAAACCGGTCGAGGATGCCCGCTTGTCAAAGGCGCTCGACAAGATCGAGGCCGCCTTGGGCGCTCGCCGTGTCGTCCATGCTCCGCGCCAGCCTTTGCGCCTGACGGTGGATCGCGGGGGCAAAAAGGTGTTCATTCCCGTGGCGGATGTCTGCTACTTTGAGGCACGCGCCGATTTTTGCAACGTCGTCTGCGCCGAGGGAACATACCTGATCAATGAGTCGATTTCCTCGCTCGAGCGGCGCTTGGCCTCTGAGGGCTTTATCCGTGTCCACCGCAGCTATCTGGTCAATTTGGAAGACGTGCACAATGTCGAGATCGGTTCCACGGGTCTTATGGAGCTCAGGCTCGATCGCGTAACCTCGACGGTGCCCGTGTCCCGTCGTCGTGCTGCCGAGGTCAAGGCGCACCTGGGGCTTGCGTAGGCGGTCTGCATGCCATCGTTTACCGCCGCAGGTTTGGCATGACCGTGCGGTGGGCATAATGGGTGACATCGAATGAAATCGAAAGGATCATTATGCCCGCGCTCATTACGCATCATCTGTTTGGCGAGGAAAGCATCGACCGTCTTCCGCAGGGCGTTATTACGTCCGACGAGGAGCGCATCGCCTTTATCCTGGGAAACCAAGGTCCCGACCCGTTTTTCTTCCACATGCTCACGCCGCGCATTTCCGACTGTATGTTGCTTGCTCAGGTCATGCACCGCTCGCGCATGTCGCGCCAGTTCTCGTGCCTGCGCGACGGCGTGTCGCACCTGCAGCCGCGCGATGCCAATCTGGGTCGCGCCTTTGCGCTGGGCCTGCTGTCGCACTATGTGCTCGACCGCAATGCCCACCCCTTTGTCTACGAGCAGCAGTTTGGCATTGTAGATTCCGATCCCGAGCTCGAGGCTTCGGGCAGCCAAGTACACGCCGTGCTCGAAAGCGACCTGGACGTGCTGATGCTGCAGCTCAAGCGCGACGGTGCCACGGTCGAGGACTATCCGCCGGCGGGCGAGATCGTCACCACCGACCGCATCAATCGCGTGGCCGGTGTGCTGATGAGCTACGTCGCCGGGCGCGTGTACGGTACCGACATCCCGGCGGGGGAGTACGCCGGCGCCGTCTCGGACATGCAGATGCTCTATCGCGCCATTGAGCCCGCCGGCTCGGTAAAGACGCGCGCGATTGCCCTGGTCGAGGGCTTGGTGCACGACTACTCGCTGCTCGACGGCCTTGCTCATCGCGTGACGACGGAGCTGCCCGAGCGCACCGGCAACCTGGGCCACCTGACATGGAAGAATCCCTTTACCGATGAGGTCTCGACCGAGAGCTTCCCCGAGGTCTTTGAGCGCGCACTGGTCGATTACGAGCTCACCGTTGCTCGCTTTATCGAGACCGGCGACATGGAGGCCGTGACCGGCCATATCAACTACAGCGGCCGCGTGCTCGACGCCGACGAGGAGTTCGACCGCGAGGAGTAGGGTCCGTGCGTACCCCTTTGCCGAATCCTTACCAGCGCTTCTGTGCAATTGGGGTACGATGAACTAACTGCATATTGGGCGAATACGAAAGGGCCCCTGTCCATGAAATACACCAAGCTCGAGCGTAACTGGGTTATGTACGATGTGGGCAATTCGGCCCTCGTGTTGCTCAATACCTCGGTGGTGCCCATCTACTTTAACGCCATCAATACCGGTGCTTCCTCGGCAGACCTGGTGGTCGCTTGGGGCAACGCGCAGACGATTGCCTCGCTGGTCATTGCCATGCTCATGCCCATTCTGGGCGCGCTTGCCGACTACGCCGGCAACAAGATCAAGTTCTTCTTGGGTTTCTTCCTCACGGGCCTGGTTCTTTGCCTGGCGCAGGCTATCCCAATGTCCGCCATGGCATTTTTGACCGTGTACGTGCTGTGCACCATCGGCCTTAACTCTTCTATGACGTTCTACGACGCCATGCTGCCCGACATTACCACCGACGAGCGCATGGACGCCGTGTCCAGCTCGGGCTATGCCTGGGGCTACATCGGTTCCACCGTGCCGTTCATCATCTGCCTGGCGCTCATCATGGGTGGCCCCGCTCTTGGTGTCCCCACCATGCTGGCAACGCGTCTGTCGTTTATCATCACTGGTGCCTGGTGGCTCATCTTTACTCTGCCGCTCATTCGCACCTATAAGCAAAAGTACGGTCGCGAGCGCGGTCCCGAGGACACCATCGGCCACATTGTGGGCGGTGTGTTCTCCGAGGTCGGACACACCATGCGCGAGATCGCCCACAACAAGACCGTGCTGGTCTACATGATCGCGTTCTTCTTCTATATCGATGGCGTCCACACGGTCATTTCCATGGCCACCAGTTACGGCTCAGCTTTGGGCATCGATTCGACGCAGCTGGTGCTGGCGCTGCTCGTTACGCAGTTTGTGGCCTTTCCGTCCGCCATCATCTATGGCAAGCTCGCCGGACGCGTGGGCACGCTCAACATGATCCTGGTGGCGGTCGCCGCCTACATGGGCATTGTGCTGTTCGCCGCGTTCTTCCTAAAGACCGCCTTTGAATTCTGGGTGCTTGCCATTATGGTCGGCCTGTTCCAGGGCGGCGTGCAGGCGCTCAGCCGTAGCTACTTTGGCCGCATTATCCCCAAGGAAAAGTCCAACGAGTACTACGGCTTCTTTGACATCTTCGGTCGCTATGCAAGCGTCATGGGCACCTTCCTGGTGTCGGTCGTCACCTCGCTGACCGGCAACCCGTCGCTGGGCGTCCTTTCCATTGGCGTGCTGCTGATCGTTGGCTTTATGCTGCTGGTTCGCCTGTCCCGCATGACTCGGGCGGCAGAGCATGCCGCATAGGAGCGAGCGGCTATTGTGCCTGTCCACGGTACTCTTTTGGGGTTATCCGCAATAAACATTGCGACTTGCGAGCAATGATTTGCCCAAGTGGGTATGATGGAATCAGCTAGGTCGCGGGGCGTCGCCTGTGTTTGGCGGCGTCCCGTTTTTGTGTTGCAGGGAGGGTAAGGCATGAACGCCACGGTCGTGATTCCAACGTATTGGGCGGGCGATGACGCTCGCGCAAACGCCCCTGGCACCTATGACCATTCGACACGACTCAACGCCGACAATCCCGAACTCGACCGCTGCCTGGCCTCGCTTGAGCAGGTGCGCGACATCCCGCGCATCATCCTTTTGGTGGTCTGTCCCGTTTCTGCCACAGCCGATGTGTCGCTGCGCGTGCGCGAGATTGTCGACGCGCATCCCACGCTCAAGGTCACCGTTGTCACCAACACCCAGGCCTCGCAGACCGGGTTGCTCAGATCGCGCCCAAGGGTTCGGGCGAGTGCGTGAGCCTGCGAGGTTACGGTGCCATCCGCAACATGGGGCTGGCCTGCGCTGCGGTGCTGGGGCATGACGCGGTTATCTTTTTGGATGACGATGAGGCTGTCATCGACGCCGACTTTATGAAGCGCGCGACCTATGCGTTGGGGCAGCAGACGCGTCAGGGCTTGCCGATCTTGGTCAAGAGCGGCTATTTCTACGATCGCGACGGCTCGCCGTTGGCTCCCACGGACAAGGCGGGCATCTGCCATCGTTGGTGGACCAAGCGCATCGAGTTCAACCGTTGGATGAAAAAGGCGCTCTCGGGCACCCGC
>OIBT01000698.1_pt1 | contig 11163 bp, 9 predicted proteins | sample 1581091 | NCBI WGS metagenome assembly OIBT01 (sample SAMEA3882549, study PRJEB24775) | human gut metagenome | biome: human-associated habitat; feature: intestine environment; material: feces | place: Netherlands | collected 2009/2010
GGGGCGGAAGCACGGTATTTTGTCCGGTATCTGCACATACTAAGGAAGGTATCGAGAACCTTTTGGAGATGATCCTTCTGACCGCAGAGGTACTTGAGTTAAAGGCAAATCCGAAACGTAATGCAAGAGGTCTTGTCATTGAGGCACAGCTTGATAAGGGCCGCGGTGCCGTTGCCACTGTTTTGGTGCAGAAAGGTACTTTAAAAGTTGGCCAGCCGGTAGCATGCGGAAGCTGCTATGGTAAAGTCCGTGCAATGATCGATGATCAGGGAAGACGTGTCAAAGAAGCTGGTCCTTCCATGCCGGTAGAGATCTTAGGTTTATCCTCTGTACCGGAAGCGGGCGAGACATTCGTTGCCATGGATACAGAAAAAGAGGCGAGAGCATTTGCTGAGACCTATATTTCCGAGGGCAAGAACCGTCTGATCGAAGATACAAAAGCGAAGATGTCCTTAGACGATCTGTTCTCCCAGATCCAGTCCGGAAATGTCAAAGAGTTAGATATCATCGTCAAAGCAGATGTTCAGGGTTCTGTAGAAGCAGTAAAACAGAGTCTTGTAAAACTCTCAAACGAAGAGGTTGTAGTCAAAGTCATCCATGGCGGTGTTGGTGCGATCAACGAATCCGACGTTACGTTAGCATCTGCATCCAATGCCATCATTATCGGATTTAACGTACGCCCGGATACCACTGCAAAAGCGATTGCAGACCGTGAGGGTGTAGATGTGCGTCTGTACAAGATCATCTACAATGCCATCGAGGATGTAGAAGCTGCCATGAAGGGAATGTTAGACCCGATCTTTGAAGAAAAAGTCATCGGTCATGCAGAAGTACGTCAGATCTTTAAAGCATCCGGCGTTGGAAATATTGCAGGTTCCTATGTCTTAGACGGTTATTTCCAGCGTGGCTGTATGGTACGTATTTCCAGAGAAGGAAAACAGATCTTTGAAGGAAATCTTGCATCCTTAAAACGTTTTAAAGATGATGTAAAAGAAGTAAAAGCAGGCTATGAATGTGGTCTGGTATTTGAAGACTTCAATGATATCCAGGAATTAGATCAGATTGAAGCATATATTATGGTAGAAGTGCCGAGATAGAACGAAGGGAATAGAGGCAGAATGCGAAAAAACAGTATTAAGAATACAAGGATTAATGAGGAAGTCTTAAGAGAACTTTCCAATATCATCCGTGGGGAGATCAAAGACCCGCGGATCAATCCGATGACCAGTGTGGTTGCAGTAGAAGTAGCACCGGACTTAAAGACCTGTAAAGCATATATTTCTGTTTTAGGGGATGAACAGTCCCAGAAAGATACGATCGCAGGCTTAAAGAGTGCGGAAGGCTATATCCGAAGAACGCTGGCAAAGAATATCAATTTGCGTAACACACCACAGGTACAGTTTATTTTAGACCAGTCCATTGAATATGGTGTCAATATGTCAAAACTGATAGATGATGTAACAAAGGATATACAGGAGTAGATATACAGCGAGACCGGGGGAAAAAGCATGAAAGACTTGGATTCACAGTTACAGGGAGTACAGACAGCAGCGATCGCAGGACACGTCCGTCCGGACGGCGACTGCGTAGGCTCCTGCGTTGCAACCTATAATTATATCAAAGACAATTATCCGCAGATTCAGGTGGATTTATATTTAGAACCGATTCCGAACATTTTTAAATTCTTAAAGCGTTCCGAAGAGATCATCCATGAGTGTGCAGAGCATGAACCATATGATCTGTTCATTGCACAGGATTGCGGAGATACCGGACGATTAGGAGAGGCTGCACAGTATTTTAACGTAGCAAAAAAGACGATCTGTATAGACCATCATATCAGCAATCAGAGTTTTGCCGATGAGAATTACATCTTTCCGCATGCAAGTTCTGCTTCGGAGCTGGTGTTTGAGCTTTTAGACGAGAAAAAGATTTCAAAAGAGATTGCAGAATGTATCTATGTGGGGATCATCCATGATACCGGAGTATTCCAGTATTCATCAACTTCGGCAAAGACCATGAACATTGCCGGAAAGCTGATGGATATGGGAATCGACTTTACCGAGATCGTAGATAAGACCTTTTATACAAAGACCTATGAACAGAACCGGATCTTAGGTCAGGCGCTGGTACAGTCTAAATTAGAGCTTGGCGGTGCGGTCATTACTTCCGTAGTGACCAAAGAGCAGATGGAAGAATTTGAGGTATTGCCAAAGCATTTAGACGGGATCGTTAGTCAGCTTCGTGTGACCAAAGACGTAGAGGCGGCTGTTTTCCTGTATGAGACAGAGGACGGTTATAAAGTCAGCATGCGTTCTAACGGAGGCATGGATGTGGCGAGAGTTGCCATGGAGTATGGCGGCGGCGGTCATATCCGCGCAGCGGGAGTTTCTATGGAAGGAAATGCAGACGAGATCATAGAAAAAATCTTAGAAGAGATGAAAAAACAACTGTCTTCTGACGTTTCAGAGATATAAAGGGTGAGAAGATGCTAAACGGTATTTTAAATGTATACAAAGAAAAAGGCTATACTTCCCACGATGTAGTGGCAAAACTGCGTGGAATCGCAGGGCAGAAAAAGATCGGACATACCGGAACCTTAGACCCACAGGCAGAAGGGGTGCTGCCGGTATGTCTTGGAAAAGCCACAAAAGTCTGCGACCTTTTAACCGATAAGGACAAGGTCTATGAGGCAGTCCTGCTGCTTGGACAGACCACCGATACGCAGGACACCACAGGAACCGTGTTAGAGCAGTCGGCGGTAACCTGCAGCGAAGAAGAAGTAAAAAAAGCCATTATGGGATTTGTCGGAGCATACGAACAGATACCACCGATGTATTCTGCCATCAAAAAGGATGGAAAAAAATTATACGAATATGCCAGAGCCGGAATCGAGGTCAAACGAGAACCAAGACCGGTTGAGATTTATGCAATCCAGGACATTACGAAGGAAGCGGACGATACTTACAGCTTTGATGTGTATTGTTCGAAAGGCACGTATATCCGGTCGTTGTGCCGGGATATCGGAAGAAAACTTTCTTGTCTGGCTGTGTTGTCCGGTTTACACCGGAAAGAAGTGCATGGATTTTCTGTGACAGATGCATTGACGCTGCAGGAGATCGAGGTACGGCAGGCAGATGGAACCCTGCAGGACGCAATCCTGCCAGTGGATGCACTTTTGAAACAGTATCCGGCATATGAGATTACCGAACAGGCAGAGAATTATCTGAGAAATGGAAACAAGCTTTCTCCTCGGTTTTTCAAAGATATGGGAGAAAGACGGGATACGAGAATCCGGGTGTATCATGCAGGCAAGTTTGCAGCCTTATATGATTACAAAGAGGAAGAACAGATATACAAACCATTTAAAATGTTTTTATGAGGAAACTGACGTGAAGAAACTAGCATACAATGACGTGAATATCGCAGATACTGTTGTGGCACTTGGAAAATTTGAGGGCTTGCACAAGGGACATATGTTGCTTATCAACAAAGTATTGCAGTTGTCCCATGAGGCAGGAAAACAATCGGTCGTATTTTCCATCGACATGCCGGGCACAAAGCGCATCTATACAATTCCAGAGCGGGATCGGCTGTTGGAGGAACTTGGTATAGACTGGAATGTTACTTGTGAATTTACGAAGAAGTTTGCGGCGATGAAGCCGGAGACATTTGTCAAGGATGTGTTAGTGGAGCGGCTGCACCCGGAATATGTGGTCGTCGGCAATGATTTCCGGTTTGGCAAAAACCGGCAGGGCGATGTGACGATGCTGCAGGAATATGGAACCCGGTATGGCTTTGAAGTGCTTGCGTTTGAGAAGCTGCGGGAGCAGGGGACAATTATCAGTTCCTCCTATATCCGGGAGCAGATTGAACAGGGGGCAGTGGATGTCGTCCGTGAATATATGGGACGCCCATATAGTATTTCCGGGATTGTCCAGTATGGAAAACAGCTTGGAGCTACAATTGGATTCCCAACAGCCAACTTGATTCCAACGGAAGAAAAATTGTTAGTGCCAAATGGCGTATATGAGACGCGTGTCACAGTGAATAACCAGCATTATCGCGGTGTGACGAACGTGGGAGATAACCCGACCGTGGACGCAGATCATAAAATTAAGGTGGAGACAAATATTCTGGATTTCAATGAAAATCTATATGGAACCTGCCTGAAAATCGAATTTTTACGACAAATTCGAAAAGAAATAAAATTTGATAGCATAGAAGCCTTGAAAAATCAGATCAAATCGGATATACTAGAAGTCGCGCACCAGTAGCTCAGTGGATAGAGCAATGGCCTCCGGAGCCATGTGCGGAGGTTCGATTCCTCTCTGGTGCATTTTTGTATATTGTTGTTCGAAGGAGGACATATGAGTAAGAAGGGTAAAAAAGGAAAGAAAAAGATAGCAGGCCTGATGCTGTTCCTTGGCTGGATGATCTTTATTCTGCTTGCCGTTGTATTCTATTTCTATTTCTTCTCGGATCTGGATCTGAGAATGTTTAACAAAGACAAAGCGACGCAGACGGATGCACAGCAGACGAACCAGACCGGCTTTTCTTACGAGACAAATGCAAATCTGGATATCAATTCCCTGATTATAGAGTATTATGCAGCGTTGGCGGTTTGCGATCAGGACAAGCTGAAGACCTATGTTACAGATCCAAGCCAGTTCGATGATATGACCGTTTATCAGCAGCGTTCCGCTGTGATCAAGGCATATTCAAATGTGAATTGTTACACGATGCCGGGATACACGGAAGATGCGACACTTGTGTATGTAACAAGCAACTTGAGTATGGCGAACATTACAAGTGTTCCTCTGAATATTAATCAGTTCTATGTTGTGAAAACAGCAGATGGATATAAGATTGATAATTCAGCACATTCGCAGGAAGTTACGAATTACATCGAGACACAGAGTCAGTCAACGGATATTCAGAATCTGTACAAAGCAGTACAGGATAACGTAAACAGTTGTATTGCAAATGATGCGGCATTCGCAGAGTTCTACAATACGATCAGTTCCGGACAATAATAAAAAATAAGGGCTGTTGTTCGTCAACAGCCCTATTATTATATCCATGTATTTTACAAGAAATCATCCGCACCATCTTCGTCTTCGTCCTCATCGGCTGCACGGACATCAATGCCACGTGGCGGAACCGGAGTGGAGAATACGATCTGTGTTTCTGTGTTTCCGTATTTCTGGAGTTGCCCGATGAAAGTATCAAGCTCCATTGTGCTAGGGAAGCATACTTTAATCAACATGGAGTATGCACCGGTAACGCAGTTACACTCCAAAACGTTCGGACATGCTTGGATAAACGGGTAGAATTCCGGTTTCCGTTTTGGATCGAGCGCCATGTTTATAAAGGCTGTAATGTGATACCCGAGAGACACTGGGGCAACACTTGCGTGATAGCCGGAGATGATTCCGCTTTTCTCTAAACGCTCAATACGGGCAGAGACAGCGGGGGAGGAAAGAAATACTTTGCTTGCCAGATGCTTCAATGGATATCTGGCATTTTCCTGTAATAAGTGAAGAATTTTTTTATCAATATTATCCATAATATGCCTCCTTTACACTTTTTCTAAAATTTATAAAGCGATTATACAACTGTTAATATAGAAATGCAACTATAAAATTAATAAAATTAAGGGGAATGTCATGTCTAACGAAATTCGATTAAATAAATACTTAAGTGAAGCAGGAATCTGTTCCCGCCGGGAAGCCGACAGGCTGATTGAAGCCGGAAAGGTAACGGTGGATGGAACAATCGCGGATCTTGGGACACGCGTCGGCGATTCTTCAGTTGTTACCTGCAATGGAAAGCCGGTACATCTGCATACGAAAAAGGTGATCTATGCATACAATAAGCCGATCGGACAGGTCTGTACATCGAAGGATGCTGATCCGGACAGTATCTTCCGGTATGTAGAGTTCCCGGAGCGGGTAAACTATGTAGGACGTCTTGATAAGGATTCGACCGGACTTTTGCTTCTTACAAATGACGGAGATCTGGCAAATGAGATCCAGCGCTCCAGAAACAATCATGAAAAGGAATACCATGTGCGAGTCAACACAGATATCACAGAAGATTTTATTAAGAAGATGTCGGAGGGCGTTGAGATTTTAGATACGGTAACGAAACCATGTAAAGTCAAAAAGACCGGAACGAGAAATTTCTCGATCATATTGACACAGGGATTGAACCGGCAGATCCGGCGGATGTGCGATGCATTGCATGTACGGGTTGTGCACTTAAAGCGTGTCCGAATCATGAATATTCGTCTTGGAAGCTTACGACCGAGTGAGTTTCGGACGCTGACGCGGGACGAAGAACAGGAGCTGCGGAGACTGGTGCAGAAGAGATCGTGACAGGAAAAGGAGAAAATGATGGATGCAAAAACAGAGCGTATGAAAGAATTGGTGGAGCTGTTAAATCAGGCTTCCAAAGCATATTATCAGCAGGATACAGAGATCATGTCCAATCTGGAATATGATGCGTTGTATGATGAGCTTGCGGCGTTAGAGCAGGAGACCGGTCTGATCTTATCCAAAAGCCCGACACAGAATGTCGGTTACGAGATCATCAGTGAGCTGCCGAAGGAACGGCATCCGGCCCCAATGTTATCTTTGGACAAGACAAAAAGTGTTGAGGATCTGGCAGCGTGGCTGGGTGATAAAACAGGAGTCATGTCGTGGAAGATGGATGGACTGACGGTTGTATTGACTTACGAGGATGGCGTGCTTGTGAAGGCAGTCACACGTGGAAACGGCGAGATTGGTGAGGTCATCACGAACAATGCGAAGGTATTTGCGAATCTGCCGAACCAGATCGCGTACAAAGGTCCGCTTACGATCCGTGGCGAGGCGGTCATTACCTATACAGATTTTGAGCGTATCAATGCCACGATTCCGGATATTGACAGCAAATATAAAAACCCGAGAAACTTATGCTCCGGCAGTGTGCGGCAGCTCAATAATCAGATCACAGCCGAGCGGAATGTGCATTTCTTTGCGTTTAATATGCTTGATACCGGAGATGCGGAAATCGATGCAACGATGAATTCAAAGTTTGATTTCCTGACTTCACTTGGTTTTGAGGTTGTGGAACACGTCGATGTCACAGCGGCAACGATGCAGGAGATGGTCACACATTTTGCAGAGAAAATCGAGATGAACGATTTCCCATCTGATGGACTCGTGCTTTCGTTTGATGATGTGGAATATGGTAAAAGTCTTGGACGGACAGCGAAATTCCCGCGGGATTCGATCGCATTTAAATGGGCAGACGAGGAAGCGGAGACAACGCTTCGGCATATTGAGTGGAGTCCGTCCCGTACCGGGCTGATCAATCCGGTGGCAGTCTTTGATGCGGTATCGCTCGAAGGAACGTCTGTGAGCCGTGCCAGTGTCCACAATGTGAGCATTGTGAAGCAGTTACAGCTTGGAATCGGTGATACGATCAAGGTGTATAAGGCGAATATGATCATCCCGCAGATCAGTGAGAACCTGACGAAATCCGGTACACTCGAGATTCCGGATACTTGTCCGGCGTGCGGCGGTAAGACAGAGATCCGCGAGGACAATCAGGCACAGACGCTTGTATGTCCGAATCCGGCATGCCCGGCAAAGGCAATCAAGCTATTCACACATTTTGTATCACGAAACGCGATGAACATCGATGGTTTATCTGAGGCAACGCTGCAGAAGTTCTTAGACTGCGGCTTTATTGAAGAGTTGTATGATATCTACCGGATTGACCGCTATGAGACAGAAATCGTGAAATTAGAGGGCTTTGGGCAGAAGTCCTACGACAATATGATGGAGAGCATCGAGGCAAGCCGTACGACACAGCTTGCGCGTGTCCTGTATGGACTTGGAATTTTGAACGTCGGTACCGCCATGGCAAAATCCATCTGCAAATATTTCAAAGATGATGTGGAGGCAATTATCCATGCCGATGCAGCGCAGTTTGCCGAGATTGAGAAGATCGGCGATGTGATCGCAGAGGGCATTGTGGCATATTTCGCAGATCCGAACAATATCCGGGTACTGCGTGAGATCTTGAAGGAAGTGACACTTGTCGTCGAGGAGAATACGGCACCACAGGATCTCGAAGGCAAGACATTTGTCATTACTGGTTCACTCAATCATTTTGCAAACCGGGATGAACTTAAAAAATTGATCGAAGACCGTGGCGGAAAAGTCGCAGGCAGTGTTTCTTCGAAGACCACGTACCTGATCAATAACGATGTATTATCTTCCTCATCGAAGAATAAAAAGGCGAAATCATTGGGAATTCCGATTATTTCCGAGGATGATTTCTTGCAGTTATAAAAAATTCGTGGTATGCTTTAGCTTTAGAGAAGAAAAGAGGTTTTAGAGATGCCGATTAGAATAGACAACGATCTGCCAGTGAAGAAAGTACTGGAACAGGAAAATATATTTGTGATGGACGAACACCGTGCTATGACACAGGATATACGTCCACTTGACATTTTGATTTTAAATCTGATGCCGTTAAAGGAAGATACGGAGTTGCAGCTTCTGCGCAGCCTGTCAAACACACCACTGCAGGTAAATATCTCCTTTATCCGCACGATGTCCTATGAATCAAAGCATGTATCCGAATCACATCTGGAGCGTTTCTACAGTGACTTTGAACATGTAAAGAACAGGAAATGGGATGGTCTGATCATTACCGGAGCACCGGTGGAGAATATGGAGTTTGAGGAAGTGGAGTACTGGGATGAACTGACTGCTATCATGGACTGGTCAGTTACGAATGTTACGTCCACACTGCATATCTGCTGGGGTGCACAGGCGGGACTTTACTATCGTTATGGTGTGAAAAAATACCAGCTTCCAGAGAAGTTTTCCGGTGTGTATAAGCATTATACGTTCCATAAACGGACACCACTGGTACGTGGATTTGATGATTCATTCTTAGTGCCACAGTCCCGTTATACCGGTGTGGATAAACAGGCAATCGTCGACAATCCACTTCTGGAGATCGTTGCTGAGTCTGATATTACCGGACCATATCTGATTATCGGAGAAGATGGCAAGAATATCTTCGTAACCGGACATCCGGAGTACGATACATTTACACTCGATCAGGAATATAAACGCGACATCAAGCGTGGCTTAAATCCGAATATTCCGGTTAATTATTATCCGGATGATGATCCGGAGCAGAAGCCGATTAAGTCATGGAGATGTCATGCGAATACACTCTATGCAAATTGGCTCAATTATTACGTCTACCAGAGCACCCCTTACGACTGGACGAAGAAGGTTACGAATTAAGGGACGCAAGCTTCGTGATCGTGAGTGCGTTGTGGAGCAGGTAGCCACCGAACATGCCGCATATGTATGCGTGGATGCCAAAATGTGGCACAAAGAAGATAATACATAAGATCCGCACACTGATGCCGAGAATATTGTAGATTAAGTTCTGGGTGGCGTAGCCGATTCCGTTCATAACGCTGGAAAGCGTTGTGGAGAGATAAATAAACGGACATAGAAATCCCATCAGCTGTAGCAGCGTTCCTGCTTCAGCACTTTCAAAGGCAAAGGTACAGATTGTTTTTCCGAAGAGTATATACAGGACACAGGCGAAGCTTCCAAGCATGATGCAGAAAAGAGCACTTGATACAAGTGCTTTTTTTATTGCTTCCGTATCGCGTTTCGCACACGCGTAAGAAATGGATGGAAGCAGCATCGTGGAAAGCGAGTTCGTGATCGTTGCCGGAAAAAGCAGAAATGGGATCACGATACCGGTGATGATACCGTACATTTCCATGCTTGTATCGGCGTTGTTGTAATACTGGAAAAGAAACGTCGGAAGTATGATTGCTTCAAAACTGGAAAATAACGTAAAAATCAGGTTGTTGGAAGTAATTGGAATAATGTCTTTCAGCATTGGAATCATAAGGGATGATTTCTTTTTCACTGAAATGCACATATCTTTATCTGGCAATCTGTTCGCTTGATTCTGCTTTCTTCGGAACAAGATATAACAGCTGACCGCGTAAAATGTGGCGCCCATCTCGCCGATCACAACACCGAGTACAGCCGTTTTGGCGTCAACATGATCCTGCATATAAGAGATGGCAAGAAGGTAGACGGAACCAATCCGTATAATCTGTTCGATCAACTGGCAGCTTCCGGAGAAAACCGGTTTTTCATGTCCGATAAAAAATGCATTGATGCAGGCTTTTATGGCGACAAATGGAACCGCTGGTGAGAGAATGCGCAACAGGATACGGCAGTCGGTATTTTTCAGGATATGCATGGCGATGAAGTCACAGCCAAAGAAAAAGCAGGCAGAGACAAGCAGGCTCAGCACAAAACTCAAAAATCCACCGAAGCAAAGCGCACGGCGAGTATCGGAATATTTTTTCTTGCCAAGCAGATAGGATACATGTTTGGTAATCGTTGTTGCGATTCCCTGACAGCAAAAAGAAATGCCTAAGATGTAAAGTGGAAAAATAAGCTGATAAGTTCCAAGCTCTTTAACACCAATCAGCCGGGTCAGGAATATTCTATTATAAAAGCCGAGACATTTGGTCAGGATGCCGGTTATGGTCAGTATCAGGGTTCCTTTGATGATGGTTCGTTTTGACATGATGCTCATTTCCTGCCGGAGTCTTGGTTTATTATATTGGATAGGGCGATAAAATATGACAGTTTATATGGATCACGCAGCGACGACGAGCACCCATCCGGAAGTGATTCGTGCCATGCAGCCGTATTTTCACGACAAATTTGCGAACCCTTCCGGCATTTACAGTATCGCAAAGGAAAACCGGCAGAAGATAGAAAAATGCCGTCAGATGATCGCGGATACCCTGCATGCGAAAAAGAACGAGATTTATTTCACGGCAGGCGGTTCGGAGGGCGATAACTGGGCGTTAAAAGAGATTGCAGACACATACAGTAAAAAGGGCAGACATATCATCACGACAAAGCTGGAGCATCACGGAATCCTGCATACATGCGAATACCTCGAAAGGCATGGATTCGAGGTCACATATCTGGATGTGGATATATACGGACGTGTGAATCCGGTACAGGTGGAGCGGGCAATCCGGAAGGATACGATTTTAATATCCGTGATGTTTGCAAACAATGAGATTGGAACGATACAGCCGAT
>OIBT01000720.1_pt1 | contig 10804 bp, 15 predicted proteins | sample 1581091 | NCBI WGS metagenome assembly OIBT01 (sample SAMEA3882549, study PRJEB24775) | human gut metagenome | biome: human-associated habitat; feature: intestine environment; material: feces | place: Netherlands | collected 2009/2010
TTTTTCTGTCTTTTTTATCTTCATTTTTTATTCTTATCCTTAGTTTTTGCTGCCACGAAATAGGGGCTATTAGAACAAACGGTATTTCGGCGACGGTTATAATGGCTTTCAATTGCTCAAAGTTTGCAAGCATTTTTTGTATGCGGTACAATTTACCCATATTTACGCCATCGGCACCAAGCGTTACATCATCCGGGCGCACGCTCAATTTTTCCAGAAAAATGATCGGCGAACAAATGCTTTTCAGATACTCCAAATAATTACGCAAATCTGTTAAATCCTTTGGCATTTGTATTGCCTTGATATTTTGATTTGGTCGCCATGTTACAATACCGCCATTGCTTCCCGGGTCAATTCCCACTACTGCTGAAATTCTTATATTTTTTTCCATATATAACCTCCCGCTTTCTTTGATATCCCTTTTATATTATTTGAAATAGATGTTATAATTTTCATAATTAAAATAGAACTTGCTGTCTTTGAAACTCAATTAATCTTTTCTTTGCTTGTTCATAATAAACCGGGTCTTTTTCAATTATAGTTAAATCAAAGCCCAATTTATGTGCGGCTATTGCATGGCTCATACTTCCGCCGTGCGTATCCAATATTTTTTGTCCGGATTTTGCAAAATTTTGTAATAGCCATTCATATAATATTATTGGTTTTTGTGTGGGGTGTATTTTTTCTTCTTTGACTGAACTTTTACCTTGTAAATTTCCATAATATCTATAATCAAAACATTTTGCAGGACAATTAAAATTAGTCCACGCAAACTCACCATCTGAAAAGTTAGGAACCGGATTTTGTTTGTACCAAAATATAAAACATTGGCATGGAGGCAATTTATAATAATTTCCACCCCATATTATACATTTATTAGAAATTCTGAAAAGTTCGTCAAAATAAATATCATTTGGTATATCATTATCCCAATTCTTTTTTTCATGCTTTGACCTTGCAGGTTTTGCAGCGTAATCAATTCCGTATGGCGGGTCAACAATTGCCAAATCAAAAGATTTATCACTTTGGGATTGCATAAACTCCATGCAATCCCCGTTTATTAATGTTATGTTTCCACATTTTTCAATTTTCATCTTTATATCCTCCCGCTTTTGTAAAATAACCTATTACGCCAATTATAAAGCAAACAATAAATAGTTCCATATTTAAAACTTCATGTAGTTATCAACTTGCATTTCCTCGGAAATCATCCGGTCAAATGCTTTTATAATCTCCTTTTTCCGGGCAACCTCAAACGCCGTAAAATCAATTTCCGGGCTTTCGGTTCCTTTTCGGCGAACTTGAAATGCCGTATATTGGTTTATCATTCCACGGGCTACACGCTGCATATACCGGGCAAACGCTTCTTTGCGGTCGTCCTCTTTAACTTGTACATCATCAGCTAACCCGCATTTTTGCAACCATTCATACAAAAACATATCATCAGTTAGCCCCAATATTAATTTCCCGGTGTATTTGTAGCAAAGGAAAATATAACGGTTCCGCCATTGTCTTTGTATCTCAAATTGCCGTATTTGCTGCGGCGTCATTTCGCCTTTTGGTCCCGGCAATACTTTAAACGCTTTGTCAATTACGACGTTCTGTTTTCGCTTGTATGCGTTCAATATCTTTGAAAGATAATCCGCATTGAATTGCTGATAATGATTTTTATCCGGGTTCCCGTGTTTATCTTTCGGCAAAAATTCGTCTAATTCCCCGGTCGTCGCCAACTCAAAAGCTATCTTAATATCCGCCAACGTCATATCAGAGTGATAACGTTTCAGAATATCCAACAACCGGGATTGTATATAATTCCAATCATTTTCATTCTGTGGTATTATATAACCAACGTCCATTGCTATACGCTTAAACAACAACGAAAGATTTTCAACTAATTTTGCATCGTCAATTTCCGCAATTGGTGTTTTTGTTGACGCTGCGAAAACATATTTTTCAACTGGGTTTAATGCTTTGGCAACCTCCGGCAATTGCATCATTCTACGGCGTACTTCAATGGCTTTTGTTCCGGGCTTGGTATTATATATTTCTAAAGCCGTATTTTCTTTTTTTTCAATAGCTCCCATATCAATCAAAATCATTGTTTAAATACTTCATCATATCCGCAATTTCTTTGCTGCTTTGCTGCTCTGTCTTTATGGAACGTTTCATTTTTTCCCATTTTTCGTATTTTTCGGGGGTTGAATCATATTCTAACGCCGCCCAACCTTTTGAAATGCTTTCTTTTATCAGAATCAGCGCAAATTCTTCCGGGTATTTACTCAAACCATTTAAGTTTGCTTGTATCGCTGAAAAACTCTTTTGCGACGTTCTCCATTTCGGTTGACACATCAAAATATAAAAGTTCCGTTTAAATTCATCGCTATCAAATGGGAATACAAGTTTTGCAAAGTAATTATCAACTTTATCAATTACTTGTTTTCTGACGTCCAACAATTCCGGGGTAAACCCATAAACAATACTTGCTTTAACTGTTTTTTCTTCGTTTGAAAAATTGTCTTGTGAAAATCCGTTTGGATTTTCTTTTGAGGCTTTAGCCTCTTTCTTTATAGTATTATTAATATTATTATTATTAATATTATAGTCTTGTGGTCCGTTTTCGGACTGATTGTAGTCCGTTTTCGGACCGTTGTTTAGTCCGTTTTCGGACTTCTGTGTATTAATATTATAGTCTTGTAGTCCGTTTTCGGACTGATTAAAGTCCGTTTCGCTTCTGTTCCATGTTTTACATTTTTCTGTAAATCTTAGATACTTTGTTTTCCCAAAAGAACTCAACTCAATAAATCCTCTGTCTGCAAGTTCTTTAATGTTTTTGTAAACTCTTTTAGGGATTGAAAAAAGCAACGGAAAATCATCTACCATTTTTTTTTCTGAATATTGATACCAAACAATGCCATCAACCGTAATTGTATTAGTCCACGTTGGCAATGTCATACACGCTGCAAGCGTTGTTGTTTGAACAATAGTCAGTTCATTTGCAACAGCGAATCTTTGGTCAATCAAAATATTGTAAGTCATAATTAAAAAAGAAAAGCCCCAATTAGAGCCGTTACACATCTAAAAGGGGCTTTGTAGCTAATTAGCAAATATCTTTCAATCGGTAACGGTCGATCGTTTTACGCCACAAATATAATACTTTTTTTTTATTCCAACAACTGTACGGGCTTAAATGCTTCTTTTACCGCAAACAAATTTCCCTCACTTTCGTTTGGAACAATCGTAACAACCGGATAACGGGAACGGTCGCCGGGCTTTTGAGAAACTGCAAATTGTACATTCATATCAAAGATAATTCCTTTTACAAATCCCTTTTCTTGCAATATTGCGTCGAATGTATCACGGATATTGGGTATTGTTGACGCTGTCCCCTTTGTCGTAAACTGCCAAACTCCGCCAACGCCACGCACCAACGGAATAATGAAAGTTACGGTTAACGTTACAATCCATCCGTCGCCGCCGTTTAATACGGAACGGTTGGGGTGCTTTTCCGCAACCCCCGCCATCAAATTGGGATAATCCTTTGTACTATATTGACAATATTGTTTTCCGTTCCATACAAAGAACGTTTCCCCGTCGCCGTATGCTATGCGTCGCCCGTCGTCGTCCCGGTATTCGTACATTTCGTTACATACCTTTTCCGGGCAATCATCCGGGAAAATTATTTGAATAGTTTGCGGCTTTTCGCCGTATGCTTTGGTAAACAATCCGGCATACTTTCCACTAGCAATAAAATAGTCAACACTTTTTGGATATTCTTTTCCGTTGGTTGCTTTCTCCTTATACCCTACTTTGATAAATCCCACACGTGGCAAAACAACACGTTGTATGCCGGTGGTTGGTCTGTTTATGTTTATACGTCCTTTCATAATCAAATATCAATTTCAGTATTCAACAAATCTTTCTTTGTCACGGGTCCCGGCTTTTTAGGCTGTTTTTCTTCGATTTTAGCCACTTTTTCTTTTTTTGGTGTAATTGTACGTTTTGCGGTTTTCTTTTCCTTGACGGGCTTGTTTCCCGCCGTTTTTGCCGTTTTTCGTGTGGTTCTCTTTACGGTCTTGGTTTTCTTTTCCTCCGGTTCCGGTTGTGGTTCGGGTTCCGGCTGTGGTTCGGGTTCCGGGTCTTTCTTCAAATCCTCAACGGTAACGGCTTTTTCCGGTTCCGGCTTTTTCTTTTCCGCCGGGGCTTTGCTTTTAACAAGTTCCGCCAACGTCAGCGAAACAATATTGTTTGTCAAATCCGGTTCGTTATCCAATGATATTTCCCCGGAAACCGCCGTAAATGTATTATCCCGTTTTTCGTCCTCAATTGCTGCCAACTCCAAAAGATACGGGATTTTCTTTGCGTTCGGGCTGTCGGTTTGGTCTTTCAAATTGTACGTCGGTTTCTTTCGCCAATCTTTCGGGCTGAAATTGAAAACACGGTTAATCGGAATATCCGGGAAATTTTCGTTCCACATCATCGCATATAAATGCAATTGAATTTCCGCTTCTTCGTAAAATCCTTTGCGCCCGCTTTTGAAATCCACAATTGCGTTTATGTATTCTTTTGAACCGGGCTTTGATAACATCGTACACGGCAAATCAATCATTCCGGCGTAATTATGAACGGGGTGTACCAACGCAATTTCCACGGCTAACGGTTTAACGTCATAATCCAAAACAAATTGCGCAAATGCCAATATGTCCTTTTTGAAATCATCAGCGTAATAAATGAAATCGGCTGGCAATTTGTTGTTATCAATATAATCTTTCAATTTGGCTTTCAATCCGTCCAAATCATAAACCCGGTTAATTATAAGTTCTTCAAATTGGGCGTGCATAAATGTACCATACGCCGCCCGTTCTGCTTTGTATCGTTCCGCCTCGTCAATACCTTTGTCGGCAATCCATTTTATCAGAAACGGCGATTGTGGCATTGTTTGGGACAAAATTGTTGTAACTGACGGATAAAATTCCGGGGTTCCGTTGTCGTCAAACTTGTAATAATATCGGTGCCCTTTGCTGTTTAGCTGCCATACTTTATACGGCGGTTCAATCAACGCACCATCAAAAAACATTGCTGTCATTTCCTCAACCGTCATGCCCGGCACAATTTCAAAAGCCCCGGCGGGCTGTTCTATTTCGACGGCATCCAATCCGGGGCCAATCTGTTGTTCATCGTTTATTTCCGGGAATTTATCGGCGGGCAATTGTCCCATTGCTTCCGCCAACTTCTTAACCGCATTTACTGCGTTACCCATTGTGTTTGCAATACTTTTTTCCGGGTTTTCCGGCTGTTTCTTTTTCGCTATCATGTTATTTGCTCTTTAATTCGTTAAACAATACATAAATCATTAATCCACACATTGCAGAAAACAAAAAATGGATATAATTCCAAAATCCGGCAATAAAACATATTACTCCGAAAATGCTAAATATCATTGCAAAAACCTTTGCTTGCCACGCATCGGAAAAGAAAACATCAACCATCTTTTCCATTTTTTCGATAAACTTCTTTTTCATGGTTTTAATCCTCCATTCCAAACAGATAATCGGCGGAACAACCGCACATTTCGCAAATTATTACTACCCATTCCGGAACAACCCTTTTGGTTGTCCCGTTGCAAAGATTTGTCATATTTACCTGCTGTGCGCTTTCGCTTGCACCCTCAAATAAACGGGCTGCAATATCCTTTTTCAATACCTTTTTTCCGTTCGCCTCGGAACGGGCGATTGCTTCATTTACTCTTAATTTCATATTGTTTATTTTTATGGTTATTATTCTACGTGGCCGCAATGTTTGCAGGTTTTTTCCTCAAATATCGGTTCGTATTCATACGGGGTTAAATACCCATCGCCGCCGCAACATTTATAATAGGCGTCGGTAACTTCCATTTCTCCGCCACATACCGGGCAATCTCCTTTTCCGACCAATACCAAATTCAGAAATGCGTCCAAATGTTCGGAACGTACAACCGAAATTCCGGTTGCTTTGATAATGCCGACAACATCAGAAGCCGGAACGTTACGTTCGATACTATCAAACAAAGTGCATCCCCAAAATTCCGGGTCGTCTTGTATCATTTCCTTTTGGATTAATTGGTTTACAATGATTGTTTCAACTTCTGTTGCTTTCTTTCCGGATGCTTTCGCCAAAATGTTCAATTCTTTGTCTTTTCTGATATTCATATTATTTCGCACTATCCCCGTGCGTGGGCTTAACTTCAATGCAAAGGTACAAATATTTCTTTAATTACCAAAAATAAATACTTTTATTTCAAATTTATTTTTGCGGGTTGTTTTGCAATTTACGGCAAACAATATATTTTTGTGGTACCGCATCAACCAAATATCGCTCTCGGTTACTGCGTAAAATTCCCCCGGTGCATATTGATTTATGACGCCGGGGGGCTTTTTATTTCTTACTCTGATAATACAACCATTTGTAAATTTCGCCGTAATATCCGGTTTCCAATACTGCTTTTCGTATGGTCTTTGCGTCGTACTCGCCAAATGTTACGTACTCATATATTGACGGGTTTTCATGCAACGCAAATTCAAATGTTATGTCAATATATGCGTCGCCGACCTTGTTAAACGCATGGTCAATCGGTATTGGGACGTTTGTTTTTCCCTCACAATAAAGAATCCGTTCCGGGAACGCCTCGCAAAGTAAATGGGAATTTCGATAACATTCTTTCGGCTTTGGCTTAATTACGTGCCGTATGTAGTCCAATTCGTAATCCTCCAATACATCAGCCGCCGGAACTATTTTAACGGGCTTTGCGGCGTTTAATAAGTCTTGGAAATACGCTTTTTGTCTTTCGCGCAAAGGTAGTTCCAACATCATTTCAATTTCTTTTATTATTATACTTTCCATACAATTTGTTATTCCGTCCATTCCTCAATATACATTTCATACGCTTCTTGGCAACAACGCCCCTCACAACTTATATATCCATTTGGGCCGCCGTGGGTTCCTTTTTCGTCATCATCCAAAGGACAATATAAACACAAATCGTCGCTTAAATCATCAACGGTTTTTAATTTAGGGTTCTTTATTTGCCATATACCCAATAATAGGGTTGCAATTAATAATACAAAGAAAATTAATATTATCACGTCCATATTTTAACCTTTCATTCTACCAACATAAGACAAATTCAATACATCGTACATTTGCCCCATAACGGCAAATTCTAACATTGCGTCGCTGTTTGCAACGTCGTTTATCCTCAACAATGGGTATTTGTTGCCGTAATCCGTAACGTACCCGTCCGGTTCAATATCTGAATATATCCGGTCGTTGTCGCTGTTTTCAAAGTATTTATTTAGGCTTTGCAGAATATTGTTTTCCAAATATTCATTTCCCAATACTTCTTTTATTTTATCCTGCTTTCTTAATGCAAATCTCATAATATTTATAATTATGCCGGGGAACTCCCCGGCGTTGGTTATGCAATACGAATTAAATTAGCTTTTTTGAAACATCTGTATTCCTGCTTTTCTGTATCGAAATACGTTTGTACCGTGACGGCGGGTTTCCGGGTTCCGGTTGTTGCCGGAATTGTTTCCGGGTTTGTGGTTCCGTATGCCTCACGCAATGAACCGTCTATTTTCTGAAAATAGAATTTTACTATTCGCTTTTTCATTTCGGCTTTCAACTTAATGTTCAACCATGCACATTTTAAAGCCTCTGAAAGTTTATAACCATTGCGTTTTACGAACTGCCACGCCAATTTGAAAATCTCGCTTAACTTGTTTCTTTTTTCTGAACTCATACGAATTTGTATTTGGTTCCGGGAACCCGCCCGGTCGGATATTATTTAACATAGAAACTTATCTTTATTCCTCTGCGCAATTTGCAAACGGTTTTATCATCGGTGCCATTAAATGCACGGCGCAACATCTTATTAGCCATTTCAACGCCAATCAATTCAATCAATCCTTTAACGCCTACCAACTTGTTAACCTTTTTACCGTCAACAATACCGTTGATTTTAATGCGGAAATTGCGATTAATTTCTTTTGTTGTGTATAATAAACCGTTGTAAATTGTTGTTGCCATTTTGATTTTCTTTTAATTGTTCGGGGTAAACGCCCCGTCGTTGTTGTTTGACAATGCAAATATACAACCTTTATTTTAATTACCAAAAGAATTTCTTTTTATTTTATCGGAAAATGGCAAAAATTCTGTTTTTGGTTCAAAAGATAGTTATTTTGGTCGAATTTTCGATTTAAGCCACTTTTTCGGGCGAAATGTGTAATTTATCCATCCGGGAAAGAAAAGCCCGCTACGGGGCTAAAAATGGGCAAAACTAAAAAAGCCGGGGAAAACCCGGCTAATCCTTGAAAACAATCTCTAATTATGTGGAGAGATGTAATTCGATACAAAGATAGTTATTTTTCTATCTCTATATATTCAACCCCCATTATTTTTGTATGCGGGTTCCTGCTGATAACATCAATTTCCCGGTTCTTTATTTTATTGGTTTTCCATAAAAAACCTAACCAACGCTTATATTGCACTGTTTCCGTTATTAAAAGGCTATCCCGTGTTATAATTTTGCCCGAAAAAGTATTATTTATAATACATCCGTCAAAGTCAACCCATTTGTCGGAATACTCAATACAACGTACAACGGTCGTAACCGTATCGCCGGGCAAATATACAATGCTGTCCCGGACGGTTGCCCGCAATTCGTTGATTGTTTCCATTTGGGTTGTTGTAACCCGTTCCAACTCCCGGTTCTTTGTCTGCAACGTCTTTATCAACTCCGCATCGCTCGCCCGGTATTTTTCAAACTCTGACAATTTCAGCTCCAAAACCCCAACTTTGGCGGCGTTCAAACTATCCTTTGTTTTGTACGTTTCGACGTCCTGCAACAATGTTTCTGTATTTCCCCGGTATCTGTTCCGTTCGTCCGTCAATTTTTCAATTTTCGTTCGTTGCACCCATATTGTTGCAACGGCGGCAACTACCATCGCAATTGCCGCCCAAATCAAATACTTTTTCATACAATTTTCTTTATTGCTTCAAAATGTACCTTTGCAATCCTTTCTTTTCCGTCGTCGCTCATCATAAAACGGCAATCTTTCTCCGTGTCCATGAAAAAGTTTTCGGATAATACCGCCGGGCAAACCGTATGTTTCAGTATATAAAATTGGCTTTCTTTGTCCGGGTCGCCGTCTATATAATCGAAACGCATTTTCCAACCGTCCGGGGCAAACTCCTTTTCCGCTTCTTCGCAAAGAACGGTTGCGATTGCATCCGCTTTCGTTTGTCCTACGCTTGTGTAACATTCCCACCCGGTGCCGCCTCCGGCGTTCCCATGAACGCTAAACAAAACGGCATTATTGCCGCAATCTGCATGGATAACGTTTGCACGGCGGCAACGTTCCGGCAATGATACGTCGGTTTCCTCCGGTACCAAAATTTCAAATTTTACGCCATCGGCTTTTAACATCGCCGCAATACGGCGTACAATGTCACGGTTAAACTCCCATTCAAACAATTGGGAACCGTCCCCCCAAATGGGGGAACGTTTTCCGGCTGTTTCTTTTCCGTGTCCGTTGTCAAGAATTACAACTTTACTCATTTTCGTTTTCTCCTTTCTTTTTATTGTTTTTGTCGGGGTCGTCCCCATATTCTTTTTCCAATATGTCAATTATCGGTTGCAAATGCGACGGCAAAGCCCTTGTAAACTCCAAACGGATAACATGGTAAATAATACGTAACGCCAAATTCCGGGGGTACGCAATAATCAGATTGCGGAACGCATTTTGCAAATACACATACATAAACACGTATGTTAGTGATTTTACCACGATAACCGCCGCATTTTCATCGCCGCAATTTTTCATTATTACAAAAATCGCCTCCACGATAAACAGATACAACAGAAGTTCGCACAATGCGTTTTTAAACTTCCGGAACGAAAAGTTTTTGCATCGCACAATCGCCACGCCGTCCGCCCTCATACCCGCCCAAATATTGAACGCAAACATTACTACTAACGCATAAACAAAACCCTTTGTCGGGGTTAAATACCCAAATAACGGGCTAACCGTGGAAATGGCGATTATACGCCATTGCTCCCAATTCATAATTCTTTCCATATATACTACATACTTAATGTTTTAATTTCCCCATCCGATATATACATTAATCTTAATTGATTTTCTATTGTAAATAAATCATCTACGTTATTTAACCATTGTATATTGTCGTTAATAATATTTTTATTGTTTTCTATACCTGCTATTACAACGTTTTTAAAATTAATATTAGAGAAATCTGTAACATTATCAGTATATCTCGCAAACTTTTCAACTGCACCGCTTTTATGTTTACAAGCAAATGTACAATTATTGAAATAGAAATTAGAATTTCCATAACGAAAATGTGGTTGCTAATTCTTCAGTACTCTCACCTTCACTTTCTTTATAAATCAATATAGATACATTGTCAAAAGTCAAATAACCATATTGTTTATTATATCCTACATCGTACATTAGATATGCTCCTCCTTTTTCAGATATTACCTTTAAATGAGTATTTTTTAATTTCCCATTTTGGTTTTTTGTTGGTGGTGTTATAATCGGCGTTTTAGAATTTGGATTTAATGTTCCAAACACTCCATCAATTATTGTATTATTTCGATATACAGCTATTGACGCACAATTATTTAATGTTATGTTTTTTATGTATATATTAGCTACATTTGGGGAATCTGACGCATTCAATAGATTTTCCGCATAACAATTAATAACGTATGCTCTATTATATGTCACGACGGGGTTTGAAG
>OIBT01000727.1_pt1 | contig 10709 bp, 9 predicted proteins | sample 1581091 | NCBI WGS metagenome assembly OIBT01 (sample SAMEA3882549, study PRJEB24775) | human gut metagenome | biome: human-associated habitat; feature: intestine environment; material: feces | place: Netherlands | collected 2009/2010
GTTATCCTCTGCCCAACGGATCACATGGTCAATGATCCTGCCTGCGCGGATGTGATATTTTTTGTCCCCGGTGACATCTCCTGCTGCCAGAAAAGCCTCTACCGTATGCATATTGGCATTTAATCCCCGATAATCATCCAGCACGGTAAATTCCGTATTCCAGGTGTCGCAGGCCAGCCCTTCCTCTTCATTCCAGAAATGTCGGTCATAAACAGCCAATGCCTCTTCAAGGAGCTCTTTCGCCCCGGACCTTCCGGCTGTCAGTGCGGAAGATGCAGCCAGGATCACAAATGCATGGGCATAACACTGTTTATTGGGCACAATACCTCCTTCCGGTGTTACACCTGCATACCAGCCACCGTTTTTTTCATCGTGAAGCTCTCCCTTCAGACCTTTCAATGCCGCATCCGCAAGCTCTCCGCTTCCCTCATGGCCAAGCATCAGACCCAGACTGTATACATGAGCCATACGACAGGTGATCCAGGTTTCCCGGTTTCTGTCCTTCCATGGTGTTCCGTCGTCCCCCAGATAATAGGAACCTCCATTCGGTGAAGGAAACCGATGTCCGAAATTCAAAAGCTCCTCACAGGATGCTTTCAGGAATTCCCGGTTTTCTTTTGTGCTGATCTCATATTTGCTGTTCATTTCAACCACCCCATCTGTTTTTCTTTAGGATATCATTCTTTTTAGGGAACTTCAATTCTTTTAGATTCTTTTAGATTCTTTTGGATTCTTTTGACAGATTGACGAAAAAAGGAGAATGCCCTATATGCATTCTCCTCATATCAGATTTCTTAATTCCATTACCGTAACGGTCACAGATATCCCTGTATTAATCTTCAAAACAGGTGATCACATAACGCTCACTTTCCATGATCACATCAGAAACATTGTCTCTGTCCCAGATCGCATCACTGATGATATCTTTCAGCTTATCATCCATAACGATATTAAAATTCTCCTCGATCACCTGAAACGGGACTCCCTCATTCTCCTGTGCATACTCCATGATAAAATCAAGAATCTTCTCTTCCATACCTTAAAATCTGCCTTTCTGTAAATACTAACGTTTAATATATTACATCAGATTTCCGCAGATGTCCAGATATTTTCCAGCCATGTCCATGCAGTATTCCATAAGATATTATGCCAGTATACACACCCCTTTACATTTCGTTCTATATCAGAATCTGGTATGTCGGTTCACATATTTTGCTTTATATTTGGAGTACACAATGGTCTGATCCTTGTAAAGGCCATAATATCCCGATGCTGCATAGCTGATAGATACTGCGATCAGATAGAAGGATACTCCCTTAAATCCAAACATTTCAAAAGCGATCAGGATCGAAGTAATCGGACAGTTGGTCACACCGCAGAAAACTGCTGCCATTCCGCAGGCTGCACAGATCGACGGAGAAATTCCCAGAAGATTACCCATCACACAGCCAAAGGTAGCTCCAATGCAGAAAGAAGGTACGATCTCTCCCCCGCGGAACCCTGCGCGCATAGTCAGTGCTGTAAGCACCATTTTCCAAAAAAAGGCGAAAGTATCCGCCTGTCCGTTTTCCACCGCTTTTTCAATAAGCTCCGCACCAGCGCCCATATATTCATCTGTTCTCAGAATAAAGGTGACAACAATGACCAGGCAGGCGCCCACTGCAACCCTGACATATTTATTCTTAAACCATCTGCCATAAAGTCCTGCTGCACCATTCAGCGCAATACAGAACATAATGCTGACAATTGCACAGCCCAGAGCGATCACTCCCATTTTCAGGCCAGTTTCCACAGTCAGTGCCGGAATATCCGTCACATGAAAACTTTCCGGTGTGACTCCCATTCCGGCTGCAAATCCGGAAGCGATCAATGACGCGATCATACACGGCATCAGTGCTGCATAATACATCACGCCCACACTGACCACTTCCAGCGCAAAAACTGCCGCTGCCATCGGTGTTCCAAACAGCGCGGAAAACGCCGCGCTCATGCCGCACATGACAATTACATGACGGTCCTCCTCGTCCAGATGGATCCATCTTCCAAGCTGGTTGGCAATACTTCCTCCAAGCTGGATCGCTGCTCCCTCACGTCCCGCAGAACCACCGGTAAGATGAGTCAGCGCCGTTGTGATAAAGATCAGAGGCGCAGAAAGGATTGGCACATCATCTCTGGAACGCACGGTAGAAAGAACCTGATTGGTCCCTCCATCCTCTTTTCCAAGCTTCTCATACAAAAATACAATGACAAGTCCGGATAATGGCAGCAAAAGAAAAATCCATTCATGCGCCTTCCGGTAACTGGTCACTGCCTTCAACGTAAAAGAAAACAGTGTGCTGGCAGCACCTACGATACATCCTGTAATGACAGCAAGAACCAGCCACTTGATCAGATTTGAGATATCCCGGCTGATTCTTGCACTGTAATAATATAAATGTTCCTTTAATCTTTTGTTATGATCGATCCCCATGTTCCTTCCCTTCTTTTCTTTACTGTCTGCATTATACTAATTATACTACATTTTTCCTCTCAGTAAAAGCAGGAAGAGAAAGCCCTGTTATTTTTTCTTCCGTGAAATATGCCTGTGTATCAGGATCGAGAATACACTGATCATCACAAGAAGCACTGCGGAGAGCCAGAATGCCGGAGACTTCGGATTTTTGATATTTGCTCCAAATATTGTAGCGAGAATAACTCCCGGCAGCGTTCCAAGCACGCCACCTGCCATATAGGTTCCAAATGGAATCTTTTCAGCTCCGAGAAACAGACTCACAGCATCTCCCGGTAAAAAGTTCAATGTCCGCATAAAAAATGAAATATACAGGCAATTTCCGTTCTGGTAATCTACTACTGTTTTCAGTTTCGGATATTTAGCTGTAAGACTTTCCACCATGGATGCACCTGAGAAGCGTCCCATCCAATATGGAAGTGCCAATGTGACTGCTCTTCCCAGAAAGTTCACCAGAAGTGCTGTTCCTGTAGAAAACAGATGCCCTACAGCAAGCTGCAGGATCGCAATTGGAAATATAAAAGAGACACTTTTCACTGCATAAAGCCCAAGCATAAGTAATGCAGCCTTAACAGGTTCCTCCGGTGTATAGCTTAAGATCCTTTCCACAGACAGATCCTCTCTATAACGGATACAGAAAAGGAGAAGCACAAGAAGGAGCACCGCCGGCAGATATTTTCTGATGTTATCAATCATTTTTTTCATGGTCTGATCCCTCCGTTTTCAAAAAAAGAGCACCGGCACCTGTTTCCGGTACCGTGCTCTTTTATAAGTTCTGCTTTTTTAAGTTTCAGGATCAGCAGCCTTTCTTCGCTGCCTTTCTCTCCTGGTCTTCCTTCCACATTTCCTCTGCTACCGGCTTCCAGTTTTCAGCATACCGGTCACATTTCGCACAGAGATGCTCTGCACTCTCCGGTGACTGAAGATCTGTGGAATGTGCTCCGGATTTTTCTACCATTTCTCTCAGCTTCTGCGGATTTTCAAGCATCGGGCATGGACGATACATATTGTCATTAAACGGCTGTCCGTCATGATATGCCATCATCATCGGAGACTGCAGTGCTTCCAGAAGTGTTTTCTCGCGGATATTGGAATCAGAATAATGGATAAACACACATGGATCGATATCGCCGTTTGCATTGATATGCAGATAGCGACGGCCGCCTGCAATACATCCTCCCACAAACTCTGCATCATTCTGGAAATCCATGGCAAACAACGGCTTTGTTGCACGGTATTTACGGATACGCTCATAGGTTTCTCTTCTCTGTGCAGGAGTAGGAAGCAGCTCCGGTGCTGCATCATTTCCAACCGGCATATAATGGAAATACCAGATAAAGTACGCTCCAAGATCGATCAGGCTGTCGTAAAATGCCTCTGATGTGATAGACTCGAAATTTGCACTCGTATAACATGCAGAGATACCAAATACAAGCTTCTTCTCTCTGAGAAGATTGATGGCCTTGATAACCTTCTGGTATACACCATTTCCTCTTCTGCCATCTGTTGCAGTCTCAAATCCTTCCAGTGAAATTGCAGGAACAAAGTTTCCTACCCGAAGCATATCATTTGCAAAATCCTCATCGATCAGTGTTGCATTTGTGAAGGAAAGGAAGATACAGTCATTATGTTTCTCGCAAAGACGGATCAGATCCTTTTTTCTTACAAGTGGCTCTCCGCCTGTGTAAATATACATATAAACGCCAAGCTCCTTACCCTGGCGGATGATGTCATCGATCTCATCGTAGGTGAGGTTCAGCTTGTTTCCATACTCTGCTGCCCAGCATCCTGTACAGTGCAGGTTACATGCACTTGTTGGGTCAAGAAGGATTGCCCACGGGATATTACAGCCATATTTCTCACGGCATTCATCCTGTTTCTTCCAGCCTGCAAGATTTGCATTGATAAAGAAGTTTGCAACCAGAGTTTTCATAACATGCGGATCAATATCAGTTACCAATCTATGAATAAACGGATAATACGGATGTTCCGGATTAGAAATGGCTGCGCGGATCATTGCTCTCTGTGTAGGAAATCCACCACCGGAAAATTTATCTGCCCAGTCCATGATCTTGATAAAATTCTTATCCGGATCTTTATAAACATAATTGAATGCCTGTTCAAGTCCGAATTTCTTAAGTGTGTTCATTGCGCTCATACTATCTCTCCTTATTTCTCTCAATGTAAATATGCAATCTAGCTAAACGGACATCTTCATTCCGTCACACTGCATTTCGAGTACCAAAGCTTTCTTACTATCTTTGCCTGACTCATGGTGTTACTGTACGTTTTTTCCATTTGAATAACAATAGACAATATAATTGGCATGACCAAAAACTAGGCAAATCTGTTAAAATGCCTAAATATTTTTTAATAATCCCTATAAATAAAGGGTTTTTAGGTCAATATTTGTGAGTTGACACCATTTTTACACCATTTTACCCAGGCTATTCAGCTCGCCTTCTTATAGTTTCGTTCATCGCATCTTCAAGCATTAATATATTGTGAGTTTTTTGAGATTCATTGATATCCGTATAGATATCAAGTGTAGTATTTACGCTCTTATGTCCTAAATATGCTTGTACAATTTTAGGATTGATACCTTCATCAAAGCATCTTGTCGCAAAAGTATGTCTTAATGTGTGTGGATGTGTCAAGTATAGGACAAAAAAAATTTTATTTTTTTCTGCCGAAGACTATCTGACGCTTCCATCAGGTAGTCCCAGCACCTTTATTATCTTCTGATAAATCATTCTTGTCCTGCTCAAGTTATCTCTGTTCTGAAAAAATATCGTCAAAATTCCATTCGATTTCAATTTCATCCTGACTATGAACACGGATCACCTTGATAATCTCACGCAGCTTCTCTGTATCGAACTTCTGAATTCCCAAGAAATCTTTTAGTTTTATTTTATCAGGAAGTTCATTTTGTTCAAGAAGCTTTTTGCTATTCTCCGCATCTTCTATTTTTCGTTTGATTTCATCCAGCTGTCCACTTATCTTTTCAGCTCTCTGCTTATACAAATCACGATCCATACGACCATCTTTGTAATCATCATAGAGTTTCATCTTTTCCGAGGTCAACTGTCGGCTCTGTTTTTGCAATTCTGCGGTATTGATCTCTTTGTAGTCGCATTGCCTGTTGGAAGATACTTTCTTTTCTTTTTCCAACATTGACGCTGCATACTGATGAACAAGCCCAAGGATATTCTCCTCCAGCGGTTCCCGTCGGATCACCAGACTTCGACACACAGGATCTCCATTGGTTCGAGCATCTGAGCATTTTAGCAGATGCTCCGTTTCTTTTAGTAAAGAATGCCCACAGTTGGCACATATCAGCAATGCCGGCTGTTTTTTTCGTCTTTCCAGAGTAAAATTGGTGCGTGATTCTGCAATAATTCTCCGTTTTTTCGGATGCATTTCATTTGCTTTTTCAAACAATGCCCTGTCTATAATTGCTGTATGATGATTTTCCAGGCGAACCCATTCTGTTTCATCATTCAGAACTGCTTTATGGCCAGTATGCATACTACAACGTGTCTTTCCCCAGATTCTGGTTCCAATATAAATCTCATCCCGGACAATTGCCGCTACTGTCGTAGGGCTCCAGTGTTTCTTTTTGATCGTGTCAAACCTCTGGAACTGCACCTGATCCCCTCTTGATAATTTCTGCTCATCACAAGTGGCAATCGCCTGTCTGTTCAATCCCCTTGTAATATCTGCAAAACTTGTTCCTTCCGCTGCCATCTGAAAAATCATTTTCACGACTTTTGCAGCCTCCGGATCAACTTCCAGCCTTCCATCTTTTCCTTTTTTATAGCCATATCTGGCATTTACCGGAAGACGTGTGCCGTTTTTTGTTCTCGTCTGCATTGCTGATGAAATTTTCTTTGACAAATCCAGGCTATACATATTGTATACCAGATTCTGCAATGCTACATTCATTCCACCAGTCATTCCGCTGCTTGCTGCACTGTCATAGCTGTCATTAATCGAAATAAATCGAATCTGTAGAAGTGGGAAAATATATTCAATATAAAATCCAACTTCCAGATAGTCTCTTCCGAATCTGGAAAAGTCTTTTACAACTACACAGCCGATTTCTCCGCTTTTCATGTCATCCTGCAGCTGTTGAAATCCCTGCCGTTTAAAATGAGTACCGCTGACACCGTCATCCACATATTCCAGGATATCAGCCTCAGCTACACCCAGCTGATCAATCACAAATGATTTTAACAGAATTCTCTGAGAAGTTACACTGTCGCTCTCTTTTTTGGCTCTGCCATCTACATTGTCATCCTCTGCGGACAAACGGATGTAAACAGCTGTTTTTCTAAGATCTGTCATCTTGACTGCGCCTCCTTCTCTTTCTTTAATTTCTGTAAATCTGCAAACTGATCGTCATATACCAGCTTGATCTCATAATCATACTTACCATGGATAATAATTGAATCCACAAAGGCATCTGCCATTTCTTTTGTCAGCTTACGCTTTGACATATAAGTATGTATCACATTTCCCCAGCCTTCTTCGATGTGGTAATCCTGGGAATAACGAACCTGTGCCGCTAATACTGTGTCCAGACGGCTCTTGATATTCTCAATTTCATTGGAATAGATCCGAGAAAACTGTATGTACTCTTCTTCCGTAATCAAACGTTCCGAGTAATCTTCATATAAATCCGATTTACGCTTACTGATTCGGCTTAGTTCCCGTCGAAGTTTCCCCACTTCTTTATCCAAAAGCAGGTACTGTGTCTGATTTTTGGAAGCTGCATTCATTTCCTGAATCATTTTTTCTGTATCCAATACGGTTTTCATATGCGTTTGGATCAGGCGAAGAACATCGTCATCCACATATTCTTTTCTGACTCTGTGCCCTTTGCATTGCTTTCCTCCGGATTTATGGTTAGTATTGGCTCCGCAGATATAAAAGAATGTGCCATTTCTTTCTCTGGACAACGTCATGCGGTTGCCACAGCCTCCGCACCATATCTTTCCTGTATAGAAATTATGGTTTCGAATAGCCCCATTGTTCTGCTGATGTTTCTTCTTATAAGCTTCCGTATATTCCTGGATTTTAGATTGTACCTGTTGAAACAACTCTCTATCTATAATCCCTTCATGCGTGTTCTCCACATGCACCCATTCACTCTCTGGTCGATTTCTCTGTTTATTTCCCTGGAAAACACTTTGCTGATATTTTCCAAATACAGAATCACCTGTGCAATGAACATCCTGAAGAACTCGTTTCACTTCATAATTGTTCCAGGGTTTTGACTCCGGAAGCGGCTTTTCACCAGTTTTATAGAATTTTCTCTGTAAAGTCGGCGATAAAACTCCATCTTTATTGAGCTGTCTTGCAATATCACTATAGTTCCTGCCATCCATATACATAGAAAATATACTTTTCAAATGTTCTGCAGCTTCTTCATCAACGATCAGCTGATGATGGTCTTCTTCTGACTTTCTGTAACCATACGGTTCCCAGGCACTTGTAAATTTTCCTTTTTTCCAAAGAGCTTTTTTTGCGCTGCTGCTCTTTTTGGCAAGGTCTTTCGAATAGAACTCATTGATAATATTCTTCAGTGGAACTGTAAGATCCACACCCTCTCTGAAGGAATCGAAATCATCTGTCACAGCCAGGAATCTTACATGGAAAAACGGGAATACTCGTTCAATATAATTACTGGTTTCGACATAATTTCTTCCAAGTCTGGACAAATCTTTTACAATAACACAATTGATTTTTCCATGCTTGATATCTTCCATCATCTGTACAAATCCAGGACGGTCAAAATTTGTACCTGAATAGTCTGAGTCCTTATAAACTTCCGCAACCGAAATATCTTCCGTATCTGCTACAAAGTTTTTCATCAATTCCACCTGGGTTTCTATTGTTCCTCTTTCCAATGTTTCTTCTGTTTCCATTGAAATTCTGGCATACAATCCTGCCCGGAACGGTCTGCTCACCTCTGTCTGGACGGTTGCACTGCTGACTACTTCCGGAATGTTTTTCCTGCTCTTTCGTGCCATTTTATACAACCTCCTTTACCTTGACCTGAAGATTATTATCATCATCTATTACCGTATCAACTCCCATAGCCGGTAATTGATTCAGCAATGTCTGATAACAATCATCAAAATCAAAAGTGATCTCTATATTCTTTTTATCATATACTCTGATTTTCCTGATCAGTTCTACCACCACAGTGCGGGACAGTTCTTCAATATCCTGATACTTCACAAAATAATCCAGCCAGGTATTGGCATTGTCTGCTTTTTCCAGCTCACTATCCATTTCTTTCTGGATCGCACGGATACTCTCTTCCGCATTTCTAAGCCTCTTTCCATAGGCTGCATGAAGCTCAACATAGTCTTCTTTTGATACAATGCCCTCTTTCATATCCGAATAGAGCATCATCCGTAACTCCTTACAGCGTTCTGTCTCCTGTTTTTTCTTCTCCAGCCTGTCCTGCAGCTTCTTCATATTGATCTCCTGAAATGGCACAGTACCAACAAATTCCAGGACTCTTTTCAGGTGCAGGATGTTCTTGTTTCAACATCACCAGTACGGTATCTTCCAGATCCTTTTCCGGTATTCTGTGACTGGAACAGCGTTTTGTTTCTTTATTTGTGGAACATAGATAATAAGCATATTTTTTTCCTGCCACAGTGGAAACCTTTCTTGTCATAGGTGCACCACAATCCGCACATACAGCAATTCCGGATAACAGATATACCTGCTTTTGGTCAGGTGAAGTACGTGTATCCATGCCCAGAAGTCTCTGAATAATTTCAAAATCACGGTCACTCACCAGTGGCTCATGATTTTTCTCAATCCGGATCCAGTCATCTTCCGGTTTCACATAAGTCTGCTTCACTTTATGGTTCGGTGTTGTCCTTTTTCCCTGCACAAGATTTCCGATATAAACCTCGTTTTCCAGTATCCTACGGACTGTAACAGAACTCCAAAGTGCCTGTTCTTTCTGCCGGAAGCCAGTTTCATAATGACTGCCGCTGCTGATTTTATATTCAAATGGGGAAAGAATACCCAGTTCATTTAAACGATTAGCGATCGCATCCTGACTCATTCCCCGCAGCTTCATCTTAAAAATATCCTGTACTACACTGCCTGCAGATGGGTCAATCTCTAATTTATGCTTATCTGTCTTTGTCTTCCTGTATCCAAATGCTACAAACGGAGTCACGCACTCACCTTTTTTCCTCTTAATCTCAAGATTACTCCTGATCTTAATAGAAATATCACGACAATAAGCATCGTTGATTAAATTTTTAAATGGGATAATGATTTCGTCTGCCTGATTCTTTCCCTTAAGACTGTCATAATTATCATTGATAGCAATAAAACGCACACCAAGAGCCGGGAATAATCTCTCGATATACTTCCCGGAATCAATATATTCCCTTCCAAATCGTGATAAGTCTTTTACCACTACGCAGTCTACAATCCCACGCCGGATATCTTCCAGCATTGCCTGGAATGCTGGGCGCTCAAAATTAGAGCCTGAGTATCCATCATCAACTCGGACTGAAACAACTTCAATATCTTTTTTGTCTTTCAGGAAATCCAGAATCAAAGCTTTCTGGTTAGAAATGCTATTACTTTCCAGTTTTGCTGAACTGGAAATATCGCCATCTTCTTTAGATAATCTGACATAGATGGCGGCATGATAGATTTTATTGATATTCTGATACATATCTTACCTCCTTTTATTACGTCAGAAAATCCATGTAATAAAAGGGGGCTGCATAATTTGTCCTTACTGACATTCTAACACAGTCCCCTCAATCTTGCCAGTACTTTTTCAGACACTCAGAAGCATATTCTCAAATGCCTGCTCCATAGATATACCGTTATTAGCAAATCTGACTTTTACTTTCATATTACCGATCCGGACCAAATATGGATTTCCTACTTTATTCAGAAAAATATCTCTCCGTTCCTGAAGCGATTTATTTCTGTCTGCTTTTATCATCCGTAGGTCAGTCATTTCATTGATATCTACATCACTGAAATCCTGCTCCAGATAGTTTCTATATTCCTCTGCCGTCATGCCCTTCTCCTTCCATTCCCATCTGAATCCGTACTGCTTTCAGTACCCGATCCAGGCTCCACTTATTTACTCTTCCGCATTTCTCAATAATACATTTCGTAGAAATGCTCATAACCTGTTCAG
>OIBT01000732.1_pt1 | contig 10641 bp, 6 predicted proteins | sample 1581091 | NCBI WGS metagenome assembly OIBT01 (sample SAMEA3882549, study PRJEB24775) | human gut metagenome | biome: human-associated habitat; feature: intestine environment; material: feces | place: Netherlands | collected 2009/2010
GATTTTTTCGGGGATTTTTAACAAGCCGTATGAGATCAAGAGTAAGGAGACACGCTGGGGAATCCTTCTTACCATGATCCCGGCCGCAGCGGTCATTCTTCTGATTGATTCCCCGTTCCAGGGCCTTCTCTATTCACAGATGTTCCTTGGAATGCAGCTCCCGATTACGGTATTTACACAGATTTATCTGACGTCCTCGAAAAAAGTCATGGGAAAATACGCGAACAGTCTGCAGCTGAAAATTGCCCTGTTTGCGATTGCGGTGATTGTGACACTGCTGAATATCGCGATGCAGGCATCGAGAAAGTCCTGCAGAAGCGGAGAGAGTTTCCGCCCCTTTTTCCAGATCACGGCGATCTGCGTTTCCAGGTCGCTTTCTGCGAGCGGCTGGATGCGGAGTCCCTGGCAGAGAGAGCTCATGGACTGCGGGAAAATGGCAGTGGCAAGGCCTTCCTTTGCCCAGAGCATCGCGCCGCGGGGATCGTCGCAGACACAGAAGATGTCCGGATTCATATTCTGGGCATGAAAGGTATTCATGATGAGTTCTTCGTATCTTCGATATAAGATTAAGGGTCTGTGTAGAAGATCAGCGAGTTTTAAGGAAGAGGCAGTATTTTCTGGCGCAGATACCGCGATCATCGGCTCAGAACACAATTCCATATAAGACACCTCGTCAAGACGCAGTGGTGTTCTGGCAACGGAGATATCGATGATCCCGTCCAGAAGATACTGATAAAGCGAATAAGTGATCCCGTCGTGGACTTCAAAGTTCACGTCGGGATTTTTTTTCGAAAACTGGGAAATATAAGGCATGATGGTATCTACCGTTGTCGGAGTCAGGCCGATACGTAAGATACGTTTTTTGCCGGTTTTTGAGACTTCCAGTTCGGTAGACCTTGCGTATTCCAGCAGGTTACCGGAGCGGTCGTAGAGAAGCTTGCCGGCTTCAGTCAGGGTAACACCCTTGCTGGTGCGGTCGAAAAGTTTTACATTTAATTCATTTTCCAACTGGCGGATCTGATAGCTGAGCGGCGGCTGGGACATGTTTAAGTGTCTTGCAGCTTCGTTGATGCTGCCGGTGGATGCAATCTCGCGGAAATATTCTAACTGTCTGAGTTCCATGTTGGATTACCTTCCTTATATATTTTTTGTATTGCAAAGCTATAAAAACAATATTATTCATATCAATGATAACGGACTATAATAAAACAGTCAAGGGACATTATGATAAGTAGATAACAGATGATTTATTAGTTATCGGATAGAAAAAGGAATGGAGTGAAAGAAATGAAGCGTCTTGAGAAATTTCTGAGGCCATACCGCAGGGAAAGCATTCTGGCACCGCTTTTTAAATTATTAGAAGTGGTATTCGATCTTATGGTTCCGGTTGTGGTAGCTCAGATCATTGATGTGGGCGTTGCGAAGAATGACCGTGGATATATCGTGGAAATGTTCTTCGTATTACTACTCATGGCAGCAGTCGGACTGTTGTGCAGCTTTACCGCACAGTTCTTTGCCGCAAAGGCAAGTGTCGGATTTGCGACCAGTGTCAGACAGGCAATGTTCGATCATATCCAGAGACTGTCATTTACAGAACTGGATACGCTCGGAACAGACACACTGATCACGAGACTGACGGACGATGTGAACCAGGTGCAGAACGGAATTAACATGGGACTGCGTCTGTTACTTAGAAGTCCGTTTGTCGTAATCGGTGCGATGGTGATGGCATTTACCATCAATGTACGCTGTGCACTGATCTTTGTAGTGACAGTACCGATCCTGTTTGTCGTTGTATTTTCGATTATGCTGATCAGTATTCCGCTGTTCAAGAAAGTACAGGCAGGTCTGGACTGTGTGACAGGACTTACGAGAGAGAATCTGACAGGTGTCCGTGTCATCCGTGCATTCTGCAGGGAAGAACAGTCGGTGGAAGAATTCGAAGAAGGAAACAGAGAACTTACAAGATTGAATGAGTTCGTAGGAAGAATTTCTGCCCTTCTGAATCCGCTCACGTATGTATTGATTAACGGAGCAACTGTGTTACTGATCGCGCGTGCCGGAGTGCAGGTCAATATCGGGAATCTGCAGCAGGGACAGGTAGTAGCGCTGTATAACTATATGGCACAGATTATCGTAGAACTGATCAAGCTGGCATCCCTGATCATTACGTTGAACAAATCAATGGCTTGCGCAGACCGTGTGGCCGGTATTCTGGATGTGAAGTCCAGCATGGAATACAAAGTGGCGGCTGAGCAGATGAAGAATGAACAGATAAATGCTGATCAAAGAAAATATGAGACAGACGGCGAGAATGATCAGGCCGACAGTAATCTGGCAGTTGAATTCAACCACGTCACCTTCACATACGAAGGTGCCGGAGCATCCAGCTTATCGGACATCACCTTCCGTGCGAAGAAAGGACAGACGATCGGAATCATCGGAGGAACCGGAAGTGGTAAGAGTACACTGGTCAGCCTGATTCCGAGATTCTATGATCCACAGGAAGGAACGGTAAAAGTAAATGGTATCAATGCAAAGGACTATCCGCAGGGAGAACTTTGCAGTGAGATCGGAGTGGTACAGCAACGTTCCATCCTGTTCAAAGGAAGTATCCGCGACAATCTGAAGTGGGGCAATGATCAGGCTTCAGATGAAGATCTGTGGAAAGCAATCATAATCGCTCAGGCAAAAGATGTTGTAGAAGCTAAGCCTGGAAAGCTTGATTTTGAAGTAGAACAGAACGGACGTAACCTGTCCGGCGGACAGAAGCAGCGTCTGACGATCGCACGTGCACTGGTCAGCAAGCCTGAGATATTGATTCTGGACGACAGCTTAAGTGCGCTGGATTTTGCGACAGACGCAGCGCTTCGTAAAGCAATCGGTGAACTGGAAGGCAATGTGACAACCTTCCTGGTATCTCAGAGAATTTCCGGTATCCGTCAGGCAGACAAGATCCTGGTTATGGAGGACGGTGAGCTGGCAGGACAGGGAACCCATGAAGAACTGATGGAGACTTGCGAGACCTATCAGGAGATCTATTATTCACAGTTCCCGGAAGAACGTCCGGCTGCAGTTAAATCTTCAAAGGAAACCGGAAAAGATTTGGACAAAGCGGATAAAATGACAGAGAAGGCAGAGAAAGGAGCGGCAGAGTAATGAAGAAATTATTAAAGCTCATAGGAAAGTATAAGATTTTCCTTGCATTCAGTGTAATCTTTGCTGCAATCTCTGTAGTATTGCAGTTATATGTGCCGGTTTTATTCGGTGATGCAATTGATGAAGTTGTATCGGCACATCAGGTGAACTTTGATATGATGTGGTATTATCTGAAGCAGATTCTGATTTTTATCGTGATATCAGCATTTGCTACGTGGTTCATGAATCTGTTGAACAACCGGATGACTTACCGGATCGTGCAGGATATCCGTTCACAGGCAATCCGTCATATCCAGGTACTGCCGTTGTCTTATCTGGATCAGCACAGCACCGGAGATATTGTAAGCCGTGTCATTGCAGATACAGATATCTTATCCGATGGTCTGTTGTTGGGATTTACACAGTTGTTTTCAGGAATCGTGACGATTGTTGTGACACTGATTTTCATGTTCTCTAAGAATGTGTGGGTAACACTGCTGGTGATCGTACTGACACCATTTAGTTTCGTAGTGGCGAAATTCATTTCTTCCAGATCTTATACGATGTTCCGGAAGCAGAGTGAGACCAGAGGACGGCAGACCGCACTGATTGAAGAAATGATCGGCGGACAGAAAGTAGTAAAAGCATTTGGGTACGAGAAAGAATCATCCAGAAGATTTGATGAAATCAATAAAGAACTGCAGAACTACAGCCAGAAAGCAGTGTTCTACAGCAGTTTAACGAACCCGTCCACACGATTCGTCAATAATATCATTTACGCCGGAGTGGCTTTACTTGGAGCATTTCTGATACCGGGCGGCACGCTGACGGTCGGAGGACTTTCTGTACTGTTAGCGTATGCGAACCAGTATATGAAGCCGTTCAACGATATCAGTTCGGTAGTCACAGAGATGCAGAATGCGCTGGCATGTGCGGACCGTATCTTTGATCTGTTAGAGCAGAAAGAAGAGACATTGGATGCGGAAGGCGCATTTGCTACAGTTGATGGCAATGTTACAATCGACGATGTGGCATTTAGTTATGATAAAGAAAAAGAACTGATCGAGAACTTCAATCTGGATGTAAAACCGGGTATGCGTATTGCAATTGTTGGTCCGACAGGATGCGGTAAGACGACATTTATCAACCTGCTGATGCGCTTCTATGATGTAGATGAAGGAAAGATCCTGGTGGATGGAAAGGACATCCGGGAGGTATCCAGACATGCCCTTAGAAGCAGCTTTGGTATGGTGTTGCAGGATACCTGGATCAAGAGCGGAACCGTAAGAGACAACATCTGCTTTGGAAAACCGGATGCAACCGATGAAGAGATCATTCGTGCAGCGAAGGAGGCAAGAAGCTGGGAATTCATCCGGAGACTTCCAAAAGGTCTGGACACGGTGCTTCACGAAGACAGTATCAGCCAGGGTCAGAAGCAGCTTCTGTGTATCACAAGAGTCATGCTCTGTCTGCCGCCGATGTTGATCCTGGATGAGGCGACATCAAGTATCGATACCCGTACCGAACTGCAGGTACAGGAAGCATTCGATAAGCTGATGAAAGGAAGAACAAGCTTTATCGTGGCACACAGACTTTCGACGATACGGAATGCTTCGTTAATCTTAGTTATGAAAGACGGTAAGATCATCGAGCAGGGCAATCATGAAGAATTGCTGAAAAAAGGTGGATTTTACCATAAGTTATACCATAGTCAGTTTGAAGGTTAATACGCAATCTGGCAAAAAGCTCGCTTAGGCGGGCTTTTTCAGTTATAATACAGATAAATACTAATCAGTAAGAATGGAGAAAATCTGTAGAAGGAATGTGTTATAATATTCTGCAGTGAAGAAGAACAGAGGGAGTAACAGTATATGACGATCAAAGAAATTGCCAAACTGGCAGGAGTATCCAGCGCAGCGGTGTCGAGATACCTGAACGGCGGATACGTCAGTGACGAGAAGAAAGAACAGATTAAGAAAGTAATTGATGAGACCGGCTATCAGCCATCGGCGCAGGCGCGTATGCTTAGAACCAAGAAAGCGTGTCTGATCGGGGTGGTTGTACCAAAGATTAATTCAGAATCCATCAGCCGGATCACGGCAGGAATCGAAAAGGTTCTTTCGGAGCGGAATTACCAGATGCTGCTTGCCGGAACGGATAATACACCGGCGAAGGAAATAGAGTATATGCGTCTGTTCGAGAATTATCCGGTAGACGGGATTATTCTTGTGGGAACGATGATCACGGCGGAACACCGGAGATTTCTGAAAGAATCGAAAGTACCGGTGGTTGTGATTGGTCAGCATACGAAATATGCGAACTGTATTTATCATGATGATTACGGCGCAGGGGAGGCCATGGGATGTGCGGTTGCGGCAAAGAGCCGGAAAGAGATTGCATATATCGGAGTATCAAGAGAAGATAAAGCAGCTGGAGCGGCCAGAGAAGATGGATTCCGGGAAGGTCTGAAAAGGTCGGGAAAAGAATTAAAAGACGGATATTATAAGGTGGCGGAGTTCACGACAGAATCCGGATATGAAAAGGTTCTGGAATTATTGAATGAAAAACATGACATCGATATCATATCATGCGCCACTGATACAATCGCAGCCGGGGCAATCGAAGCGATTCATACTTATGCCGGAAGTCAGATTCCGAAGAATGTAGAAGACACAGGATCCAGATTCCGTTATATATTAGAAAATACATCGATTCAGGTTACCGGATTTGGCGATAATCAGCTTTTAAAGGCGGTAACAGGTGGAATACCAACAGTGCATTTTGGCTATAAGACCAGTGGAATCCGGGGCGCAGAACTCCTGTTGGATGTAATAGAAAGGGATGAAAGCATTCCGGTAGAGATCAAACTTGGATTCCGGCTCGCTAACATTGATGATCCGGAAGAAAATATAGAAGACTAAGAGATGCCGGAGCAGAAAATCAGTGTGTAAAATGTGTAAATAGATTCCGAATCAGTCAAAAACAACAGAATTCGTGCAAACCGCACAAAATCGAATAGCAAATATCAGTAAAAATGCCATCTTTACAAATGGCATTTTTTTCTTATTATAAAATTACAAGATGTGAAAACGATTACACATAGAATGAGGAAGGAGAGTTAATATGGATTACAGAAAGACCGCACAGGACATCCTGGATCATGTCGGCGGAAGTAAGAACATTGCATCTGCAGCACATTGTGCAACGAGACTTCGTCTTGTCATTGCAGATAATAAGAAAGTAAGTAAAGAAGCACTTGAAAATATTGACGGGGTAAAAGGGGTCTTCGAGGCATCGGGACAGCTTCAGATTATCCTCGGAACAGGTACAGTAAATAAAGTATTTGCCGAGTTCATCGACATCGCAGGTATCACGGCAAGCTCGAAAGCAGAGGCAAAAGAGGCAGCTGCAGAGAAGCAGAACTGGTTCATGCGTGCGATCAAGCTGCTTGGTGATATCTTCGTACCGATCATTCCGGCCATCGTAGCCAGCGGTTTCTTAATGGGAATCATGAACTCACTTGATTTTATGAATAGCAACGGATTCCTCCATATTAATACACACAGTTCGATTTATGTATTTGCGAATCTGTTCAGTAACATTGCTTACACATTCCTGCAGATCCTGATCGCATTCTCAGCTGCAAAAGCATTCGGTGCGAACCAGTATCTTGGTGCAGTTATCGGTATGATCATGATCCATCCGTCACTGCAGAATGCTTATACTGTAGCAACAGAGGGTGTACAGCAGACACAGAGCGTATTCTTCGGACTGTTCAAGATTGACATGGTCGGATATCAGGGACACGTCATTCCGGTTATCATCGCCGTATGGATTCTGGCAGTGATCGAGAAGAAGTTACATAAGATCGTTCCGGAAGTTCTTGACTTGTTCGTAACACCTCTGGTCAGCGTATTTGTAACAGGTTACCTTACATTATCAATTGTAGGACCGATCTTCGTATGGGCTGAAAATGCAATTCTCGGAGCAATCCAGTGGATGTTAACGCTTCCTCTCGGAATCGGAAGTCTGATCATGGGAGGTTTATATGCACCAACCGTAGTAACCGGTATTCATCAGATGTATACAGCCATTGACATCGGACAGCTTGCAAAATACGGTGTTACATACTGGCTTCCACTTGCAAGTGCAGCCAACGTAGCACAGGGAGCTGCAGCACTTGCAGTAGGTATTAAGTCTAAAGATAAGAAGATCAAATCTCTGGCGCTTCCATCATCACTCAGTGCATTTATGGGAATTACAGAGCCTGCAATCTTCGGTGTAAACTTAAGATTCTTCAAACCATTCATCGCCGGATGTATCGGTGGAGGATGTGGAGCATTATATGCATCACTGGTACATCTTGGAGCGAAAGGAACTGGTGTAACAGGTATCTTCGGTATCCTGCTCTGCCTGAACCAGCCGCTTCAGTACCTGATCGAGATGGTGATCGCAGTCGGTGTTGCATTCGTGATCTCATTCCTGATCTATAAGGATGCAGAACCAAAGGCAGCAACCGCAGATGCAGCAGAGACAGCAGCAGTAGAAAATATGGAAACAACAGACGCAGTAGCAACAGCAGACACAACTGCAGAGACAGCAGAAGAGACATTAACAAGCCCGGTAAATGGAACACAGATTCCGTTAGCAGAAGTAGCAGATGAGACATTCGCATCAGAGATGCTCGGAGCTACCGTTGCAGTAGAGCCTGCAGACGGAAAAATCGTAGCGCCATGCGACGGAGAAGTATCGAATATCTTCGAGACAGGTCATGCCGTATGTATCACAACAGAATCGGGTGGCGAACTTCTGATCCATATCGGTATTGATACTGTAAAAATGGATGGAAAAGGATTTACAAAGAAAGTTTCTGATGGCGACAAAGTACATGCAGGAGATATTCTGGTAGAAGCGGACCTTGAGGAAATTAAGAATGCAGGATATCAGACGACAACAATGATGATTCTGACAAATACAGATGAATTCGGAAATGTAACAAAGGCAGAACCTGCTGAAGTTAAGACAACAAGTAAAGTTATGACACTTACAAAATAATGTGTATAGAAATAATGCTTATAGATAGATGGAGACGATTGATTTATGAACGCATTAACAAGAGATCTTGTAAAATTAGTAGAGACAGCAGAACAAAGCCAGAAAACCAGAGAAGAGTTATCCGTATCAGATAGAAAATTTCGTGAAAAACTACACCTGATGCCGCCGGTCGGCTGGCTGAATGATCCAAATGGACTCTGCCAGTTCCAGGGTATCTATCACGCGTTTTTCCAGTATTCGCCGTTTAATGCAGAAGGCGGTGTGAAGATGTGGGGTCACTATACCAGCAAGGATATGATTAAGTGGGAATATCAGGGTACCGCACTTTATCCAGATCAGCCATTTGACTGTCACGGAGTATATTCCGGATCCGCATTTATTGAAGATGGAAAAATGTATCTGTACTATACAGGAAATGTCAAATTAGAAGACGGGGAATATGATTACATCCGCACCGGACGTGAGGGCAATACCGTTCTGGTTATAACGGAAGACGGCAAGACGTTCGGAAAGAAAAAAGAACTGATGAGAAATTCAGATTATCCGGACGATCTGACCTGTCATGTAAGAGATCCAAAGGTATGGAAAGAAAATGGTACTTATTATATGGTACAGGGTGCAAGAACGAACAAAGATGTAGGTCAGGTACTTGTATTTGAATCTGAAGATAAAGTAAACTGGAAGTTCAGAAACCGGGTGGAATCCGAAAAGCCATTCGGGTATATGTGGGAATGCCCGGATTATTTCAAAATCGGAGATAAGAAACTTCTTTCCACGTCTGTTCAGGGACTGGAAGGTGGTATCTGGGAGGATCGTAATGTATATCAGTCCGGATACTTTGAGATAGAAGGAGATATTCTTGGAGAATACAAGTTGTCAGAGTATCATTTGTGGGATTATGGGTTTGATTATTATGCCCCGCAGAGTTTTGAGACGGAAGACGGAAGAAGGATCCACATCAGCTGGATGGGAATGCCGGACTGCGAAGAATACAGCAATCCGACCATTCAGACAGGATGGCAGCATTGCTTTACATTTCCAAGAGAAATCTTTGAAAAAGACGGCAAGATCTGTCAACGTCCGATAAGAGAACTAGAAGAGAAGAAACATCTGGTAAGTGATGTGAAAGGTATGCTGGCAGGAGAGGGATATCCGGTATATGAAATGACGATTTCGGATATTACAAAGAACCGCTTTAAAGTTATCCTTTCAGAGAAGCTGATCCTGGATTATGCTGACGGAAAATTCCGGATGCATTTTACAGATCAGGATAAAACTTCGGTATCTTCCGGAAGAAGCATGAGATATGTAGAAGTGGAAGAAGTGGAGAATCTGAAGATTCTGGCCGATACATCCTCTGTTGAAGTATTTGTAAATGATGGGGAATATGTATTTTCGACAAGATATTATCCGGAAGTTTATAAATTACAGGCAGAAGCTGTGGGAGCACAGATTACGTTGTCAGAAATTATGTAACGAAATATCAATCTGAGATACCAATAATATAGAAAGAAGATCACCATATATCAAAAGAAAGAGTTTCAGTAGAGAAATTTTCAAAAGATATATGGTGATTTTTAATACCAATGTATGCAATAGAAGCTGCCAGTGGTAGGTTCTATGTATGCAAGAGATACAAATATTTTTCAAAATTAACGCCTTCGTTTACCGGAACATGTTCTTCTACAGAATCAATTAATGATTTTTCAAGAAAAGAACCTGCGGTCTGCATCATTTCCGTAAGGGAAATATCTCTGGCAAGTCCGCCTGTGATGCAGGAAGCAAAGAGATCACCCGTACCGGAATAACTTCCGTTGCAACAGGGATATGCCGAAAGAAAATGTGAAGAGCCATCTAGCAGGAGATTTCCAATCTTATGAACTCCGTCATCTGCAGTAAAATGAATACCAGTGATGAGGACCTTTTTTTCATGATCCTTTGTCAAAGTCTGCCCTGCATCCTTAAGTCGTGAAATGAGCTGCTGTATAGACAGAGACGGATCCTGCAGGCTGTTATAATCTATATCCGTCAGCAGACAGAATTCGGTAAGGTTAGGAGTGATAACATCTGCACGTGCGGCAAGTTCTTTCATAGCAGTCAGAAGCCCGGAAGTATACATATCATAGGTAACGCCATCGTCTCCCATTACAGGATCGACCAGAAGAAAGGTGTCTGCTGTCTGGAAAGTATCCAGAAAGTGCATGATCTGTTCAATCTGGCAGACACTGGCAACATAACCGGTATAGATTCCGGAAAAAGAAGTGCCTAGTTTCTTCCATTCCTGGCGGAAATAATCCATCTTATCGGTAAAATCATAACAGTAGTAGCTGGGGTATTCTGTTTGTGAACTTAAAATGGCGGTAGGGAGTGGACAGGCCTGGATTCCCATCGCAGATAATACGGAGATGGCAGCAGTCAGGGAACAGCGTCCAAGTCCGGACAGATCAT
>OIBT01000736.1_pt1 | contig 10607 bp, 7 predicted proteins | sample 1581091 | NCBI WGS metagenome assembly OIBT01 (sample SAMEA3882549, study PRJEB24775) | human gut metagenome | biome: human-associated habitat; feature: intestine environment; material: feces | place: Netherlands | collected 2009/2010
TCTAATAGCCATAATGAACTCTTCTGTATTTAATTTCTTCTTGTTTTCAAGTGTTGAAATTAAATATAAATCTCCTGTCATTTCGCCATTTTCAATTGTGTCGATACATGCCTTTTCAAGCTTGTCTGCAAATTCCATCAGTTCTGGAATATTGTCAAGCTCGCCACGCTTTCTCAAAGCACCAGTCCATGCGAAGATCGTTGCAACAGAGTTTGTTGATGTCTCCTCACCTTTTAAGTGCTTGTAGTAATGTCTCTGAACAGTTCCGTGTGCTGCCTCGTACTCGTATTTTCCATCTGGAGAAACAAGTACTGATGTCATCATGGCAAGAGAACCAAATGCAGATGAGATCATATCACTCATAACATCGCCGTCGTAGTTCTTGCAAGCCCAGATGAATCCACCCTCAGACTTCATAACACGGGCAACTGCATCATCAATCAGAGTATAGAAATATTCGATGCCTGCGGCGTCAAACTTCTCTTTGTATTCGTTATCGAAGATCTCCTGAAAGATATCCTTAAATGTATGGTCGTATTTCTTGGAGATTGTATCCTTTGTTGCAAACCACAATGTCTGCTTTGTATCAAGCGCATAGTTAAAGCAGCTTCTTGCAAAGCTCTCGATGGATTTGTCGATGTTATGCTGTCCCTGAATCACACCCGGACCATCAAACTTGTGGATGGTCTCCTTGATTACCTGTCCGTCCTCGCCTGTAAATACAAGCTCTGCTGTACCAGCACCCGGTACATCGATCTCTACGCTCTTATACACATCGCCATAGGCATGTCTTGCGATTGTAATAGGCTTCTTCCAGTTCTTTACACATGGCTCAATTCCCTTGACAACGATTGGTGCACGGAATACGGTTCCGTCTAAGATTGCACGGATCGTTCCGTTTGGACTCTTCCACATTTCCTTCAGGTTGTACTCTGTCATACGTGCAGCGTTTGGTGTGATTGTTGCACACTTGACTGCAACACCGTACTTCTGTGTTGCGTATGCAGAATCAAAAGTAACCTTATCGTTTGTCTCGTTTCTGTACTCCAGACCAAGGTCGTAATACTCGGACTTTAAGTCGATAAATGGGTAGATCAATTCATCCTTGATAATCTTCCAAAGGATTCGTGTCATCTCATCTCCGTCCATCTCTACCAGTGGAGTCTTCATCTGAATTTTTGCCATTGTAATTATCCTCCTGATTTTAATTGCGTGGTTTGCGAATTGTATCCTGCACGTTATCTAAGTGTTGTCTGTAATTATATAATTGCCTGCAGACACGCTCTCGCTCACTTCATCACGCAATGGTACTAAACTCACGTCAAACAAGTTTGCCGTTCGCTAAGTGCCAGCGTGCTTCAATGGTCTGCTTTAGAATATGTATTTCTGAACAACTCAATTTACACTTTTGGGGATTTGCGATTTCTCCATTTCACCTTATCGTGAACGTTTTTTATTAATAGTTACACCCACGAATACACCGACTGCAAGTACGCAGACACAGATCAGGATGAGCTGCCATGTGGCAGGACCGGTCTTCTCTGGTGCTTCCTTCAAGACCTCCAGATCTTCGTAATCGACCGTCTCAATGTAGAAGGATACATCCACTTTTTCTTCGTGCTTATTGCCATTCCGGTCTTCGTAGGTCACAATGATCCAATCCTCCGGTTTTGCCATCTCTTCAAAATCAGTTACCATGACTGCCTTTGCCAGAAGATCTACGTTGCCGCTTTTTCCTGTGTCAATATTGCCGATGTATGTCTCCTGCTTCTCCACGTGTTTTCCTTCCACGCGGGCATTTACATTATAGAGCATGCCCTCGCCGAGGTTGTTGACCTGCGCGGTAATCTCCACCTCGTCACCGACCTTCGCATCATCTGTCATCACATCTGTCACAGATACGCGCTGCTTCAGATACACTGGCAGATACAACGTATCCTCCATCTCAAATGCCTCGCCGGAAGTATTCTCGTACTCCATCTTCACAGAAAGCTTGTACGTTTTCTCTGCAAGTCCCGCTGCCGCCTGCATGGAAAATGTCTGCTCACTGGTTTCATTTCCAGCAATCTCTGCCACATAAGCACTTCCTGTTCCAGAAACCGGGATGATCTCGCCACCTTCCGAAGCGACTGTCACTTTCATATTTCTGACCTTGTTCTTGGAAGTATTCTGAATCTCTAATGTCAGATCAAAGCTGTCACCGGAATAGATTGTCGTTGCTGATACTTTGTAGCCGGAAACCAGCACCTTCGGTGTCGCCGCCTGTGCGGAATACGGACATACAGTTGCAGCTACACTCAAAACCACCAGAATAGCAAGGATAATCTCTCTTAAACAGTGATTTCTTCGTTGATGTTTGCTTTGTTGATTTTTCCATCCTGACTTATTTGCCATCATTTTCTCTCCTTTAATTCTGCCCTGTTTTTCCCTGTCTTTTAGGCATCTCACAAAGTTCTCTTCACCTATCTAAGTCCGTCTTTCTAACAACCTATCGTTTTCCTGCTCACTCCTCGGTCAGCTTACCATCTGTGATCCGCACGATGCGGTCTGCCTCTCTGGCAAGATCGATGTTATGTGTGATCAGCACAAGGGTCTGATTCAGCTTCTTTACAGAGTCCTGCAGCAGCGCCATAACTTCATTTCCATTTGTAGAATCAAGTGCTCCGGTCGGCTCATCGGCAAGAATCAGAGACGGGCGGTTTGCAAGTGCCCGCGCGATTGCCGCGCGCTGTTGCTGTCCGCCGGACAACTGGTTTGGCAGATGCTTCCGTCTGTCTTTCAAACCAAGCATCTCAATGACATGGTCGATGTACTCCCGATCCGGTTTCTTATGATCCAACAGAATCGGCATCTGAATATTCTCCTCCACAGTCAGAACTGGAATCAGATGATACGACTGAAATACAAATCCGATTTTTCTCCGGCGGAACACCGACATTTCCTCATCCTTCAATGTTGTGATATCCCGGTCGTCCACGATTACTTTTCCATTCGTAACCGTGTCGACGCCGCCCATGACATGTAGCAGTGTGGACTTGCCGGAGCCAGACGCTCCGACCACTGCCAGACTTTCTCCTTTTTGCACGGTCAGATTCACATCATCGAGCGCCCAAACCCGTGTGTCTCCGCTTCCATATATCTTCGTGACATGTTCCATCTTTACAATATCCATGTTGATTTCCCTCCTGATATCTTTATTTTTGATATTTTATTTCTTTCTGTTGGAGCAATTCTTCTTTTTTCTGTTTCTTTACTCCTACCTGTTTTTCTCTTTATTTCTTTCTGTTGGAGCAAATATTCTGTTTTTCAGCTTTTCCCCCAATCCAGCCTGCTTCTTTCTTCTTCCCGTTGGGGCAAATATTCTGTTTTTCAACTTTTCCCCCAATTCAGCTTGCTTCTTCCTTCTGCCCGTTGGAGTAAATATTCTTTTTTTCAGCTTTTTGCCCCAATTCAGTTCCAATCCAGTCCCAACCCGGCTTCAATCCAACCCCAAATCAATCTCCGGCTGCGTTCAGATCATCCGCGATCCGGTTTGTCATCCGCTTCATCGGTATGTAAATCGATCCGCACATTACAAGCACGGAAAGCACAAATCCAATCACCGCACCGATAATCGGGAAGGTCAGCTTCACCATGAACAGCACCAGTGCAGCTTTCGCAAGCGGCATCATAACTGCAAATCCAAGCACATCACCAACCACGTTCGCACAGATTACGGAGATCACACCTTCGAGCATTACCATCTTCCGAATCTCCCGCACCGACACGCCGATCGCCCTAAGCTGTGCGAATTCCTGCCGCCGCAGGTAGAGGTTGCTCGCCGTCGTATTGACGATATTCAAAGAGCTTACGCTCAAGATCACGATCACAAACGCCAGAATATATTTGATTGCACTGATTGATGTACTAAACAATGCTCCAGAATAGATGGCATCTGGATAAGAGTAATCTCCCATTGAGTTATCCAGCACGTTCACCAGCTTCGATGTCAGCGAAGCGGAGATATTGTCCGAACGAAGCTTACATTTCACACCCGTAGAATCTGATTTGCCAAGCCCGGTCATCTGGAAATAGTTCGTCAGCGGTACAATACATTTTACAAATCCCTGCGTCTGTAATTTATCCTTATCGATCCGAACAATGCCCTGAATCTCATATGTTTTCTTCTCATTTCCCCATTTCAGCTCGATCGTGTCACCAAGCTTATAATCCGTCGCCGGATATTCCACCGTTGATGCAATCAGATCAATCGCATCATAGGATTCATCATCCATGCCTTCATCCAACGTTGCTTCCACATTCTGTACAAGCACAATTCCGTTCTCATCGACATCCAGCGTTCCTTCGACCAGATACGATGCATATTCCTGATACTCGTCCTCTCCGTATCCAATCACGCTCACACGGTCCACAGGTGATGCACTGTCTTTATATTTCTCACCTGTTTCCAACCGTTCAACGATCTGCCCCTCCAACGTTTCCTGCCGGAAATCCTCTGTGAAATGTGTCCGGAATTCTTCGAAGTCCGCAGCCTTCATAGTCGCTGCATATACTGCTTTCACGTCCTTCACTTCTTTGTTCTGTGCAATGTCTGTGAGTGTCTCTTCGTTTGGGAGTACTGATTTCACTGCATCTATGGTCTCTTCATCATTTGCCTCGTTGAAGAAATACACCTGATACTCTCCGTAAGAAGGTGCAATCTGCTTCTGCATCTGTACAAACGAAGTGAAGATTGTCGCGATCGTGATAAATGCCGCGATTGATAACGCAAATGTTGCAATCGTCTTTAAGAACCGACGCTTATTGCTCATCAGATTCTTGTATGCATAATCGCCCTGCACGCCGAAGATCTTTCCGAAAATGCTTTGCTTACGTGCCTTAACCTTCCGTGTTCCGCTTGTCTGCCCGCGCACCGCCTCGATCGGCGAAATCTTCTTTACGAGTTTTCCATTCTCATCCATAACGAAGAACAGATCTCCGATAAAGACAATCAGCACATACAGAAATGGAAGCACATGCGGGCGAACCTTGATATTCATGGATAAGCCAACCAGATATGCAATTGGGATTCCGATCACGACTCCACCAAGGATTCCAAGCAGCTCCTGCATGCATCCCATTCGGAATATCACACTTTTTAACTGTCCCTGTGTCGCTCCGATGCAGCGCAGGATTCCATAATCTTTGATCTGCTCCATCGTATTCAACTGGATCGTTGTCCGGATGATTCCGACGCCGATAACAGCAACCACGAACGACAGAAGCAGGAACATCAAGAGAATAATGTATGTATCATTTCCGGTATCGCCTTGTAGATAGTAGGCTGCAAGCTGTTGATTTAATTGTGCTTTCACACCGTACGTCTGCTCGATGGTTTCCATATCCGCATTCAGGCGATAAGGATTTTTCACGTTGATGTAGATTGCATTTTCAATATAGGAGCTCGAATAATAATCGTAGTATTTGCCACGATACGCTGTCTTCACGAAGTCCTGTTTGAGCAATGCCGAGACATCCTGATTTTGCTCCGGCAAAAGCACGATCTCGTAGTCTGCCTGCTTGCGAAGTGCATCGCGTGTATTGATGAAATTACTGAAATACAAGGTTAATATCACGAACAGAATCCCTGACGCTAAAGCAACGCCTAAGATGGTCAGGATGGTTCGCTTCTTCTGAAACTTTAGATATTTGATTGAAAGTTTGGTGTAGTTTTCCATATCGCTCCCCCGTAGTTTGTATTTATTCAAATAATTGCAAAACATAAAATTTATTAACATATATTTTTATCTGGTTCATTCTATATACAATGTATTGGAGCTAAGAAGTTCTAAATGTTCTAATCTACATATTCGCAAGCTACGCCACCACCGCCAATTCGCCATCCATGGCTCAGTGTCGGTTTGTTTGGACATCGTGTCCAAACATGGCTTGCATATTTATAGAACATTAAGAACTTCTAAACTCCAAACATATCGTATATGTAGAATGAATCCAGATAAAAATATATGACCCAAGTAATTGTATATGTTTTGCAATTATCTGATGAATATATCTACACTATATCAGACATATATTACGGGGGCGTGACAAACTAAGTGACAGTTTTGTCACTTTCAAGCTTTATAACAAAAACGCTGTATACATTCCTGCATACAGCGTTTTCAACTTCCACATATTTTTCCGTATAACAATTCAAACTACTGACGAATATCTACATATCCATACAGCAATGCCGATTGACGAAATTGTGTATAGTCGTCATTTCCGGAGAAAAGATCAAGATACAGATATGGCAGTTCGTCCTCCGTTACAAGGAATGCCAATGTGACCGTTCTTGTTTCACCCGGCTGAACCCGGATCAGATGATTTTTCTCCTCTACACTTTTTCCGTTATAGTAATAAAGCGGTACATCGGAAATACGATAATTCTGTCCATAGTAACTATCATAATCCACATCATCCTTCGTATAGACGTCAACCGTTTCATAGCCATCTCCGGTTTCCTTCGCCCAGAGCAGGCCGCATTGGAACATGGTATCTCCGGTCTGTTGGTCACTCGTGTTCGTATACGCAACCTCGATATAAAGGATCTTTTCCTTTACTTCCTTCGTCTCTACAACCTCATCTAATTGATCTATACCATTTCCACGTTTCTCATAGACGATCACGTTGTTAACAAGCTTTCCTTCCGCATCCGTTTTGACCGGATCGAGAGCATAGGCTGCATCGATTGCATCCGGGGAATCCAGTAATTCCACCTTGGATACCTTTGCCGTCAGGGAAGACTGCGGTACATCAAAGCTTTCTCCGACCTGATGCATATGTTCTTCCATCGATTCTTTTGAAGTCTCCGTGAATCTGTTTTCCTTACCTGCTGTTGCATCTGCCTCATAAACAGGCGCTGCAGCTTCTTCCATCTGCCCCGAATATTCTTCTGCCACGATTCTACGCTTTGCCTCCGGATCATCGGTTGCGGTGAGTTTCAATCCTTTTACAATATCTATGGCCGTATCAAGCTCTGTGTCATCAAACACAACCATGTCCAGTAGATAGTTATTTTCATATGTGACATACAGCTCATACTGAACCTCCCGTATGGCAGATTCCAGAACCTGTCTTTCTATCACAATTGCCTGTTTCCCATCGATATCCAGTTCCTTGGTTGAAATAACATGTGTTTCATCAAACGAAACCTGCTGATCCGCCGGCATTTTCAGGAACCAGAACGAAACACCACCTATAAATGGCGAATCCTCCGGGAAGAGCACTACTTTCTTCACATAATTATTTCCATCTGCATAAATATCATCTAATCCATCTACCTTCATACCGTCCGGTACGTACGAAACATCCAACGTATAAAGTGCATTCTGGTCCACTTCCGCATCGGTACCCGTTGCATCGGTATTGGTTGCCTCTCCATAGATCAATGTAGAGCCATATTTCCCCTGCTGCTCCAGATGCATGTTGTATAACTTTGCAGCCGCCAGTGTGGTTCCGCCGCCCACGCAGGCAAAAGCAAGAATCGCCGCTGCAACTCTCCACATTTTCTTACCGTAACGCTGTTTTTTCTTCAACTGCTGTTCGACCGTCTCCTCGATCATATCCCGGATATAATCCGGCATTTGCAGACACTCTGATTTCATCTCATTGATTTTCTTTCTATCAATATCCATAACACATTACCTCCTTTACCCGTTTCAATCATCCCAGTATTCTGACCTTCATGCCGATTTTGTCTTTAATATTCCTCGCAAATGCTCCCTTGCCCGCACCAGACGTTTCTTGACTGCCGATTCGGTAGACTCGAGGCATTGCGCGATTTCACGAATGCTGTACTCTTCAAAATAATGCAGGTCCGCTCATTCTCCTTCAGCCGCATGATGCTTTCATACAATTCCGAATACTGTCCATACCCACGTATGTATTCCGCTTCCCGGCCTTCTTCCTGATATTCCTCCCAAGTTACGACCTTCTTATTCTCTCGTATGACCTGATGACATTCGTTGATCAGAATTCTTATAAACCATGTTTTCGCATACTTATCATTGCGCAAGCTGTACAGATTCTCAAATGCATGCACAATCGCATTTTGTATCGCATCGGCACAATCCGCATCATTGCACAAGTAACTTTTGGCGATTCGATACCAGCTTTCCTGATTCGAGATCACAAGCTCGCCAAAGGCCTCCTTCTTCATGTTTTCCACTCCCTTCCCTTTGGAGTTTTATATTCTGTATGTCCATACACCTATTAGATGATTGAGCACGGGAAAAAGTCCCATGTTTATTCTTTTTCCAGTAAATGTTTATATGTGCTGTCGATACCGAGCGCGCCGATTGGCGCTGTGATCACGATTGCCATAACCGCAACGGATAGCACAAGCGTACCGCAGGAAAGCCCGGCTGCCAGAGGAACTGACCCAATCGCCGCCTGCACGGTAGCCTTCGGAAGATACGCAATGATACAGAATAGCCGCTCCTTCCATGTAAGCTTCGTACCAAGCATACAGATGCAGACACCGACTGCGCGGAACAGCAAGGCTGCCCCGATCATCAAAAGCGCCATTGCCCCAGCCTTTGCCATATACCGGATATCGACTGCCGCACCAACCAGTACGAACAGGATTACCTCTGCGGCAATCCACAGCTTACCGAATTTCTCCGACAACCTCTTAGATACAAATGTCGTACTCTTCACTTTAAGCATACATGCCATACTGACAACTGCCAGAGTTACGAACGCAGTGATTCTTCTTATACGCAAGCTCGAAGAACCGGTACAGCAGATAGCCGACGATACAACCGAGTACGATTCCTGACACGATTGAGATCGGGATATTGATAAAATCCTTCGCATTTGCATGTCCGCCCTGTGCCATCTGCAAAAATGTTGTAAATAACACGATCACGAAGATATCGTCGCACGATGCCCCCGCCAGTATCATCTGTGGGATACCTTTCTTCGTTCCATAGCCTTCCTCCATGAGTTTCACCATACGCGGTACAACGACGGCTGGGGAGACCGCACCCATGACGGCACCCATAACGGCTGCCTCGACACGTGTCACGCCGAGGATCATCGGCGCAAACAGAATATACCCACAGATTTCAAACGATGCCGGCACAAACGACATCAGGATTGCCGGGCGTCCCACCTTCTTTAAATCCGAGAGGTTCAACGACAATCCTGCCTTGAGCAGAATGATGATAAGCGCTAATTTCCGCAGATCTGCGGAGATTCCCAGGATTGATGGGGACAACAGATCCAGCACATACGGACCGAGTACGATTCCTGTCGCCAGCATGCCGATGATGCCCGGCAGGCGGATCTGTTTACAGATGGCGGACATGGCAAGTCCGACCAGAAAGATAAGTGCAAGTGATGTTAACATGTTTTTTTCCTCCTTTTAAGCTCAAAAAAAGCTGACACCTTCTGCGATCAATATCGTAGAAGTCATCAGCTTTATAAGCAGTTCCGGTTACCAGAGGGAGAACTTCATTCCCTTTTTCTGTATGTAACTATACGCCCGTATCACCGGTCTGTCAATCCCGAAGTTTCATCACTTTGTTTCAAACACCAGACGCATGCTGTCGCTCCCTGAAATCACGATCGTCATCTGTTTTCCGGAAATCGTAGCTTCCATCGTTTTGTTCGAATCACTGTAATGCAGGATGTATTTTTCACCTGATTTTTCCAGTGTTCCCGTGTGCGCTTTTCCATTGTTTGTAAATATAAAATTCGTTCCATCCGTACACGAAAACTGTGGTGCCTTTGCATCCCGGTTTGAATCATCATACGTCATAGACTTCCCATTTACTGTCATTTCGACAATTGACCACGCAGATGTAATCTTCGCATTTTGGGGACCCGCACCTCCACATGCTGCAAGACACAACGCCATCGCAACAACCATTACAACACATAATAACCTTCTCTTCATCTCATTTCCTCCCCTGTTACTTTATTTTTCTTAATATAACATAGCAAGATTATATATTGCAAGCAATCTCATGTTAACTATATGCAAATCATTCATGTGCAAACAAGATTATGAAATCTCCCGCAGCGCCTTCTTAAACTGGAACGAAAACAGGATTGATGTAAATGTCACCGCAAGCACATCCGCGATCGGCTCCGCCAGATAAACAGCCATCGTCTTATCTGCTGTAATGATATGCGGCAGAATGAAAATAAGCGGGAGCAGGAGCACAAATTTACGCATAATCGCAACAAGAATGGATGCCGGTGCATTTCCCAGTGCATTGAATGTCATCTGGCAGGCAATCTGGATCCCGAACATGAATAATGCTGCCAGATAATAACGGAGCGCATCCTTGGTAAATGCAATCAAGGCTGCATCCGTCGTAAAAATCGACGCGAAAACCTTCGGGAAGCACATGATAAACAACCACAGAATCGTGGAATATAGCAGACTAACCTTCAGCAGTAATTTAAATGCAGCCCGGACTCTGGATGCATTTTTCGCACCATAATTGTAGCTGATGATCGGCTGGGCGCCCTGTCCCAAGCCCTGCAGAGGAAGCATCGCAAACTGCATCACACTTGTTAAGATCGTCATCGCACCGACTGCGATATCCCCACCG
>OIBT01000749.1_pt1 | contig 10463 bp, 10 predicted proteins | sample 1581091 | NCBI WGS metagenome assembly OIBT01 (sample SAMEA3882549, study PRJEB24775) | human gut metagenome | biome: human-associated habitat; feature: intestine environment; material: feces | place: Netherlands | collected 2009/2010
AGTTTTTTGACGAGATGAGGTCTCTTTTTTCTTTCTCTTGAGTCACCCAACCGCACTATCCTGCATCGCAACTGTTCACAATGCTGTCCACATCCGGGCGGTGCATCAGATTTTGCAGGATGCCAAACTGCTTTTTGGTGCTGGCAGACACCAGATACTGCCACTTTTGCGGCAGAATGGGCAAATCTGCGATACTCCACTTGACGTATTTGGCATCGTAGATGTTGGGCGGTGCCAGTTCCACCAAGTGCCCCACGCACCAGCTTACCAGATAGCCGTTGCCCTCAAGGTAGCCGTCCTGCCGGTTGGTGGCACCGAGGACTTTGGCGTAGGACATGGCAACCGAGGGCTTTTCTGCTACAACTAGAATTGAAATAAGCGTTCCCTCCAATCTGTTTTCATTTGAATATGTACGGCGGCAAACGCCGCCTTAAAATCAGATGGGTTCGGTATCTTCCTCACCGGGTTCCTCCGGCTCGTCCTCGGTGGGAATCTCGAAGTCGCCCTTGTCCTCGGTGTAGTTTGCATCAGGGTCAAGGGCTTCTTTTTCGGCCTGCTTTTTCTGCTTCTGCTTTGTGAAAGCATAGAAGCCGCCGCCTGCCGCCAGTGCGATCAGCACGACTACGCCCAGAAAGCCGGATGCGATCTTTGTGACCTTATTGTCCGTGGGCTGCTCCGTACCGGATGCCGCCGCTTCTTCGGCGGCTTTCTTGGCTTCTTCCTCGGATTTCAGCCTGTCCTGTTCTGCCTGCGCCGCCGCTTCTTTTTCGGCGGTGTAAGCGTCCGCATCTTCTTCCTCCATCAGTGCCAACAGGTCGGCCTCGTCCACCAGATTCATAAAGTGGACGGTCTGCTGCCCTTTGGCGTTACGGTCAATGACCAGATAAAAGGTGTTGCCGGACTTCGACACCAGCGTAATAAACTGCTGACCGCTGCCATCGGAATAGTCGGTGTGGTAGTCGTCCACCAGCGTCAGATTGCCCTCCGGGGTCAGGGCACCAGAGGTTTCGTCCGTGACGGTGACAACATCTTCCTCCACGACTTCCGGCAGAACCGGCTGCTCCACCGGGGCAGCTTCGCCCTCAAAGGCAAAAGCGGGAGCCGCCATGCCAGCGCACAGTGCCGCCGACAGCATCAGGGAGCAGAACTTATTCATCATCTTCATTATCGGATTCCTCCTTATCAATAGCTGCACCCACGGCAGACAGCGCAGCCGGGTTCGGGGTGGCGGTTGCGGACTGCCGCAGCAGGGCAGCAAGCTGTTCCGGCGTGACCTTTGCGGTCCGCACCATCTCGTTGACCTCGGCGGAATCTTCCTCCTGAATGCGCCGTTCCAGAATCTCGATGCGGTTGTTCAGCTTGATGCGGCGTTCCTTCTCTTTTTCCAGCATCGCCCGCAGCTTATCCGATTTTTCGCTCATAAAACTCCTCCAATCATTTTGAAAGCCGTCCGAACCCGGCGAGATGCTTCTCCCAGTAGGACGAGTGAATGTTTGCGTACTTGATGGGGTCTCCGGCACTGACCATCATGCCATTGCCGAGGTAGATTCCAACGTGACTTTTTCCGGGCGTATCATACGTTCCTTCAAAGAAAACAAGGTCACCGGGCTTTGCTTCTGCCTCGCTGATGTGCTGGCTCTTGTTCCACAGACCGTTGGCGGTGGTGCGCCCCACATTGTAGCCGTTCTGGTTGTAGACCCAACAAACGTAGCCTGAACAGTCAAAGCCAGTTTCCGGGGTAGAGCCGCCCCACACATAGGGCGTACCCACATACTTTTGGGCTTCCTTGTAGATGGCGGCGAATTCCTCATCCGTCAAGGCTTCCGCTGGAACCTGATAATCAATGCTCGGTGTGCCGGAGCCATCGGAGCCACCGGGCGGCAAGCCACCATTAAAAAGATAAGGTCTACCGCCCAAGGTATCTTGGAAAATCTCGTAACGTTTCCATTGGTCGTTATTCAGTTCTTCCCGAATGACCACTTCCAAGCCACAGTTCACCAGCTTGGTGTGGAAGATGCGGTACTCGTAGGGAACCTGCGTGGGGACTGGGATTCCTGCGGGAGTCATGACCCACACAGTCATATACCGGGTCTGCACCTCTACCCATGTGGTCAGCTTGTACTGCTTCTTGAGGGTCTCCTTCAACTTGCCCTGCACCTCCGACCGGGTGTAATTGTCATACAGAGTCGTGAGAAAAGAGGTCAACTGCCACGGGTCATGCTCGATGGGGTCAAGGTGGTACTGGTACTCGTTGTAGCCGGGGTGGTCGGTGGGGGTGCGCTTGATCTTTTTGTCCAGCTCCTTTTCCAGCTTTTTGTAGTCCTGTTCTGCACCGCGAATATCCCTATCCTCGGCAGAATACATGGTCTGCCCGGATACCTGTGTGCCGCCCGAAAAGAGGATGCCGCAGGAGGAAAAGCCCGACATCACCATAAGAATGAGCAAAAGAAAAACGCCCACGATCACCAGAACGTGTGCGTTGCCTTTGGCGGCATTCACCAGCCCCTTTACGGCGGTGCTGACAGCGGTTTTGCCTTTCTGCACCGCCTGTTCCACGCCCGACCGGGCAGCAGATGCGCCATTGGATGCCGCCTTGCCACCTGCGGTCTGCGCCACCGTGCCCGAACGGGCGGCGGCATAGTAGCTCTGCCGGATGTTCTGCTTCTGCCGCCACCGAGAGAGCCAGTTGGAGCCTCCCTCGCCGGTGCCGGATGCGCCTGCATCTTGTGTTGCAGTCGGCTCTTCCACGGAAGATTTTGCGGTTTTGGAGCCTTTCTTGCCCTGCATCTTGGCTTTCTTCTTGAGCTTCCGGGCATAGCGGCTTTTGGAAATATTACGGACATTTCCTGCCGCTTTTTCGCCCTCGCTCAACGCCTGCACACCGACATTTTCATCCTCGTACTGGTCAACTTCGTGATGCACCGCAGACCGGGCGGCATGGGCAGCGTACATCTCCCGCTTCTGCGCCTTGCTCAAACGGCTCAGTTTGTCCGGGGTCAGTTCCGCCTTGCCAAACCGCAGATGCTGTGCCTTTTCCGCAGCTTTATCTGCATCGGTTTTCAGCTTTTTCTTTTTGGGCACCGTCTGCTCTACCTTGGCTTTTTTCGGGGGAGAACGGGTCTTTTTGGTTGACGTTTCCTCTTTGATGTTCAGCTTCGGTTCACTCATTTCTGCGCGCCCTCCGAGACTTCACCCAACTTGGTGGTCATAATGCGGTAGAGTTCCAGATCGGTGGGGAAACGGTCCACAAACGGCAGAATGACATTGCCGAAAAACAGCAGCCCTTCGCCCTCGCCGGAGTGGGTAACGTAGGAAAGCTGATGGGGCGAAATATTGAGCTGCTTTGCGAGAATTTGCCGGTCTCCCGCCGCCTGATTCAGCATGATGATCATGTCACTGTTCTCGAAAATATTCTCGACCTCACGGGAAGAAAGCAGGTCTTTGACGTTCTGTGTTAATCCAGTCGGGATACCGCCCCACTTACGGAAACGCTTCCAGATCTCGACGGAATAAGCGGCGGTCTGTTCCTCTTTTAAGAGAAGGTGCATCTCATCCATATAATACCGGGTGGACTTGCCACTGCTGCGGTTTGCCGTGACACGTCCCCACACCTGATCCTGTACGATGAGCATTCCCAGTTTTTTCATCTGTTTGCCCAGTTCCTTGATGTCGTAGCAGACGATGCGGTTATTGACGTTCACGTTGGTACGGTGGTTGAACAGGTTCAGACTGCCCTTGACGTAGATCTCCAGAGCCGTGGCAACGTGGTGGGCTTCTTTTTCCTCCTGCTGAAGCAGGGCGTTGTACAAATCCTCCAACAGCGGCATATTCTCCGGGCGGGAGTTCGCAAAATATTTGCGGTAAATCAGATGCACACAGCGGTCGATGACGGTTTTCTCCACCGGCAGCAGCCCTTCCTTGCCGCCCACCACCAGTTCGCACAGCGAAAGGATAAAGTCAGCTTTCAGGGAAAGCGGGTTATCTTCCTCGGAGTAGTTGGCATTGATGTCCATAGGGTTGATGAACTGGGTACTGTTGGGGCTGATTTTGATGACCTGACCTTTCAGCCGGTTCACCAGCGGCGAGTAATCGGCTGGGTCAGCGGTGTTACCACCGCCTTCCCGCCTAAGAACCGTACGTGACAGTTTCCCGTCATACGGCTCAAGCATTTCATCACTTCTTCAAGCGGTTCTCAGCATAAATACGCTGACAGGTGCAATGAACGTAGCGCATATTGCGAACATCTTCCATGCCAGCCTTTGCCTTTGGTGCAAGGTAGAAGATTTCTCTTTCTTCCGTTACATCCATCGGCATTCCGCAGTGGTAGCACAGTCCGTTCTGGTTTTTCCAAATCATCTTGAATTTTCCAGTCAGCCGGTGCATTCCTTTATCGAATTTCCTTTTTTGGAAGTACGCCTCATCGAGGAACGGATTTGCAGTAGCTTTTATCTTGGTATGTCGCACAATGGCTGTGCTGTCCACCCGTATCAGCTCCTTGTTTTCCGTAGAGAACACCCAGTTCCGATTACCGACACGATGCCAGTATCTCGTGGAAATCCACCACTTGTTCTTCTTTGGGTGCCGTCTTTTAGCCCATCGCCACAGCAGTTCGTACAGGACATAGTCCAGATGCGCGAACGCATCACTTGCGCATACGGACTGGTGGTAATTAGTCCAACCTCGAATTTGTTCATTCAACTTCATAATCAGAACATCTTGCTGCCACGCTTTTCCTCTGCGGAGAATCGTGTCAGAGATATTGGAAACGATAGCCTTGACCGCCTTTTGGGAAGGCTTGATAATCAGCTTTTCGTTATACTTTCTGAAGTTCCAGCCGAGGAAGTCGAAACCATCGTCAATGTTGGTGACAACGGTCTTTTCATCAGAAAGTTCCAATCCGCGTTCAGCGAGAAACTCTCGAATCAGCTCCTTTGCTTCAAGAGCCAGTTCAGGTGTTGCCGCTGTGACCACAAAATCGTCTGCATAGCGGACGAAGTTTACTTTGTGGGCATTCTTAAATCTTAAATCGACCTTACCGAGCGCGTTCGTGTGAAAGCGTTCGACCAGCTTCTTCTCGATACCATCCAGCGTCATGTTCGCCAGAATGGGGGAGATAATACCACCTTGCGGAGTTCCTTCCTCGGTAGGAAAGAGTTCGCGCTGATAGATAAATCCCGCCTTTAAGAACTGCTTCAAAATGTTCTTGTCCATGGGGATGTTCGCCAGAAGCCAATCATGGCTGATATGGTCGAAACAACCTTTGATGTCACCCTCCAAAACCCACTTCGGAGAAATGTGCTTGCGCGACAGTGCATTGAACAGATATTCGCAGGCATCCTGTGCGCATCTTCCTTTTCGGAAACCAAAGGATTTCCCATCTGCTGTTGTTTCCGCCACCGGCTCCAGTGCCAAAGCATAGAGAGCCTGCATTGCGCGGTCATACATCGTGGGAATCCCCAACGGACGTTTTTTCTTCTTGTCCTTCTTTTCGATATACACTCTACGGAGAGGACGTGCACGATACCTTTTATCTGTCAGCGATAGAGCCGCTGCCATTTTCTTCGCCGGAGTGTTCCAGAGAACACCATCCACACCGGGAGTTCTGCGCCCGTCGTTGGTTACGACACGCTTGACAGCCAGTGCTTTGGCGTAAAAGGAATGTGTCAGAAGATACTGAAGTCGTTTTACTGCGTTGTAGTCTTTTTGCTGAGTTGCCTTGACAATCCTGATTTGTAGCCTGTTGACTTCCCGCTCTGCCTTATGCCAATCAATGCTTTTCCATTGGGCACTCAACATAGCTTCGTCCGACAGCTTCTCAGAAGTTTTACCTTCCGTCGTTGAATACTTATCGTTCACAGGGATACCTCCAATCTTGCCATGAAATACCCGGAATAAGTCAGCACCCTTTCAGGTCAGGGCAAATTTTGAACCCCTATGCTCACCGTTGCAGTGAACCGTTCGCTTTTTATTCCATCTCATACCCTCTGCACCGTTTCTCCCTCTTGCGAGGTCGATACCTTTATCAAAGGAGTGCATAGGGTTTTCCACGTTCCACGTAATGCATAATTCTCGAATGCCTTAGCCGCCATCTTTGAACCGGGAGGATTTGTGTCCATTTGCTTCGGGGTACAGAAAGGCCCCTCGGCCACCTCCAACACCTTTTGGTGTAGGTGTATCAGCCTTATTTCACCTATTCCCTGTAACGATCCTTACGATGATTCACATTACGTTCGACATAGCATTCTTTACCCTAACAGTACATCCGCTTTAGGCTGGCAGATTTCCCATATTGTCCTGTGAGCTTCCCAACGCCGGCTTTTGACCAGTGCAGGTCACAGTAGGGTTACTCCAAATGGATAGAGTAGCGTTTACACGCAATACATTACGCGACTTCGTGTCGCACTTCGCCTTCGGGATCATTGATAATAATATCATCGTCCGTCACCAGAAATGCGTTGGTGATTTCACGCTTTGCTGAGAAACTTTTGCCAGAACCGGGAGTGCCGAGGATCAGACCGTTCGGGTTCTTCAGCTTCTTCCGGTCCACCATGATAAGGTTGTTGGACAGAGCATTCAGCCCATAGTACAGGCTCTCTTTGCCGGACTGATACAGTTCCTGTGTGGTGAACGGAATGAAGATGGCCGTGCTGCTGGTGGTCAGCCCTCGCTGAATTTCGATCTGACAGTCAGCCAGCGGAAGGCTGCTCATCAGCCCCTGCTCCTGCTGAAAGTCAAGGCGGCACAGGTTACAGTTGTGTTTCTGGGCGATGCTGGATGCCTGAAAAACATTGTTTTCCAGTTCCTGCTCCGTGCGCCCGGTGTTCAGCACCAGAAAAGTGACAAGGAACATCCGCTCGTTCTGGCTCTGCAACTCTTTGAGCAGGGCTTTCGCATCCCGCCCATAGGTCGCCAAATCCGACGGAATGATGTCAATATCATACCCGGCACGGATAGCTTTTTTCTGCTCCTCGATCTTGCTGCGGTCCAGTTCCGTGATGGTGCGCTTCACCGTCTTGATGGCACGGTTTTGGTCAACGGACTGGATGTGCATAGTAACGATTTGGGACGAATCCATGTCCAGAAAATCCTTCAAAAGCTGGTCGCTGATGTCGGATGCCGTGATGCTCAGAAAGCTGGCGGCGCAAAAGATACCGCCCATCTGGAAGGAGCGGCTGTTCTTGAACGCAAAGGCGGTAGGCGCAATGGCATCCTTCACGGAAAGTCCACTTTTCACAAGGTCTTTCCAGTCAAAGTGAAACTTGCTGGCACCGTCCATGTTGAACATATCGTGCATGAGCTTCAGCCGCTGGGCACCGTTCAGGGGCTTTGCCTGCACACCCAGCCGATGAAAATTATTCAGCAGGTCATTCTGGATGTGGTCGAGCCGAGGCTTGACCTGCGCCATGCTTTCGCCCTCCACACCAAAGGTGATGAACTTGGTCTTGGTCAGACCATTATTGCCCTTGGCAAGCTGCTGGCGCAGCATCTGGGAATACTCCGCACGAACATCGTCAAAGCCATCTTTCTGGTACGGGATGCGGATGCTCTTCTCAAACTCTGTGCTGTCCGTTGCCATGTTCACAAAGGACAGTTCAAACTTGATGGAACTGTCGAAAAAATTGAGGAATGAACACCATTCCTCAAAAATCGCAGTCTTGTCCTCCTGCTGCGCCAACTGATAGTTGATGTCCTGATACTGGATGGTGCGGGTGTAATAGTTGGGCTTCACCCGGCAAGTGCCATCCTCAAACATCCGCTGCATGGGGATAGATTGCTGGGCGGTCCGGGGCACAGCAGGCTTCGGCGGCTTTTTCTTGCCGCTTTTATCGGTCTTTTTCCAAAACGGAATCATCGGTCATGCCTCCCTTCATCAAAATCGCATAGTAGTTGTTGGTCTTGTAGGGGCGAATCTTCGGGCGGAGAAACTGGGACTGCACATAGTACGACAGCGGCTTTTCCATGGGCTGACCGTTTTTCTCGTACATTCCAAGAAAGAACGCCGGCAGCATCACCGCCATCATGCCGAGGGTGGCGGCAGTGTTGCCGCCGGAATCTCGGAGAACAAAAAACAGCGGCACTCCAATGAGAGCCGCTGTGCCAAAACAAAGCAGTTGCCGTTTGGTCAGGTTGAACGCCACTTTGGATTTGACCTTGGTCAAATCACGGGGAACGGAAATATACGCAGCCAAGAAGCACCTCCTTTAATGCGCTCCGAGAACGGATTTCGTCACAGAGCTGGTCTTGAACAGGCTGAAACAGAGCAGAACGGTGTAGCCCACGATGCTCCAAATAGAGTTGATGGCATCCCCGGAAATCGCCACGCTCTGGATCAGCACGGCGTAAATCGCCACGCAGATGAGGATGAGAAAGCCCTGAAAGCCCAATGCGAACAGGCATTTCAAGTAGTTCTGCCCCATGTGCGATTGCTCGTGGTTGCCGAAGGTCGCCATGGGGATGGGCGCAAGGCTTACCATGCAGTAAATTTCGATCATACGCCCGTACACGATGACAAAAATGATGATGCTCAAGATCCGCATGGTGATGCCGATGAAGAAACTTTGCAGGAAAAGCCCGAACAGGGGTCCTACATCCATCTGCATCAGGCTGGCTTCCAACATCGACAGGCCAATGTCGTTGACACGGGCGTTCCCCGTGATGATACTGCTGGAATCAGACACCACCTTTTGGGTAATGTCGAATACCGCCATCACAATATCGAAGGTGTTGCTGATGAGCCACACCGAAACAGCGGTCTTGAAAATCCAGCGCATGATGAGGGCAGGCTCAAACTGTGCCATGTTATTGTGCTGGGTGATCATCTCGATCAGCTCGTAGCAGGCGATGAAGGTCAGGATAATGCCCGCGATGGGTAGCACCACATTCCGGGAGAGGGCTTCAATCATCGCAAAAACGCGCGGCTCAAAACTGGAGGGCTTGGTGCCCACCTGCTGTGCAATGTTTCCCACCTGCGTGTTCACATCGTCGAACAGACCAGAAAGGTTTGACATAATGCCTGCCGTCAGGATGCCTTTGATCCAGTCGGCAATGGCTTTGAGAACGGTTTCCATTCAGTCACCGTCCTTAGCTGAAGTGGTTGATAAGGGTCTTGAGAAGGTTCAGGAGAAAAATAATGTGGGTCAAAAACTGCATAATAGCACCGCCTTTCGATGATGGGTGAATAAAAACGCGGCTTGGAGCACGGACATTCAATAAAACTGCAAGCTGCAGAGGGCTTTCCGTTGCTGCTCAAGCCGCCGTATGGAACAATGCCCTCATTTCATCTATCATTTTTTCAAAATTTTGATTGATGAATGATAGATGAAATGATATGATAAAAGAAATGATATGGGAGGTATACACCGTGCGAAACAAGAAACCGCCATTTGAAATCACAGAAGCAGCTCTTTCAGAGGTTATGGAAATCAGCGAACTGGTAGGCAAAATCTGTTCCACCCAGAATCTTTCCACAAGTCCGATTCTGCGCCGCCAGAATCGCATCCGAACGATTTATTCTTCTCTGGCTATCGAGCAGAACACACTCTCTTTGGAGCAGGTGACGGCTGTTCTGTCTGGAAAACGTGTGCTTGCCCCTCCAAAAGACATTGCAGAAGTAAAAAACGCCTACGAAATCTACGACCATCTCGCAGAGTTGAATCCATATTCGATGGATGACCTCCTGCTTGCACATCGGACGATGATGCAGGGACTTGTGCGTGAAGCGGGAGAGTTTCGCTCCGGACCGGTTGGCGTTGTGGACAACAAGGGCGATGTCCTGCATTTTGGAACATTGCCGCAGTACGTTCCCTCTTTGATGGAGGAACTGATTCAGTGGACAGAAAACAGTCCATTTCCTCTTCTAATTAAGAGCTGCGTTTTCCATTATGAATTTGAGGTGATCCATCCATTTGCGGATGGCAACGGTCGTATTGGGCGGCTCTGGCACACACTTCTGCTGTCAAAGTGGAACCCCTTGTTTGCATGGCTTCCAATCGAATCCATCATTCACGACCATCAGGCCGAGTATTACGCAGCAATCAATCAGTCTAATGCACAAGGTGAAGGAACTGTTTTTATCGAGTTCATGCTGGGAATCATCAAAGAGGCTTTGACCGAAGCAATCAACGAACAGCCTGTAGCACAGAGTAAGGAAGAAGTGCGTTGGGCGAAAATTGCAGCTTTTCTCCGCATGAATCATATTATCCAGAACGTCGATGTACAGAATCTTCTCGATGTTTCTCCTGCCACTGCAAGTCGAATCCTGAACACTTTGACAAAAGAAGGAAAGCTCGTCAAAGTGCGAAATGGTCGCTACTGGGCATATAAATTGGCAGATTGATTATGTACAGGCGGGAAAACCCGCCTGCGGCTCTTAGCCGAACAGACCAGACAGCAGAGGAATCAGGGTGATGCCTACCAGAGCAACGCCGCCGCCAGCCATGAGCTGCTTCATGCCCTGAGACTTT
>OIBT01000753.1_pt1 | contig 10422 bp, 9 predicted proteins | sample 1581091 | NCBI WGS metagenome assembly OIBT01 (sample SAMEA3882549, study PRJEB24775) | human gut metagenome | biome: human-associated habitat; feature: intestine environment; material: feces | place: Netherlands | collected 2009/2010
ACCCCAAAATGACGTCAATCTCCGAAACGTTACTCAGCCGCAGCGGCACCGGCAGAGCTCGCGGTGCTGAATACTCCGTTTTTTGCACGGCACGGGCGGGGGTACATCAGGATCAGGAAGGACATCCCAGCCTTTTTATGCAATCTGTAATGGGAAGTATGCAAAACACCAAGAGATAGCATTGCTGGTATTCAAATTGAGCGCGGGGCAGCAGCACCTCCGCCCCGCACCCAAATCCAACAGAGCAGGGACGCTCATGGTGGATCCCCACCAAAATGCAAACGCGGCTCGAGCGCCATCCCAAAATAGGCTGCGCGAGCCGCGTTTAACGGTACGACATGAATATTAGCGCTCGTAAATCAAGTTGCCTGCCAGGTAGGTCGCCTGAACCTTGGTGGCCTGGAGCTCTTGGGGGTCAACGGTGAGCGGGTTTTGATCCAGGACTACCAGGTCGGCATACTTGCCGGGCTCCAAGCTGCCGAGGTTTTGCTCGTCGCCCGCTGCATAGGCGCTGCCCAGGGTGTAGTTGCGCAAGGCTGTTGCCGCATCGATGCGCTCGCTCGGCAACCAGCCGCCCTCGGGCCAGTGGCTTTTGGGGTCCTGGCGCGTGATGGCCGTGTAGAGCACGTTCATGCTGGTAACGGGCGTGATAGGGCTGTCGGTACCGAAGGCTTGGCGAATGCCGCGCTGCTTATAGGTTGCGAACGGCCACATGATGCGGCTGCGCTCCAGGCCCAGATCGCGCTCCGGTCCACCCGGGTCGAGTGTAATGTGGCAGGGCTGGCTCGAAGCAACCACGTTGAGCTTGCGCAGGCGGTCGATGTCCTCGGGCAGAAGGTTCTCCAGGTGCTCGAGCGTGTTATGGCCGTGCTGGGGCAGGCCGTACAGGTCGGCTGCTTCCTCGAAGATATCCAGCGCGGCATGAATCGCACCGTCACCAATAACGTGGATGCGTACGGTATGACCGCGCTCCGCGGCCGCCAGAACCAGTTTGCGCATGCGCTCAGCCGGGACCGTCAGACGACCCTGGTCGCCCGGGAAGCGCGGATTGGTATAGGGCTCGGTGAGATATGCCGTGTGTTCGCTCGACACGCCGTCGAAGAACTGCTTAAAACCTGGCGCCGAAAGCAGCGCGTTGTTCGCGTAACGTACCTGGAGCTCTTCTAGACGCGACTGGTCATCCAGCAGCGTGGGGAACAGATGGGCACGAATGCCCAGCTTGCCGGTCGTCTGCAGCTTGTCGTAGACATCGTCGCGGATAAAATCACAGCCCGGCATGGGCATGAGCGACATATCGCAGATCGAGGTGATACCCTGCTCGGCCATGCGCCTCATTTGATCGGCGTAAGCGCTTGCGATGCGATCTTCGCCCAGCCACTCAAGACAGCGCGGCAACAGCTGCATGGCAGCCGCTTCGTGAGCAATGCCCGTGAGCTCGCCGTTTGCGTCCTTGTCGTAGCTGCCGCCCGCCGGCGGCTCGCTGTCGCGCGTGACGCCGAGCGCCTCGAGTGCGCGGCTGTTGAGCCACAGCGTGTGGCCGTCGCCCGAGTACATAACGCAGGGACGATCGGGGAATGCCGCATCGAGCGACGCCTTGGTAGGATGCTCGGGCGGGTCCCAACGGTAGTCGCGCCAGCCCTGCGTCACAACCCAAGCGTCGTCGGGCAGGTCCTGGGAAAACTCGAGCGCGTGCTGTACCAGCGCCGCCTCGGACGTGCCCATATCCATGAGCATGTACGGCGAAGAACCGACCGAGGTATGGAAGAAGTGCAGATGAGCGTCATGGAAACCGGGGCAGACAAACTGCTCGCCGTAGTCGAGAACCGGCGTGGCGGCGGGAGCGGCGGCGATCACGTCATCGGGCTTGCCGACTGCGACGATACGGTCACCTGCGATGGCAATCGCCAGCTCACGAGCAGTATCGATGCCGTCTTGCGCGGTAAAGACGTTCTTGGAGCGGATAATCCGATCGATATGTTGCATGGGCATCCCCATCTCTGGCAGGAAATTCAACACCCCCGAGTGTACTCCCCCGCCCTTGTAACAAAACCCCAAGCGGCAAACGGCAACTTTACCAGCCCTAGCGGCAGGTGGCATACTGGAGAGAGCCTGTACGATTTTGCGATCAACCCAGCAAGGAGCAAATCGATCATGACGAAGACCAAGGCACAGCAGATTATGGCGGCGACCGAGGCTCGCGCGGCAGACGACGTCACCGCGGCCATCCGAGATATCGCCGCCGAGTTTGAGCCCTATATCATCAAGCAGCGTCGGCACTTCCATAAGCACCCGGAGCTGAGCCTCGCCGAGGAGCGCACAACCTCCGACATCGCCAACCAGCTCGACGCCATGAATATCCCCTACGAGCGTCCGCTCAAGACCGGCTTGGTGGCAACGCTTCGCGGTACCGCGCCGGATGCCTACCGCGAGGACGGCACGCCACGCCGCCGCATCCTGCTGCGCGCCGACATCGACGCCCTGCCCGTCACCGAGCAGACCGGCGAGGAGTTCGCCAGCGTCAACGAGGGTTGCATGCACGCCTGCGGCCACGACTGCCACATCGCCATGATGCTCGGCACGCTGCAAATCCTGCGCCATATGACTGACGACATCCACGGCGAGGTCCGCATCGTCTTCCAGCCCAGCGAGGAAAACGGTCAGGGCGCCAAACTCATGATCGGCACGGGCGTGCTCGACGGCGTCGATGGCGCCTACGCCGCGCATATCTGGAGCGAGGTTGACGCCGGCACCGTGAGCTGCGAGCCCGGTCCGCGCATGGCCAATACCGACTGGTTCCGCATCGACGTCCGCGGCACCTCATGCCACGGCGCCATGCCCCAGCGCGGCCACGACGCCGTTATGGTTGCCGCCGAGATCGTCAACGCCCTGCAGACCATCGTTTCGCGCGAGATCAGCCCCTACGAACCGGCTGTCATCACCGTCGGCGAGCTGCACGGCGGCACCGCGCGCAACGTTATCGCCGGCACGGCCTACCTCGCCGGCACGGTGCGCACCTACGGCGATTCGACCCACGAGGAAATGCCGGAGCTTATGCGACGCATCGTGGAGCATACCGCAGCAGCTCTGGGCGCCGAGGCAGAGCTCACCGACTACACCATCGCCAACTACAAGGTCGAAAACGACGCAGCTTCGAGCGAGCGCTGCCGTCAGGCCGTAATCAAGTGCCTGGGCCCCACCGGTCAAGGCCATTACCGTGGCACGCTCTCGGGCGAGGATTTTTCGGAGTACCTGCGCCGCGTGCCGGGCGTGCTCGCCTTTGTAGGTACGCGTAACCCCAAGATTGGCGCCACGTACGCCCAGCATTCCTGCTTTTACAAGATCGACGAGACCGTGCTGGCAAAGGGCTCCATGGTGGCCGCCCAGTATGCTATCGACTTTTTGGCCGAGCCCACGCAAGAGGAGCTCGACGGCCCCGCGATCACCGCGGTCGCCGAAACCAACCCCGATCTGGCCGCCAAGTTGCGCTCTGCCAAGGCGACGACCGCCGAGGCTCGTGGCGCCATCCACGACGCCCGCACGGCTCGCCATGCCGCAATCAAAGGCATCCACGAAGCCCGCGCTGCCGCTCGCCGCGAGGAGAAACACGACGAGTAGTCGTCACACCCATCCATAACAGCCTGGCTAAAGCAGAGCGGGGGCGGACGTATCGAAACGTCCGCCCCCGCTCATTCTTCAAGCGCTTTTTCTACTATTTCTACCCCGTCCCCAAATGGCAGACGGCATGGCTACTCGTCCTGAGGTTCCTCGTCGGAGCTTGGCTCGGACGCCGGCTCAGGTGCAGGTGCCGGCTCAGGCTCAGGCTCAGGCTCAGGCTCAGGCTCGGACTCAGATGCCGTCTCAGACTCGGGCGCCGGCTCAGGCTCGGTCGCGGGAGCGGCTGCAGGTGCCGGCGAAGCATCCGGAGCACTGTAACCCGAGGGAGCGGACTTCTTCTCGAAGGGCAATACAAAAGTCAGGACATCGTCCTTGTCCTCGTCAGCCCACTCGCTTGCATAACGTGCCACCCAATAGCCAACGGCACGGTGCTTGAGCATCTTGCCAAAGACCGTAAGAAATACGGTAACGAAAGCGATCAGCACCAGGAACAGCACGAGTGTGATGCCGCCGCCGGCAACAATCGCCTCAATACCCGTAGGACGATAGTAGTAGCTATACATACCGACAGAGGCAATGGCGCCAAAGATGGCTGTCAAGATCCATGTGACAACGTTGGCGACCAGGCCCGTCAAAAACTCGGGAAGCCACGAAGCGCAAAACAGCTTGGTCTTATTGTTCTTAAAGGCCGCCCAGACCTTATCGAGCGAAAACGCGCTCTCGACGCGACCGGTCACCGCAAAGTGCATCACGGCAATGTCGGCGAACATCTTAAAGAAGACCCCCAGGACCGCCGTGGCAATCATAGCCAGGACAAGCAGACCAAGCGAGCCAAACAGCGCAGCCTCGAGCGCATAAGAGCCGTAATAAGAATACGAGCCCGCGGCGCCAATTACCACGCCCTCCACCAGCGAAAGCACTACACCGATAACGGGAATGGCAGCGATAACCTCGAGCACGACCGAAATAACGCTCGAAAAGACTCCAAGGCCAAACGATGTGGAACGCATCAACGGACGATCCATACCGTCATCAATCTTAAGCGACAGATCGCGACCCCACTCGATGCCAAAGCCCGAACCGCACACGCTCGCCACGTAAGCGGCCAAAAAGCCGATAGCGGCTGCAATACCGCCGATAACGGGAATAAACAGCACGAGCACCGACACGACACAGATAAGCGCCGGCAAAAAGGCAATCTGGCACACGCGCTGCAGCACGCCCGGAGTCTTGGTCATATCCTCAAACGCCTGAGCCATGCAGCCCTTGGGCACGTTCATGACAGGTTGAGGGACAAACTGCTGAGGTTGAGGCTGACCCTGAGGGGCGGAGGCTGCAGCACCGACATTGGGGGCGCCACACACGCCGCAGAACTTATCGCTATCGCCCATGGGGGCGCCACACTGCGAGCAGAACATCGAAATCATCCCTTCGTATCTTGAGCGAATCACCTGGATCGCAAACGATGTCTTTGACATCATTATCACCCAATGTGGGAACAAATACTCTTAGATGACGTATTCGCAATGCGTGAGGCGCTTTTCGATTGTTTGATGAGTGCGTCCGCGTTAGTTCGTTCCGCGGAAACCCTTGCCGACGATCTCGGAGCTGTCGACAATCGTGATAAAGGCACCCGGATCGACTTCGCGCGCATAGCGGCGCAGCTGCACGGCCTCGCGACGGCTCAGCACGCTCATGATCACCGTCACGCACTTGCCCGAGAAGGCACCGTAGCCGCGACTGATGGTCGCTGTGCGGTTGAGATGCTTGACGATAAACTCCTCGACCTTAAGGGGCTCGGAACAAATGACCGTGCAGACCTTACGAAGGTGAATGCTCTCGATGGCCTTGTCGACCACGAGCGTCTTGGCAAACAGGCCGAGCACGCAATACAGGCCGACACGCGGACCATACAAAAAGGCCGCGATGGCCACGATGCCGATATCAACCAACAGCAGCGCGCGGCCAATCTCGAGCGTGGTGCGGCGCTTGAGGATCATGGCGAGGATGTCCGTGCCGCCCGTCGAGGCGCCAATATCAAAGACGATGGCGCTGCCGAGCGCCGGCAGTATCACGGCAAAGCACAGGTCGAGCCACATATCGCCCGTCATCGAAACATCAGTCGGAATAAAGAGCTCAAAAAACGAAACATAGGCGGACAGCGCAAACGAGGCGAAGACGCTCCACAGGATTGCCTTGCGCTCCAAAAAGATAAAGCCCAAAACGACGAGAACCGCGTTGATAATCCACATAAAGACGCCGACGGGCAGGGTCGGGAACAGCGTGGACAGAATGACCGACACGCCCGAGGTGCCGCCAAAAGCAAAGTGATTAGGGGTTTTAAACGCAACGATGGCAAAGGCCGTAAGAATCAGGCCCAGATTGAGCTCGGCGAAAAAGCGCGGGAAGCCCGGCTCCTGGCTGCGCTTTTGGCCGGCACGCTCGCCGCGCTCAATATCGGTGCGATCAACCACGCGCTCCATCGGCACCACGGGAGGACGATGCACCTCCTCAGCAGCTCGCGATGCCGCCTCTGCCGCGGCAGCCTCAATTGCCCATGCCTGGCTTTCTGTTTCGTGCTCGTCAGCCATTACGGCAACCCCTCGTTAACAATTTGGAAACAATGCGCCCATTAGGGTAACGCGGAACGCGACGATTGCAACCCCTAGTTAGACGAGCGGTATGCCTACATCGGGGGCATACAAATAACGGCCGGCCGCACATACATCCGTGCGGCCGGCCGTTTGACGTTTTCGCAGATAAAACCTGCCAAAATAAACCTGTCCCTTTTTGGCAGGTTACCTTTTTGGCAGGTTACCTTTTTGGTAGGCTACTCGTGCTGGTTGGTGCGGTGCTCGTACTCCTCGGGGGTGATGACATCCTCGATGCGCAGGTTGACGCCCGCCACCTCAAGGCCGGTCATCGCAGCCAGACGCTCGGTCACGCGTGCCTTAACGTCGTCGAAAATCGCGGGCGCGTAGGCGCCGTACTCGATAATGACGGAAATGTTGACGACCACGCGGTTGTCATCGGTGACCTCGACCGTCACGCCCTTGGTCAGATTCTCGGCACCAAACTGCTCCTGCACAAAGTGCATGAGGTTACCCTTCATGCCCAGAACGTGCGGAACCTCGCGGGTGGCCATGGCAACGATCTTCTCGATCACACCGTTGGAATAGGTCAGCGAGTCCTCGGACTCGTCTGTTTCCTCGTCGTCCTCATCCGCATCGGACTCGGCCTCGACGAGCGCCTCGTCCTCGAGCGTCACATCCTCGGCTTCGGCGACGGCCGCCTCGTTCTCCTCGAGCTCGGTATCGGCCACATCGACCTTCGTGTTAAAAGCCATGGTTCCTCCTTATGCCTGCCGCGGATGCGACAGTCGAATACATGCTAGCGGCCACTAAACAGGCGGCCAAGGAAGTTGACGATTCCGTTCTCGCCGTCGCGGATCTGGCCAATCACGGCGCCGATCAGCACAAAGAATGCGATGACGAGCGTATCCCACAGGCCGAGCGTGAGCACCAGCACAGCGAGCACAAAACCCGCGACGGCTCCGAGCGTGGTGTTGGGATGACGGACGGCATAGCTCCAGATGGCTGCCCCCGTACCCTTGATGAGACCCATGGCCTCATCAAAATCATCGGCGACCGCGTCATGCGACTCGGTACCCTCCACCTTGGGATCGACGACCTCGCCTGCCGGCGCAGCGCTCTGATCGATGGTCAGGCGCGGGGTGCGGACGGTCTTGTCTTGATTGGTATCACTCACCGGAAACCTCCACGGTCTGGACGGTAGTCTTGGACGGCAAAAAACGAACGCGTGCGGTCGTGCCCGGCGTGCCGAGCATGGTGTCGCAGGCCTCCTCGATACGTTGCTGCATCGCGGCTGCAAGGGAGGCCACGTCCCGGTCGTCGAGCGCGATGGCGTCGACCTTAAAACGGACACGCGATTCGTCGGAGCCCTGCACGCGCGCCTCGACATGCTCGACCATCACGCGGTCGTCGCGCTCTGCCGCAGTGCGAGCACACGAGGAGAGGGCAGCGAGCGTGACCTCGATATTACGCTCCCCCGCCGGATGCACGCAGGACGGCTCGCGACGAGCAAACATCAGGCGGAAGAAGCTTACCAGCACGCCAATCGCCACAACTCCGCCGCATGCCGTCACGACAATGCGCAGCATGGGGTCGCGCATCAGCAGCATAAAGCGATACGTATACGGCCCCCAAAACTGGCAGACAAGCGTACCCAGCGCCACGATGGCGGCGGCAAGATACACGATCGCTAGGGCTCGTTTGAGTACGCGCACGTGGCGCTCCCTTCAAATCTCGGCTCTCGAAATGCAAAACGGTTCGCATCATTATAAAAGAGCCGGGTCCGGTGCTCTACGCACGCGGATCCGGCTCATCTATTCCACGAGGCTTGCATGCTCGCTTCATTATGCCCAGATATGCACGGCTTAACCCGTGCGGGCGCTACTCCTCCTCGAGGGCAGCGATGACCTCGTCGGTCATGTCCATGGTGCTGTAGACGTCCTGGACATCGTCGAGCTCCTCAAGACGGTCGATGAGGCGCTGAACCTTCTTGGCATCGGTACCGGAGACCTCGGTCGGGGTGGTCGGGACCATGGTGGTCTCGGAGCCCTTGACCTGGATGCCCTGCTCCTCGAGTGCCTTGGAGACAGCCATGACGTCGTTGGCAGCGGTCCAGACGATCCACTCCTCGCCGGCGTCCTCGTAGTCCTCGCCACCGGCCTCGGCGATCGCCATCATAAACTCATCCTCGTCACCGGCAGCACCGTTGGCGATCATGGTCTCCTTCTTGGCGTTCTCGTCCAGGACCTCCTTGGCAACGACGATCTGGCCCTTGCGCTCAAACTGGAAGGCGACGGAACCGGAGGTGCCCAGGTTGCCACCAGCGTGGGAGAAGGCGGAACGGACGTCGGCAGCGGTGCGGTTGCGGTTGTCGGTCAGGCAGTCGACGTAGACGGCGACACCGGCGGGACCGTAGCCCTCGTACACGATGTTCTCGTAGACGGCGGCATCGGCACCCGAACCAAAGGCCTTATCGATAGCGGACTTGATCTTGTCCTTAGGCATGGACTGAGCCTTAGCCTTGGCGACGGCAGCGGCGAGGCTGGCGTTGTTCTCGGGCAGCGGGTCGCCGCCGAGACGGGCAGCAACGGTGATGTTGCGGCTGAGCTTGGAGAAGAGGGCGGAACGCTTGGCGTCCTGCGCGCCCTTACGATGCTTGGTTGTGGCCCACTTAGAGTGTCCGGACATACGTGTCTCCTATCGGTTTTGACCTAAAGCCCAGCGTGGATGCTCGGGCAATATAAACAAACGTCGTTATGATATACCTACCGGCCTGCAAGATAAACCCCAAAATGAAGGCGTCGTGATGATGCAAGCCCTTGGCGCAAAGCAACCTGTCCCCGATATGCCAATCTTGGGCTAGGCCCAGAGGAGGTCGCTGCGGGTGATCGTGGCACCGATGGCGAAGGGCATGCATGCAATGACTGGGTACAGGTAGCGCATGTAGGTCGATCCGTTACATGGACCGATCAGGCACACGGCGAGCACGCCCAGCAGCGGTATCCAGATGGCCAGCGCGCGCCACGAATGGCGGCGCAACAGGTAGACCACTACGGAAATCATGATCCACACGTAGGTGGCCGAGCTCATGGTGAGCGAGATAAACGGGATGCGCTGCACCGCCACGCGGTACAGGTTAATCAGGTGGTCGCACCAACGCACGGCCTTGCTATCGACCGGATGGAAGTCAAAGTACTTGAGGTTATCGGGCTTCGCCATGATCTCGGCACTGCGCGCCGTGCTGTAGACCCAGGCATCGCGAGCACTCGGATAGAAGTACCCGTAGTAGTTATTGACGAGCGCCGAGATGTAGCACTCGGGGTCCTTTTTGAACATCAGGGCCCACACCTCAAAATAGGCCTTGATGTCCTCCTGCGAGGCGTACTCATTGAAGCAGTTTTTGACGGCATCCGACTTGTCGGGGTTGTAGCGACGGCCCAGGTTCTCGTACTTAAGCACCCGATCGATCACAGCGCGCTCCTCATCGGTCACCAAGCCGTCGCAGGGAGCTTCCTCGATCGTGCCATCGTCTTTGACCTTGGGGTTAACGCCCGAATTAAGGCCGTCGTGCTTTTGGACGAAACGAGCCGTCTGCTGGAACGGAATCGAAAGGATTTCGCGCTTGGAACCAGGCGTGATATCGTGCGCCGGCATAAAGACCTTGGTGAAGTACATATTAGAGGCAAGGCAGAGCGCGAGCACCGCGAGAACGCCAACCCAGCGGAAACGCGGGATGGCGCCCGAAGGCGCAGCACCAGTCTGCTTGGCTGCACGACGAGCCACATGCACGTCCCATACGCAAAACGCCGCCGCGATTACGCATGCCGCCAGGGGAAACACCAGGCCGCCGTTGCGCAGAAACGTGGAACCCATGGCGCCCAGAGCGAGCAGCAGCCAGTCGTGGCGCGCAAAGAGCACGGGGGCTTTCTCGCCCGCTCGCTCGACATTGGCATCACGACGGGGCAAGCCACATGCCACGAGCTTGACGGTCTGTACCAGCAGCACCAAGAACGCGTCGGCAAAGAGCACGTCTTTGGTGAGCAACGCCGTGTAGTTAGAGAACATCGGCATAAACGCAAAGAACAGCAGGATCGCACCGCGAACCGGCAGACTCACGCCCAGTTTGCGCAGCGACGAAATGGAATAGGCCATGCAGGCAGCCGTGATGACGAACTGAGCACAGGTATAGATGGCAAGACCTGCGTTGGCGCTGTTG
>OIBT01000755.1_pt1 | contig 10402 bp, 6 predicted proteins | sample 1581091 | NCBI WGS metagenome assembly OIBT01 (sample SAMEA3882549, study PRJEB24775) | human gut metagenome | biome: human-associated habitat; feature: intestine environment; material: feces | place: Netherlands | collected 2009/2010
AGGAACGCCAGGAGCCGCTGCTTCGCCGCCGCGAGCCTCGCGGTCGCCGCGTCGTGGGCCCCGGCGAGGTCCCTGAGCCCCTCGATCTCGGGGGACGGCACCCATACCGGGGAGATATCGTGCGACAGTATCGCCTTGGCCATCCTGGCCGCGTCGTTGCGGTCGTTCTTGGACGAGAGGTCTGCCGCCGACCTCGGGACCCTGGAGACGGCCGCGACGACGCAGTCGACGCCGAGCCCGGAGAGCTCCCTCTGCGGGGCGAAGCCGAGGTAGCCGCTCTCGTAGGCGGCGAGAGACGGGCCGGGGAAGCCCGACATCCACTCCGCGACCTCGCCCCACGGGTTGCCGCGGAACCTCCTCGTCACGGCCTCGCCCGTCTCCGCGTCGAGCGCGCAGACGGTGGTGGACCTGAGGTGTACGTCCATTCCGAAGGCGGTAGAATATCTAGGCACGGGAGCCTCCCAACCTCGTTGCGGCGCGGCTGCGCCTCTGGCACTTCAACAACATTGTCGCAGCCCCGACCCGCGGTCACGAGCGGGGGCTCCTGTCGTTTCCGTGCCCCTGGATTGGGTCATAGTGTCTGACGTGTGCTCAACCTGCGGGGTAATGTCAGCAACCAAGCCGAAAACAAAAAAGGCCGAAGTCCCGAAGGGTTTCGACCTTTGTTCTTCTGCAGCGTCCAAGCGCAGTTTATCGATTCTCGATGCTACCGATATTCTTGAGCTCGATGGAGATGAGGCCGTTGGGCTCGTTGACGAACTCAATGTACTCGGAGTTCGAACCCATCTCGGCCGGGAAGCTGATCTCGATACCCGTGTCGGTACGAATCTTGTGATTGCGCACGGCCGCGCGCTCGACCTGCTTGCGCTCCACGGGCACACGCTCAGGCACCTTCTCCTCGGTCAGTGCCGCGCGCACGCTCTCCTTGATGACCGGCTCGTCCTCAAAGACCTCATCGACGATATCCCAAGGCGGCAGCTCCTCGTCATCCTCAACCTTCTCGGCAACGGCGGCTTTGACCTTAGCGAGCGCTACAGCCGTGTTGGCGCCGTGCTCTTCAGCGACCTCCTCGACCACGCGCGTCACCGTGTCGATGACCTCCTTACCCGATACGCCCGTGTCGCACTGCAGCAGGCCATCGGGGATAAGCATACGGTCCTCGCCGGCAATCTTGCGCTTCTTGTCCACATAGCCGATCTCCATGGTGCTCGCGCGCACGATGGCATAGCTCGGCACCTTTTGCGGGGGGTTCGGCAGAATGGCGTAGTGGCGCGCGATGTCGTTGCGCACCTCCCCCTCCTCGCGGCCCACTTCGTGCATAAAAGCCTGCTTGGAGCCCAGCAGCATCACGGCAAACCAGCGGGCATCCTCATCGTCGTCAAAATCAGCCACGAGCACGTCGGTGGACTCGGCTTTCTCAGCCTTGGTGAGCTCGGAGGAGATAAACTCCGCAATCTGCTGCGACAGGTCCACGAACTCGCGCTCGCCAAAGAAATAGCCCTTGAGCTCGCCGCCGAATGCTGAGTTCTCGGCAAACGTGGCACGCTTGTTGTCGGCCGAAGTACGAGCGCGCCGCAGGTGCGTGGTCACGAAGTTGCGCACGGTACGGCTCTCGATATCGAGCTCGCGCTGGCTCATGACGTTGACGGCAGAGTCAAAGTCCAGGATATGCAGAATCGCGTGATTGATTTTCATATACGGCATTCCGTTCTAGATCGATTTCGGCACGAACCAGTATAGCGGTCGAGCCCGCCCCAGGCGCATCGAAGATTGGTGCATCGGGGACAGGCCGCTTTGCACTAATGGCTAGTGCAGGAGCTCGGACTGCCAAGCCTCGAGCTGTTCTGCCAAACTCTTGCCGGCAGCGGGCATGTCGATCTGGGGACGTTTGGGCAGAAGCGCACACTTAAGAATCGCAACGATAGTCTGCGAGACAAAGCGTCGCGTATCCTTGTCAAAGCCTTGCGCAGCCTGGAGCATCACGGGCAGGCTCTCGCGCAGATTCCCAGCGATATCCGCAAACCGCTCAGCACCCGTAGCCTCAAGCACGGAGAACAACGCATCTACAAAACGCTCGCGCTCGTTAGGCGACACCGCAAGCAGCATCTCGCGAATGGAGCCATCAACGTATCGAGCACCGGCGGACAGGCGCTCACAGTACACGAAGTCGCAACCATCAACCACCCAGCTAAAGGGATTGTGCTGCAGCAGGCTGAACTCGGTGCTCTCAACGATGGCATAGTCCTCCTGTGTCTCGAACATCATGCCAAAGATCGACGACCGAGGTAGCGTCTTGTCGATTCGACCGGATAGATCGGCGAAGGCGTTGCCGCTCAGAAACTCCTCGACGAAGCCCGGACCATCATGGGAATACGCCCGTTCGATTCGCTCACGGGCGACATCGGGGCACATCGCCGCACCGTACACCGCAAGGTTTCCACCCTTGGAATGACCTCCGCACAAAAGCGGCCCGTCAATCGCATCCGCCGCCTCGTCCACATAACGCGCCGCGGATTCCTGGGCCGGCACAGGACACCGGAACGCCATGTTAAAGTCCTCTTTCCAGCCCACAATCGTGCTGTCGGTCCCCCGGAAGGCAAGATAGCTAAACCCCGCCGGAAATCGGAACGTCATGGCCGCAAACTGCTCCGTTGTCTCGGCATCACTCACGCTACGATAGCCGCAAACACGAACGCCACGGTAGCGAGGGCTTGCTGCCACAGCCTCCAACAGGGCACGACTCCCCTCCGGATCCCACAGGTCGCCAATCATGTCTTGGTAGCACTCGGCGCGCAGCAGCTCGCGTACGTCTAGGCCCTGCCAGTTCGTCAGCTCCGCCATATCACCCGGCAAACGCAAATAGGACAACCACGCAAAGACCAGGCTATCCACCGCGCAGAACGGCCGTTCCTCAAACGGATCAAACGCTGTCTGGGCATAGGTCAAAAAATTAGGCGAATCCGACATGGCCCTCCCATCAACTATGGTGCATTGGGGGTGCATTGGGGTCAGGTTACTTTGCACCAAAAGGCGCCCGGGCCGTGTGGACCCGGACGCCTTCATTGTAGCTTTTCGCTCTAGCGAGCTTGATTTAGCAGGAGAAATCGACGCTGTCGATGATGTCCTTGAGGGCCTTGGCGGAGACGGTGAGCTCATGCTGCTCGTCATCGTTCAGCGGCACGGGGACGCGGCAGACAACGCCGTCGCGGCCAACGACGGTCGGCATGGAGATGGCAAGATCGGACAGGCCATACTCGCCCACCATGAGCGAGGAGACAGGCAGAACGGTCTGCTCATCGCGCATAACGGCGGTGCAGATGCGCTTGACGGCCATGGCGACGCCATAGTAGGTGGCGTGCTTCTTCTCGATGATGGTGTAGGCGGAGTTCTTGACGTCCTCAGCGATGCGCTTCTCGGCAGCCTCATGCTCCAGGTGGCCGTGAAGCTCACAGAAGGTGTTCAGCGGAACGCCGGCAACCTGAGCGCTGGACCAAGCGACAAACTCGGAGTCACCGTGCTCGCCCATGACATAGGCCTGGACATCGCGCGGGTCAACCTCGACGTGGGCACCAAGCATCTGCTGCAGGCGGCCGGTGTCGAGCACGGTGCCGGAGCCGATGACATGGCCCTCGGGCAGGCCGGACATCTTGATGGCAGCATAGGTCAGAACATCAACCGGGTTGGAGACGATTAGCAGAATGCCGTCGAAGCCGGACTTCTTAATCTCGGGAATAATGGACTTGAAGATGCTGACGTTCTTGTTGACCAGGTCCAGGCGGGTCTCACCGGGCTTCTGGGCAGCGCCAGCAGTGACGACGATCATGGCGGCGTCGGCGACATCGGAATAATCGCCGGCGTAGATCTTCATCGGCTCGGCAAACGTCATGCCGTGCGCGATATCCAGGGCCTCACCCTCGGCACGGTTCTTGTCCACGTCGATGAGGACCATCTCGGAGAACAGACCACTCTGCATCAGTGCGAACGCCGAAGACGAACCGACGAAACCGCAGCCGACAATAGCGACCTTCTTCTCGTTAACCATTAGAAACTCCCATCTCTCTCCACAAACAAGCCGCCCGGGAACGACCCGAGCGGCTTGCCGTAATCCCAATACATCCAATCGGGACTTTGATTATGCTCCTATTCGCAGCCAAATATCGACCGTTTGCCGAAATTATTTGCAGAATTCGTAAAATAACTGCACGAAATCGGTTTCGAGCTATTGGCGAGTCGAAATAGGTTTCTAATACAAGCCCGCCTCGCGAATGGCCTCGACAGCCAAAGCGATCCGGTCGGGCGGCAGGACCAGTGCCATACGCACGTGCCCCTCGCCCGAAGGGCCAAAGCTCGCGCCCGGCGTCACCACAACGCCGGCCTTCTCCATAAGCTCCTCGCAAAACGCCATAGAATCGGTGCGACCACCGGGAAGCTTGGCCCACACAAACATAGAGCCATGCGCATTGGGACGCTCCCAGCCCAGGCCCTCAAGACCGTCGCACAGGGCATCGCGGCGCTCCTGGTACTTCAGACGCTGCGCCTCGACCTCATCGCGCGGACCGTTCAGGCAGGCGATGGCAGCCTTCTGGATCGGGAAGAACATACCGAAGTCGATCTGGCCGCGCAGCTTGGCAAAGGCCGAGACCACATCCTCGCGACCGACCAAAAAGCCGATGCGGGCACCGGTGACGTTAAACGACTTAGAGAGCGAGAAGAACTCCACGCCCACCTCAAGCGCACCGGGATACTGCAAGAAGCTGCCGCCGGGCTCGCCGTCAAACACGATGTCGGAGTACGCGTTGTCATGAACGATCAACAGATCATGCTCGCGGGCAAAGGCGATAATCTCCTCGTAGACCTCGGGCGTGCCCACCGAGCCGACCGGGTTCGCGGGCAGCGACACGATCATATACTTGGCACGATCGGCCACCTCGGGATCGATACCCGCCACATAGGGCAGGTAATTATGCTCGGCAACCAGCGGATAGTATTCGAGCTTGGCATCGGCGATCTTGGCACCCGCCTCAAAGACCGGGTAGCACGGATCGGGAACCAGAATGGTGTCACCCGGATCGAGCAGGGCCAGGCCCAAATGGCCCACGCCCTCCTGCGTGCCGTTGCACGACTGCACCATAGACGGCGTAATGCCCGAAACGCCAAAGCGACGCTCATAGTAATCGCACACGGCTTGCTTGAGTTCGGGCAGGTCGCGCAGGGCATACTTCCACATCTCGGGATCTTGGGCTGCCTGCGTGAGCGCCTCGACCACATGGTCATACGGCTTAAAGTCGGGCGTGCCCACGCTCATGTTGTAAATGGTCTTGCCCTGAGCCTTCAGCGCGAGAAGCTTGTTGTTGAGCGAGGCGAAGACCTCCGCGCCAAAGCGGTCGAGACGCTGCGATGCCTGCATGGTGCCACCTTTCGATATAAAAAACGCGGCGCTCCGACAAGAGCGCCGCGCGATACGGGCCATCAGATTGCAAAAGTGTAACGCTTGCAACCCCCGTATTGGTTCAATTTAGCCAACCTTAGTCAACTGGATTGAGCGCGTCGATCTGCGCAAGCCACAGACGCGAGCTAGCGTCACTCGGCATACGCCAATCGCCGCGCGGGCTGAGCGTCACCGAGCCCACCTTGGGACCATCGGGCAGGCAGCTGCGCTTAAACTGCTGGGCAAAGAAGCGACGGTAGAACGTACGTAGCCACGTGTGGACGGTCTCAGCGTCGTAGACGCCCTCGAAGCTCTTGAGCGCCATGCGGTAGATCTTGCCCGGCTCAAAGCCAAAACGCAGCAGATAGTAGAGGAAGTAGTCGTGCAGCTCGTACGGGCCCACCAAATCCTCGGTCTTCTGTGCAATCTCGCCGTCGCCCGTGGGCGGCAGAAGCTCGGGGGACACCGGCGTATCGAGGATATCGAGCAAGACCTCGGCAATGCGCCCGCCAAAGACATCGGCGGCATAGCGCACCAGATGGCGCACAAGCGTCTTGGGCACGCTCGCGTTGACGGCGTACATGCTCATGTGGTCGCCGTTATAGGTAGCCCAGCCGAGCGCCAGCTCCGACAGGTCGCCCGTGCCAATGACAAAACCGCCAGCCTGGTTGGCCAAATCCATCAGAATCTGCGTACGCTCGCGCGCCTGGCTGTTCTCGTAGGTCACGTCCTGCACGGTCGGATCATGCTCGATATCCTTAAAGTGCTGCTCCACGGCAGCATGGATCGAGACCTCGCGAAAGCTCACGCCTAGGTCGCGAGCGAGCGACTCGGCATTGGACTTGGTGCGGTGCGTCGTGCCAAAGCCGGGCATGGACACGGCCGTGATACCGGTGCGCGGCAGGCCCAAGGCGTCGAACGCACGCACGGTCACGAGGAGCGCCATCGTGGAATCGAGGCCGCCCGAAAGGCCGATGACGGCCGCCTTGGTGCCCGTATGGGCAAGGCGGGTCTTGAGGCCGGCGGTCTGCAGGTCGAGGATAGTCTCGCAACGCTCAGCCAGATCACCGTGGTCGGCCGGCACAAAGGGAGCGCGGGGGAAGACTCGGTCGATGTCGAGCGCATCGCGCAGGACAGGCTCTTCGGCCAGCACGCCCTCAAACGAAAATTCAACGGTCGTGGCCTCCGGCGCATCGTCCGCGCGCGTCCACGTCGTCGAGCGACGGCGCTCGGCAACCAGACGGTCAAGGTCAACGTCGGCGACGGCCATATCACAGGTAAGCAGTTTGGTGGCGGCGAGCTTGGAGCCGTTTTCGTAGACGAGGTTCTCACCCGCAAAGACCATGTCGGTCGTGGACTCGCCCTCGCTCGCGTCCGCGTAGGCATAGGCGCAGTACAGGCGCGCGCTCTGATTGGAGATAAGGCTGCGGCGGTAATCTGCCTTACCGATAATCTCGTCCGAGGCCGACGGGTTGAGAATCACCGTCGCACCGGCAAGTGCCATCTCGGTCGAAGGGGGCGCCGGCACCCACAGATCCTCGCAGACCTCAACGCCCAGCACCATATCCTCGGCACCTTCATCACAGCAGCGGTAGACAAGCCCCGAACCCAGCGGAACCGGACCCTGACCGGCAAATTCAACCCACACGGGATCCGCAGGCGACGGAGCAAACCAGCGACGCTCATAGAACTCGCCATAGTTGGGCAGATACTTCTTGGCCGTGAGGCCCAAAAGCTCACCCGCACAGCACACGGCGGCGCAGTTGTAGATGTTTTCAGCCACCGCAACGGGCAAGCCAACGGTAAAGACGATCGGCAGCTCACGGGTTTCATCGAGGATGTGCACCAGCGCTGCCTCGCAGGCATGCAGCAGCGTGCGGTTATGGAACAGGTCGGCCGCGGTATAGCCGCTCAAGTTGAGCTCGGGCAGCACCAGCGCGCGAACGCCGCGCTCGGCAGCCTCGCGAACAGCTGCCAGCGCAACCTCGGCATTGCCCTCGACATCGGCCACACGCATCTTGGGCGAGGCCGCCGCCACACGCAAAAAGCCATCAGACTGAGAAAGGTGAAGATTCATAAGAATGCTCCCGTGCGTAAACGCCATTCACAACAATTAGCAAGCCCTATTGTAGTTCAACCGCCGGGTGTAACCGCATCCCACCAACTTGGTGAGCTATTGATGAGTTGATGGTATCTGTTAAATGTCACGTACGATTCACATCTGGTGGGTACCCTGATGGCTGCATGAAACGAAGCAGATTTACACCGGGAGGGCCCCGTATGACAACCAAGTACACCGACGCGCCGCGCACGCGCGTCATGACGCCGGCATCGCTCAACAACGGCGTGCACGAGAACCATTCCATCGGACAGACCATGGCCATCGCGCCCAAAAAGGGCCTGTTCGACGACATTTCCATTCCCCAGATCATCGCCGGCGCCGCAGCTGCCGCCACGAGCGTGGCGCTTGCTTCAAAGATCGGCATTGCCGGCTCGGTGATTGGTGCCGCTGTGAGCTCAGTCATCACTGTTGTGTCCTCGCAGGTCTATCGCCACTTTATCTCCGCCAGCGCCGAAGCAATCAAGGGCACGCATGCCGCTGTCGACTACCCTGCCGGCGCCTACGAGCCCGTTGAGCCCGATGTCGAGGAGCACCTAGGTGGCGCCGCGACCACGCAGGAGATGCGCCAGGTTGCGGGACGCGCGACCACGGCGCGCGTCGCCCCCAACAGCCTGCGCGCCAAGGCGGCGGCAGAGCGCAGCCAGACGCAAAAGAAGGTCATCGTCTTCTCGATCGCTATCGCCATCGTCGCGGTCATCGCCTGCGCCGGCGCCATCCTTATCACCACTGCCGGTGAGGGTCTGGGCGAGCGTCCCGAGCCAATCCTGTCGTCGCGCACGACCGAGAGCGATGCAAATGGCAACACCCAGTCGCAAGATCAGCAGGTACAGGCGGACGGCACGCAAGACAGTTCTACCTCTGCCGATTCGTCCTCGAACACCCAAAACCAATCGCAGGGCACCGATTCCTCTACGGCCAACAGTGGCACGCCGTCCGACACGACCAACTCAAGCCAAACAACTGACGGTTCACAGCCGAACACGGGAGGCCAGACGAGCGACACCACGTCGGGAACGGGCACAACAGACAGCAGCAACACCAACAGCTCGAACAGCTCGAGCGGAACCGCGTCCGGCACGACATCTGACAGTTCAAGCCAAGACACGACATCGGGCAACTAGGCGCTGCATCCCCAGATAGGCAACCTGTACAACGGGCGCGAATCGACAGCGGTTCGCGCCCGTTTGCCTTGGGCGCCGCCATGGCAAACGCTATGCGATGGTAAGATGCTTTACGTGTGTAAAGAGGAGATTTGCCATGAGCAAGACAATAGTTAGGCCCACGCTTTCGCTGGGCAACCACATCTATCTGTATCGCCTGCTACGCGATGCGATTGGATGCGGCAAGCAAACGTTTATGACGCAGGTCGAGGAGGCGCTCGCCGCAGGCGACATGACTGCTTATGACCTGGGCTTTGAGTCCACGCGCGAGCTGCTCGAGGAACTTAACGACTGCATTAAGCTGACCGTCTTTAAAGGCGGCCGCCTGTATGCCACCGTCATCGCCAACGAGGCCTGGGATGCTGCGCTTGCCAAGGGCGAGGACAAGCCCAAGGCCACCAAGGGCGCCAAGCAGTCCTACAAAAAGAAGAAGCGTGGCGAGAAGGAACTCAAGGCGGTGCGCCCCAAGCACGTTAAGCGTCCCGAACCCAAACCCGTGGTTGAAGCTGTGCCAGAGCCCGAGCCCGAGCCCGAGACAGAGATCGAAGTCGCTATTGAGGTAACGGCAGAAGCCGAAACCGATATCGCCGCCACGGCCGATCCCGAAGTCATGTCCGAGCAGGAAGCCACTGTGGAGCTCAACGAAGCGCCCAAGTCGACAACCGAAGAAGCCGTTGACCAACCCGAGACGCCTGCGTTCCAAAACAGCGATGTCTTTGGCAACGAGACCGAGGACAATCAGCCCGACGAGTCCGCTGATCAAGACGCTACCGAGTCGGCGCCGGAGCCCGAGACGCCGCAGCCCGCCATCTCGCTCACGGTCGTCTACGACCCCGAGAACGCCAATGCCGGCATCACCACCATGGCTTCCACGCCGGTCGAGGCGAAGTCGAGCGTCGAGAATGAGAGCGCGACGCAGGTTGAGGTTGAAACTGAAGCTGCAGACGCGCCCGTCACCGTGAAGCCCGCAGATTCCACAATCAAGCCGGAAGCGACGCCGGAGCCCGCACCCGTCATCGAATCCGTGCCCGCCTCTGCTTGCGGCCAAATTCCCGCACCGGCACCGGCTTCGGTACCCGCTGCGGCCCCAACTCCCGCGCCCGCAGCGCCCGCCATCCCCGAGGACTCCCCCGTCGATTTCGCAACCGAGGTCTTCTGCCCCGGCCCGCTTCTGCACCAGCTGTCGACCTATCTCCCCTACGGCGCCGACACGCTCGGCATTGTCGGCGAGTACTACTGGATCGCCCGCGAGCGCGGTACCATCGAGGCCGCGCGAAACCGCGCAAGCTTCCCCCTGCGCTACACGCAGGCCGGCGAGCGCCGCGAGGTTACCGTGCGCATCCGCCGCAATACCACCGGTGGCCTCGGATCCACCTGGGCCATCGATAAAGTCGAAGAACCCGAGCAGTAACGACAAACGACTCAAATCCAAATCAGGATTTGAGCCGTTTTTATTTGTTGATGTTGCGTAACCAACAGCGAGCGGGCCGCAAGTGCCCCAGGTTGCCGTGAAAGAGGAGCGACGCGTACTTCGGTACGCGAGCGACGGCTTGAACGGCAAGATGGGGTGCTTGCGACCCGCGCAGCGTCGAGCAGTTACGCGGTTTGGAAAACCGCGTAACGATCTAGTCGCGCGTCAGCTTACGGTGGATACGATGCGGCTGGGCTGCGTCCTCGCCAAGGCGCTCGATG
>OIBT01000764.1_pt1 | contig 10309 bp, 9 predicted proteins | sample 1581091 | NCBI WGS metagenome assembly OIBT01 (sample SAMEA3882549, study PRJEB24775) | human gut metagenome | biome: human-associated habitat; feature: intestine environment; material: feces | place: Netherlands | collected 2009/2010
GCATTTTTGCTTCCTGTGCGATCTCAATGTCTGTTTTCATAATGATCCTCCTCGTGTCTTATAAATACTCTTCTTCATATTGTTCAAACTGCTCCTGCGTCATTAAAACGCGGCGCGGTTTTGTACCTTCTTCCGGGCCGACAATGCCGGCCTCCTCAAGCTGATCCATAATTCTTGCTGCCCGGTTAAATCCAACTTTAAAATAACGCTGCAGCATTCCGATCGAGCCTTTTTCTTTCTCGATCAAAAGCTTTGCGGCATCTGCAAAATATGCATCATTTTCATTACCTTCACTTCCGCCGGATCCTGATGCCGGATTTCCGGTAGGAATGGTATTCATATGCGTCTCTATATCCTGATTGTATGTAACATCGCCGTTATGTTCACGCAGATATTCTACTACCTGCTGTACTTCCTTATCTGTAACAAATGATCCCTGTACTCTGGCCGGTTTCTGATATCCTGACGGATAAAAAAGCATATCTCCTTTTCCCAGAAGCTTCTCTGCACCGTTCATATCAATGATGGTACGGGAATCTACACCGGATGATACTGAGAATGCGATTCTCGAAGGCATATTCGCCTTGATAAGTCCGGTGATAACGTTAACTGACGGTCTCTGTGTCGCAAGCACCAGGTGGATCCCTGCGGCTCTCGCAAGCTGTGCCAGACGGCAGATTGCTTCCTCTACATCTCCCGGAGCTACCATCATCAAATCCGCAAGCTCATCAACAATAATAATGATCTGTGGCATAGGCTCCAGTTTATCGCCTTCTTCGGTCTGGACTCCAAGACTTTTGATCTTTTCGTTATATCCTTTCATATCTCTGACATTATATTTGGCAAATGCCTGATAACGTCTTGACATCTCTCCCACTGCCCAGTTCAGTGCGCCTGCCGCTTTTTTCGGATCAGTGACTACCGGAATCAGAAGGTGTGGAATACCATTATACACACTCAATTCTACAACCTTCGGATCGATCATGATCAGTTTTACTTCATTAGGGTCTGCCTTATATAAGACACTCATGATCAACGTATTGATACATACGGATTTACCAGATCCGGTAGCGCCGGCGATCAGTACGTGCGGCATCTTGGCAATATCTGCTACCACAGTCTTTCCGCCGATGTCCTTTCCTACTGCGAAAGATATCTTGGAAGAACTGTTCTTAAATTCCGGCGATTCCAGAAGATCACGGAGCATGACTGCACTGTTTTCTTTGTTCGGTACTTCAATCCCTACTGCCGCTTTTCCCGGAATCGGAGCCTCAATACGGATATCTGCCGCTGCAAGATTCAGTTTGATATCATCGGCAAGACCTACGATCTTACTGACTTTGACTCCCATTTCAGGCTGTAATTCATATCTTGTAACCGAAGGTCCACAGCTTACATTGGTAATGGTAACTTTTACCCCAAAGTTCTCGAGTGTCTGCTGCAGCTTCATAGCGGTCTCTCTTAAATGCGCATCTGATTCTCCTCCGCCGCGTTTTCCTCTCTGAAGCAGAGATAACGGCGGATACTGATACTCTTTTTTCGGCTTTACAGAATCTGCGGCAACGCTTGCAGCAACATCTGCTACTTCATCTGCCATTCCTGCCGCCCCCATCTTCGGATTCTTACGTCTTGCAGGTTTTTCCTGTGTCTTTGGATCATTTTCAGATTCCGGAGTCTTCTGTTCCGGTTCATTCGTCATGTCTTCTTTTCCATAATCTGCCGGCTCAGGATCCGCACGGTGTATGATAAATTCCGGTTTCTCCGGTCCTTTTGCTGTCTTTGGATCGATTGGAAGTTCTCTTACTTCCGGAGATTTCTTAGCGATAGACGTATCGAAAGATACTCCTTCCACATGCTTGTCTCTCCGCCTGTGCATGCCGCTGTCTGCCGCAGCCGCAGCACGTTCCTTTTCACGTTGTTCACGTTGTTCCATGCGTTTACGTTTTCTGACTTCTGCATGCTCTTTATGTCTTTTTGCATCTTCTTTTGCCCTTGCATATGCTTTATCACTGCCGGCCTTCACACCTTTTAATGCAGACTTTTCTGTAATGATCACCAGACAGATGATCATAAGGATCACTGTGACAACATATGTTCCGGCTACACCGATTGCCGGCGTTAATACAGATGCCAGTCCCTTTCCGATCTTTCCGCCAAGTTCGTCCACGAGCTGCAGCAAAATTTCAGCAAGGAACAGCAAAAGCACTGCAATTACTGTCTTCATGTAAGCATACCGGTTGCCTTTATTAGACACCTGAAAAGATACCAGACCAAACAAAACGAATGGAATGATATAGGCCACGGCCCCAAATATCTCCCACAAAACTCCGGATACGGCATCTCCTAAAAATCCTGCAACACCAAAATTACTGATCAGAAGAATGATACTGACCGCAAGTGTTATCCATATCAGGATTTCATCCATCAGAAAACTATTACCGGACTTTGCGGTTCTGGTAGATCTGGTTGTTTTTTTTGTATTTTTCTTTGTTGTTTTTTTATTAGAAGTCGACTTTTTTGAAGTCGTACCTGTTTTTTTTCTGTTCGTCTTACTCTTTGTAGACTTCGCCGTCATGAAAACTCCCCCTTATGATGGCAATACTAATTATAATTATAGCATTTAGGGGAATTGCTGTCATTACACATTTTCGTTCTTTTTTTGATTTCTGTCACTGATCATTTCGTGCAATTTATTCAATGCATCACTTAATCCGCCTACAGCATCAATGAGTCCTTCTCTTACAGCATCCTTTCCTTCCAGAAGTGTCCCAACATCTTTGACCAGCTCTGTAGGGTTTAACATTAACTCTTCGATCCGCTCCTGCTTCATAGAAGAATGTTCTGACAAAAATCTTGTGATCCGGTCCTGCGTACGTATCATGTTATCGAGACTTTGCTGAACTCCGATAAACATCCCGTTAGACCGCACCGGATGTATCACCATTGTTCCGCTTGGCACGATAAATGAATAGTCGGCCGACACTGCCAGTGGTCCGCCGATCGAATGACTGCCGCCAAGCACCAGGGATACTGTAGGTTTACTCAAAGAAGCGATCATTTCTGCAATCGAAAGTCCCGCCTCTACATCTCCTCCAAGTGTATTCAGAAGAATCAGAAGACCATCAATCTTACTGCTGTCTTCGACTTCGGCCAGCATAGGAAGCAGATGTTCATACTTTGTGGCCTTTGTATTCCCGGATACCGCTTCATGTCCTTCAATTTCACCCACTATCGTAAGAAGTTTGATTCTATGGTTGTCCCGGCTTCCTTCAAGATTCGCACTACCGGTTTCTTTTAATTCTTCTGTCGGCTCTGCACTTTTTTCTTTTTCTTTTTTCTCTTCGCTCATAAAAACACCTCCATACTTTTTATTAGTATGGAGGTGTTGCATACATTTTATTCATCCCAGTTGTGATATACATCCTGAACATCATCGTCATCATCCAGCATATCCAGCGTCTTCTGGATATTGGCAATGTCTTTTGGATCTGTCAGTTCTACATATGTCTGAGGGATCATTGTTACTTCTGCGGATGCCATCGGGATTCCTGCTTCTTCCATTGCAAGACGTACCGCACTGAAATCATCAGGATCTGTCAGTACTTCAAAGCTGTCTTCTTCTTCTACAAAGTCCTCTGCTCCTGCATCCAGTACCTGCATCATCAGTTCATCTGCATCGCCTTCATATTCTTCTTTGTCAATCACGATCTGACCTTTCTTGTCGAACATGAATGATACACATCCAGGTGTTCCTACGTTACCGCTTCCCTTTGTGAATGCATTCTTTACATTAGATGCTGTACGGTTCTTGTTATCTGTAAGAGTTTCTACGATGATAGCTGTACCGTTCGGTCCGTATCCTTCATATGTAATGTGCTCATAGTTTGCTGCACTCATATCTCCGGATGCACGTTTGATATTTCTTTCAATTGTATCGTTTGGCATGTTGTTGGATTTTGCTTTTGCGATTACATCTCTCAATCTGCTGTTATTAGAAGGATCTGAACTTCCGCCTTCTTTTACTGCTACTGCGATCTCTTTACCGATCTTTGTAAAGATCTTTCCTTTGGCAGCATCATTTTTCTCTTTCTTATGCTTAATATTGGCAAATTTTGAATGTCCTGACATGTCTTTTACCTCTCTTTATCTATTTTGTTTTATCTTTTATAAAAATTGTATTATTACACACTTTATCTATTCTATCACGCTTCGGGCAGTTTTTCAATCTTAACTGTCTGAATTATATTATTATCTACCTGTAAAACGGTAAAACGATATCCTTCATAGTCTACTACGCACTTTTCATCTTCACCCGGAATGTGTTCCAGTTCATCAATCAGAAAACCATTTAACGTCTCATAATCTTCTTTGTCGAATGTAACAGGAATGAGATCCTCCAGATCCTCAAGCTCTGTCAGGCCATTTGCGATCATGCTTCCGTCATTCTGCTTCTGGATCATCTCATCTTCTTCATCATATTCATCCAGGATATTTCCGACGATCTCTTCCAGAATATCCTCCATAGCAACAAGTCCGGACGTCTGGCCGTATTCATCCAGAACAATCACCATATGATTCTTTGTGGACTGCATCTCTTTAAATAAAGTATCGATGCTTTTGGTTTCAGGAATATATGTAACCGGACGGAGATATTCTTTCAATTCTTTCACCGGACAGCCTCTCTTTGATTCATCCAGATAACCGGATGTTGCATCTCTTAAATGGATAATACCTATGATCTCGTCAATATCCTCCTGATATACCGGGAACCTTGAAAATCTTTCATCCAGCATGAATTTTAATGCTTCTTCCAGAGACCAGTCTCCGTCAATTGCAACAATGTTCTTACGGTGGGTCATAATGTCTTTCGCATCTTTATCCATATAGCGGAAAATATTGCGGATCAGCGCTGCAGCTTCTTTCTGCATCTCTTCATCCATTTCATCTTCATGAAATATCTGTTTCATTCGTTGGAACAAACTTCCCTCTTCCATAATTAATTATCCTTAACTCCTTCTTCTATGTATGAAGCTCGAAACTGATTCGGATCGCCTCATCTACTTTGTTCATTATCTCTTCATCCAGATGACATACCAGATCTCTAAGTCTTTGTTTGTCGATCGTGCGGATCTGTTCCAGTAAAACCACTGAATTCTTTACAATATGATATCTTCTTGCATCGATTTCTACATGCGTTGGCAGTTTGGCCTTATTCATCCGGGATGTGATAGCGGCACAGATAACAGTTGGGCTGTGTCTGTTTCCCACATCATTCTGAATGATCAGAACCGGACGGATTCCTCCCTGTTCCGATCCCACCACCGGACTTAAATCTGCATAATAGATATCTCCTCGTTTCACCTGCACTTTGCTTCACACTCCGATTCTTAAGATATACTAAGTATTTCCTTTTTTCTCAGATGTATTCTGCAAAGTTTTACGATATCTACAGAACCTGCCACCGGCAGCTTCTGTACGAATGCACGGCAATTAAAAACTGTCTACCTGTTCTACGACTTCTCCGTGGCGGATATATTCTCTTGGAATACGTTTGTTCAATACACACACGAATTCATAATTAAATCTTCCGGAAAGTTCTCCCAGCGTATCAACTGACAGGAACTCCTTTCCGTCACGTCCGAATATTACAACTTTATCTCCGAATTCCACGTCCTCGATAGCTGTCACATCAACCATGAACTGATCCATACATACACGTCCGATGATCGGTGCTTTCTGCCCATGGATCAGCACATATCCTTTATTAGACAGACTTCTTGGATATCCGTCTCCATAACCGACCGGAATCGTAGCCACTTTTGTCGGACGGGTTGTAACATACGTTCCGCCATAGCTTACAGGCTTTCCTTCTGTCAGCCATTTTACATGGGCAACATGACTGATAAGTTCCATTGCCGGTTTTAACGGAACCCGTTCTTTCTCTACTTCATCTGACGGATACATGCCATATGTAGTGATACCCGCACGTACAATATCCATATTCGCTTCTTTCAGATCAATGATACCTGCGCTGTTGGAGCAATGATAATACTGGAACGTAACACCTCTTTTTTTCAGTTCTTCTTTCATCCAGAGATATTTATCAAGCTGCTCATTGGTAAATGTCTTATCTGCTTCATCAGACTTGGAAAAATGTGTAAACATTCCTTCCATTACCAGGTTCGGCAGTTTACTGATCTTTGCGATTTCTTCGGCATTCTCTTCTGTAATCTGGAATCCCAGTCTTGCCATTCCAGTGTCAAGCTTAATATGTACATAGACTTTACAGCCCATGGCTTCTGCAAGCTCTGACACTTCTTTTGCCATCTCATAACTATAGACAGTCATACGTACTTCATTGCGGATCATCGTATCCCACTGATCCGGGAAAATGCATCCAAGAACCAATACCGGTTTCTTCAAACATGCATCTTTTAATAAAATAGCTTCATCCAGCGTAGCTACTGCATAACCCCAGATATAATCCTTGGGTTCCAGAAGCTTTGCAATCTGAACGGCACCATGTCCATAACCATCCATCTTGATGACTGCCATCATCTGTGTATCTTTCTGAATATTTTTCTTCATCATCTCTATATTATATTCAACCGCATCTAAATCGACTCTGGCTAAAACTCTTGTATAATGTTTCACTGCTATTCATCCTCCAGTTTCATTAATGCTTTACTGATATATTCTATCAGATCTCTTGCCATTACACTATATACGCCTTTTTCAAATTTTGCAAGGTCACCGGCCAAACCATGTACATATGTACCTAATCTGGCTGCTTTTTTCGTATCTTTTTCCTGCACCATAAAGCCTGCGATCACACCGGCCAGCACATCTCCCGAACCGGCTTTTGCCATCGCACTGTTCCCGGTAAGATTCAGGCAGATTTCATTTGCCTTATCTGCGATCAGTGTTCTGGAATCTTTTAATACACAGGTTACCTGATATCCGTCAGCGAATTTCTTCAGGATCTGTATCCGGTCTTCTCTAAGATCTTCCACAGGGATGCCTGTAAGTCTAGACATCTCTTTCATATGCGGCGTAAATATGAACTTCCGGTCTGCCAGCCGATCAAGAAGATCTTTGTTATCTGACAGAAGATTTAACCCATCTGCATCGATCAGGCATGGAACATCCACGTACTCTATAACCGTCCGCAATAACTTCTCCGATGTTGTACTTCTTCCAATGCCGGAACCAATACACACACCGTCTGCCCACTTAAGAAGCTTTAGTACTTCTTCTTTATTAAATTCATCATAAGCCGTTATGATCGCTTCCGGCAGAAGTGTCTGCAATATCTCGCGGTTGTCCTTTGGTGTATAGATTCTGACAAGCCCGGCTCCTGTCATATAAGCCGCATGGGCATTCAGATATGCCGCACCTGCCATACCCTTACTTCCAGCGATCACAAGAAGCCTTCCATAACTTCCCTTATTAGAATCTTCCGGTCTTTCCGGAAGCATTCTACGATATTCTTCTCTTTCAAAAGAATGGATCACATCTGCATCCTGTAATAACGGCTCATGCGAAATGCCAATCTCTGCTACTGTTACTCTTCCTGCATATGAGGCTGAAAGTCCTGATGGGATATCTACTGCAAATTTTGTACCCTGCATCTGATTCATACGTTCAATCACCTGACGATATGTACCTTCAATCTTACGGCTCAGTCCGACTCCGAACACGGCATCTATCACTATGCTGTAGCTGTTATCCTGCGGGATATCTTCTGTGATCTTACCACCACATTCTTTAAGACGTCTTATCTGTTCCCGTGTCTCCGGTGTACAATGCTCTGGATTGCCGACCAGATAAGTATCCACAGAACACCCCATATTCTTCAAGATCCTGGCGATGGCAAATCCATCTCCGCCATTATTCCCTGATCCACATACCACACAGACAGAAGAAAGATCCAGATTCTTACTTTGCATCGTCTGTACACAGGCATTTGCTGCACGCTCCATTAATTCCAGTGATGCAATGCCCAGTTCCTGAATCGTGTACTGATCGGCAGCCTTCATCTGCGCAGCATTAACCAGAAGTTTCATATATTCATTCATCTCCCATCAGATATATCTCTGCAACAAAAGAACGTGTAAAAATATGTCCGTATTCCAGACTACTCCTACACGCTTTCTTGTATTATAGTTTATTTATGGTCCTCTTTGTAACGACTGATATTGTATGACAACTGCATCAGACTTTCTGACAGATGCACATTCTCAACAACAACATTATCCGGAAGGTTCAAATCTGTATGTGCAAAGTTCCAGATCGCACGTACTCCGTTCTCAACCAGCATATTCGCAACTTCAATTGCTTTCTCTTTCGGAATCGTCAGAACTGCAATATCAATCTCATTATTCTGAACGAACGTTTTCAGATCATCCATCATACGGATCGGAACTCCACGGATGGATACTCCCTGAAGTCTTGGATTCACATCAAAGATTCCTTTCAGAATGAATCCACGGTTCTCGAAGGCTGCATAATTAGCCAGTGCCTGCCCAAGATTACCTGCACCAATGATAATAATATTGTGGTCTTCTTCCAATCCTAATATCTTTCCAATCTCTGTGTATAAATACTTAACATTATAACCGTATCCCTGTTGTCCGAATCCTCCGAAATTATTAAGATCCTGACGGATCTGGGATGCTGTTACTTTCATCCGCTTACTCAGATCGTTCGAAGAAATCCGCTCTACACCATTTTCTAACAGTTCGCCCAAATATCTGTAATACCTCGGCAATCTTCTTATGACCGCACGAGAAATCTCTCTTTCTTCCAATGTTTTCACCCTTCCAATCATAGTCTAAAATAATTATATAAAATTGAAAGATTATTGTCAAACTATTGTTGAATTTTATGCAATTTCCGTTATAATAAAGTAGCATGTGTAAATGCATTTTGAGAATACCAACGTATCAATTATCCATAACTCAGGAGGAAATATATGATATTAGCATGTCACGGGATCCAGAAATCTTTCGGTGAACACCTCATCGTCAGAGATGGATCCTTCCATATAGAAGATCACGAAAAAGCAGCTCTTGTCGGACCGAACGGTGCCGGTAAGTCCACTCTGCTCAAAATGATTGTAGGCGAATCAGCCCCGGATGACGGCAACGTCATCCTGACAAAAGGTAAGACACTTGGCTATCTTGCCCAGCATCAAGAGATGCAAAGCGGTAATACGATCTACGAAGAAGTCCGCACCGCAAAGGCCGATATAATCGCTATGGAGCGCCGTATCCGCGAGATCGAGATGGAACTTAAGCATCTCTCCGGCGACGCCTTGAACGACCGTCTGGAAACTTACAACCGCCTTACGGCCGCTTTCGAACGTGAGAATGGCTATTCTTGTGAAAGTGAGATCACCGGTGTGTTAAAGGGACTTGGATTTACGGAAAATGATTTCACCAAACCCGTCGACACTCTCTCCGGAGGACAGAAAACCCGTGTATCTCTCGGCAAGCTTCTGTTAACGAAACCAGACATTTTGCTTCTTGATGAGCCAACCAACCATCTGGATCTGAATTCAATTGCATGGCTTGAAACCTATCTTCTAAACTATCAGGGAGCTGTGCTGATCGTGTCTCATGACCGTTATTTTTTGAACAAAGTTGTCACTAAAGTTCTTGAAATCGAGCTTGGAGAACTTCGTACTTATATGGGAAATTACAGCGACTATGCAGCAAAGAAGCAGCAGCTTCGCGACATACGCCTGAAGGAATATCTTAACCAGCAGCAGGAAATCAAGCATCAGGAAGCGGTTATCGAAAAGCTTCGTTCTTTCAACCGCGAAAAATCCATCAAACGTGCCGAAAGCCGCGAAAAGATGTTGGAAAAAATGCAGACCATCGAAAAACCGATAGAAGTTAATACAGATATACATCTGAAACTGGAACCATCCTGTGTAAGTGGCAATGATGTTCTGACTATTGAACATTTAAGCAAATCTTTCCCCGGACAGGAACTTTTTACAGACGTTAATCTCGAGATCAAACGTGGTGAACATGTCGCAGTAATCGGTGATAACGGAACAGGAAAGACTACGCTTCTTAAGATCTTAAACCGAGTGGTATCTGCTGATTCCGGTACTTATACACTTGGCTCCAATGTTAAGATTGGCTACTACGATCAGGAACATCATGTCCTTCATATGGAAAAAACAATTTTTGACGAGATTTCCGATGATTATCCGACTCTTACGAATACGGAAATCCGGAATGTGCTTGCAGCATTTCTTTTTACCGGTGATGATGTCTTCAAACAGATCAGTTCTTTG
>OIBT01000766.1_pt1 | contig 10262 bp, 12 predicted proteins | sample 1581091 | NCBI WGS metagenome assembly OIBT01 (sample SAMEA3882549, study PRJEB24775) | human gut metagenome | biome: human-associated habitat; feature: intestine environment; material: feces | place: Netherlands | collected 2009/2010
CTCGATACACCTTGGTCCACTGTCAAACATACTGGCGATCCACCCGGCAAAACAAAAAACTCCTATGATGATAAGCGCTGTTATAAAATTTTTACCTGCCGTATTCTTTTTCATATAAAACACCTTCCTTTTTAAAATATTCTAAGTGTTGCAATTTTTTTGAACTCACTATCTAATAGGACAGCTCCAATCCGAATTGTTTCATTTGCATGTTTATAATTGCGACGATAAAGTTTTGGCACTTTACACATTTCTAAATCAATCACGACGTAATTCATATATACCTGTAAAAACAAACCTGTCAATAAAATAGAGCCATCTAAAAAGCTATTGCTTTCTTAAGATGATTCTATTATGCCAGATTACAAGTCCATAAATCTTCCCTTGCACTTCGAATGTTTGTTCTTAATCTACATTAATCGCACATAATAAGTAGCTTTTCCAGAACCGCCTCTCATCAATTCTCCTTCTTTTACAAGCGTTCTTAATGAACCCTCTATAGAGCTAATACTAAGCGATGGACAAAGTTCTCTGATATCTTGTTTGGAGAACTTGCCAATTTTATTCTTAGTCGCTTTCCGCACCATTTCTAATGCTGGGAGCTTCTCCCCGATGATCTCAAAACGATCTTCAAAATCTTTATATGCTGCAAGTATTGTTCCTAAAAGATACTTTATAAAAGGAACTACATCCTCCTCTCCTTCATGCCAGCCATTCTGAGCTTTCCCCAGCACTTCATAATATAAATCTTTATTCTTAGCAATTTTAGCCTCAAGTGAAATATATTTTCCTACATAAAATCCACTTCTATATAGAAGAAGCGTTGTAAGCAATCTACTCATTCGTCCATTTCCATCATTAAAGGGATGAATACAAAGAAAATCATATATAAATACAGGAATAGCAATCAGTGGTTCAACCTCAAGATTACCAATAACTCTATTGTATTCCTCACAGATTTTTTCAAGTGCCTCTGGTGTTTCAAACGGAGCCATGGGAGTAAAAAACACCTCTGTGTGACCATCCGGATATGTTGCACTGATATAATTCTGCACAGTTTTTGTTTGTCCGGCGATCGGATTATTCATATGACTGTAAAGTATCTTATGGAGCTGAAGAATATAATTCTTTGTTATGGGAATTGCATCAAAACTTTCATGGATAATATTTAATACGTCTCTATATCCCGCTATCTCTTCTTCGTCGCTGCTTTTAGGAGTCGTGCTCTCTTCGACTAACTGCTTTATTCTTGTATTTGTTGTCACAATACCCTCAATCGCATTAGAACTTTCGGTACTCTGAATCTTAGCAATTTCTACAAGTTTCCCTAGTTCATCCGGTCTTTGTTTTAAATATAGTTCCTGCTTACCTGCATATTTATATATTGCAGCAATAAGACTTAGTACCTCAGAATCCCATTTTTGCTCTTTTATTTTACTATAATTGAAGTCTCTCATTCCCTTAATTACGCTCCTTTCCCTTAAATATTACCATGTTTTAAGGAAAAATCAATTGTATTATGTGTATTTTCCCTTAAAAGTTGTATACATTTAAGGGTAACCAATTTAATCTTGCTTATTCAAGACTATTTCAATCTATCTTCCTTTTCTCTGGCGTTTCGATAAAATTAAAATGTTGCTTTTCTCTTAATCATTTTTATCTCCTCATTTTCCTGCATTTACGGAAATTCAACTTCTATAAAAACCTTCTCCTCAGACAAAAACCCCATTCCTCATTTGGTAAAATATGTGTCCTACACACCTTACCGTCTGCTTCAATTATTTCTGGAATTTTATCACGTACTAATTTGTTATCAATACATCACAAATCCGGATAAAACCAATGAAAAACTATTAGTATCTTCTATCGGATGCACAGAAAAAAATGCTCCTGGAGTTTTCCAATTAGCACTCATGGGGAATAGTCAAAAAGCACTGGATGAACAAGTCATAAAAGCCTACCATTTCATTCAATCCTTCGCTCCTACTGATGAGGTAACACCAGAAGAAGCGCATCAAATTGGAATGGATTTTATGAAAAAAACATTTGATGACCGATACGCTTTTCTCTGTTCCACACACGTTGGCAAAAACCATATTCACAACCATTTTGTTATGTGTTCTGCCTCACGTGATATATTAGGAAGAAAGTTAGATGACAACTTATCCCTTCTTCTCTCACTGCGAAAAAACAATGATATTCTTTGCAAGGAACATGGCCTTTCTGTCATCGAAAAGGAAAAGGGGAAATCACAAACCTACAAAGAATGGCTTGCTGAAAAAGAAAATCCTACTGGTTCTAACAAGACAAAGATTCGAAAAATCATTGATAGGACTGTGATGGAGGCAAATGATTTTGACCATTTTCTTTCTCTGATAAAAGCACAGGGAATTGAAACCGACACCGGCACATCCAAAAAATATGGTCCTGTTACCAAATACAAATTTCCGGAAGAAAAACATTTTCACCGGGGCTATTCCCTTGGTACTTTTTATGGGGATGAATCCATCAAGAAACGAATCGAAAGACACATTGCCTTTATGAAATCACAGGAAGAAAAAAAGCAGCTTAGAAAAGAACAGGCTGCTTTACGAAAAGCATTACTCTCTCCTGCAGAAAGGAAATTGGATAAATCAAAAGTGAAAATCAGATCTATTCGTGAGCAGTCCTTTGACAACATTTCCAAAGATTCCATCGGGAAACTTCGCTGGACAAACAAGCAAAATGCTATGCGCTTTGAACAGATTTCCTTAGAGGTTAAAGAAAAATACGGAATTGCATATAGTGACATTAAAGGGCACATTTCTTCACTACGAGCAGACAACAATCGCTTATCACACAGATTACAAAATCCAAAAAAGACTTAGAAGAACTGCGTTCTTTTGTCGAAAATTGCGTCGCTTATAAGCGGTATAAAATCCATTCCATCAATGAAGAAAAAGCCTCTGACAAGGAAAAATATTATGAAGCACACGACAGTCAGCTAGATGCTTTCCATGATGCAGTCTTTGCTCTAGAACGCCGAAACATTGATCTTGATTCCATCACCTACGAAGGTATCAAAATCATGCAGCAAAAAGTTACAGAAGCAGAAACTGAAATCAAACGGCAGGAAGATATCAAGCGACAAAATGAACGGGATTTAAAAGAACTTTCCGATTATCAAAAGGAAATTGACCTTTATTTTGGACGGATGAATGATGAGATTTAGTTTTTTAAAGAGGTTGCACATAATCCTGATCATCCGGCAAATCTTGATGTATTGATCCAGAATTTTGACTGTGCATTGTCTCATCCTGATGCCAATGACCTGGAATATAAAAACCCTCTTGAACTGAATTTTTATCCAGTCCAAGAGGATTTTCTCTTTTTTACTTTTCTTGCAAACAGCCTAAAAGATTATAACTTTTCTAACTTTTCCAAAAACGCAACATAAAATTCCCGTTCTTTAATACAAGCTTGCTGAACCTCTATACTTTTGGGAGTGTATACTACCGGGTGATCCAAATTATAAAGTGCTTGTTTCGTTGCCTGGATTGCAGATTCTGTTGTATTACCCAAAATATCCAGATTATCCACATCTCCTTCTCCCTTAAGCTGTTTGTTAAGCCTTTGCACCATCATTTGCGATATGTGGCTCAACATTCCGTTCCCCTTTATTCCTAAGCCATTCGCATTTACTTCTTTAGCCGCTTCCATCCATGCGTCTTTTACATCTTGCGGAGCATTCGGACCAATCATAGCAAATGCTTTTTCATCAAAGTCTGCTTCTGGCATATACCTATTTGTGTTTTCGCTTTCTTTGACAGCCTGTTCAGCATTAAATTGAGGAACATTACCATTCCTATGCTTAATATCATATGGCACACCACTCATGGAATAACTAGAACTAATCTGCATAGCGCAACTCCTCCTTAATACACATTAAACCTTACCGACGTAACATTTACTAATCAATATTTACTTGTAAACTCTTCATAGAAAATACTTTCTTCATCCGCTGTTGTATCCTTATCTATGAATTCCTGCAAGTCTTTTTTCATATTATCAAATACTTCCTGACTATGACTTTTATTACAAAAAGCTGTATGCATCATACATCCATATACTCCACATGTAATTGCATCATATCTTTCACATCTTGTTATATCGTTGCGAACAATCTTAAATGGCATTGTGGCACCTCTTTATTTTCTAATCCTCCTCCAATCTGCAATAACATTATCCTCCCCTCTTGTACTTGTACCCCAATACCCCGGATGTGCTACAGGGTATATATATGTTTCTCCATAAGTATAAGGTTCTCCAGTTCCTATAAGTTCAGATACTCTATTGCAGGAAAACTTTTTATCAAGCAGAGTTCGTATTACAACCACGGATGTATCAAGACCCAGACAGATTATGTTTTCCGGCTCTATAATGTCAATCAGTGATTTTATTTCGGCTGCATCATTTGCCAATATCTTTCTGGTCATATTTCCAGAATACTTATCTCTGCGATAGCCCAAATTACAATTGCAGAAAAACAAATCTGGATATTTTTTCTTGTCAATTTCATTTTTACCAAGCAGTTCAAAGTATCTGACAATATTTTTATCCGTCTGTGAATCCCTTGCTTCCAAATCTACATTTTTATGGAACATCACTTCTACGCCATCATTCATTTTACGGACATTTGCAATCGTACCCTTTAGTTCTTCCTTTTCAGGTGGTCCGAAATCCTGACCTATCAGCATATACTTAATATGTGGTGTCTTCTTGGCGTAATCTCTCCCTTGCCAATATGTCCATAGGTTAATTTCCTGACACAAATCTTCTCCCTGACGTAAATCGCACCAGCCAAGTGTCAGGTTCTTTGTGTATATAGGATTTTTACGATATTTGTTTTTTACATTTTCTATCAGCTTGCAATAAGCTGCGGATTTTTTTTCATTCATTTTATGTATATTCACCTCAAAAATTCACTGTTTTATTTTAACACTTTCCTTATCTGCTTATCCGTTGCCTCTGGATACATCTCATGCATATAATCTACAATCTGCTTCCATGAATCCTGCGGACTATCCTTATAACAGGAAGTCACATAATCGTATCCATAGATATGCTCAATAGATGAATAACTTTATATGCGCCTGGAATTCTTCCCTCGCTGCACAGAACTCTAATACGCCTTTGCTTAATATCCCATTTCTCTGCCACTTCTCCAATTAATGACACGATTCGTTCGTTTAGGATATAAATACTTATCTACTAAAACTTACGCCAACACTTCTCTTTCAAAAATGCCTTAATCTCATCTTCATTTCGACCTTCATAATAAGCTACAAGAAGACTCTTGAATTCAGACACAATATTCTCCGGCACAACTAACAATCCAATACCTTTTCCAATCATAAAATGATTAGCAAAGATAATAGAAGCTCTCTTATTACCATCAATAAAAATCTGTGTCTTCATACAATAAAGCGTAAGCTCAATTGCAATATCAACGTCCTCAAGTCCTGAGTTTATAATTTCATCTATTTTCTCTTTTGCATCCAACTCATTTGGAATTGGAGGCACATAGCTTGAACCACCAATCGTAACAGGAACAGCTCTAACGGAACCACCATTTTCGAAGAACCCTTCATTTACCAGGCGTGCTATATGACTTACCATATAATAATTGCAAGGAGAAGCCACTACATCCGGATCCACAATAAACTCCCACGCATGCTTCAAATTTAAGATTTTTTGAACATCAGTTGCTTTTACTCCGTTAACTTCGCCATTTTCCAAAATAGTTTCTGTCTGTGGAAATGTAGTGGAAACACCTTCCAATACAGCCTGATCATAAATCAGACTTTTGACATTAGCTCTAGCAAAGTCAATATTAAGCTTTACTCTTGGTGACAGTTCGCTTTCTGTATATCCAAGCTTTGCTAAGTCCTTTTCGATTTTTCTAAGTTGCTTTTTAACCGCTCTTATTTGCTGCGATTGATTAACTGCAAGTGCGTAGAGCTCCTCAGAATATTTATCTATATAATTTGATTTGTATTTTCCAGCTTCTCTTTTTCTAACATAAATATATTTCTGATCATTTACAGTCTTGACTTCAATACTTCCATCAAATGCAGAGATATTAATTTGAGCCTGCAAATCAGCTTTTTCATTTAGTAATCTTTGGATTTCTGTTATATTACTCATTCATCCATCTCCTTTTAGGGTGATTTTATGATTATATATTGGCACTTTTTCACCCTAAATTCAATATATTTTTTAAATTTAGGGTGATTTTTTATTATATTTTTTTCAAATTCACCCTAAATCATATCGGACAGGTTTATTTCTTACTCGCCACCTGTAGAGGTGGGAGTCTTCTCCGATGAGATAAAAATGTTTTAGATTCGTTTCTATCTTTTGTATTCGAAAGCATCCCCTGTGAATTTAGTGCTAATTGTGTTGGATCCTTGGGACATCCGCGATTTACAACTCTACACTGTTTATCCTTGGTTGGATGAATTCCAAATACTTCATTTTTGATTTCCTGTTTTACTGACCAAAGAATATCCCTACTACCATCAAACGAAAACAGATTTTCTTCATCCCCATTGTATGTAATTGCAGCATGTTCAACCTTTCCCCAGTCTGTTATTAAAATCCGACTTGTCACTTGATATCCATCATCACTAAACCAACAACGATCCATTTGTGGCATCCATATTCCGTGATATGCGCCAAAATTATCATGTAAATACTTAGGTGCTATTCCTTCTTTCCATACTCTTGCCATATTTACCCTCCTTCGTAATAGCGCGATTCGTGCGTTTATGATGCATTTAAAAACTATCTACCCAGCAAACTGTGGCATGTCATGATTCACCTCTGCCTTGTAATAACTGTTCATAGTACTTACCGCATTAAACAAGCTAGCCAGCAAATAACTTTTGATGTTATACACTTTAGTAGTATTCTTCCCAAGACAGCCCAGTACATACTCAATATGCGAACTATTCAGTTTCAAAAACTTAGATTTTACGAGATTCATTGGATACTCCTGTCCCGAAATCGTCATGGATGCCTTGTTGGAAATCACAGTCTCCAAAATCAAGTCAAAGATTCCTTGTATAGCATCCTTCTCGTACGGATTGCGCTGTAATAAGGCATCATACTCAATATTCTCTTTGATAATTTCCGAATATGCCTGGTATTCCTCCATCCCATCAATCGCATCATCCTTCTCTTCTGTGATTGATAAGATAACCTCCTTTGTTAATGCCGTATATCAACATAAAAACAATACTCCGGATATCTAAGCTTAATTGCCTCCCAGAAAAACCTTGCATATCCGCTACAGAACAGTTTCTCTACCGAATACTGGCGACTCTCCATCATCTGTTTCTCATGTTCCTTGTAATCATCCACACTTGGCCTTCCGTTACAATACAGATTAAAGGCCATTCGTATCACTTTCACAGAACCACTTGTGTTCCATCCTTGTTGCAAACACTCCGTCTGCACACATCCGTTCTTGAAATCATATATTTCGTTGATATGATTTCTGGTATCCTCATTGATTCCAAGGCAATAAGCTAATGCCTTGTGATATACATCCTGGTACCGGCATTTCGGCAACCATTCCTCGTAAAATTTCCGGTGACTCTCATTTTTAAAAATAAGTTTTTCTTTATTTGCACTTATCGCTGTGTTGTTCATACTACTTTCTCTCCTCTTTCTTAATTCGTATAAATTTCGTATACCATATCGCAGGAATTCGTATATGAATCTGAATATACGAAAACGAAAAAGGACCTTTCCTCAGAATAATTTCTGAAGAAAAGTCCTCATTTTTAATCGTTTTCTATCTGGAATTGTTCAAAGCTATCCGTCAGTTGAGCCTATAATTCTTCATATCAACTTACGAATTTGTTGTAGTAAGCGTTGTAGTAAACCTACCTCTTACCCTCTGAAGCCCTTGATTTTACTGACTTTATTTATCCAACGACTTCATTGTCGGGAACAGCAACACGTCTCGGATCGCTGCGGAGTTTGTCATGATCATAACCATACGGTCAATTCCAAAGCCGATTCCACCTGTTGGCGGCATACCAAGCTCTAAGGCATTCATAAAGTCCTCGTCGGTGGTGTTTGCTTCGTCATCGCCCTGTGCTAACAGTTCTTCCTGTGCTTTGAAACGCTCTCTCTGGTCGATCGGGTCATTCAGCTCGGAATAAGCATTTGCCATCTCCCAGCCGTTGATGAAGAACTCAAAACGCTCTACATACTCCGGGTTGTCCGGTTTTTTCTTGGTTAATGGAGAAATCTCGATCGGATGATCCATAACAAAGGTAGGCTGGATCAAATGCTCCTCTACATATTCTTCAAAGAATAAGTTCAGGATATCGCCTTTTTTGTGACGCTCCTCAAATTCAATATGATGTTCTCTTGCAACTGCTCTTGCTTCTTCAAGGTCTTTGATCTCATTGAAGTCTACGTTTGCATATTTTTTAACGGCATCTACCATGGTGATACGCTCAAATGGCTTAGATAAGTCAATGACATGCTCACCGTAAGGAAGCTGAAGTCCTCCGGTAACCTCCTGTGCCACATGACGGTAGAGATTCTCGGTTAAGTCCATCATGCCGTGGTAATCGGTGTATGCCTGATACAGCTCCATCAGGGTAAACTCCGGGTTGTGACGGGTGTCTAAACCTTCATTTCTGAATACACGTCCGATTTCGTATACTCTTTCTAAACCGCCGACGATCAGACGTTTCAGATATAATTCCAAGGAAATTCTGAGTTTTAAGTCCTCGGATAATGCATTAAAATGCGTTTCAAACGGTCTTGCAGCAGCTCCACCGGCATTTGATACCAACATCGGTGTCTCAACCTCCATGAAACCTTCACCGTCTAAATAATGACGGATGCTGCTGATGATCTTAGAACGTTTTACAAAAGTATCCTTTACTTCCTGGTTCATGATCAGGTCTACATAACGCTGTCTGTAACGGATATCTGTGTTGGTCAGTCCGTGGAATTTTTCCGGTAAAATCTGCAGACTCTTAGAAAGTAAAGTTACTTCCTTTGCGTGGATGGAAATTTCGCCTGTCTTTGTCTTAAATACAAATCCGGTAATTCCGATCAGATCGCCGACATCCATTTTTTTGAAATCTTTATAGGAATCTTCGCCGATCTCATCTCTTGCAACATAAGACTGGATGTTGCCTTTTAAGTCCTGCACATTGCAGAAAGAAGCCTTGCCCATGACACGTTTCTGCATCATACGTCCTGCAACGGTAACGGTCTGTCCTTCCATCTGCTCATAGTTTTCTTTTATATCTGTGCTGTGGTTTGTCACATCAAATTTTGTGATTACAAAAGGGTCTTTGCCATTTTCCTGCAGATCTGCAAGCTTTTCACGGCGTACCTTGAGTAATTGGTTAATGTCCTGTTCCTGTACGTTCTTTTGTTCCGCCATTATACTCTCCTTTAATTTGATCTCTGGATCTCTAATACTTTGTAATTCAGGTCTCCTGCCTGTGTTTCAACGGTTACAACCTCACCGACTTTTGCTCCTAAAAGTGCTTTTCCGACCGGTGATTCGTTAGAAATTTTACCTTTCAGGCTGTTTGCCTCGGTGGAACCGACAATTTTATAGTCTAACTCTTCGTCATATTCCATATCTAATATCTTCACACGGCAGCCAACGCTGATCTTGTCTAAGTCTACTTCTTCTTCTACTACGACTTCCGCATTTTTTAAGATTTTTTCAATCTCATCGATACGGGCCTCGATATCACGCTGCTCGTCCTTTGCTGCATCATACTCTGCATTCTCGGATAAGTCTCCCTGCTCTCTTGCCTCTTTGATCTTCTGTGAAACTTCTTTTCTTCTTACAACTTTTAAGTTCTCTAATTCGTCTTCCAGTTTCTTGAGTCCTTCATAAGTCAGAATGTTTTTCTTGTCCATTGCATTTACCCTTCTTTATAATAATTATTGTTCGGTTCATGTATACGGCGGCACAATACTTTGCACCAGACGCTATGAACGATAAAAAGCCTTCTCAAATCTGTCCTGCCACGGCGCCCCCGTTTTCTTTTTTGGTCTCTTAACAATCACAGTATTATAACCGATAGGCACTGCTATGTCAAGATTTTCAGCTGTTCGCCAGGCTCTTTTATGGATGGGGATATAATGTTTTCCCAGCGCAATCTGTTTTTCATAAAAGGCTCCATCCCACTCAAAATCAAACAGGAAAATACTGCTGCATCCCACTGTTT
>OIBT01000778.1_pt1 | contig 10151 bp, 7 predicted proteins | sample 1581091 | NCBI WGS metagenome assembly OIBT01 (sample SAMEA3882549, study PRJEB24775) | human gut metagenome | biome: human-associated habitat; feature: intestine environment; material: feces | place: Netherlands | collected 2009/2010
AGAGTTTGGAAATCTTGACGAGCTTGCTGACTCACTCGGTATCAAGAGCTTCGTGGATCCTAGCCAGGCAATGCCTGCCGCCAATACACTCTCACACGAAACTGCAGCTGCATTTCTCATGGATTCAGCAAAGCACGCATATCTCACTGCCTTTGGAGTGCTGCTTTGCATAATCGCAAGTCTTGGACCGATATTCAGCGAATGCATTCCGCGTTCACTCGCTTCACCGGACGCATCTGATGCAATCGGCATCACGTTCCTGTTCGTTTGTATCGCTGTGGCAGTCGGCTTCTTTATCTTCTCAGGTTCTCTCTCATCTAAATGGAGCTACCTGAAAAAAGAGCCTTACTGCATAGACTTTGAAACAGCAAACTGGGTCATCGAGCGAAAGGGAAGCTACCGCTCCACACATGCGATGCTTTTAACAGTGGGTATCATGCTCTGCATACTCTGCGCAGTGCCGGCAATCATAATCAGCTCACTGAACACCCAAAGCACCTTCGCAGACTCACTTTCAGGCGGACTCGTGCTCGTGTTTATAGCAATCGGTGTATTCATGATAGTATTCACAAACATGAAGAAATCAAGCTTTGACAAGCTTCTTTCCCTGAACGGAGCACAGACTATGGGCGGTAATTTTGCCAATTCACACGATGGCAAGGTGCACTATGAAAACCCTGTTGTGGCTGCAATCATGTCAGTCTACTGGTCAACTGTCACATGCATCTATCTATGCTGGAGCTTTATTACCTTTGACTGGGGTATCACATGGATTATCTGGCCAATAGCCGCAATCATCAATTCGCTGGTGGAAAATCTGCTCGGCGATAAACATGGAAATTAATGGAAACCAATACAGTCAAAAATGTGTGTAGCATATTTTGAATAATCACAAAACAAATTATGCAACAAGATAATTCAGAAATGGAGACAAGTCATGAAAAAGAATATATATCTAATAATAATTACAATAATTACAGTGGTCTGCATCATCGCCGGGAGTCTCTACCATATCGGGGGCTTTGCCCTAGGCCTGTTTGACAATCTGATTCCGCGCTCAGACAAGTCTCTCGGAAACGTATGCACAGAGGAGCTTTCAGTCGATGAATTTTCAAACCTGGTATTTGATACAACCATATCGAACATCAACGTGAAAATCGGTGACAGCTACATGGTCTCATACAAATGCAACAAGCGACTGGTTCCAAAGATTAAGAGCTCCGGCGATACCCTCACAATATCCCAAAGCAAAGGAGCCAACTACAGAAGAAACACCACGAGTGAAATCACTGTTACCATTCCTGAGGGCGCAGCATTGAACAAGCTCTCCCTTGATACCGGCGTAGGCGAGGTAAACCTTAATTCCCTGACCGCAGCCGATGCAGAATTTGACACCGGCATAGGCGATTTATATGTCACAGACTGCAGCTTCGCCACATGTGATGTGGATGGCGGAACCGGCAATCTTAGCTTTGAAAACTGTGCCTTTGACGAAATGGATATCGACGGCGGTACAGGTAACATCACTGTGACATCCTCACAGTCACTTGACGGTTACATGATGGACCTGGACTCAGGTACAGGCGATATCACAATCAACGGCAATGACTATGATGATGAGTATGAGGTAAATGAGCATGCCAAAAAGCACCTGGTTATCGACTCGGGGCTTGGGGATATTGTGGTGAAATATTAAATTAAACTTTTCACTTTTTATTGTCCATAAACTGCGGCTCCATATATCCGGTTCCTGACATGGACTTGTAGTAGCGGCTTGCTGCCTGCGTGCCGACACGCACCTCGCGGGCCTGCTTCTTTATGGACGCAAATTTCAGAGTCATGAGATCCTTGTTACGGGCCTCCTGACTCTGTATTTTTACGCTCTTGTCCGTGATACTGCGGATATGCTCCTGCATGGTGCGTATCTGCTCCTTGTAGTCCTCTTTGTGACCATTCAGTTCTTCCTTTGTACGTTCAAAAAGCTTCTCAAAGCCTGAGTCTAAATTATTGAGCTGGTCGATAAGCCTGCTCTTTGCCTCAACCACCTCGTCAAAGTCGTCAGGTGTAAGCTGTGGATCCTCGAGCTGGTTCTTCTGCTTGATATCAAGCTCTATTATCCGGTCGAGTACCTGCTCCTTTTTCTCCAGGCTTTGTATCATTATATCTATGTATGTCTGTTCCATGGTGTTCTCCCTGTATTTCCAATTGTTTTAACTATAAGCATCTCTATAATAGCACAAAACGCACAAACAAACTAGCTTCATGCTGCTGTCTCTGCGTTTTGTTTAAGTTAAAAACTCTCTATAATCCCTGTCGGTGATTTATGATACATTTATCTATGACACATGCAGCTTATTTCCGTTGCATGTGGCCTGCATGACCTCTTTCCACGCGTCACGCATAGTGCGCAGGTGCTCAAGCACCTCCTCAAGAATCTCCTTGTCCTTCTTTATGTTTGCCTCGACAAGGCGTCTGTGAAGATAAGTATATACATTGTTAAAATCCTTTGATACCGGATATTTGTCATCAAGTGTGGACTGGAACTCCTCTATGATACGCTCAACCTTGCGGATATTTGTATGAGCCTGCTGGATATCCTCCTTCTCCACTGCCATAATAGCGATATTGCAAAATTTGATTGCACCATCATACAGCATGAGTGTAAGCTCTGCCGGTGATGCAGTCATGATTTTGTTGTTTGCATATGCTGCGTATGCTTTATTTTGTAACATAATATACCCTCCCTGGTATCTTTTTATGAGAAGTAGCTGCTAATTGAGCTCTGTGTGCTGTTGAGCTTGGTCATAGCTGACTCCATCTGAGTAAACTTGTTGTAGTAGTAATCCTCACGATCTGAGATTTTTTTCTCCCATTCCTTAATAGTCTTGGTGTAGTTAGTGTACTCTGTCTTCATCTGCTTGTCATTGTAGATGGTAAATGCTGAGCTCAAATCCGTAGACTTCATCTTGTCACCGATTGCACTATACAGATTAGTTGAAAGCTGCTGCATAAACTGCATTACCGTATCCGGATCATCGTTTATAGCTGCCATGAGCTTATCTGTCTTGCCGGATGTATTGGCGTCATCCTCATCACCATCAATGTGATATGCATTCTGCTCATTCTCCGCTGCATTCAAAAATCCAAGTGTACTGATTCCAAAGCTTGAGAGCGAGTACTTCTTGCCACCTATCTCAACTGATGACATCATGGCTGTCTGCATTGCTGTCATTACGCTGCCAAGTGTAGAATCCCTGCGAAGCAGAGAGTCCTTAATCTTTGTCTCCCACTTCTCAATCTCTTTATCAGACATCTGATCCTTCTCATCATCCGTGAGTGGCTCGTAGCTTCCTGCTGAATCAGCATTGTATAGCTTCGTCATCTCGTTGATGATGTTGTTGTACTCTGTCAGGAAATCCTTTACCTTATCATATACACCCTGTGTATCTGTGCTTGTTGTAATGCTTATAGCACTGTCACCGGTCTCAGCAAGTGCCTCGATTGTCAGTCCATTGATTGAATAGCTGTTGCTGTCACCTGTATATTTTACACCGTTCAGCTCAATCTCCGAATCCTGTCCTGCGACCTTCTTCACCTGTGAATTGAAAAGTGCCTTATTCTGAAGCGTGTATGCAGTGTTTACCCTGTCGAGCAGGTCGTTTAGCGCCTGTGTATACTCAGACGAATCCTTCTGCTTTGAGGCAAGCTCCTTTACAATATTGCTATCTGCTGCTTTTTTTGTGTTGGCCTCTGCGGCCTCCTCCAAAGCGTTTGCTTTATTTACAAAGCCGTCAGTCTCGTTTCCGTTTCCTGCTAAAAGCTGCTCTACGGCTTCCTTTCCATTGCCTGCATAAGCATTCTGAATAGCCTTGGTGAGGCTTGCAACCGAGTACTTGTCATCGCTTCCTAGCACTTCGTCCTTTGAATTCTCAAATGCCTGAACTGACGCAAGAGCCTCATCGTATGAGCTTTTAGTCTTTTCATCCATTGACTTGATGATTGTGTCATACGCTACTGAAGCTGACTCTATGCCAGTCTTGTTTACGGCATCTGCCGCAATAGTGTACTCGGTCTTTTGTGAAACAGTGATGGAATCAGTTTTATCAGCTGTGCCATCTTCCTTTTGCAGATAGTACTTGCCGTCTGCCTCGTCCTTTTTGTAAGTCTTATCACCGACTTTCAGTGTTGTATCATCGACTACTGTAGGTACTGCTTCAAGCTCCTTGCCATCAGCGTCCGTATAAGCTGTCCTCGTAGATTCTGTCACATCATAGTACGATGTGGTATCCTTGTCCTTATCAGCAACGGCTGCAATATAGTGGCTATTGTTGTCGCTGTCAATATACTTATAGAGAGTATTTCCATTTGTATCGGTCAGTGTGGTCTTTGTATATGTATCATAGCTGTCACCATTCTTTGAAATCAATGCGCCATCACGAGATGAGCCAAGCTTCTCAAGCAGCTTCAGCTTATCACTATCTCCTGCATTGTTTGCATCCAGCTTCTCATAAATGCCCTGAAGTGTGGCATATGAATAGCCATAATTTACAGCATTCATAAGATTTTTGCTCTGCGCATTCATCTTCGCCGCATCTGTTGTCAGATTATTGTAGTTTGTAACAGCTGCCTCGATTTTGGCTCTGGTCTCATCGTCTGAAACTCCATGTAAAGCTGCATACTCATCATATGGATTGGATGAATAAGTACCGGTAGTGGTCTTTTCACCACCATATGCTATTCCCAGGCTATAAAGTGCTGATGCTCCATCTATATTGCTGCTGGTTATGGTAAAATCGTTTGCCACGCCTGTCTTTTTTGAGCTGATATAAAATCTCTTGTAGCTTGAATCGTAGTTTGCATCAAGCCCCGCATTCCTGAGTTCCTTTACCACGTCGTTCATGGTAGATGATGCGCTGAGCGTGATGGACTTGGTCTCATCGCCCATCTTTACCTCAAGCTTGGCATCACCACCTGTGTAACCGAGCTGGGCAAGTGTAGTCTTCTCACTGTCTGCCTTAATTTCTGCTCCGGTCATATATCCGGCCTTTGCCATCTGCTTGATTTTCAGCGACTGTGTGCCGCTTGGTGCACCGGAGCCTGCCTTTACTGTGGCCTTTGTAGTATCCGAAACTGATGTCTTCTTTAAGTTGTATGCTGTAGAAAATCGCAGATTGGAAATATTGCTGTACAAGCTGTACACCTTGGTATTAAGGGATTTCCACGCATCCTGTGTCCACTCAAGCTTAGTCTGCGCCTTCTGATATTTCTCTTTTCTGGTGGTATATGACGATACCATTGCCTTTACAATAGAATCTGTATCCAGACCTGATGTCATTCCCGATAATCTGATTGCCATGGTGTCCTCCTATCTCTTCTCATCTACCATGAGTCCTGCCATCTCCCAGACCTTCGCTATCATGTCGAGCGTCTTCTCCGGCGGAAACTCCTTGATGACTTCCTTTGTCTTCTTATCAACTATCTTTATTGTCACGCGGTTAGTCTTCTCATGGATGCCGAACACTGCCTCCGACTGGTCAGCCAACGCGCTCTTGTTGATATCATCCACAGCCTTTTTAAGCTGCATATTCTTCTCATTCTGCTTTTGTGCGGCAAGCTGTGCCTGTCCCTGCGCTCCGGCATCACCGGCTGAATCACCGCTTGTTTCCTTAGTATTCATCGCCTGAATATTCCTTGCGATGCTGTCAGACACGACCTGATTGTCCGCACTGGACACCTCTGTCCTTCCCTGTGCCTGTTCCTTTATCTGTGCAGTTGATGTACTTCCCTGATAGACCATTCCTGCACCTTTGATTGCCTCTATTGCCATCTCTAACACCTCCGTGTGAAAATATGTTGCAATTGACTGTTGTTCTTACCCTATTCTAATGAATATATCGGATGAATTGCGGGAAAGTTTATAGCTTTCTTCTCTTTTTAAGTATAAAGAGATTTTGAAAAATCCCGGCCCACATCAGGATACTTAACTTTATCCTATGACGCAAGCCGGGATGGATTGTCTCTTTATTCTTTTTGTGTTTTAGTCTTAATGCTCCAGATTCGCAAACTTCGTGTACTCAGGCAGCCATGCAAGGTTTACGGTGCCGATTGGACCATTACGCTGTTTAGCGATGATGATCTCTGAGATACCCTTGAGCTCGGTGTCCTTGTTGTAGTAGTCATCACGATAGATGAACATAACGACGTCGGCATCCTGCTCGATAGCTCCTGACTCTCGAAGATCAGAAAGCATCGGTCTGTGGTCCGGTCGCTGCTCTACAGCTCGTGAAAGCTGGGAGAGGGCCACTACAGGGACTGAAAGCTCTCTGGCGAGCGCCTTAAGTGAACGTGATATGTCTGAGATTTCCTGCTGACGCGATTCTGAGCCTCGTCCTGAGCCTGTCATGAGCTGCAGGTAATCGATGATGACGAGCTTTAAGTCATGTTCGAGCTTGTATTTACGGCACTTGCTTCGAAGCTCTGATATGCTGATACCCGGAGTGTCGTCTATGATGAGCTCGGAGTCTCCGATGATTCCGGCTCCCTCGACCAGCTTTTCCCAGTCGGCATCAGACAGATTTCCTGTACGCAGTGCCTGCGCATCTACCTTTGATTCGAGTGAGAACAGACGGTTTACGAGCTGCTCCTTCGACATCTCAAGTGAGAATATGGCAGTACACAGATGTGCGTGGAATGCCACATGCTGTGCTATATTGAGGACGAAGGCTGTCTTTCCCATTGACGGACGGGCTGCCACGAGCACGAGATCTGACGGCTGAAGTCCCGCTGTCCTGTAGTCTAAGTCTATGAAGCCTGTCGGGATTCCTGTTACTGTGCCCTCCTGCTGTGCTGCTTTCTCGATTTTCTCGAGGGCATTCATGACTACAGTACGGATTGGCACGTAGTCACCTGTCTGCCTTGTGGAAAGCAGCTCAAATACATCGTGTTCTGTCTTGTCGAGTACGCTCTCTAGCGATTCCTTGCCGGCGTAGCACTCGTTCTCTATATCCTCTGTCACATGGATGAGCTTTCGCTTTATGGCATTTTCTTTTACGATATTGGCATAGTACTTGATGTTGGCAGAGGTCGGCACACTGGTGACGAGAGTTCTCACAAAGTCAAGGCTTTGTATTTCCTGCGGCACATCCTTTTCCTTTAAACGGTTCTGGAGTGTAACGAGATCTACAGGCTGACCCTCCGTAAAGAGCTCAACCATGGTCTCAAATATGATGCCGTACTGCTGATGATAAAAATCCTCCTTAAGGAGCATCTCGCTGGCGGTCACTATGGCATCCTTGCTCATAATCATGGAGCCGACCACGGACTGCTCTGCCTCAAGGCTGTTTGGCATTATTCGTTTGATTAATGCTTCTTCCAAGGGGATTCCTCCTATCCTTCAACTACTGATACTGTGAGGTTTGCTGTTACCTTTGGATGAAGCTTGACAGGCACCTCATAGTTTCCGAGTGCCTTGATTGACTCGTTAAGCTGCATCTTTTTCTTATCGAGCTCTAAGCCATGCTGCTCCTTTGCTGCAGCCGATATCTCTTTGGTGGAGATGGAGCCGAAGGTTCTGCCGCCCTCACCTGAGCGCAGCTTTACTACTACCTTTGTGCTCTCTACGACCTTTGCGAGCGCAAGTGCACTCTCGTAGTTTTCCTGTGCCACCTTGTCAGCGTGCTGGTTCTGAAGCTTTAAGTCATTTAAGTTCTTTGGAGTAGCCTCTACTCCGAGCTTTTTAGGTATGATATTGTTTCTGGCGTAGCCGTCACTTACGTTTACTATCTCGCCTTTTTTGCCTAATGGTTTTACGTCCTGTAATAAGATTACTTTCATTCTTCTATGTCTCCTTCTTTTAGCATTTCATCCAGTGTATCCTGTATCATGCGCTTTGCCTGCACGATAGTAACGCCTGTCAGCTGCGCGCCTGCCACATTTAAGTGTCCGCCACCGCCCAGCTTCTCCATGATTATCTGGACATTTATCTCGTCGATTGAACGAGAGCTGATATAAATCTTGTCATTGTACTCCGTGAGCACAAATGATGCCTTGATTCCTATTATGTTGAGCAGCTCATTTGCCGCCTGTGCACCGACGATTGTCGGGCTCTCCACATTCTCGCTAGGGCATACCGATATGGCAAACGAGCTCCTGTATACCTCTGCATGGCGTACTGCCTCGGCTCTTGCCTTGTAGCATGCCATGTCATTTCTAAGCATCTTTCTGACGCGTGTTACCTCTGCGCCTGAGCGCTTCAAAAAAGCTGCAGCCTCAAATGTACGCACGCCTGTCTTCGTCATAAAGTTGTTGGTGTCGATGAGGATTCCTGCGTAGATGCAGTCGGCCTCTGTCGCATTGATCTTGACTCCGTCGTTGAAGTACTGCAATACCTCTGCGACCATCTCACATGCACTTGATGCATACGGCTCGATGTATGAGAGTATAGGATTCTCTATTATCTCGCTGCTTTGTCTGTGGTGGTCAAATACGACTATCTTTCCTGTCTTTCTGAGGAGCTCAGGGCACTCTGTGTAGCTTGGCCTGTTGGTGTCCACCACCATGACAAGAGTATCCTTGCTCACCATCTCAAGAGCTTCTTCGCTGTTTATAAACATATCCGCCGGGTAGCCCTTTGCCTCTGAAAATGTCTCCATGAGAGGTCTGACTGAGCTTGTCGGGTCATTTATTACTATCTGTGCCTTTTTGTCGAGATTCTTGGCTGCACAGTATATACCTATGCCTGCTCCAAGCGAGTCTACATCTGTGATGCTGTGGCCCATGATAAGTACGTTCTCACAGGTCTCAATGATTTCCTGAAGCGCCTGTGCCTTGACTCTTGCCTTTACCCTTGTCTTGCTCTCCACCTGCTTTGACTTGCCGCCAAAATACAGGATATCGTCATGATCCTTTATAACTACCTGATCACCGCCTCGTCCGAGGGCCAAGTCTATGGCATTTCGCGCATATACGTAGTTTTCATTATACTTATCGCTCTTTATACCGATTCCGATACTGAGCGTGACCGCCATCTCGTTGCCGACCTTTATAGCCTTGACCTCGTCGAGCACCTTGAACTTGTCCTCCTTCATGCTGTCAAGGTACTTGTACTTGAACACCACGAAGTATTTGTCGTTTTCTATCTTTCTGACAAGTCCGTCATACTTGGCAAAATACTGGTTTACACGCCTGTCGATAAGTGCAACGAGCAGTGACCTCTTTACGTCCTCTATGCTGTCGAGAGCCTCATCATAGTTGTCAATATAGACAAGCGCTGAGACCTGCTTCTGCTCTGTGATTTCTTTCTTGCAGTGATAAAGCTCCGACTCATCAAATACGTACAGCGCCGTCAAAAACTGGTCTGCTTCATTTGTGTCGATTATCTCATTTTCCTCTGCGATAGAGTTGAAATATATTCGCTTGACGGACAGACGGACTATGCTGTCCTCCTCCTCATTTACTATCTTGAAGTCTGTCGGCGCATCACTCTTGGTGAGAAGCTCTCTGGTCACTGTCGGAAAAAGTGTCGTGATGGATTTGTGATATTTTTTATCCACACCCATTAGCTCTGCGAATTTGTCATTTACCCAGAGTATCTTGCCGGAGTATTCAAGCAGGGCATACGGCACCTCAAACTCATTAAGCAGCCTCTTCTGCACCGATGAATACTGTGTTGCAAAGCTTATCAGCTCATTTGCAACGACTGACTTGCTTCTGACATACAAAAACAGCACGAGCGCAAAGTAAAACACTGTAAAGCCTACCATGCCATAGCCAAGCCTTCTGTCATAGCGCAGTGCTATTCCGTCAGCACATATCCACACAAACGTCAGATATAGCGGCCAGCACATGTAGCTTTTCAGCCTGCCCTTGAATTTTATTTTTTTCTTCATTTTACTCTCCTTATCCCCGGTGCGTTGCGCTGATGCTGCCGGTGCAACGGTTGCGGTTTCGAGAATGTACTACAAATTAATAGTTACCGGCCACACCTTTGTGCAGCCCGCATCGATTGATATACCTACTAGAGAGTATACCACTTTGTGGGGATTATTCCTAGTACTATATTTATCAGTTTGGAATTACAGGAGTTCAGGGCAATTATGTGTAATCTAAGCACAATTCTATGCAATCTAAAAAGCACCGCATATATCTGATAT
>OIBT01000788.1_pt1 | contig 10004 bp, 9 predicted proteins | sample 1581091 | NCBI WGS metagenome assembly OIBT01 (sample SAMEA3882549, study PRJEB24775) | human gut metagenome | biome: human-associated habitat; feature: intestine environment; material: feces | place: Netherlands | collected 2009/2010
CCACGTTGGCGGCCAGGCGCGCCGAAAGATAGCAGCCCAGCACCGTGCCGCCGCTAGCCATGCTGGTCGCAATAAACATGTATAGGCCGTTGCGTAAAATGTAGTCGACATCGCCCGTGGTAATACCGGTGTTGACCATGTTCGCCAGCATCGTGGGAACCAGCAGCGTACCGACGTTATCCACCAGCAGCACCAGCAGCGTCACTGCGACAAGCCCTCGATAGGGCTTCAAAAACCTCATTAGCAGTCGCACGGCTCCCCCTCACGTCGATCTTGCATCTGACTTTCAGCTTCCACCTGCCGCTTAAATGTCTCGCACTCCTCACCGAGCACCTGAGAAAATTTACCGATCAAGCGCATAACCTCGCGTTGCTCACACGGCTCAAGTGCACCAAAGGCTCGCTGCTCGGCCTTGAGTGCCGGCAGCGCATAACGCTCGGCAAATCGCCGGCCCTCTTCGGTCAGGCTCACAACCTTGTTCTTGCGACTGCCTTCGGCAAACTCCAGTGTGGCGAAACCCCGCGCCGTCAAGGTTTTAATGGCCGAGTTTATGGTCTGTTTGCTATAGAACCATTCGCTTGTCAGACGACTTACAGCAATGCTACCGCCCGCCGTGCTGGTGTCGACAAGCATCCAATAGGCGCAGTCCGAAAGACCGCAGGTGCGCGCGAACTCCGAATAGATACGGTCAAGCCCGTTGAGCATCCGGTCGAAATCGACCAGGCTAACTGAACTATTCATCTCTCCCACCATTCGATAGTCCGAGTTTTGACTAATTTGTTTTTAGATTAGTCCGAGATTTGACCATCGTCAATAAGTTCGTTATATATGGTCGGCTCTACATTGCATATCGACAGAAAAAGACCGCCGGCGCGGGGGCGGCGCCGGCGGTCACGCGAGAATAGCGATGTATTTGCCCGTTAGGCAGCGACGGCCTCGTAGACCGTGGCGCCCGAGAAGCTGTCGTGCAGGCTCTTGCCGCAGATCCACGGCAGCTCGACGACCTCACAGACCGTGTTAACCAGCTCGGAGCAGTCAGTAAAGTGACCCTTATCGTTGAGGGCCTCGCAATCCTGAACACGCCAATAGCCATCGGTGTGCGTGATGTAGTACTCGTGATCGTCGATCGTCACAAAAGCGCGCGTCTTGGAACGCAGCAGCTTCAGAAATCCTTCGAAGTCGGTCTCGACGACATCTCCAGCCTGGAACATGATGTTACCTCCTGGCCCGGCGCCACCATGGCGCGTTGATAAACGTTGGTGCTCCTTTAGTAAAACCTTTATCAGAGCTTATGCGCGCATCATTTAGGCAAGTGGTAAAAAACCGCAGGGTAGACGGGATAAAACGTTTAACCATCTCATCAGCTTCTCACATTCTTGCCGCAGTTTTATGCAAGCCGACTTCTCCGATTGTTGGCTATTGCTGTTTGGGGCCCTCTGCGCGATTACGGCTACGGCACGACGGGTAAGAACGGAGCATCTGCAACGTCATCGCTAGGAGAACCCATGGAGACCATCGAAGCGCTCATCCATCGCCGTAGCTGCCGTAACTACAGTGATCGCCCCGTCGAGGCAGAAAAACTCGCACGCATTATCGAGGCCGGCCAGTATGCGCCCAGCGGCATGGGCCGCCAGCCGGTGACGTTTGTCGCCGTTACCGACCCCACGACCGTCGAGCGCCTCTCGCAGCTCAATGCGCAAGTCATGGGCAGCAACGGCGATCCCTTCTACGGTGCCAAAACCGTTGTGGTGGTATTGGTTGACCGCAGCGTGCCGACGCATCTGGAAGACGGTTCGCTTGCCATGAGCAACCTGCTCAATGCTGCCTATGCGCTGGGCGTTGATTCGTGCTGGATTCATCGCGCCCACGAGGTTTTCGATTCGCCCGAGGGTCTCGAACTGCTGGCCAGCTGGGGTCTGCCCGCCGACGGAAGCCTGCGCGGCGTCGGCAACTGCATTCTTGGCTATGCCGAGGACGCGCTTCCCGAGGCCAAGCCTCGCCGCGACAACGTGGTGTACGTCAGGTAATTAGTTCCGCCGTTCTACCGAACGGCGGACCCGCTGAAAGGCCCCGTCCCATATTTGCTACCCCACTCGCAACTTATCTTGCCGATGGAGTTGTCGTCGTTTCGTTCGTGTGAGTCGTTTCGGCGCCGTCGCCTTGTTCGCCCTCGTTCTTTTGCGCATCGGCGATGGTGGAGGCCGCCGCAACGATACCGCGCTGGGGCGCGACGCCCGTCTGGATCTGAGCGCCCTCGACAACTTCTGTGCCTGCATGCGCGAGTTCGGGCGATTTAAGCACTGCGTCCAAGTTGGCGCCGCCGCCGGCATACCCGAGCGCCGCGAGTGCGATGGCGATTATCGCGACAACGACCACGATCGGCACGTAACGATGCCAGCCTGCAGGATTGAGGCCGCTGCGGCGGGCAGCACCACGGCTAATGTAGCCAAGCGTACCATCGTGCTTGAGCTTTGAGCCCACCACGCGTCTTCGTCTCCACAACGAGGACTCGGCCTGCATGGCCAAGCGAGCGCTTGCCGAAGGATAGCCATATTTTGTGCGCTTGAACGAGCCGTCGAACCCCGAGGCGCTTTTGCCCCACGTCCGCGAAGTCGTACGTCGGCTGACCGGCGCCGCACTCCGTTTTGTTCGGTTCGGTTTTGAAGTCTCCGCCATACTCCCCCGCACGCCGTAACACAATCGAAACAATACTGCTTTGGACTGTATCACACGCGCCGCACGCGGTCACGGCACCTCGCTCAGCGGTCGTTTTCCTTCAACAGGCGCCATAAGGTCGTGCGGCTTATACCGAGCACCTCTGCCGCACGAGTCCGGTTGCCGTGAAGGTGCTGAAGGACCAACCGCGCGATATCGCGCTCGGTATCGACCAGGGGACGCAAGATATACAGATCACTATCGAGCGTCGGGGCACCAAAGATCGCGGTCTTGATAATGTCCTCCTGGGCGAGCACCTCCTCCGCCACCGCCCGCTCGGCCGTGCCCGTCCCCACTAATATATAAAGTCGTTCCGAAACCTCGCGCAGCTGTAGATAGTTACGGGGCCATCGATAGGCATCGAGTGTCTTTGCCGCCGCGGACGACAAGGCAGGTGTTGCCGTCTCAAACATATCTGCCAGATACCCCAGATAGCGCGCAACCTTTTCCGACGCGCTGCCCTGCTCGGCAATCGCCGGCGCCACACTCACGGCACAGGCCAGACGCTCGGTTACAAAAGCAGCCTGATCGCTTTCGCCGCCGCCCGGCATATCGTTTGCCGTCAACACCACATGGCAACGAGTTGCGAGCGCCGTGTCGATCATTGCGGACACGAGCTCGCGCAAACGTTGGGGGCCAACGGCATGCCAGCCACCCATGCAAAGCGTCAGCCCCGTTTGGAATAGCGGCGATTCGGAACTTTTGAGCAGATGGCGCCAGCCGCGATCCGTAAGCTCATCGAGCGCAACGGACACAAAGGGCTGATCGGCATAGGGTCCATCCAGGTACAGGCGTTTTGCAATCTGATCCTGCCCCGCGCCCAGCTCGCCCTCGAGCATAAGGGGCACCCCACGCGCATAGCTCTCCCGTACGGGGGCAGCGACCGCCGCCGCGTCTTCGACGATGCCGTACGCGCTCGACTCGTAACGAGCCTCGACTTCGTCGGCATTGAGCCACTCGATACCCGCATGCGCTGCGGCGGCGCGCACCTCACGCGCCACGACCACCCAAAACGCTCCGTGCTCCTTGGCCGTCGGGCGCACCGTCAAGCTCAACCGCATGCCCTCGTGGCCCATCACCAGGCGCGCTCCATCGCCCACGCGAGCGAGACGCTCGGAAACAAAAGCGGCGACATCCTGCTCGAGTGCAGCGTCACTCATAGTCGAGATTACAACGCCACCGCACCCGTCGATTGCCAGCACCGATGCTCCGGCTGCGGACAATGTCTCAATCAGAATCTGCAGCTTGGCATCGCTGTCCATGGTTCGCCCCGTCTCCAGCCGCGGCCCCATCTGAGACCCGGCATCTCAAGTGTTTCAAAATTGAACGATAATGTTCACCAAACACTATAGGGCAGAAAGCGCCGTCCTGCGAGTATAAGTGTTGCCCCGCATCGCCATCCTGGCGGGGCGATAAGAGCTCTTCGGGACCTATCAACCTGCGGACAAGCCATACCCGCAAGAGCTCCTATCGCTCCACCGCAGGCATGCGCTCGCCAGCAACCAGCATGCAAATCAGTTACTTCTCTACCAGATTCCCAGCACGTGCTGCATTCCCAAACTCATGCACGCAATGCCAATCCAGCAGCAAAAGCCCAGCGCGATGGGCTTGCCGCCCTTTTTGACCAGCTCGACGATATCGGTATTAAAGCCAATAGCCGCCATGGCCATCACGATAAAGAACTTCGACAGCTCCTTAATGGGCGCCGTAAAGGACGCGGGAAGCTGAAGCACCGTGGTGATCACGCTCGCCAGCACAAAGAACAGCACAAACATGGGAAACGCGCGTTTAAGCGAGAACGTGCTTTTGGCGTCGCCGCCGGCCTTGCGCGCCAGATGCATCTGCCAGCATGCGAGGACCAACGTGATGGGAATAATAGCCAGCGTCCTGGTGAGCTTGACCACCGTGGCGCTCTCGAGCACATTGGCGCCGGGATGCATACTGTCCCAAGCGCTCGCTGCAGCCGTTACGGACGAGGTGTCATTGATGGCAGTGCCGGCAAACAGGCCAAAGCCCTCGTTGGTCAGTCCGAGCATGCCGCCGAGCGTCGGAAACACGAGCGCCGCGATAACGTTAAACAGGAAGATGACCGAAATAGCCTGGGCAATCTCGCGATCGTCGGCATCGATGACGGGCGCGGTCGCGGCGATGGCAGAACCGCCGCAAATCGACGAACCCACACCCACAAGCGTCGCGATCTTGCCCGGCACGTTCATAACGCGGCAGAGCACAAAGGCGATGACAAGCGAGGTCGAGATCGTCGCCACAATAATCGGCAGCGACTGGGCACCTTTGGACAGAATCTGCGAGAGGTTCATGCCAAAGCCAAGTAGGATCACCGCGTACTGCAAGACTTTTTTAGACGTATAGGTGACACCGGCGGCGAGCTGTTCGCGGCGATTCTTGGGAAAGACGAGCGCCAGAACCATGCCAAAGAGGATGGCGAATACCGGCCCACCGACCACCTCAATCTGTTTGCCGAGCAACGTCGCGGGGATGGCGATGATCAGGCAGAACAAGACGCCCTTCCAGCGCTCGCGTACGATATTTGCCAGTTGCATATGGGATTCCTTCTTTCTATTTCACGTTTGCGACGGCTTATGATACGGCAACATTGAGCACAGCCCTGCGCAAATACAGACTAAGATGCCGCAATCGTTCTTGAGCAACAGCCGAATTACCCACCGCGGAGAGCTGATTCGCGGCATAATTAACAACTGACATATGAGTTTGATAGAACAGTTGCGAGGCGCTATGGAAGAATCGATGCACGTCGGCGAGCAGGAAACAAGCCTACAGGACCAGTCCTACCACACCATTCGACGCAAAATCGTCTACCTGGACTACAAGCCGGGCGAAAAGCTGGGCGTCAAGCAGCTTTGCGACGACCTGGATATGGGGCGCACCCCCGTGCGCGAGGCACTGGTGCGTCTGGCGCAAGAGGGCCTGGTGCGCACCGTGCCCCAAAGCGGCACCTATGTCTCGCCCATCAACCTCACCCTTGCCGAGAGCGCCTGCTACATTCGCGAGCACCTGGAAAAGCAGGTGATTGTGGAGTGCTGCGCCCGTGCCACCTCGGCAGGCATCGAACAGCTCGACCGCGCCATCGCGCTGCAGGAAAAGGCCATGGCCGAAGAGGATCGCATCGGATTCTTTTTAAGCGACAACCTCATGCACCGCATGATTTTTAGCATCGCGTGCCGCAGCACCGTGTGGGCATGGCTCGAGGAGACAAATGCCGACCTGGAGCGCTTCCGCTGGCTGCGCGCCGCCACGCAGACGCTCGACAATCGGGAGACTGTTAACGAGCACAAGCAAATCCGCCGCGCCATCGCCGGTCGCGACCCCATCGAGGCGAGCTTTTTGGTCAGCAAGCACCTGCATATGATGTTCCGCAACCAGACCGAGGTCCTGGACCAATATCCCAAGTACTTCGAGACCAGCAAGCTCCGCTAACCCGCCAAAAAGGGACAGGTTTATTTTGGCAGGTTTTATCTGGTCAAATGCAACAAGGCCCGGCTCCGTCTTGATGCGGAGCCGGGCCTTAGTCGCTAGAACGGCGGAACCAACTACTCTACCGTGACGCTCTTGGCGAGGTTTCGAGGTTGGTCGACGTCGCAACCGCGTAAGATGGCAACCTCGCGGGCGAGCAGCTGCAGTGGAACGCTCGCCGTGATGGGGCTGAACACGTCGCGGACGGCCGGCACGCGAATGATGCAGTCAGCAATCTTGTTGATTTCCTCGTCGCCCTCGGTGGCAACGACGATGACCTTGGCGCCGCGCGCCTTGCACTCCATAAGGTTCGACACCGTCTTATCGTACGTTGCGCTCTTGGTTGCCACAGCGATGACAGGGAAGCCCGGATCGATCAGCGCGATGGGGCCGTGCTTCATCTCGCCGGCAGCATATGCCTCGGCGTGCAGGTAGCTGACCTCCTTGAGCTTGAGCGCACCCTCGTAGGAGATGGCGGCACCCATGCCGCGACCCACGAACAGTGCAGACTGCGCGTCCTTGCACACAAGCGCGGCCTCGTGCACGGCCTCGGTCTGCGTATCCAGAATCCACTGGATCTGCTCGGCCGTATCGGAAAGCTCGCGGAACAGCATGCGCGTCTGCTTGGTGGTCAGACGGTACTTCACCTGCGCCAGCAGCAAGGCCAAAAGCGTGAGGCTCACGACCTGACCGATGAAGCTCTTGGTCGAGGCGACTGCGATCTCCTTGTTGGCCTTGGTGTAGATAACGCCGTCGCTTTCGCGCGCCACCGGGCTGCCCACCACGTTGGTAATACCAAAGACCTTGGCGCCCTTGATGCGCGCATCGCGAATGGCGGCAAGGGTGTCGGCCGTCTCGCCCGACTGGGACACGGCCACGACGAGCGTCGTCGGCGTGATGATGGGGTTGCGATAGCGGAACTCGCTAGCCGCCTCAACCTCGGTAGGAATGCGAGCCCAGCCCTCAATAAGGTTCTTGGCGATGAGGCCGGCGTGATAGCTGGTGCCGCAGGCGATCACGTAGACACGGTCAATGTCGTTGAGCTCCTCGAGGGACAGGCCCAGCTCATCGATGTCGAGCTCGCCGGCGGGGGTCATACGGCCAACCAGCGTGTCGCGCACGACGCGCGGCTGCTCGTGGATCTCCTTGAGCATAAAGTCGGGATAGCCGCCCTTTTCGGCCATGTCCAGATCCCAATCGATGTGGGTGACCTTGGGCTCAATCACGTTGCCGGCCTCGTCGGTATACTCGACGCCCGCAGACGTGAGCTTGGCAAACTGGCCGTCTTCGAGCACCACGACATCGCGGGTGGCATCGATAAGCGCGATCACGTCGGAGGCAACGTAGGAGCCGGTCTCGCCCACGCCGACCACAATCGGGGAGTCCTTGCGGGCAACGGCGATTACGCCAGGCTCGTCGGCGCACACAGCGGCCAAGCCATAGGCGCCCACCACGTGGGTGCAGGCCTCACGCACGGAAGCCATCAGGTCGTGCGTCTCGGCATAGGCCTCTTCGATCAAGTGCGCGAAGACTTCGGTATCGGTCTCGCTCTTAAAGTGATGGCCGCGGCCCTCCAGCTCCTCGCGCAGCTCGGCGAAGTTCTCGATGATGCCGTTGTGGACGATGGCGATGCGACCATCGCAGCTGGTGTGGGGATGGGCGTTGACAACGGAAGGCTTGCCGTGAGTGGCCCAGCGGGTATGGCCGATACCGCAGGTAGCGTCGCTGTCGATGTTGGAAAGCTCGCTCTCCAGGCCCGCGACCTTGCCCACGCGGCGGATGACGTCGAGGTGAGCCGCGGCACCCTCGCCCACCTCGAGCGCGACGCCCGAGGAGTCATAACCGCGATATTCCATACGCTTAAGGCCCGTGACCAGAATGTTCTTTGCAATATCAGAGCCGGTGTAGCCGACAATTCCGCACATAGGATAAATCCCTTCGTTCGCGTGACTGCAAAACGTCCACGCACATGGGCGCTGAGACGCATAACGTCCGAGTATTGTACTCACGCAAACGCAAGCTGATATACCAGAAGTGGTATCTCAACTTAGATACCACTCGATGCACACATGCCCAAACCACTGCGATTGGAACAGGCGCCTTTATGGTGACTTGGACCGGAGCGGTGGCCTGGCCCGACGAAAGATCTCGATCTGTAACATCTGGGGCTCCGGAAGCCGGCTTAGTGTTACAGATCGAGACATTACGGTTCAGCCCCTGCACTTTGCCTCGATCTGTAACGGGTAGAGCCGGTTTTGCCGTCCAGATGTTACAGATCGAGACAATTGAAGGCCCGGGCAGCTCAAACCGCCACAAAGGAGCCTGTCCCCTTCGCGGTGGTCGCGCTGGCAACGGTGTTTGCCCAGATAAAACCTGCCAAAATAAACCTGTCCCTAATTGGTAGGTTTTGACACCCTGGAAACGGGCGATGCTACAATCTGACTCGTACTTGAAACGCATCAAAGGGGCCGCTATGGCAAAGGTAAAAATCAGCGATGTCGCGCGCGAGGCAGGGGTCTCGCTGGGCACGGTTTCCAACGCGCTCAACCATCCCGAAAAGCTGCGCCCCGAGACTCTCAAACTCATCAACGAGACCATCAATCGCCTTGGCTATCTGCCCAACCAAAGCGCCCGTCAGCTCGCAGGCGGCACCACCAAGTCCTTTGGCCTGGTACTCCCCCGTCTCGATCACGGCTTTTCGCTCCAAATCGCCAGCGGCGCCCACAACGAGGCCCGTAAGCACGGCTACGACCTGCTCATCGCCAACGCCGATAATGACGATATTCTCGAGGACCATTACCTGCGATATTTTATGGGCACGCAGATGTCCGGCGTCATGGTTCAGCCCATGGCATCCCCCGACTGGCACCCCGATATGACCAAGATGCCCGTGCCGATCGTCCATCTGGACATCCACTGCTCCGAACCCGGTTACTACGTGGCCGCCGATAACGAGGCACAGGGGCGTATTATCGCCGAGCTCGCCATCGCCCGCGGCGCACACCATATCACCGTCGTGGGCAGAGCGGCATTCATGCAGCTCACCCTGCGCGTACTTGGCATCCACAAGGCCCTCGCCCTGCATCCCGATATCAAAATTGAGGTTATTGACGCCGGAGAGTGGAATACCGCAGTCGACGGCTACAGCATCGGCGCTCAGATTGCCGAGCGCCCTGCCGACGAGCGTCCCGATTTTGTCATCGGCCTTACCGATGTATTGGCCTCGGGCGTTATCTCGGCGTTGACCGACAAAGGCATCCCCGTCCCCGAGCAGGTTCGCGTGGCCGGCTGCGACGGCAACCCACTCGCATGGAGCGGCGCGGTACCGCTCACCACCGTAGCACCCCCGGGCTACGAGATTGGCCGCAAGGGTGTCCAGCTGCTCATGGAGCAAATCGAGAACAAGCCCGCCGCCAAGACCAAACGCGTCCGTATCGGCACCGCCGCACGCACCGTCACCGAGGTCACAGCCGCCGAGGACATCAACCGTCAGGAACTCGTGCGGCCGTTCCTCTTGGAGCGCGCCAGTACCCAGGCGAGCAGCCAAGCCGAAGTCACCGCCATCAACCTCGGCGCGTATCTATAGCACGTCGGCCAGTATGCCAAAACGCCGCTTAAGCAAAAGAGGCCCGACCATCGCCGGACCCCTTTTGCTTAAGCGTAAATGTGGGCAATTGCCCGTTTCAACGCCGCAGCTGTCTAGCGCACGGCCTTGACCGCCGCCGTCAAATCGAACAGCGTGTCGAGCACGGCCTCGCAGCCATCCACCACGTCCTGCGGCAGCGGCACGATGTCGG
>OIBT01000809.1_pt1 | contig 9699 bp, 10 predicted proteins | sample 1581091 | NCBI WGS metagenome assembly OIBT01 (sample SAMEA3882549, study PRJEB24775) | human gut metagenome | biome: human-associated habitat; feature: intestine environment; material: feces | place: Netherlands | collected 2009/2010
TTTGAAGCAGATAAAATGATACAAGGATTTGTAGGACTAAATGATGAATATATCGAAGGTATTTTTGTCGCTGAAGAAATGCAGTCATGTGGCATAGGTAAGCTTTTATTGGATTATATTAAGGATAAAAAAGTTAGATTACAATTAAATGTATACCAGAAGAATACCAGAGCAATTTCTTTTTACCAAAGAGAAGGGTTCATTATTCAATGCGAAGGTTTGGATGAAGCTACTGGTGAAAAAGAGTACACCATGCTATGGAAACAAAAATAAAAATCGAAATTTAACTATATAAAAAAGATGAAACGAAGGAGGCGGATTACTTAGAAAAGGCATGGACAGTACACGAATCCAAATGCCTTTTATGAGCGAAAGGAACAGAAAAATGGAAAATAACGAACAGGATTTTATAAATATTATCAATGCGACAGAAAATAATTTAAAACACGTTTCTTTAAAAATTCCCAAGAAACAAATCACAGTTTTTACCGGAGTATCCGGTTCGGGAAAGTCTTCTCTTTGTCTGGATACGATTGCGGCAGAATCGAGAAGGGAACTGAATGTAACATTTCCAAGTTTTGTGCAGCAGTTTTTGCCCAAATATGGCCGCCCGGAAGTAGACCGCATGGAAAATCTTCCGGTCACGATCGTAATCGATCAGAAAAAACCGGCTGCTAATTCGAGGTCTACGGTTGGTACTTACACCGATATTTATGCGTTGCTGCGCCTGCTTTTTTCTCGTGTCGGAAAACCTTTTGTCGGATATTCGGATAGTTTTTCCTTCAATCATCCAAGCGGAAAATGTGAGCGCTGCGAAGGTCTTGGAGTTGTGACAGAATTAGATATACACAAGCTTGTAGATTTTGATAAATGTTTAAACGATGAAGGGGTTATTAAATGGCCCGCATTTACAACCGGAGCCTGGAGATGGAAACGATATGCTTACAGCGGTCTGTTTGATCTGAATAAGAAGATTAAAGATTATTCAAAAGAAGAGATGGATCTGTTCCTTTATTCTCCGCAGATCCGTCTTAAAAATCCACCGGATAACTGGCCGAAATCTGCGAAATATGAAGGAATTTATCCGCGTATGTACCGCAGTATCATCACATCCAAAGAAGGGCAGCTTCATAAGAAAGAACTGGATCGGATTGTCAGCACATTTACATGTCCGGTCTGCCATGGAGCCAGACTGAATGCAAAGATCCGCAGCTGCCTGATCAATGGCAAGAATATCTGTGAAGTTTCCGATATGCCGATTCCTGAGGCAGCAGAATTTATCCGTCAGATTGAGGATCCGCTGGCACGTGACATAAAAACGGAGATCTTAAAACGGATGAATGCGCTTACTGAGATTGGTCTGGGTTATCTTTCGCTCAGCCGGGGAACGGATACACTTTCCGGCGGCGAGGCACAGCGGATTAAAATTGCCAGATATATCAATTCACCGCTTACAGATATGATGTATGTACTGGATGAGCCAAGTGTAGGACTGCATTCAAGAGATATCCAGAAGCTGAAAAATTCCCTGATCAAATTAAAAGAACATGGAAATACAGTTCTGATCGTGGAACATCACCGGGAAATTATTGAATTGGCGGATCATATTGTGGATATGGGACCGGAAGCCGGTATAAACGGTGGACAGATTATGTACCAGGGCAGTTACGAAGGACTTTTAAAGGCTGATACGGTGACAGGGCGTATGCTGCGGACAAAAACGCCGGTAAAAATGGAATATAGAAAGCCGACAGGCTGGTATCAGCTCGAGCATGCCAATCTTCATAATCTAAAGAATGTAAATGTGAAACTTCCACTTGGCGTTATGACAGTCATTGCCGGCGTGGCCGGTTCCGGAAAAAGTTCGCTGATGGAATATTTTACCAGCCAGTATCCGGGAGAGGTTATTTCAATCAGACAGAAAGATATAGGGATCAATTTAAGATCGACCCCGGCTACCTATCTGGACATTGCAGATAAGATCAGGGCTCTGTTTGCTAAGGAAAATCATATTGCACGGTCATATTTCAGCTTTAATTCCAAAGGGGCATGTCCTGTATGCCAGGGAAAAGGGGTTATTATATCGGATATGGCCTATATGGATTCTATTGAGACGGTTTGTGAGGTATGTCATGGAACTAGGTATTCGGAAGAAGTGCTGAAGTATCAGTATAAGGGAAAAAACATTGCTGAAGTTATGAATATGACTGTACGTCAGGCAATTCGGTTTTTTGAAAACACTGATTTCGTCAATAAACTCGATATGCTGGAGCAGGTTGGACTGGGATATCTGCATCTGAATCAGTCTATGACGACACTTTCGGGTGGAGAACTGCAGCGTGTAAAGCTGGCGGACAAGCTTGAAGAGCGCGGACAGATCTTCATTCTGGATGAACCGACAGACGGACTGCATCTGGATGACATCAGACGGCTGATGAAACTTTTCAACAAGATGACGAACCAGGGCAATACGCTGTTTATTATCGAACATAGTCTTGACGTTATGAAGGATGCGGACTATATTGTTGAACTTGGACCGGAAGGAGGTCAGGCTGGCGGCGAGATTCTCTTTACAGGGACGCCGAAAGAAATGTTAGAATCTTCCGGTAGTGTGACTCGTGAGTATTTATCAGATTGAGGAAGCAACTTATGTCAAATACGAATCCATTCTGGAAAATCACATCAAACCAGGAAGTAACGGTCAATGAACAGAATCCACAGGCTGTTGGATTCTATGAACATCTGGGATTTCAGACATATAAGAGAACGGAGTGTGATGAGGAAGGTAATCCGTATCCGCTTTTATATATGAAACGTAATATATGTTAGATCTATAAAGTAGAAAAATCATCTAGTATATGTTAATATAGTATCTAAGATAAGTTGAAACACATTTACAAATGAAAAGAGGCATGAAAAAGATGACAAAGGAAGAATGGTATCAGCAATTATTTTCCCGTCTGGAACAGTCCAAATTCAGAAACAGTTTTCATCTGAAAGAAAAGGACAAGGCATATATACGTGAAAAGGGTATGGATACCATCCGGCGTCACGCCGAAGATTTTATTGCAAAGAGAGAAGCACCTGCAGTGATCCCAAATGACGGAAAGCAGACGCCGATGCGGGGACACCCGGTATTCATAGCACAACATGCAACCGCGACATGCTGCAGGGGATGCATATATAAATGGCATAAGATGCGTCCGGGCAAAGAGTTAAGTAAGGTGCAGCAGGAATATCTGGTGGATGTCATCATGACGTGGATCGAGGGTGAGATGAAGCGATGAAACAAGATGATATGGAAAAAGAAAAGAAAAAATGTTCTGGAACATATCTGGAGGACAGCCATTCGGATATCTATCCGGAGAGTGTAAAAGAAGAAAGCGGTTATTATGTGGCAACAAAGAAGAAACAAGGCGAATATACAATAGAGGATTATCGGAAACTTCCGGAAGATGAAAGAGCCGAACTGATCGATGGAACGATATATGACATGGCAGCACCGCTTAGTGTACATCAGCTGCTGGCATCCAAGATATATAGTTCGCTTGCCGGATACATTGAAAAGAACCAAGGCGCTTGTATTCCAATGTTTGCGCCGGTGGATGTACAACTGGATCAGGACGATAAAACGATGGTACAGCCGGATCTTATGATCGTCTGTGACAGAAAAAAGCTTACCAGACAGGGGGTTTTCGGTGCGCCGGATTTTATTATTGAGATCCTGTCTGAAAGTACAAGGAAGAAGGACAGTTATCTGAAGCTTATGAAGTATCAGAAAGCGGGGGTAAGAGAATACTGGCTGGTGGATCCGGATAAGAAAAAAGTGATTGTGTATGATCTGGAGAAAGTCGAGATACCAGTGATATATGGATTTACAGATCAGGTACCTGTACGGATATTCGATGGAAAATGTGTGGTCGATTTTTCACTGATCTATGAAAATATCAAATTTATATATGAACAATCATGACAATTGCTTTTCGTACGAACAAAAATAAGCTACAATGAGCATATGAAAAGAAAAAACGGATAAACAGGAGCAAAAAAGTATGGAACTTCGGGTGTTGAAATACTTTCTGATGGCAGCGCGTGAAGAGAATATTACAAGAACAGCAAAGCTTCTTCATATTACACAGCCGACACTGTCAAGACAGCTGATGCGTCCTGATCTGGCGCAAAAACGAAGCACTGTCAGAGACCGTAAAAAAATTCCTGGATGTATTCTCCGAAAAAAGAACATGATTTAAAAATCACAAAAAACTACGCAGCCCCGTAGGAAAAATATAATAGGATGCAGGTGACTTTGAACGAAGTGAACGGAACCAGCATCCTATTATATTTTTCCTACGGGGCTACATAGCTTTTAAGGCACACAATTTTTGAATCTAAACAATACTCATAAACCACTCCACCGTAGCCGGATCGTGATGTGAGAAGAACAGACTCTCTCCGCCATCCAGAGCTTCCAGTGTCTTTATATCTTCCTCAGAAAGTGTAAAATCAAATACATTAAAGTTCTCTTCCATACGTTCTTTATGAACGGACTTTGGAATTACAACAACGCCACTCTGGATCAGGAAGCGAAGAGCAACCTGTGCAGGTGTCTTTTGTTTTACCACGAATTTTGCAACGGATGTGAACCATCTTCTGAAGGGAAGAAAGGTCATTCCGCTGACGGATCCGGAGGCGGATGTGACGTATCATCTGATCTGCCGGAAAGAGAAGGAAGAACTTGTGAAGAATTATAAATAGACAGAGCGGAGACTGGTGAGAATGTGTTATACTGGTCGGGAATGAAAATAAATAAAAATACACAAGAGATACATGGGAGAAAGATATGAGTGAGAAATCAATGAGCAAAGATACAAGAAAGAATGTGATACTGCTGCATATTGCGGTTATGTGTTTTAGCTGCTCCGGTGTGATCGGTCAGTATGTACAGGTTCCGGCGGTACAGGTGGCAATGGGAAGAGTCATCTGTTCGTCGTTACTTTTACTGGCAATATCGCTGGTGTGTAAAGACAAGCTGACACTGGATTCGAAGAAAGATTACGGACTTATGATTTTGACAGGTGTTGTGATGGCAATCCACTGGTCTAGTTTCTTTCAATCGATCCAGACATCGTCCGTGGCAATCGGGACCATTACATTTTCAACTTTCCCACTGTTTCTGACATTTCTGGAACCTTTATTATTCCATGAGAAGATATGCGGTAAGAATATTTTGAATGATTTGATCCTTTTGATGGGAGTATTGATCACGATTCCGGAATTTTCAGTGGAGAATAAAGTGACGATTGGAATTCTCTGGGGAATGCTGGCAAGTTTTACTTATGCAGTAATGACGTTATCAAACCGGTATTTTTCCAGCAGATACAAAGGACGTACCATCTGTCTGTATGAACAGGGAACAGCAGCAATTGCATTGCTTCCGGCGTTGGTACTGGTGAAAGCAGAATGGCGTCCGGTGGATTTCGCAGGTGTTGCAACAATTGGTTTTTTATGTACGGCGATTGCCTATTCTTTATATGTAACGGCGCAGAAAGGTGTAAAAGCGCAGACTGCGGGAATCATTTCCGGTATGGAGACGGTATACGGGATCGTATTTGCACTGATCTTCTTAAGAGAAATCCCTACGGTCAGAGAACTGGTCGGAGGTGCAGTGATACTTGGAATCGCATTTTATTCGTCCTTGCATAGCGAAGATTAATCATAAGAAATTTTTAAGAATTGTATCGTGAAATATTTAAATCATGAACGATATAGTAAGCATGCAAAGAAAAAGAGGGGAGAGACGAAAGAAATGGAGGCAGAAAAAATATTAGTAGTAGATGATAACAAAGAAATCGTCTACTCCATCAGTGAACTGTTAAAGTATGAAGGGTATGAGACTTTGAAAGCATATGACGGTATGGAAGCACTGGATATTATGGAGCGGGAGAATGTAGACCTGATCCTTCTGGATGTGATGATGCCAAGACTCAACGGTCTGTCGGCACTGATGAAGCTGCGTGAGAAAAGCAGGATTCCGGTAATCATCCTGTCGGCCAAGACGGAAGAAAGTGATAAGGTGTCGGGACTTACGCTCGGAGCAGATGACTATATTGAGAAGCCGTATAATCCTGCGGAGCTGATCGCCAGAGTGAAAGCGCATTTACGCAGATACCGCGCATGGAGCGGTGGAGAAACGGAGAAAAAGAAAGATCCGGATCAGATCGTGAATGGCGGTCTGGTACTGGATAAAAAGCAGAGAGTCATCTTTGTTGAAGGAGAAGAAGTGCATCTGACGGCAACGGAGTATAAGATCCTGGAGCTATTGATGGCGCATCCCGGGCAGGTATTTCCGGCAGAGCAGATCTATGAGAATGTATGGCAGGAAACAGCAGATTATACTGTAGAGAATACTGTAATGGTACATATCCGTCATATCAGGGAAAAAGTGGAGATTGATGCGAAGAAGCCAAGATATGTAAAGGTGGTGTGGGGAATTGGATACAAAATGGAAAAATATGGTAAAAGCAATTAAAAAGTTTATAAAAGAATATTATGATTGCGTATTTGGATTTCTGCTGTTTATAATTGGAAGCTTCCTGTTCTTTGTGGTGTTAGTGAACAGATATTATTTCAGTACATGGGGCGTATGGAGAATCTGCCTGATCGGCAATATCCTGGTGCAGCCGGGAATCTGCCTGCTCGTACGCAGGTATATGAAACTGAGATATCGGAACTGGAGTCAGAAAGGGAGTGCAGAGACCTATCTGCAGGATACAGAAGACAGTATCTATTATCAGACCTGGAAGGCGAAAGAAAAACAGTCGGAAAAAAGATTTCGGAATATACTGGCGGTAGAACTGTCGGCAGCAGCGGCATATCTTTTCTTTATCAGTTACAGCAGCGGATGGGGATGGAATTATGCAGCCGGATATATGATGGTAGCAACGGTGTTTATAGAATATATCTGCTGCCGGGAAGTGATCCAGAGATACTGGAGAAATGAGCTGGATCAGATCATGGAGCAGACGGAGAGCTTCTTTCAGAAGCGTCTGGAACAGGCGCTGGAGATTGAACGGAAGAGTCTGGAAAAGGTATCGAGAAGTGACCAGTTAAGAGTAGACTTGATCACAAATGTATCGCATGATCTGAAGACGCCGCTGACTTCCATCGTCGGATATCTGGAACTGATCAAAAAAGAAGAATTAAGTGATGTAGTGAGGGACTATGTAGACGTGATATCGACAAGAGCAGGAAAGCTTGGTGAGATGATCAACAGCCTGTTTTCGCTGGCAAAAGCGAGCAGTGGGAATGTAGAACTTCACAAAGAAACTTTTGAGCTTAACCGTCTGATGGAACAGATATTTGCAGATATGGATGACCGGATAAAAGAAAGCGGACTGAAATTTGTAACTCAGTTTACCGAAGAAGACACGGCAATTTATTCTGATAATTCTTATTTTTACAGGATCTGTCAGAATCTGATCGAAAATGCGCTGAAGTATTCGGCGAAAGGAACCAGGGTATTTGTCAAGACGTATAAAAAGGAAGCGGGAACAGATCAGAAAATAGTATTGGAGATTACGAATACATCCGGCTATGAGATGGATTTTGAAAAAGAAGATATCATCGAACGGTTTTCAAGAGGCGACAAGGCAAGAACCAGTGAGGGTAACGGACTGGGACTTGCAATCGTAAGTACCTATGCGAAAGCACTGGGAGGAGAATTTGATATTAAGATCGACTGTGATCAGTTCAAATCCTAAAGTTTCTGTAACTGAGAAATGTCTGTCATATCCAGGGGCTGGACATAAGAATTTTACTTTCTCTAACTGTCCCCAAGGCTTCTCACCTGCTGTTCCAAATACAACCAGTCTCATCATCTGATCAAACATCAGATTCAGACTCGCATTTCCTCCAACGATGATATTCTTTGCTGGAATATCTAATAAATCGCTGAATATTTCTTTCATCTCTGGAAGTCCATCAAGAACTCCGTAATTACGCACATCCAGACCATCTTTTGCATGATAATCTGTCATTGTCTCAAGCATGCCATTTGCATGATCGATCTGATCTGGTGCTGGTTTTCCTCTTGCCATGTTTAGTGAAAGATGAAGATCTTTAAATTCCTGATACTTTTTGTTCACTTCCACTTCCTGTGCCTGTAACTCTTCTTTTGACATTTCCCTAAATGATTCCATTGTTGTCTTCCTTCCTTCATGTTTTTATGTTTTGTATATGTTTATGTTTTTATATATCCTGATTAATTCCATTCAAGATTTGTATGTTCTTGTTTTCTCTCACGAAGGAGTAAGTTTGAAACTTCTTCTTTTGGATCCGCATTCTCAAATAACACTCTGTTCACTGCTTCCACAATTGGTACAGCTACATTGCATTTCTTTGCAAGTCCAAGGGCTGCTTTCGCTGAATATACCCCTTCTACAACCATTTTTACTTCTTTCATAGCTTCCTCTGCAGTCATACCTTTTCCCATTAAGTATCCTGCTTTACGATTTCGACTATGTACGCTTGTACATGTAACGATCAGATCTCCAACTCCTGTAAGGCCTGAAAATGTCTCTGGTTTTCCACCAAGTGCTTCTCCAAGACGTGTCAGTTCTGCAATTCCTCTTGTCATTAATGCTGCTTTTGTATTATCTCCATATCCAAGGCCATCAACCGTTCCTGCTGCTAATGCAATAACGTTCTTTAATGCTCCTCCAAGCTCAATTCCAACAATGTCGGAACTTGTGTATACACGGAATACTTTATTCATAAATACATCCTGAAGCATTTCCGCTGTCTCTTTATTCTTTGCACCAACTACAACCGTTGTAGGAATTCCTCTTCCTACTTCTTCTGCATGACTAGGCCCTGATAGTACACAAACTTCTGCATTTGGAATCTCTTCTTCAATGATATCCGATAATGTCTTATATGTAACATCTTCGATACCTTTTGCAACGTTAACAATGATCTGTCCGTCTTTTATAAATGGGGACATCTGTTTTGCAACCATACGAACAACAGGTGAAGGAACTGCCATAACAACAACATCTTCATCTGTTAAAGCTGTTTTAAGATCTGCCTCGATCATAATATTATCTGGCAATTTTACTCCAGGTAATTTCTCTACCTGCTCTCTCTTTGTGGAAAGCATCTCTATTTCATGCGGATCATGTGTCCACAATGTCACTTCATGTCCATTATTTGCTAATAATACCGCAAGGGCACTTCCCCAGCTTCCTGCACCGATAACGCTAACTTTCTTCATCTGTTTAAGTTCCTCCTAACGTTTTACTTTCTGACCTAATTTATTCTCAGTACCATTCATCAAACGCCCAATATTCGCACGATGGCGCCAGATTGCCATGGCTGTAAATATACATCCAACAATAACTAATTTCCAATCATGTGGATTGTTAAAATACAAAATAAATGGAATGATCAGCACCATGCAGATCGATCCTAACGATACGTACTTAGAAATAGCCGTAATGATCAAAAATACTGCTGCACAGACCAACCCAAGCTGCCAGTGAAATGCAAAAATAACTCCCCCAGTTGTCGCTATTCCCTTTCCACCTTTAAACCCAAGATAAAACGGGAAATTATGTCCCAGTACTACTGCAAATCCTGTCAAAAGCCAAAGATAAGCTTCTCCTTCTACATGAAAAGCCGGCATGATCACATATCTCGCAA
>OIBT01000810.1_pt1 | contig 9697 bp, 9 predicted proteins | sample 1581091 | NCBI WGS metagenome assembly OIBT01 (sample SAMEA3882549, study PRJEB24775) | human gut metagenome | biome: human-associated habitat; feature: intestine environment; material: feces | place: Netherlands | collected 2009/2010
CGGTAGATCCATATGACGATGCATTTTATCATCCGACAAAGATCATAGGACGTATCATGTCCGCAGAAGAGGCAGAAGCCGAAGAGAAAAAAGGAAATCATGTGGTAGAAGTAGAAGGCGGCTACCGCCGTATCGTAGCGGCACCAAAGCCAATGGAGATTGTAGAGATAGATACCATCCGTGCATTGGCAGATGCAGATCAGGTAGTCATAGCCTGTGGAGGCGGTGGAATACCGGTACTGGCACAGGAGAACCGTTTAAAAGGAGCTTCTGCAGTAATCGAAAAAGACCTTGCAGCAGGAAAACTGGCAGAGGCAGTAGATGCTGATATGCTTGTCATTTTAACCGGTGTAGAAAAAGTCTGCTTAGAATATGGTACGGCATCAGAACAGCCGATAGACCATATGACAACCGCCCAGGCGAAAAAATACATGGAAGAAGGACAGTTTGGCGAAGGCACGATGAAACCGAAAGTAGAGGCAGCTTTGGACTTTATCGGCAATTCCGCAGTAAAATCCGTACTGATCACCAAATTGGGCAGTGGAACAGATTTAGAAGACGGAACCGTCATCAAAAAGTAAAATTTTTGGACAAAAATAAAAAAGTGTCATGAGAATGATTGACATAATATAGAATGCACAATATCCTGATGTTCCAATTTTTCAACACAATAGGCAAAGTGTACAAAAACAGAAAAATAGAATTAGATAAAAGGCATAAAAAAGATGGTTAAAAGTTTAACAATGTCGCTATTTGTACAAATCGACAGAAAGAACGGTAATTCGACTTCAAAACAAACCATAACGTGATATAATAAATAGCGGAGTTAATAAATAATTTTTGTTTTACGATGCGTAAAATATGCGGAACGTGACAGGGGGAACTAAAAATGTGCTGTAATACGAAGGAAAAAATCGCACTTGCTGTAAAAGAACTGATGCGCCAGAAATCCATCCGTAAGATAACGGTTCAGGATATTATGGAAGAAACAGGCATGAAACGGCAGAGCTTTTATTATCACTTTCAGGATTTATATGCAGTCATTGAGTGGATATGCTGCAAAGAACTGATGGAAGAGGTAGATGTTGACGGAGACATTACATTTGAAGAGTGGCTGCGAAAGCTGATGGAAACCATGGAAGCGGATCGTGCATTTTATAAAAAATTAGCAAACGAGATCGAGTGGAAGCAGATGGCAGACCGGACAAAAGCAATTGTTGCAGAGCAGGTAGACAGATTCCTGTCAGCTTCAGGTGAGATGAAGGGGATCCGCAGTGAAGAACGGGCGTTTATGGTAGATTTCTTTTCTACATCCATCATTTATTATCTGTTAGATTTTATAACCAGTAATAAAAACATGACGACAGAAGAACGCAGTAAACAGATTGCGGTAGCAGTCCGGACGCTTGGAAAATTCAAATTCAGTAACGGAATGTCAGCAGCAAAAGCATAAGTTATAAGAAGTAACAAGGCTGTGTATGGGGAAAAAACCTGTACACAGCCGTTTTTATGCTTAAAATACAATAAAAATTAAGACATGTTTTAGAATTGCTATGCATAATATATAATAATCCAGACAGAAACCGGTCGGTTTTGTACAATTTTACATGTTTGTATGATTACTTTTGGTTTTTGATGTGATATTATTAGTACAACAAAAAAAGGAGGAGGGCTTTTTTAATGGCTAAATATGTTATGGCACTCGATGCCGGAACAACTAGTAACAGATGTATCTTATTCAATGAGAAGGGTGAGATGTGCTCAGTAGCTCAGAAAGAGTTCACACAGTTTTTCCCAAAACCAGGCTGGGTAGAGCATGATGCAGATGAGATTTGGGCAACTCAGTATGAAGTTGCTAAACAGGCAATGGAAAATGTTGGCGCAACAGCAGCAGACATTGCAGCAATCGGTATCACAAATCAGCGTGAAACAACAATCGTATGGGATAAAGCTACTGGCGAACCTGTACACCATGCAATCGTATGGCAGTGTAGAAGAACAGCTGAGTACTGCGATAGCTTAAAAGACAAAGGACTGGTTGATAAAATCAGAGAGAAAACAGGTCTTGTTATCGATGCTTACTTCTCAGGAACAAAGATCAGATGGATCTTAGAGAACGTTCCGGGTGCTAGACAGAGAGCTGAAGCCGGCGAATTATTATTCGGTACAGTAGAGACTTGGTTAATTTGGAAATTAACAAAAGGAAAAGTTCATGTAACAGATTACTCAAACGCTTCCCGTACAATGTTATTCAACATCAATACATTACAGTGGGATGATGAAATCTTAGCAGAGCTGAACATTCCTAAATGCATGCTTCCAGAAGCAAAACCATCAAGCTGTGTATACGGCGAGGCAGATCCAAGCTTATTTGGTGGTCCTATCAAAATTGGTGGAGCTGCAGGTGACCAGCAGGCAGCATTATTCGGACAGACATGTTACAAAGCTGGTGAAGCTAAGAATACATACGGAACAGGATGTTTCTTACTTATGAACACTGGCGAAAAACCAATCTTCTCTAAGAACGGATTAGTAACAACAATCGCTTGGGGACTTGACGGCAAAGTAAACTATGCATTAGAAGGTTCTGTATTCGTTGCAGGTGCTTCTATCCAGTGGTTACGCGACCAGTTAAGAGTTGTAGATACCGCTCCGGATTCAGAGTACATGGCAACAAGAGTAAAAGATACCGCTGGATGCTACGTAGTACCTGCTTTCACAGGTTTAGGAGCTCCATATTGGGATCAGTATGCTAGAGGAGTTATCGTTGGTTTAACACGTGGATGTAACAAATATCACATCGTTCGTGCAACAGTTGAATCTTTAGCATATCAGGTAAACGATGTATTACAGGCTATGAAAGCTGATTCAGGAATCGACCTTGCTGCATTAAACGTAGACGGTGGCGCAAGTGCTAACAACTTCTTAATGCAGACACAGGCAGACATCAGTGGATGTCCTGTAAACCGCCCATCATGTGTAGAGACAACAGCTATGGGTGCTGCTTACTTAGCAGGTATCGCTGTTGGCTACTGGAAAGACAAAGAAGACGTTATTGCTAACACATCTCTTGATCGTACTTTCACACCAGCAATCAGTGCTGAAGAGCGTGAGACAAGAATCAAAGGATGGAAGAAAGCAGTTAAATGCTCCTTTGGTTGGGCAAAAGAAGACTAGTAATAAAATAGGGTAAAGAGGAGGAAACATTTATGTTACCATATTTGGCAGAATTTTTAGGAACTATGATGTTAATCATGTTAGGTGATGGCGTTTGTGCAAACGTTAACCTTAGCAAATCAGGAATGAAGGGCGGCGGAACTGTTCAGATTACTATGGCATGGGCAGCAGCCGTTATGATTCCAGCATTTATCTTTGGTGCAGCTTCAGGTGCATCATTCAACCCAGCATTAACAATCGCTTTAGCAGCTGACGGAAGCTTCGCTTGGAACATGGTACCAGGTTATATCGTAGCTCAGATCGCTGGTGGATTCGTAGGTGCTTGGATTGTATGGCTTACATTTAAGAAACAGTTCGATGCAGAAGAAGATGCAGCAACAATCCTTGGAGTATTCTCCACAGGTCCTTCTATCCCAAGCACAGGATGGAACATTGTATCAGAGGCAGTTGCAACATTCGTATTAGTATTCGCAATCAAAGGTATGGCTCAGGTTGGCGGTATGAACGGACTTCAGGGTAACGTTGCAGTATATGTAATCATCTTAGCATGTGGTATGTCCTTCGGTGGAACAACTGGATATGCTATGAACCCAGCCCGTGACTTAGGACCTCGTCTTGCACATGCATGCTTACCGATTAAGAACAAAGGAACATCTAACTTCGCTTATGGTTTAGTAGTTCCGATCTTTGGACCAATCATCGGTGCTTTATTAGCAGTAGGTCTTTACGCAATCATTCCTTGGGCATAAGCTATAGGGAATATGTAACACGATAGTAATAAAGAGTTTGAGCAATGCTGCATCCTAGGATGGAGCGTTGCTCATCTTTTCTGAAAGGAGTAACAGACACATGTATGATGTCGTAATAATTGGAGCAGGGGTATCTGGTAGTGCAATCGCTAGAGAGTTATCACGTTACCAGGTAAATGCTTGCGTAGTAGAAAAAGCAGAAGATGTATGTTGTGGTACATCAAAAGCAAACAGCGCTATTGTTCATGCCGGATTCGATGCTGAAAACGGATCTCTTATGGCAGATTTGAACGTAAAAGGTAATGTAATGATGGAAGATCTTTCTAAAGAGCTTGATTTCTCCTTTAGAAAAAATGGATCTTTAGTAATTTGTTTACATGAAGAAGACAGACCGAACTTAGAGGCTCTTTATGAAAGAGGAGTTAAGAACGGTGTCAAAGAATTAAAGATTTTAGAGCATGATGAAGTATTGGCATTAGAGCCAAACGTAACAGACGATGTTGTTGCTGCATTATATGCACCAACAGGTGGAATTGTCTGCCCATTCGAATTAAACATTGCTATGGCTGAAAATGCAGCTACAAACGGTGTTGAATTCAGATTTAACACAGAAGTAAGAGATATCGTTAAAAAAGACGGTGGCTTTGAGTTGGTAACTAACAACGGAGCAATCTCTACAAAATGTGTTGTAAATGCAGCAGGTGTATACGCTGATGTATTCCATAACATGATGAGCTCTAAGAAAATCCACATCACACCAAGACGTGGAGATTACTGCTTATTAGACAAGGTTACAGGAGATTTCGTAGATAAGACAATCTTCCAGTTACCGGGTAAATATGGTAAAGGTGTATTAGTATCACCTACAATCCATGGAAATACAATCGTAGGACCAACTGCTATTGATATTGAAAACAAAGAAGGAACCAATACTACTCAGGAAGGAATCGACGAGTTAATCAACAAAGCTGGTTCAACAGTAAAAGGTTTACCAATTCGTCAGGTTATCACTTCCTTTGCAGGACTTCGTGCACATGAGGACAACCATGAATTCGTAATCGGTGAAGTAGACGAGGCACCGGGATTCTTTGATGCAGCAGGTATCGAGTCTCCAGGTCTGACAAGCTCACCGGCTATCGGAGTTCTTGTTGCAGGAATGTTAAAGGATAAATTAAACTTACAGGAAGATCCGACCTTCAACGGAACAAGAAAAGGTGTTACACATCTGAACTCTTGTACAAAAGAAGAGAGAGATGCCTTGATTAAAGAGAATCCGGCTTATGGAAGTATCGTATGCCGTTGTGAAATGATTACAGAGGGAGAAATCCTTGATGCAATCCACAGACCATTAGGTGCAACTACATTAGATGGTATTAAACGTCGTACACGCGCTGGTATGGGACGTTGCCAGGCTGGTTTCTGTTCACCAAGACAGATTGAGATTCTTGCGAGAGAATTAGGCGTAGATCAGTCAGAAATTAGAAAATCTGGACGCGATTCCAAGTTCATCGTTGGAACCCCGAAAGACAGATTATAAGGAGGAAGAACAGATGAAAGCATATGACGTGATTATCATTGGTGGTGGTCCTGCAGGTTTAGCAGCAGCAGCATCAGCAAGAAGAAATGGTATCGAGAGCATTCTGATTTTAGAGCGTGACCGTGAGTTAGGTGGTATCTTAAATCAGTGTATCCATAATGGTTTCGGTCTTCATACCTTCAAAGAGGAGTTAACAGGACCGGAGTATGCTAGACGTTTCATTGATCAGGTAGAAGAACTTGGAATCGAGTACAAGTTAAATACTATGGTTATGGACATCAGCGCAGATAAAGTAATTACTGCAATGAACCGTGAAGAAGGAATGTTCGAACTTCAGGCAAAAGCAGTGATCTTAGCTATGGGATGTAGAGAGCGTTCAAAAGGTGCATTAAACATTCCTGGTTACAGACCGGCAGGCATGATCCACAGGTACTGCACAGAGATTAGTAAATATCGAAGGCTTCATGCCAGGTCGTGAAGTTGTTATCTTAGGATCCGGTGATATCGGACTTATCATGGCTAGACGTATGACATTCGAAGGCGCAAAAGTTAAAGTTGTAGCTGAGTTAATGCCATACTCAGGTGGATTAAAACGTAACATCGTTCAGTGTCTGAATGACTACGATATTCCGCTGAAATTGAGCCATACCGTAATCGATATCAAAGGTAAAGAGAGAGTAGAAGGAATCACAATCGCAGAGGTTGGTCCTGACAGAAGACCTATCCCTGGAACAGAAGAGTACTATCCATGTGATACATTACTTCTTTCCTGTGGTCTTATCCCAGAGAACGATATCTCCAGAGGAGCAGGCATCGAAATGAGCCCAATCACTTCCGGAGCTGTTGTAAATGAGAGCTTAGAGACAAATATCGAAGGTGTATTTGCTTGTGGTAACGTACTTCATGTACATGACTTAGTAGACTTCGTATCTGAAGAGGCTGCTATGGCTGGTAAATCTGCTGCTGATTATGTTCAGGGCAAGATTAACAGAGATACTAAGACACCAGACGTTAAGATCGTTGCAACAGATGGTGTTCGTTACACAGTACCTAGTGTAGTAAATGTTGACCGTATGGATGGCGATTCTATCGTAAGATTCCGTGTTGGTGATGTTTACAAAAACCACTATGTAAGCGTTTACTTAAATGATGAGCGTATCTTACATAGAAAGAAACAGGTTATGGCACCAGGTGAGATGGAGAACGTTGTTCTTAAGAAAGATCAGTTGGCTGCATTTGATGGCCTGAACACCATTACAGTAAAACTTGAGGAGGCGTAAGAATGGAAACAATTAATTTAACATGTATCGGATGTCCGATGGGTTGTCCTCTTACTGTAACCATGGAGAATGGCGAAGTTAAGGATGTAACAGGAAATACTTGTAAACGTGGAGATGATTACGCTAGAAAAGAAGTAACCAATCCTACAAGAATTGTTACAAGTACTGTAATCTGCGAAGGCGGTAAAATTGATGCTGTATCTGTTAAAACAAAATCAGATATTCCAAAAGGCAAAATCTTTGATGTATGTCGTGCATTAAAGGGTGTTGCTGTACCGGCTCCAGTTAAAATTGGTGATGTTATCATCAAAGATGTTGCAGGAACAGGCGTAGACATCATTGCTACAAAGCAGGTAGATAAAGCGTAAATATATGTGGGTTATACTCACGATATAACATATGCGAAAGGGCGTGTCCAAGTTGGACGCGCCCTTTTTGGCTCTATACTTTTTAAAAGAAGTCTGCTATACTAATCGTCAGAATTAAAAATAAGTACCAAAATAGCAATAAAAGAGGAGTATAAAATGCAGAAGATAAAATGGAAGAATAGCGCGGCATTGCTGTTAGCAGCATTTGTCTGGGGAGTTGCATTTGTGGCACAGAGTGTCGGTATGGATTATGTAGAACCGTTTACATTCAATGGCATTCGCTGTCTGATTGGAAGTCTGGTATTATTGCCATGCATTTTCTTTTTTGACCGGTTTAAGACCAGTGAAGAAAAAGAGGCTGTAAAAAGCAGCCGTAAGACACTCTGGATTGGTGGTATTCTTTGCGGAGCCATCCTTTTTGTGGCAACGAATGCACAGCAGATAGGAATACAGTATACTTCTGCCGGAAAAGCAGGTTTTATTACGGCATTGTACATTGTGTTTGTGCCGATTATTGGAATATTTTTAAAGAAAAAATGCAGTTGGAATGTCTGGGTCAGTGTAGTGATCGCAGTTATAGGATTTTATCTTTTATGTGTCAAAGATGGACTGAGTCTATCAAAAGGTGATCTCTGGGTCTTAGTTTGTGCGCTGGTTTTTCCATTTCATATCTGGACAGTAAACCATTTTGCACCAATGGTCGATGGTGTCAGATTGTCCTGTATACAATTTTTAGTCTGTGGAATCCTCTCAGGGATCTGCATGTTCTTTACTGAAACACCGGACATCGGGAATATCCTACAGGCATGGATGCCACTATTATATGCCGGAGTATTGTCCTGTGGTTTGGGATATACCTTACAGATTGTCGGACAAAAGGATTTTAATCCAACCATAGCGTCATTGCTGATGAGTTTTGAATCGGTATTTTCCGTACTGGCAGGCTGGGTACTTTTAGGACAGGCATTGAGTACACGGGAGATCTTTGGCTGTGTGTTGATTTTTGCAGGAGTTATCTTAGCACAGATACCGATGAAAACCGGACAGAAAGAATAGAAACTATACAAGGGGAGCAAGCTATGGTATAATGAGTGCAAGCGAGTCATGCTCACGATATAATAATTAAAAGCAAGTCAACATGCTCACATGATGAAAGAACAATGAAATGATTGCGTGAGCTATATTCACGATAAGTATAGAAAGGTATGGTAGGAGCATATGCTGGAAGGAAATAATATTTTAATCTTTATGGGAATTATAGTTCTGCTGGTCATTGTGGCAACAGTTATTGCCGTAGTGTCTTCTGTCGCAGGAGCAGCGGCAGCCATTGTAGATGATGAAGACGGCGAAGAAAATGCTTGACAATTTTTGCAGAACTCTATAAGATAAAACATATTGAAAAGGTGTTGAGAAAGAGGAGTACACAGCACACCCTTGAAAGAGAGAATGGTTCATCGGCTGAAAGACCGTTTAAAGAAGGCGTTGTGGAAGGTAGCTTTTGAACCGGAGAACTGAAAGTGTAGAAAAAATGGATTTGCAGGAGGTGCAAATATTAGAGATACGATAAGTAGGTTTTCACGTCTGGTCTGCGTTATAAGACCGAGAGATTGCCAATCATGATAAGAAGAGATTGGCGAAATAAGGTGGTACCGCGTAACAATACGCCCTTTGCAGATTGCAAAGGGCGTTTTTTAATCCACGGGAAAATAGTCGTGTCACGACTATTTTCATTAGATTCTATTAGCGAAAAAAGCAGACTTATCTGCTTGGTTGATAAAAAGGAGAGAGAAGATGAGCAAAGAATTAGCAAAGACATATGATCCGAAAGATATTGAGGATCGTCTGTACAAAAAATGGGAAGACAACAAGTATTTTCATGCGGAAGTAGACCGCAGTAAAAAGCCGTTTACAATTGTGATGCCGCCACCAAATATCACAGGTCAGTTACACATGGGACATGCATTGGACAATACGATGCAGGATATCCTGATCCGTTATAAGAGAATGCAGGGCTACAATGCACTGTGGCAGCCGGGAACCGACCATGCGGCCATCGCGACAGAGGTGAAGGTTATCGAGGCTTTGAAGAAGGAAGGCATCGACAAGGAAGACCTTGGACGTGAGAAGTTCTTAGAGCGTGTCTGGGACTGGCGTAGAGAGTACGGCGGCAAGATCGTCAACCAGTTGAAGAAGATGGGTTCATCCGCAGACTGGGATCGTGAGCGTTTCACGATGGATGAAGGAAATAACAAGGCAGTTACAGAGGTATTCTGTAAGCTGTATGAAAAAGGATATATGTACCGAGGTTCCCGTATCGTAAACTGGTGTCCGGTTTGTCAGACATCCATTTCCGATGCAGAGGTTGTACATGAGGAGCAGGATGGCTTCTTCTGGCACATCAATTATCCGGTTGTTGGCGAGGAAGGAAGATTCGTAGAGATCGCAACCACACGTCCGGAGACATTGCTCGGTGATACAGCCGTTGCAGTAAATCCAGAGGACGAGCGATACAAGGATATCGTTGGCAAGATGCTGAAGCTGCCACTCACGGACCGTGAGATTCCGGTGATTGCCGATGAGTATGTA
>OIBT01000815.1_pt1 | contig 9612 bp, 7 predicted proteins | sample 1581091 | NCBI WGS metagenome assembly OIBT01 (sample SAMEA3882549, study PRJEB24775) | human gut metagenome | biome: human-associated habitat; feature: intestine environment; material: feces | place: Netherlands | collected 2009/2010
GAAGGACATGGAACAGCAGAGTAAGTATCGTGTGATCGTATCCGAACGGGCAACGCAGATGCTCGTTTCACATGTTGCATTTTTAGCACAGACCAGCCCGGAAGCAGCCGAACGTCTGACGGTAGAATTTGAAAAGACAGCTCATTCGTTAGAAGTGATGCCCCAGAAATGTCCGTGGCTTACAGGGGAATATATTCCCAGAAAGGCTTACCGTTTTATATTGTTCGAAAAACGTTATATGATAATTTTCCAGATAGTAGATGACATCGTTTATGCCGACTGTGTGGTAGATTGCAGACAGGATTACAATTGGCTCATTCAATAACAATAGAATAATTATAACCCCAAAAACGTCACCCCCGCTGGTGACGTTTTTCCTATCTATGAAAAATCCCTCTTGACGAGTGACCGAATGGTAACTATAATAATAGTAACCAATCGGTTACTATTTATTTCAAGGAGAATGCAAATGGAAACAAGAGAAAAAAACACCAAAGAAAGAATTTTAGAAGAAGCATTAAAACTTTTCTCGCAAAGCGGCTATATGGGAACTTCCATGAACGATATCGCAGCCGAATTAGGCGTTACAAAAGCCGCGTTGTATAAGCATTACAAAAGCAAGCAGGAGATATTAGAAAGTATTGTAGAACGAATGAATCAGATGGATGCAGAAAGAGCAAAAAAATATGAGATGCCGGAAGGAAATATGGCAGAAGTGATAGCAGGATATAAGGACACTGCACTGGATAAGATCAAGCAGTATACAAAAGTACAGCTTTTACATTGGACAGAGGAAGAATTTCCATGTCGTTTCCGGAAAATGCTGACCTTAGAGCAGTACCGCGATCCGGACATGGCAGAACTTTACCAGAACTATCTTGCAAAAGGTCCGGTGGCTTACATCGAAAAAATATTTGCGGGACTTACCAAAAATGATAAAGATGCAAGACAGTTAGCATTAGAATTCTATGGACCGATATTCCTGCTCTACAGTCTTTATGATGGAACGGACGAAAAACAGGATGTAACAAAAATGGTAGAGCAGCATGTAGAGCGGTTTTCTAAAAGATTAGAGGATACAGAAGAAAGCAGTAAAAAAGATTGATAAACAGAGGAGAAAATAAAAATGAAAGCAATTATTTATACATCAAATGCAGGAAGCACGGCACAATATGCACAATTATTGGCAAACGAACTCCATCTCCCGGTATATAGTGCAAAAGAAGCAAAGAAAAAAGTACCTGCTCATTCAGAGATCATTTATCTTGGCTGGATCATGGCAGGCGGGATCAAAGGCTATAAAGATATGGTAAAAAAATATAATGTCCGTGCAGTCTGTGCAGTCGGTATGAGCCGGACAGGGACACAGACAGAAGAAGTCCGTACAAAGAATTCCATACCAAAGAACATCCCATTGTTTACATTACAGGGAAACTTTGATCTGGAAAAATTGCATGGTGTATACAAGATGACGATGAACATGATGGTAAAAACAGCCGGAAAATCCTTAGCAGAGAAAACGGATCGCACACCGGAAGAAGATGATCTGTTAGAAATGATGACAAACGGTAAAGGACGGGTTTGTTTAGAAAATTTAAAAGCAATCATCGAATGGTACCATAACGAGCGGTAAGAAGGAGAAAATTAAATTGAAACTTTATTTTGGCAATACAACAGTTACCGTAACGACCATAATGATCGTGGCATTAATAGGATTTATCGGATACTCCATATGGAACCGGACGATTATTGACAGTTGGGGACGCAGAAGCCTGTTTGTACTGGTGTATGGACTGGTCGTATGCTGCTTTGCAGCAGCCATTATCATTCTTGCAGCCATAGCAACACCGATCGCAAGATCACAGCATATGCGTGAGATCTGGTTCTATGTCATGTCAGGGGGGTGTTCTTAAAAGTTGCAGTGATGGAGATTTCGAGAATCTTCCCGGACGTTTTTGTTGTATCTTGACGCATCGTACCGCGAAAAGTATAATAAGGCGTAGATGTAAAAAATGCCTATGGGCAAATGAACGTCCGGAAAAAGAAGATGGAGGAATGAAAGATCATGGCATTAAAGAAGAAACCGGTTACAGGAATGAAAGATATATTGCCACAGGAGATGCAGATTCGGGATTATGTCATCAGTGTGATCAAAGAGACTTATGGAAGATTTGGTTTTACTTCGATAGAGACTCCTTGTTTAGAAGATATTGGAAATCTGAGCAGCAAGCAGGGCGGTGAGAATGAAAAGCTCATCTTTAAGGTATTAAAACGTGGAGAAAAGCTGAATTTAGAGACGGCAAAAACCGATATGGATGTGGTAGACATGGGACTGCGCTACGATCTGACGGTTCCGCTGGTACGTTATTATTCGAACAATGCCAACGATCTTCCGGCTCCATTTAAAGCATTGCAGATGGGAAATGTATGGAGAGCAGACCGTCCACAGCGTGGACGCTATCGCCAGTTTATGCAGTGTGATATAGATATCTTAGGAGAACCGAGCAACTTAGCGGAGATTGAATTGATCTTAGCAACGACGACAACACTTGGAAAATTAGGATTTAAGAATTTCCAGATCCGTATCAATGAGAGAAGAATCTTAAAGGCAATGGCAGCATACAGCGGATTTGCCGAAGAAGATTATGATACGGTATTTATCATATTAGATAAGATGGACAAGATTGGCTTAGACGGTGTAGCAGAGGAATTAGAAAAAGAAGGCTATGCCAAAGATTCTATTGAAAAATACTTAGACTTGTTCAAAGGCATTGAAAGTGCCGAAAACGGAATTGCCTATTTAGCAGATACCTTAAAAGAGGTCTTAGACGAGGAAGTTTCTAAGAGCCTGAATGAGATCATCACCAGTGTAGAAGCTACCAAAGAAGCAGATTTTGAAATGGTATTCGACCCGACGCTGGTACGCGGAATGTCCTACTATACAGGTACCATTTTTGAAATAGCCATCCCGGAATTCGGCGGAAGCTGCGGTGGCGGCGGACGTTATGACAAGATGGTTGGAAGATTTACCGGAAAAGATGTTCCGGCATGTGGATTTTCCATTGGATTTGAAAGAATCGTACTGTTACTGTTAGAGAACGGCTTTGAGATTCCGACACAGCCAAAGAAAAAAGCATACTTAATCGAAAAAGGCTACACTGCTGAAAAACTCTGTGAAGTCATGAAGCAGGCACAGGAAGAGCGAAAAGCCGGACAGCAGGTATTAGTCAGCCGTATGAATAAAAATAAGAAGTTCCAGAAAGAGCAGCTTGCAAAAGAAGGCTATGAAGAAATTGTGGAATTTTTTAACAGATAAAAAATGGAGGAAGATAGAAAATGGCAGAATCAATGAAAGGTCTGCACAGGACACACAGATGTACCGAGGTTTCTAATCAGAACATCGGCGAAACTGTCACTGTGATGGGCTGGGTACAGAAAAGAAGAAATTTAGGAAGTCTGATCTTTATTGACTTAAGAGACCGTAGCGGACTCTTACAGGTGGTTTTTGATGAACCACAGGTAGGAAGTGAAGGTTTTGAAAAAGCAGGAAATTTAAGAAGCGAGTTTGTCGTAGCCGTAACCGGTGTGGTACAGAAACGTTCCGCAGCAGTCAATGAGAGTTTAAAAACCGGAGATATTGAGGTCATTGCAAATGATATCCGTATTCTTTCCGAGGCAGAGACACCACCATTCCCAATTGAGGAGAATTGCCAGACGAAGGAAGAACTGCGTTTGAAATATCGTTATCTGGACTTAAGAAGACCGGATTTACAGAGAAATATCATGATGAAGAGCAAGGTGTCCATGCTGCTTCGTAACTTTATGGAAAAAGAAGGATTTTTAGAGATTGAGACACCGATCTTAATGAAATCCACACCGGAAGGTGCAAGAGATTATTTAGTGCCAAGCCGTGTGCATCCGGGTTCTTTTTATGCATTACCGCAGTCACCGCAGCTTTATAAACAGCTTTTGATGTGTTCCGGATATGACCGTTATTTCCAGATCGCAAGATGTTTCCGTGACGAGGACTTAAGAGCAGACAGACAGCCGGAGTTTACACAGGCAGATATGGAGCTGTCCTTTGTTGATGTAGATGATGTCATCGATGTAAATGAAAGACTTTTAGCTTATGTATTTAAAGAGGCGATCGGAGTAGACGTACCACTTCCGATTCCGAGAATGACCTGGCAGGAAGCAATGGACCGTTTCGGTTCAGATAAGCCGGATACCCGTTTTGGCATGGAGTTAGTAGATGTATCAGAGACCGTAGCCGGATGTGGTTTTGGCGTATTTACGGGAGCATTGGAAAATGGCGGCTCTGTCCGTGGTATCAATGCCAAAGGTCAGGGTGCAATGCCAAGAAAGAAGATCGATAAATTAGTAAGTTTTGCAAAGGATTACGGCGCAAAAGGACTTGCTTATTTAGCAGTAAATGAGGACGGCACCTACAAATCCTCTTTTGCAAAATTTATGACCGAAGAAGAATTAGCGGCATTAGTAGAAAAGATGGGCGGAGAGCCGGGAGATTTACTTCTCTTTGCAGCCGATAAAAATAAAGTGGTATGGGATGTGTTAGGAGCACTTCGTTTAGAGCTTGCACGCCAGTTAGAGTTATTAGATAAGAACCGGTACAACTTCTTATGGGTAACAGAATTCCCATTATTAGAGTGGTCTGACGAAGAGAACCGTTTTATGGCAATGCACCATCCGTTTACCATGCCAATGGAAGAGGACTGGGACAAGATTGATTCCGATCCGGGAGCAGTCCGTGCAAAGGCATATGATATTGTCTTAAATGGTACAGAGCTTGGAGGCGGTTCCGTCCGTATCCATCAGGACGATATCCAGGAAAAAATGTTAGAGGTACTCGGATTTACCAAAGAGCAGGCGCATGAGCAGTTTGGATTCTTATTAGATGCATTCAAGTATGGAGTACCGCCACATGCAGGACTTGCCTATGGTTTAGACCGTATGGTCATGCTGATGATGCAGTGTGATTCTATCCGTGATGTCATCGCATTCCCGAAAGTAAAAGATGCATCCTGCCTGATGTCACATGCACCAAGCCCGGTAGATGAAAAGCAGTTAGAGGAGCTTGGAATCGAAGTAAGCGAGCAGGAAGAAACCGAAGCAGAATAATGATTTATTAAAAAAGCGGAACGTTCACCTTTTTAAGAAGAGTGAGCGTTCCATTTTTTTACTATACAGAAAACCGAAAATATTTCACGGCATTGTTATAACAGATGTCAGTCACTATTTTAGAAAGCATTTCCCGGTCATTTGGATATTTGCCCTCCTCGACCCATTCCCCGATCAGTTCACAGAGGATCCTGCGGAAATATTCGTGTCTGGTATAAGACAGAAAACTTCTCGAATCCGTCAACATCCCGATAAAGTTCGACAATACTCCGTTAGCTGCTAAAGAGCTTAGATGATCCCGCATACCGTCGTAGTGGTCATTGAACCACCAGGCACTTCCATGCTGGATCTTTCCAATCGCAGAATCATCCTGAAAACAGCCAATGATCGTATCGAGAATGGCATTGTCATTGGGATTCAGGGAATAGAGAATCGTCTTTGGAAGCTCATTTGTCAGTGAGAGTTCATTTAAAAAATCAGCCAGTTCATTTAAAGGAGCCGAATAGCCGATACTGTCAAAACCGGTGTCAGGACCTAAACGTTTGAACTGCCTTTGGTTATTATTGCGTTTGACACCATAGTGAAGTTGCATTGCCCAGCCTAATTTGTGGTACTGTTTTCCTAAAAAAGTAAGCAGGGCAGTTTCAAACTGCATACGTTCTTCGAAAGAAACCGGACGTTCATCGAGAACCTTAGAAAAAATAGCCTCTGCATCTTCTTCGGAGCAGGGTTTCCACGGAATATGGGAAAAACTGTGGTCAGAAATGCAGCAGCCATGCTCCTGAAAGAAGCCCATACGGCGTTTCAGTGCCAAACAGAGTGTCTGGAATGAAGAAATCTTTAAATGAGTCACTTCTCCTAAGGAAAGAAGATAGTCACAAAAGGCAGGACTGTCAATGGCAAAAGCACGGTCAGGCCTCCAGGTTGGGAGTACCATAACATCAAAGCTGTTATCCTGTGAGATTTCCTCATGCCATTTCAGACTGTCAATCGGGTCATCTGTGGTACATATTAAATGTACATTAGATTTTTTGATCAATTCTCTGGCACACATATCAGGATTGTCTAAGCGTTCGTTACATAATTCCCAGACCTCCGGTGCAGTCTTTTCACTTAAGATCCCATTATATCCAAAATAGCGTTGCAGTTCTAAATGACTCCAATGGTAGAGTGGATTTCCGATACATTTTTCTAAGGTCTTAGCCCACATAAAGAATTTCTCGCGGTCTTCCGCATCTCCGGTAATGTATTCTTCATCAATCCCATTTGCCCGCATCAGCCGCCATTTATAGTGGTCGCCTTCTAACCAGACTCTGGTAATGTTTTCAAACCGTCGGTTCTTTGCGATTTCACGCGGATTCAGATGGCAGTTATAGTCTATGATCGGCATATTTTTTGCATAATTATGATAGAGCAGCTCTGCCGTCTGATTTGAAAGTAAAAAGTTTTCGTTCATAAATGATTTCATTTTTTCCTCCTTGCATAAAGCGCAGAAATATTGGTCATGCTGATAAAAGTATTTCTTTCATAAGCAAAAAATATACAAAAGGAATTGGAGGAATCATATATGAGTGAGAAAAATGAGGCACGCCCCTTTGGTGCGAGGGATAAATGGGGGTATTTGTTTGGAGATTTTGGAAATGATTTTACCTTTATCTTTGCAAGCTCTTATCTGATGGTTTTCTATACAAAGGTTTGGGGGATTTCTGCAAAGACCGTTGGAATTCTCTTTTTAGTATCCCGCTGTGTGGATGCGTTTACTGACATTGGAATGGGAAGGATCGTGGATTCCATAGAAACGGCAAAAGACGGGCGGTTCCGCTGCTGGCTGCGCCGGATGTGCGGTCCGGTGGCATTGACAAGTTTTCTGATGTATCAGTCAGGGTTAGCAGGGGCATCTATGACCGTCAAACTGATCTATATGTTTGTAACCTATATTTTATGGGGTTCAATATTTTATACGTCAATTAATATTCCCTACGGTTCTATGGCATCGGCGATTTCCGAGGAGCCAAAAGATCGTGCGGCACTTTCTGTCTATCGTTCATTAGGAGCTATTTTTGCAGCAACCTTTATCAGTGTCGTAACACCGCTGATCATCTACTATACCGATGTCAATGGAAATCAGGTGGTCAGTGGAAGGAACTTTACGATCTTAGCAGGCGTTTTTTCCATAGCAGCCATTATCTGTTATCTGCTCTGCTATGCAATGACGACAGAGCGTGTACAGATAGAGAAGAAAGAACGTGGGGAAAACACCGGTCTTGGTGCAGCAGTGAAAGGGATTTTTACAAGCAGGGCATTGATGTCTGTCATTTTAGCAGCCATTCTGCTCTTATTAGCAACACTGATGAGTCAGGGGATCAACACCTATCTGTTTGCCGATTATTTTAAAGATACCAAGGCACTGGCACTGTTCAGCCTTTTGAACCTGCCATCGGGGATCATCGTGGCAGTTGTTTCCGGAAAAATTTCCACGCGCTACGGAAAAAAAGAGTCTGCCGCGATCGGATGCTTCTTGGCAGGGATCATCTATCTGATCATTTACTTTTTACACACGAAAAGCCTTGCGGTGTTCATCACACTTTCTTTCTTTGCAATGTTAGGAATGAACTATTTCAATATGCTGATCTGGGCACTGATCACAGATGTGATCGATGACAAAGAGGTGCGGACACATTCCCGCGATGATGGAACCGTATACGGATTCTATTCTTTTGCAAGAAAAGTCGGACAGGCATTGGCAGGAGGAGTCAGTGGTTTTGCACTTTCCGCTATCGGATATGATTCCCTTGCAGCGGCGCAAACCGCGGAGGTACAGGGCGGAATCTACGGGATCGCAACGTTATTTCCAGGAATTGTCTATATCCTCGTAGGACTGGTTATGATATTCTTATATCCGTTATCGAAAAAAATTGTAATCCAGAATACAGAAGAATTGAAACGTCGCAGAGAGGAGACTTAAAACATGAAATTATCATTCAGATGGTATGGAGCGGATGACAAAGTAACATTGGAAAATATCCGTCAGATACCGAAAATGGAAGCCATTGTAACAGCAGTCTATGATGTACCGGTTGGAGAGTTATGGAGTGAAAAATCAATTGCAGATTTAAAAAAACAGGTGGAAGAAAACGGACTGAAATTTGAAGTGATCGAGAGTATTCCGGTGCATGAGGAGATCAAGCTCGGAAAACCGGACAGAGACCGCTATATTGAGAATTATTGCGAAAATATCAAGAAGGTGGCAAAAGCAGGCGTGAAATGTATCTGCTATAACTTTATGCCGGTATTTGACTGGACGAGAACCCAGTTAGACCACAGATTGCCGGATGGCTCCACTACCTTAGTTTATTATCAGGAACAGGTCGATAAAGTAGATCCGCTGAAAACAGACAGCGATCTGACCCTGCCGGGCTGGGATGCTTCATACAGCAGGGAAGAATTAAAAGGGATTGTAGCAGAGTATCAGAAATTAAGTGAAGAGGATCTGTGGAACAATCTGGAATATTTCCTGAAAAAAATCATTCCGGTAGCGGCAGAGTATGATGTCAACATGGCAATTCATGAGGATGATCCATGCTGGAGTATTTTTGGACTTCCACGCATTATTACCGATGAAAAAAATCTTGACCGCTTCTTAAAATTAGTGGATGACAGACACAATGGGATCACACTCTGTACGGGTTCTCTTGGATGCTCCGGACACAACGATGTAGCAAAGATGGCAGCAAAATATGCGGCAATGGGAAGAATCCACTTTGTGCATATGAGAAATGTCAAGATATTGGATAATGGATTTGAAGAAAGTGCACATCCGTCCTCCTGTGGAACACTGGATATGTATGCGATCGCAAAAGCATTGTATGACAATGGCTTTGACGGCTATATCCGCCCTGATCATGGAAGAATGATATGGGGCGAGACCGGAAGAGCAGGATATGGACTGTATGACAGGGCGCTGGGGGCAGCATATCTGAATGGGTTGTGGGAGGCAATTGAGAAAGAGAGTGTGAAGTAGGAGAGAGTGTGGAGCGGGTGAGGGGGTGTTGGCTGGGTGTTCTACACACCTCCTTTTGTTCCATGTCTGGGATTTGGATGTTCTAAATACCCTGTGGGACGTTGCCGGATGGGGACGAAACCGGAGCAAATTCGCCATCCATGGCTCAGTTGCTCCTTTTGCGGGCATCCGTGCCCGCAAATTTCTGATATTGACAGGCTATTAAGAACATCCAAAATCCAGCCATAGTCACAAAGAGGAGGTGTGTAGAACACAGCAACATAACCGTCCCCTCAACGAACACCCCAACCACACGTTTCTCCTTCTCAATTGAGAAGGAGAAACGAAACACTTTTTAGTTGTGCTGAATTGGTATGTTGTGCTGTCACGCATGGGGTAGCGGTTGTGACTCTGTCCGGGATTTAGAAGTTCCTGCCACTCCGGATTATAACAGAAATTTTCGGACAGGGATG
>OIBT01000823.1_pt1 | contig 9539 bp, 8 predicted proteins | sample 1581091 | NCBI WGS metagenome assembly OIBT01 (sample SAMEA3882549, study PRJEB24775) | human gut metagenome | biome: human-associated habitat; feature: intestine environment; material: feces | place: Netherlands | collected 2009/2010
GGAATGCACCATCACAAAAGATGGAAAAACGAAAAAACTGACTCAGCTGATGATGCTGATGTCACTTGGTGTAAAGCAGGGAGATACCGTAACCGTTGCAGCAAACGGAGAGGACGAAGATGCAGCGATTGAGACGCTGAAAGCGTTTTTCGAAGCAAATCTGTAAAAAGTACGCTCGGAGGATAAAAAATGCAGTATTTTCAGGGGAAATCCGTATATAAAGGAATTGTTATGGGACCGGTTGCGGTTCTAAAGAAAAATGATTACCAGGTTAAAAGAGCCCGGATTGAAGATCCGGAAGCAGAAGTAAAACGTGTGAAAGAAGCCGTGGAGGTTTCGAAAAAACAGCTTGGCAGACTGTATGACAAGGCAGTCCGGGAAGTTGGAGAGGCAAGTGCGGCGATCTTTGAAGTCCATCAGATGATGCTGGAGGATGAGGACTATCTGGAATCAATGGAGAACATGATCCGGACAGAACTGGTAAATGCAGAATATGCAGCGGCAGCAACTGGCGATAATTTTGCAGAGATGTTTGCAGCTATGGATGATGAATATATGAAAGCTCGTTCCGCAGATGTAAAAGATATTTCCGAACGTCTGGTCCGCAATTTAAGCGGAGAGGGAGATAACGACCTGAGCTCTATGGAACCATCTGTTATAGTGGCAGACGATTTAAGTCCGAGTGAAACTGTACAGATGGACAAAGAAAAAATACTTGCGTTTGTGACTGTACATGGATCTACCAATTCTCATACTGCGATTCTTGCGCGAATGATGAATATTCCGGCGTTAATCGGTGTCCCGATGGATTTAAACGGTCTGAAAACAGGCATGACGGCCGTTGTAGACGGTTTTTCAGGTCAGGTTATCTTTGAGCCGGAGGAGGATGTGCAGAAGGAAACCGAAAAAAGAATGCAGGAAGAAGCAGAGAAACAGAAGCTTCTTGAGGAGTTGAAAGGAAAAGAAAATATTACACCGGATGGCCGTAAGATCAACATCTATGCAAATATCGGCAGTGTTGGTGACCTTGGCTATGTGATGGAAAATGATGCCGGCGGAATCGGACTTTTCCGAAGTGAATTTCTCTATCTTGGAAGAAATGATTTCCCAACGGAGGAAGAACAGTTTCAGGCATATAAACAGGCCGTGCAGACCATGGCAGGCAAAAAAGTGATTATCCGTACGCTGGATATCGGGGCAGATAAGCAGGTAGAATACTTTAATCTTGGAAAAGAAGAAAATCCGGCGCTTGGGTACCGTGCAATCCGGATTTGTCTGAAACAGCCGGAAATTTTTAAAGCGCAGCTTCGCGCATTGTTCCGCGCAGCCGTTTACGGAAACCTTTCTGTCATGTATCCGATGATCACATCAACAGAAGAGGTAGAAAAAATCTACGCAATTGTTGCAGAAGTAGAGGAAGAGCTGAAAAAACAGGAAGTGCAGTATAAAATTCCGGAGCAGGGCATTATGATCGAGACACCGGCTGCCGTGATGATCAGCGACCGTCTGGCGGAAATGGTGGATTTCTTCAGCATCGGAACGAATGACCTGACGCAGTATACCCTGGCGATTGACCGTCAGAATGAGCAGCTGGATGATTTTTACAACCCACACCATGAAGCAGTTCTTCGGATGATTCGCATGGTGGTGGAAAATGCACACAAATGCGGAAAATGGGCAGGAATCTGCGGGGAGCTCGGTGCAGACCTGACATTGACGGAGCAGTTTGTACGAATGGGAGTGGATGAGCTTTCTGTTGCTCCGTCCATGATTCTGAAGCTGCGGAAGGTTGTCCGCGAGATGAAAGCAGAAGAGTAGAAAAAACGATACAGCAGATAAGAAAACTCTCTGTTTTGGAGAGTTTTCTTATCTGTTCACAAATAACAGAAGATACAGCCGAAAAATCAGAAAAAAAGAAAGGATGTTTGGGACAACAGTAAGAAAATGTCTCAAATCCTTTTATTTCCTCTTGACGAATGGCGTATTTTGCGATAGTGTATCAGAGTAGCAAAAAACAAAATCAAAAATTCAGTTGCTTTTCTCTTATTCAGAGTGGTGGAGATACATAGGATCTGTGAAACCACGGCAACCCCCAGACAGAATGGTCTGTACGGGAAGGTGCCAGCCTGAGCGAAATTTTCGAACAATAAGGGGATTTGAACATTACTATTCAGGTCCGCTAAAAATTGCGGATCTTTTTTTACGAAAAAATGTTCAGGGAAAGCCAAAGCCCACGAACGAAAAGCAAAAGAGAAGAGAAGAAAAAAAGGAGAAAAAGAATGGAAAAAAGACTGTTTACTTCTGAGTCTGTAACCGAAGGACATCCGGACAAAATCTGTGATGCCATTTCTGATGCGATTCTGGATGCGCTGCTTGAGCAGGATCCGATGAGCCGCGTAGCTTGCGAAACCTGTACTACAACAGGATACGTTATGGTAATGGGTGAGATTACATCCAACGCACACATTGATTTCCAGCAGGTTGTACGTGATACCGTTCGCGAAATCGGCTACGACCGTGCAAAATACGGATTTGACGCAGATACCTGCGCTGTTGTAACTGCAATTGACAAACAGTCCACCGATATCGCTATGGGTGTAGACAAAGCGCTCGAAGCAAAAGAGAACAATATGAGCGATGAGGAGATCGATGCCATTGGAGCAGGAGATCAGGGAATGATGTTCGGATTCGCAACCAACGAGACCGAAGAGTACATGCCATACCCGATCTACATGGCACACAAACTGGCTCGCCAGCTGACCAAAGTCCGCAAAGACGGTACTTTAACATACCTGCGTCCGGATGGAAAAACACAGGTAACCGTAGAGTACGATGAGAACGGCAAACCGTTCCGTCTTGATGCGGTTGTTCTTTCCACTCAGCATGATCCGGAAGTATCCCAGGAGCAGATTCATGAGGATATCAAAAAATACGTATTCGACGAAATCATTCCGGCAGACATGGTAGATGAGCACACCAAGTTCTTCATCAACCCTACCGGCCGTTTCGTAATCGGCGGACCTCACGGAGATTCCGGTCTGACCGGCCGTAAGATCATCGTAGACACCTACGGCGGATACGCTCGTCACGGCGGCGGAGCTTTCTCTGGAAAAGACTGCACAAAAGTAGACCGTTCTGCAGCTTATGCAGCACGTTACGTAGCAAAGAACATCGTAGCAGCAGGTCTTGCTGATAAATGCGAGGTTCAGCTTTCCTACGCAATCGGTGTCGCTCATCCGACCTCTATCATGATCGACAGCTACGGCACAGGAAAACTGTCCGACAACAAACTGACCGATATCGTTCGCGAGAACTTTGATCTTCGCCCGGCTGGAATCATCAAAATGCTGGATCTGCGCCGTCCGATCTACAAACAGACTTCCGCTTACGGACACTTCGGAAGAAACGATCTGGATCTGCCGTGGGAGAAACTGGACAAGGTAGAAGACCTGAAAAAATACCTTTAAAACACGGTTGTTCGTACGAACCTTGTGTTTATAGAAAGTTTAGAAAGATTCATCTAAGTTAATGAAAAATCCTCAGGCGTTGTGATATAATAAATTTAGACTGCGTACTGAGGATTTTTTTCTGTCCTGCGGGCGCGGAAAATACGAAATATGTGTTGGAAAACAGGTGAATTTTATATGGAAAAAAAGAAAAAAAGCATGAAATTACGGACGAGAGTCATCATTTCTTTTTTCATCATCATACTGGTTCCGATTGTGATGTGCGCCTTAACGTTTTACTTTTTTGTAGGGTATAAGACGAAGAGCATTGGTGAAAAATATGGTCTCGCAAACGCAACGTATCGAACCATTTCGAACAATACGCTGCTTTTGAATGCGATGACAGCAGAAGAGTACGACGAGGTGGAGAAGACCGCAAAATCGGATACCTCGATGCTGGAAGAAACGGATTATCTCGCCATTCTGAATGCGAGACTGAAGAAAAAACAGTCGTTTATTGCGGTGTGTGAAAACGGAACCATCATTTACAACGGATCGGCAGAGCTGTCGTCGGAGGAACTGGAAAATGAGCTGCCGAAATACGGCGATCCAGGCGCCAATTCCCAAGGCGGTGTTTATTTCCGAAATGAAAAACAGTGGATGGTCAAACAGGTGGACTATGAGAACGTGGACGGAAAAGAATGCAGTGCGTTTATCGTAACCAAGACAGATCAGATTGCGCCGCAGATTACGGGTATGGCAAGAGAACTTGCTGTTGTGACGGTTCTGATTCTGGTGTTCACCAGCCTTGGCCTGAGCCTTTGGATTTACCGCGGTGTGATCGGCCCGCTCGGACAGCTGAAGAAGGCGACGCAGAACATCAAAGACGGAAATCTTGACTTTACCGTGGAGCCGTGTGGTGTGGCAGAGATCAATGATCTCTGCGAGGACTTCGAGGAGATGCGCATCCGGCTGAAAGAGACGGCGGAGGAAAAGGTTGAGTTCGACAAAGAGAATAAAGAGCTGATCAGCAACATTTCGCATGACCTGAAAACGCCGATTACCGCGGTCAAAGGATATGTGGAGGGCATCATGGACGGTGTGGCGAATACGCCGGAGAAGATGGACCGTTACATCCGCACGATTTACAATAAGGCAAATGAGATGGATCGTCTGATTAATGAGCTGACGTTTTATTCCAAGATTGACACGAACCGTATTCCGTATACGTTTTCAAAAATCCACATCGCAGATTACTTTGATGACTGCGTGGAGGAGCTGAATCTGGAACTTGACGCGCAGCATGTGGATCTGACATACTTTAATTACCTCGAGGACGACCCGGTCGTCATTGCGGATGCGGAGCAGATCAAGCGTGTCATCAATAATATTGTAAGCAATTCCATCAAATATATGGACAAGAGCCATAAGGTCATCAACATCCGTCTGCGCGATGTCGGAGATTTTGTGCAGGTGGAGATTGAGGATAACGGAAAGGGAATTGCGACGAAGGATCTGACGAAGATTTTCGATCGCTTTTATCGCACCGATGCGTCCCGCAACAGCACGAGGGGCGGCAGCGGAATTGGCCTTTCGATTGTGAAGAAAATTCTCGAAGACCACGGCGGAAAAGTGTGGGCCACCAGCAAAGAAGGGGTGGGCACCACGATGTACTTTGTATTAAGAAAATATCAGGAGGTACCTGTTTCATGAGTAAAATACTGATTGTTGAGGATGAGGAATCCATTGCAGATCTGGAGAAAGATTATCTGGAGCTTTCGGGCTTTGAGGTGGAGATTGAAAACCAGGGAGACACCGGTCTTGTACGGGCGATCAAGGAGGATTTTGATCTGCTGATCCTGGATCTGATGCTGCCGGAGGTGGATGGCTTTGAGATCTGCCGCGAAGTGCGTGAAAAGAAGGATATTCCGATTATCATGGTTTCTGCAAAGAAGGATGATATTGATAAAATCCGCGGACTGGGCCTTGGTGCGGATGACTATATGACAAAGCCGTTTTCCCCAAGTGAGCTGGTTGCGCGCGTGAAAGCACATCTGGCACGGTACGAACGTCTGGTCGGAAGCGGCAAGAAGGAAAATGATATCGTGGAGATCCGCGGCATCAAGATTGACAAGACGGCACGCCGCGTGTGGGTGAATGGCGAGGAGAAGCAGTTTACGACAAAAGAATTCGATTTGCTGACCTTCCTTGCGGAGAATCCGAACCGCGTCTTTACAAAAGAGGAGCTGTTCCGGGAGATCTGGGATATGGAGTCGATCGGAGATATTGCGACGGTTACGGTGCATATCAAGAAGATCCGTGAAAAGATTGAGTTTAATACGGCAAAGCCGCAGTATATCGAGACGATCTGGGGCGTTGGATATCGGTTTAAGGCATAAAGAATCTGTGTTTCGGGGAGAGATAAAATGGGAAAAATTTACTATCTGATGGGAAAAAGTGCGTCAGGGAAAGATCATATTTATGAGCATCTGATCCAGGAGACGGCGCTGGATTTAAAACCGTTTGTCCTGTATACAACACGGCCGATCCGGAGCGGGGAGCAGGACGGAAGAGAGTATTTCTTTGTGGATGAAAAACGGCTTTCGGAACTGCGGGAGGCCGGAAAGATTATCGAGGAGCGCATGTATTCGACGGTGCAGGGGCCGTGGTATTATTTTACGGCGGATGACGGGCAGATTGATCTTGTGAAGCATGATTATCTCGGAATCGGGACACTGGAATCGTATCTGAAATTAAAGGCATACTTCGGGGAGCAGGCGATGGTTCCGCTGTATGTCGAGGTGGACGATGGGCTGCGGCTTTCGCGGGCACTGGAACGGGAAAGAAAACAGACAGAGCCGAAATACGCGGAGATGTGCCGGAGATTCCTGGCGGACTGTGAGGATTTTACGGAGGAGAAAATTGCGGAAGCTGGAATTGTCCGCAGATTTTTCAATAATTCTACGCCGGAAGACTGTTTTTCCGAAATTCAGAATTTTGTGGAACAACAGAAAAAGTTGTGATATACTTAATGCAGTATTAGTAAGAAATACAAAAGAACTCCAGGGGGTGATTTTATGCAGGGTTTTCAGAAGGTTGTAGGACATCAGGAAATCATAACGCATTTACAGAATGCCATTTCGATGAATAAAGTATCTCATGCTTATCTTTTTGGCGGAGAGAGTGGATCGGGAAAGAAAATGATGGCTTCACTGTTTGCGATGACGCTTCAGTGCGAGAAGCACGGGGTCGAGCCCTGTATGGAATGCCCGTCCTGTAAAAAGGCACAGAGCCAGAATCATCCGGATATCATTTATGTGAAGCATGAAAAGCCGAACACCATCAGCATCGATGAAATCCGCGAGCAGCTCATTAACGATGTGATGATCAAGCCGTACAGCAGTCCGTACAAGATTTATATCATCGACGAGGCGCAGAAGCTGACACTTCAGGCGCAGAACGCGCTGCTGAAGACGATCGAGGAGCCGCCGGCCTACGCAGTTGTCATGCTTCTGGCAGACAACCCGGATGCGCTGCTTCCGACGATTTCGTCACGCTGCGTGCAGTTAAATTTAAAACCAGTGGGAGACCAGCTTGTGAAAGATTATCTGATGAACGAAATGCATGTGCCGGATTACCAGGCAGAGGTTGATGCGTCCCTGGCGCAGGGAAATATCGGAAAAGCAGAGCGGATTGCCCGTTCTCCGGAATACGAGGAGACGCTGGAAAGTGCACTCCGCATGGCAAAGTACGCCGACAGTATGCCGCTGTATGAAATCGTGGAGACGATCAAAAAACTGACGGCCGAAAAAGACAATATTGATGATTACTTCGATATCTTTTCTTTATGGTTCCGCGATGTTCTGCTCTTTAAGGCGACAAAAGAGGTCGATTCCCTTGTGTTCAAGCAGGAGCTGAATGGAATCCGTGAGAGAGCAAATAAGAGCTCATACGAAGGCCTGGAGAAGATTATAGAGGCGATTCAGAAGGCGAGAGCCCGCCTGAACGCGAATGTTAATTTTGATTTAACCATGGAGCTTATGTTCCTGACAATGAAGGAAAACTGATAACATGATAACAATTATAGGAGTACGTTTTCGAAACGTAGGAAAAGTATATTATTTCTCGCCGAGAGAGCTGGACATCTGCGTGGGCGACCACGTTATCGTTGAGACGGCGCGCGGCGTAGAGTATGGTTTCGTTGTGCTGGGGCCAAAAGAAGTTGACGATTCCAAGGTGATCCAGCCGTTGAAAGAAGTCATCCGCATTGCAACGCCGAAGGATGATGCGCGGGAGGAGAGCAACCGCAAGGAAAAAGAAGCGTTTGAAATCTGCCAGAAGAAGATCCGGGCGCACAACCTGGAGATGAAGCTGATCGATGCAGAGTATACGTTTGACAATAACAAGATGCTGTTTTACTTTACCGCCGACGGAAGAATTGATTTCCGTGAGCTGGTAAAGGATCTGGCGGCTGTCTTTAAGACGAGAATCGAGCTTCGCCAGATCGGTGTCCGCGATGAGACAAAGATCCTCGGCGGAATCGGCATCTGCGGCAGACCGCTTTGCTGCCATACGTATCTGTCCGAGTTTGCACCGGTTTCGATCAAAATGGCAAAAGAGCAGAACCTGTCCCTGAACCCGACGAAGATTTCGGGTGTCTGCGGACGACTGATGTGTTGCCTGAAAAACGAGCAGGAAACCTATGAATACCTGAACCGCAAGCTGCCGGGTGTCGGCGATATCGTAACGCTGCCGGACGGCATGAAAGGTGAGGTTTCCGGTGTGAATGTGCTTCGTCAGCTCGTAAAAGTGCTGGTGGATGTGAACGATGAGAAGGAAATGCGGGAGTGCCCGGTGGAAGAGCTCAAGTTCAAGCCGAAGCATAAGAAGGAAAAAGGCAAAGAGAAGAAAAAAGACAGAAACAGCTCCGGGGAGCAGGCTTCTTCGGAAGAGGCAAAACAGCCGGAATAAGATTGATTTGGAATGCATTTTGAAAAAAGTAAGCGCCGGGTAAAACTGACGCTTCTTTTTGTGTGATGCGGCGCTGGGCGGTCAGCAGGAGGAGGGATTTTCATTGGATAGAAAAGAAGAATTTTTGAAGCCGGGTGAGCGGCTCGATGATCTGCAGAACGGTTACTGGATGATACAGAATCCATCCCTTTTCTGCTATGGCATTGACGCGGTGCTGCTGGCATCCTACGCGAAGGTGAAGCGCGGGGAGCGGGCGATGGATTTCTGCACGGGATCGGGAATTGTGCCGATTCTGCTGAAGGCGAAGACAAACGGAGAGCATTTTTCCGGGCTGGAAATTCAGGAGTACAGTGCCGAGATGGCACAGCGGAGTGTGCGGTACAATCATCTGGAAAATGATGTTGAGATTTTCCAGGGAGATGTGAAGACGGCATCGCAGCAGTTTGGAAAAGAAGTGTTTGATGTGGTAACGTGCAATCCGCCGTACATGACGGGGCAGCACGGGTTGACGAATGCGCTTGAGGCGAAGACGATTGCGCGGCATGAGGTGCTGTGCTCGTTTGATGATATTGCGAAAGAGGCATCGGCGGTTTTAAAGACGAAAGGACGGTTCTATCTGGTGCACCGGCCGTTCCGGCTGGCGGAGATTTTTTCGACGCTGAAAAAATATCATCTGGAACCAAAAAGGATGCAGCTCGTTTATCCGTTTGTGGACAAGGAGCCGAACATGGTGCTGATCGAGGCGATGAAAGGCGGGAATCCGAGAATTACCGTGGAGAAACCGCTGATTGTGTATGAGACGCCGGGCGTGTATACAAAGGACATCCGGGAATTATATGGAGACGGGAGATAAGAACATGGCAGGAAAATTATATTTGTGTGCAACACCAATTTGAAATCTGGAGGACATGACCTTCCGTGCAATCCGCATTCTGCAGGAGGTCGATCTGATCGCGGCGGAGGATACGAGAAACAGCATTAAGCTGCTGAACCATTTTGAGATTCATACGCCGATGACGAGTTACCATGAATACAACAAATACGACAAGGGCCGCGAGCTGGTGCAGAAGCTGCTGGCGGGAACAAATATCGCGCTGATCACGGATGCCGGAACACCGGGAA
>OIBT01000837.1_pt1 | contig 9449 bp, 6 predicted proteins | sample 1581091 | NCBI WGS metagenome assembly OIBT01 (sample SAMEA3882549, study PRJEB24775) | human gut metagenome | biome: human-associated habitat; feature: intestine environment; material: feces | place: Netherlands | collected 2009/2010
TCATGGGTGCTCTGGTAACAGAAAAAGTTCGTTCCGTTGGTGCACAGCTTGTAAATGCAAACGGAGAAGCTTATATTCATCCGCTTGAAACCCGTGACGTAAATGCTTCCGGTGTTATCCGTGAATGCGAAGAAGGCCGCGGCGTAGAAGTTCCAGGCGGACTGAAAGGTGTATGGCTTGACACTCCGATGATCGAGATCCTCGGTGGCGAAGGAACCATCGAAAAGAGAATCCCGGCTATGTTCCGTATGTACATGAACTACGGCATTGATATGAGAAAAGTTCCTATCGTTATTTATCCGACACTTCACTACCAGAACGGTGGTCTTGAGATTAACGGAGACGGATTCACAAAAGAAATTCCAAACCTGTTAGTTGCAGGAGAAGCCGCAGGTGGAATCCACGGAAGAAACAGACTGATGGGTAACTCTCTTCTGGATGTTATCGTATTCGGAAGAAATGCAGGTAAAAAAGCAGCTGCAAAATGCAAGAACGTAGAGCTTGGTGAAATGAACCTGGATCATATCTACAAATATGCAGATGAACTGGACAAAGCAGGCGTACATACTGATAAGGTATCTCCATTACTGCTTCCAAAATACGCTCGCCACGAACAGCGCTAATAAGATACTCAGAATGTAAAAAAGAGCTCCCGGTATCGATAAGGGATTACCGGTACCGGGAGCCTTTGATATAATGCAAAAGGGATATGTCACCTCCCGGTGAATATCCCCAAATGAAAGAAGGGAGCTTACCAGAATGCGTGAAGTAGAAGTAAGCAGACTTACAGATGTCATCGAAAAACTCTGTATCGAAGCAAATGAACATCTTCCGGAAGACGTAAAATGTGCGATCAAAACATGCCGCGCATGCGAAGACGGAGAGATTGCCAAGGGTATCCTTGACAATATTATTGAGAATTTTGATATTGCAGATAACGAGAACGTGCCGATCTGCCAGGATACAGGAATGGCATGTGTATTCCTTGAAATAGGACAGGATGTACATTTTGTTGGCGGAGATCTCACCGATGCGATCAATGAAGGTGTACGCCGCGGATACGACAAAGGATATTTAAGAAAATCTGTAGTAAAAGACCCGGTACGCCGCGGAAACACAGGCGACAATACACCGGCTATGATCTACACAGAAATCGTTCCCGGAGATCAGGTAAAGATTACAGTAGGCCCTAAAGGCTTCGGAAGTGAGAATATGAGCCAGATCCGTATGTTCAAACCATCTGCAGGATTACAGGGAATCAAGGATTTCATCCTTGAAGTAGTAGAGACCGCAGGCCCAAACCCATGTCCGCCAATGGTAGTCGGAGTTGGTATCGGAGGAACCTTTGACAAATGTGCACTTCTTGCAAAGAAAGCACTGATGAGACCTCTGGATACTCAGAACCCGGATCCGTTCTATGCTGATCTTGAGAAAGAAATGCTGGAAAAAGTAAACAAGCTTGGAATCGGACCTCAGGGATTTGGCGGAAAGACAACAGCCATCGGCCTGAATATCGAAACAATGCCGACTCATATTGCAGGTATGCCATGTGCAGTTAATATCAACTGCCATGTAACCCGCCATAAATCGGAGGTGATCTGAGATGGAAAGAAAGAAAATTACACTTCCACTTACTAGAGAGCTGGCAAGAACTCTCCATGCAGGTGATCAGGTATTATTAACAGGTACTATTTATACATCACGTGATGCAGGACACAAGAGAATGTGTGAGGCCCTTGCAAAAGGGGAAAAAATTCCATTTGATCCTACAGATGCAACCATCTACTATGTAGGACCAACTCCTGCAAAACCAGGCGCAGTCATCGGCTCCGCAGGCCCTACAACCAGCGGACGTATGGATGCCTATGCACCCACAATGATGTCTGTGGGAGCAAGAGGAATGATCGGAAAAGGTGCCCGCCTTCCGGAAGTAGTAGACGCCATGAAGAAATATGATGGTGTATACTTCGGAGCTATCGGCGGTGCAGGTGCGCTTCTTGCAAAATGCATCAAAAAGGCCGAACTGATCGCCTATGAAGATCTGGGAGCAGAAGCACTTCGTAAATTGTATGTAGAGGATATGCCTCTTGTAGTCATCATTGACTCAGAAGGTAATAATCTGTACGAGATGGGAAAAGCAGAATATCTCAAAGAACATGGAGATAAGTAATTCTGCAGATACATAAAAAAATAACTTCCATATGCTGTAGACATACAGTATATGGAAGTTGCTTTATATAGCCAAAATTATATATATATTGTATCCAATATATAAAAATCATATATACAATAATATGAATTATATCTTTTACATTTGACCTATAAACGTATAACATGATAATCAGGGTCAAAAAGGGACCCGCCAAACATGAGAAAGCAGCGATTTACGCAGTAAAGCAGCGGATTTCGAATGTTTGAAAATAAACGGTAAAAGAATAAAGGCAGTTATCCGTACAGGAGATAACTGCAAATAAACTTGAACGGGGAAAATCATGAAAGATCATAATCAACACGAAATACAAATGTCGGAAGCCTTTTTAAACAGTGCATTCCTGGCACTGTCAGGAGGTTTTCAGGATGCTTACACCTATAATGCAAGAAACGAAGTATTCTGTAATGCACAGACAGGAAACGTCGTTCTTATGAGCCAGCACTTTATGGCAGGAGAACTGACAGCAGGACTGGGATACTTCTTTCCTATTATTTTCTTTGCACTGGGCGTATGGGTTGCGGAGAAAATACAGGCAAATTATAAATATGCGCAGAAGCTCCACTGGAGACAGGGTGTTCTGCTGGCAGAAATCCTGATCTTATTTACAGTAGGTTTCCTGCCAACCGAATACAATATGCTGGCAAATGCCATGGCATCTTTCGCCTGTGCAATGCAGGTACAGTCCTTCCGCAAGGTAAACGGATATTCCTATGCAAGTACTATGTGTATCGGTAATTTGCGCAGTGGTACAGCTGCGTTGTCAGTTTATTTTCGTGAAAAAAAATCAAAACAGCTAAAACAGGCGATGTATTATTTTGGAATCATCCTTATGTTTGCCTTGGGTGCCGGCATTGGTGGAAATCTGTCCATACGCTATGGAATCAGAATGATCTGGGTTTCCTGTGGATTCCTTATGATCAGCTTTCTGTTGATGTTTATAGAAAAATATAAGCATTTCCATGAGGAACATGAAACTAAATAATGCAGCCATTTCCAGAAAGGTCATTGAGAAGAAGATAATATTCTTTTCAATGATCTTTTTTGTTTTGATATTGCTATTAAATTAACAACCCTGTTAAAGAAATTGCTTTTCATTTATATACATTTATGAATACTATACATCTATAACAAATTGTTATAAATTAATTTCAGAAAATTTCAAAAATGATATTGTGCAAAACAACTATATAATGTATAATATCAACAGCACATATGTTGAAAATAACTAAAGCTGCGTGGGAATCGATATATCGGTACTATATTAAAACCGATGTATCAAAATTACTATTTAAGGAGGGAACCGAATGTTAGACCAGTCTTATTACAGAAAAGCGGATGAGATCATCGAGCACTACGGACGTACAGCAGCATCGCTGATTCCGATCATGCAGGATATTCAGGCGGAATATCGTTACCTGCCGGGAGAATTGCTGACTTATGTAGCGAAAGAAATCGGAGTAAAAGAAGCCAAGGCCTACAGTGTAGCCACATTCTATGAGAATTTTTCTTTTGAGCCGAAAGGGAAATATGTCATTAAAGTGTGTGACGGAACAGCCTGTCATGTGAGAAAATCCATGCCTGTAAAAGAGGCTTTGATGAAGGAACTTGGACTGAGCAACAAGAAACACACTACAGATGACATGCTTTTTACCGTAGAAACAGTATCCTGTCTGGGTGCATGTGGACTTGCCCCCACACTGACTGTCAATGATGAAGTACATCCGAAGATGACTCCTGAGAAAGCTGTAGAACTTTTGAATAAACTGAGAGGAGAGTGCGTATGAGTATTAAGAGTAAAGAAGACCTGTTAAATAAGCAGGCTGAAGTAAATGAGCAGATTAAATCTTATACCTGCCGCGTTCTTGTCTGTTCAGGTACCGGATGTATCGCATCCGGAGCGCAGAAGATTTATGAAGAGATGTCAGTACTCTGTGAGAGAATTGATGGAGTAACAGTTGAAATGCAGAAGGATGTGCCTCATGTAGGCGTGATCAAGACAGGGTGCCAGGGATTATGTGAACTTGGACCTCTGATGAGAATTGAGCCATATGATTATCAGTATGTTCACGTACAGCCGGAAGACTGTAAGGAAATTGTGGAGAGAACTATATTGGAAGGGAAACCTGTAGAGAGACTGTTTTATCGCGATAATAATACAGTCTGTCCACATCCTGATGATATTCCTTTCTTAAATCAACAGACACGTATCGTTCTTGAAAACTGTGGAAAAATCGATGCGGAATCTATCGAAGAGTATATTGCTGTGGGAGGCTATCAGGCACTTGCAAAAGTGATGGGAAGCATGTCCCCGCAGGAAGTTATTGATGAAGTAACTAAATCCGGGCTTCGCGGTCGTGGCGGTGCAGGATTCCCAGCAGGCAAGAAATGGTCTCAGGTTGCACGCCAGGCAGAGAAAACCCGCTATGTTGTATGTAATGGTGATGAGGGTGATCCCGGTGCATTTATGGATGGTTCCGTCATGGAAGGTGATCCATATAAGATGATCGAAGGTATGACTATTGCAGCCTACGCAGTCGGTGCGGAGAATGGATATATTTATGTTCGTGCAGAGTATCCTCTTTCTGTAAAGAGACTTAGGATGGCGATTGAACAGGCAGAAAAATATGGCCTGTTAGGTGATAATATTTTAAATTCCGGTGTAAACTTCCATTTACATATCAACAGAGGTGCCGGAGCTTTCGTATGTGGAGAAGGTTCGGCACTTACCGCATCTATCGAGGGTAACAGAGGTATGCCTCGTGTAAAACCGCCCCGTACAGTAGAGAAAGGTCTGTGGGGTAAGCCTACAGTTCTTAATAATGTAGAAACCTATGCTAATGTACCGAAGATTATTCTTCAGGGAGCAGACTGGTTCCGCACCATCGGTACAGAGGGAAGCCCCGGAACTAAAACCTTCTCACTGACCGGTTCTATCGAGAATACCGGTCTGATAGAGGTTCCTATGGGAACCACACTCCGCCACATTATCTATGATATCGGTGGTGGCTTAAAGAGTGGCGCCGCATTTAAAGGTGTCCAGATCGGCGGTCCGTCCGGCGGATGTCTGATCCTTGACCAGCTGGATGCACCTCTTGATTTTGATTCTGTCAAAAAATTAGATGCGATTATGGGATCCGGTGGTCTGGTAGTTATGGACGAGAATACCTGTATGGTTGAGGTTGCCAGATTCTTTATGAACTTCACCCAGCGTGAGAGCTGCGGTAAATGTGTACCGTGCCGTGAGGGTACCAAACGTATGCTGGAGATCCTGGAGAGGATCGTAGATGGCAAGGGTGAGATGTCCGATCTGGACGAGCTGGAAGAGCTTGCAAATATGGTTCAGAACATGGCTCTGTGCGGACTTGGCAAGAGTGCACCTCTTCCTGTTATCAGTACTCTCAAACGCTTCCGCGATGAATATGAGGAACATATCCGCGATAAGAAATGCCGTGCAAAAGTATGTACTGCTCTTCGTCAGTTCCACATCAACCCTGAGTTCTGTATTGGCTGCGGTAAATGCGCAAAGAACTGTCCGGCAGGTGCGATCTCAGGTAAGATTAAACATCCATATCACATTGATAACGACATCTGTATCAAATGCGGTGCATGTAAGGACAACTGTAACTTTGATGCAGTATATGTGGAAGCATAGAAGGGAGGATACACTATGGGCCATATGATAATTGACGGTAGAAAGGTAGAATTTACCGATGAAAAAAATGTCCTGTCTGTCATCCGCAAGGCAGGGATCAATATTCCGACACTGTGCTACCACTCAGAGGTATCCACTTTTGGTGCCTGTCGTTTATGTACAGTTGAAGACGAGAGGGGAAAAACATTTGCCTCATGTTCTGAACAGCCAAGAGATGGAATGGTGATCTATACCAATTCCGGAAGAGTCAAGAAATACAGAAAACTAATTGTAGAATTATTGCTTGCAGCACATTGTCGTGACTGTACAACCTGTGTTAAGAGTGGTGAGTGTGTCCTTCAGGAACTGGCACACAGGCTGGGCGTACAGACAATCCGTTTCAAAAATACCAGGGAATATCATGAGTTGGATACAAGTTCTCCTTCTCTGGTTCGTGATCCAAACAAATGTATTCTGTGTGGTAACTGCGTACGTGCCTGCGAAGAACTTCAGGGAATCGGAGCTTTAGGATTTGCATTCCGGGGAACTGAGGCCATGGTAATGCCTGCATTTAACAAAAAAATCGCAGAGACAGAATGTGTAAACTGCGGTCAGTGTCGTGTATATTGCCCAACAGGTGCTATTGCGATCAAGACACATATGGACGAGGCATGGGAAGCACTTGCTGATCCGAATATACGTGTAGTTGCTCAGATTGCTCCTGCAGTACGTGTCGCAGTAGGTGATCATTATGGACTGACCAAAGGCAAGAGTGTTATGGGTAAGATTGTCAATGCTCTCCACAGAATGGGATTCGATGAAGTTTATGATACTTCATTCAGTGCTGACCTTACTATTATGGAAGAGAGTGCCGAGTTCCTTGACAGAATTAAGAAGGGTGAGAAACTTCCGCTTCTTACTTCCTGCTGTCCTGCATGGGTGAAGTTTATCACAGACCAGTACAAGGAGTATATTCCTAATCTTTCTACCTGCCGTTCTCCACAGGGAATGCTCTCAGCAGTAATCAAAGAGTACTTCCGCGATCCGGAACATGCCGGCGGCAAGAAAACAGTTATGATTTCTATTATGCCATGTACAGCCAAGAAGGCAGAAGCAGTTCGTCCGAACAGCTTCACAGACGGTGAACAGGATACAGATATCGTTATTACAACTACAGAGCTGCTCCGCATGATCGATAACTTTGGGCTTGACTTTGCAACTCTTGATCCGGAAGCCTGTGATATGCCGTTTGGCTTCGGCTCCGGTGGTGGTGTTATCTTCGGTGTTACAGGAGGTGTTACAGAAGCAGTTCTCCGCCGCCTGACTCCGGATCACAGCAAAGAAACCATGCATGAGATCGCAGAATGCGGTGTTCGTGGAGATGAGGGAATCAAGGAATTTACAGTTCCTTATGAAGGAATGAACCTTAATATCTGTGTTGCCAGCGGCCTTGCAAATGCAAGAACCGTTATGGAACAGGTTAAGAATGGTGAGAAAGAATATCATCTGATCGAGAGGATCGCACCGGAAAAAGCAGGAGCAAATATTTTATATGATGGTTTTCATGACTTTATCCATGTGAGAGTCAGAGGACATCTTCCGGGTGATAAAGAAAAAATGCTTGCCAAATTAAATGGTATCATTCAGGAATATGAAGGAAAAGAACCGGTTTATTCCTTTGTACAGGGGGAATGCCCGGATCTGGAATACTGTGATGATGGTAAGGCAGTATGGGATATGGACCGGAAGACTTCATAGAATCCGCTGTACTATGAATCAGCAGAAATTGAGCGCGTCAGCAGGCGCGCTCTTGAACTTTGGAACAGAAAATATGTCATAAAAAATCCACTGTATCTGATCTTTCAGCTACAGTGGATTTTAATTTGATCCATCCATTGGAGTATCCTCCTTATTCACTTCTTATCTATCTGAAACTATTATCTCAAATAGTTTTTTCTATGTAAATTTCAATAATTATTATGCCATTGGTCTGCACCTCTTGATTTCATTGATTTGATATTGTATAAATTATCTTGCCATTGGTCTGTACCTCTTGCTTTCATCAGATTTATTCTGGTTTTAAATTATGTTCCTTTTGGTCCATACCTCTTACTTTCATTAGATTTGTTCTGGTTTTAAATTAAGTTTCCGGTGGTCTGTACCTCTTACTTTCATTAGATTTTGTTCTGGTTTTAAATTATGTTCCTTTTGGTCCGTACCTCTTACTTTCATTAGATTTGTCCGAGTTTTAAATTAAGTGTCCTTTGGTCCATACCTCTTACTTTCTTAGACTTTGGAGTTAAGATTAAGTTTCTGGTGGTCCGTCCTCCTTTTGTTTTGTTGATATTATAATATCTCATAAAATGCAAAATGTCAATAAAAATTCTGAAAAAAATAAAATAATTTTAAATATATGAAATAAATCAGGAATGCATATAAAAATGGGAAAATATATACGATAAACAAATAAATATACAGAAAAAACAGAAGGCGCAGTCCGAATTTCGACTACAGGAAATGAAATGACGATGTGGATATGCGGAATCCGCAGATCATCGAGACGGTATGGGGAGTCGGATCCCGGTTTAACCGGTTGTAAAAACGATTGGTGTTATATAATATCTTTATGGATAAAATCCCAATTGTAAGTTCATGGTTGGCATGATAAGATGATACCATGAATTTACAAAGGAGAAGACTATGAATCACTATACTGGATATGAATTACTGTGGCTCTTTTTTATTTATTCTTTTGGTGGCTGGGTATTGGAAACGATATCGGCAACTTTGAAGCAGAGAAAGTTTGCTAACCGAGGTCTGGTAAATGGACCGTTCTGTGTGCTCTATGGTCTGACCGCAATTGCGATGACAGTGGGATTACAGGAACTTCGGGGAATCTGGCTATTTATCTTTGCAACGGTCTATGCAACAGTTGCAGAATGGGTCAGTGGACATCTGATCGAAAAAGCATTCAAGGCAAGATGGTGGGATTATTCAAATATCAAATGGAACCTGGATGGATATATTTGTCTTCCGGCTTCACTATTTTGGGGTGTGCTCGGTTATCTGGCAGTGAGATGGTGCAATGGGGTCACGTTGATTTTATTACATATTCTGCCGAAGCTTCTGATGCATATTGTGCTGCTGACACTGATCGGTGTACTTTTTGTGGATATCTTTGGTTCCTTTATGCTTCTTACCGGAAAGAGTAAGAAGCCGGAGCGCTGGATCGCAACGGATGCCGGGATGGATAAGATCAGCACAAAAATTGCGGGAAAGATTGCCGGAAGTCTGGAAAAGCGTCTGAAAAAAGCATATCCAAAGGCAAGAAAAATTGAAGAGGAAATCCGGGAAGAGAACGAAGAAAAGGTATTTGCAAAAGGGTGCGGCTTTTATAAGATCGTGATGCTGTTTATGATCGGTGCTTTTCTGGGAGATATCACAGAAACGATTTTCTGTCGTGTGACGGCTGGAGTATGGATGAGCAGAAGCAGTGTGGTCTGGGGACCGTTCAGCATTGTCTGGGGGCTTGCAATTGCGCTTGTCACAGCACTTTTGTACAAATATAAGGATAAAGGGGATCGTTTTCTTTTCCTTACAGGAACA
>OIBT01000839.1_pt1 | contig 9422 bp, 8 predicted proteins | sample 1581091 | NCBI WGS metagenome assembly OIBT01 (sample SAMEA3882549, study PRJEB24775) | human gut metagenome | biome: human-associated habitat; feature: intestine environment; material: feces | place: Netherlands | collected 2009/2010
TTTTATTAGTTCTTTTGCACTGTTGCTAGCATTGTCAATATTTCCTACAAAACTTATATTTAAATCATTTATTTTTTTTAGTGTTTTTTCGTCAATATTTTCAGAACTTATATTTGCTGTAATTTTTCCATAATTTTCATATACAGTATTTTTTTGTTTTTCGTTATATTGTTCTAACCTGTTATCTCCAAATCCATTTTCATTGTCAAACATTTGTGATGCATATTTAAAAAATAAATCTTTATTACTTTTCATGAAGTCTGTTTTTGTAAGTGCTAATACTACCCCTATAGCAACTGCTATTAATATAACTACAACTATTGCAATTATTAATATTTTCCTTTTATTTCCTTGTTTCATTTTTTTACCTCTTATTTCTTATTCTTCCCAATTATGATAAATATTTGAAACGTCATCTAATTCGTCTAATCTTTCAATTAGTCTTTCCATTTTTTCTACTCCATGTTCATCTAAACTTACTGTTGTTGTTGGAACCATTTGAACTTCTGCTTCTAAGAATTCTATATTGTTTTGTTCTAGTTTTTCACATACATTTGTAAATTCACTTGGGTCTGTTGTTATTTCATATACTTCTTCTCCTGCTTCAAAGTCCTCTGCTCCACTTTCAATTGCAAGCATCATTAATTCTTCTTCATCCATTTTGCAAGTTTCTTTTTCTATTACTATAACTCCTTTTTTGTTAAACATGTATGATACACATCCTGTTGTTCCTAAGTTTCCTCCCGCTTTGTCAAATACATGTCTTACATCTGAGGCTGTTCTATTTCTGTTATCTGTGTTTGCATTTACTATTACTGCAACTCCACATGGTCCATATCCTTCATATACTACATATTCGTAATTGACGGAAGCTGCATCTCCGGATGCTTTCTTGATTCCTCTTGTGATCGTATCGTTCGGCATGTTGTTTGCTTTTGCTTTTGCGATCACATCTCTTAATCTGCTGTTGTTTGCAGGATCTGCACCGCCTTCTTTTACTGCAACTGCGATCTCACGTCCGATAATTGTAAATATTTTTCCTTTTGCCGCATCATTTTTTTCTTTCTTGTGTTTGATATTGGCAAACTTGGAATGTCCTGACATATATAGTTCCTCTTTTCTGTTCGTTTTTCTTGAATTATTCTACCATTTTTTCCTCGTTCTGACAAGTCTGTGCATCTTCCGCCACCTGATCGGACAGCTTTTTCACACGCACTTTCCCTATCATTTTATTTTCTACGGAGAGGACATCGAATTGACAGCCGTTGCCTTCCACAGAAAATTCTTCGTTCTTAGACGGTATTTTTCCAACCAGTGAGATCAGATATCCGTTCAACGTCTCATAATCTTCTAAATCAAACGGAATCCCTAAAATCTCGCTTACTTCTTCTAACGGTGTCATTCCCTGCATCATCCAGGTATCCTCCGTAAGCTGCTCTATGGTATGTTCTTCCTCGTCATGCTCATCTAAGATATTTCCGACGATCTCCTCTAAAATATCTTCTAAGGCTACGATACCCGCAGTCTGTCCATACTCATCCACAACGATCACGATATGACTCTTTTTCATCTGCATCTCTTTGAATAATGCATCAAGATTTTTTGTCTCCGGAATAAAATCCACTTCAAAGATCAGATTTGGGATGTCCTTGATCGGCATGTTCTGAACCGATGAATCCTTTGCATACATCAATACTTCCCTGATATGTATTGCACCGATAATATTATCAATGTCTTCTTCATAAACCGGAAACCTCGAATGTGTCTCTTCTATGATAAAATCCATTGCCTTACTAAATGGTGTATTCCCATCAATGGCAACGATATTCTTCCGATGTGTCATAATGTCCTTTGCTTCTTTTTCATCTAACGCTAAGACATTGTGTATCATCATGGATTCACTCTCCCGCAGGGCACCCTGTTCGTGTGCCTCATCTACCATAGAGATGATCTCTTGTTCCATCTGTTCATCATCTGTTTTTTTCTTTGAAAATAGTCTTAAAAACGGATTCCTACTCCCACCCTCGTCCATATCATTCTCCTTCTTTTCCTTGGTAATGAATCATTCTTTTTGAGAAAATCGTATCATTTCTATGCATATTAGTCAAGATTATGTATTCAGATCCAGACTGATAAGCAATGCACGTTCTACTTTTCGCAGTATTTCCCGATCCAGATGACAGACCTTGTCTCTGAGTCTTTTTTTATCAATGGTACGAAGCTGCTCTAACAGCACTACAGAATCTTTGACCAGTGCATACCGGCTTGAATCCAGCTCCACATGCGTCGGAAGTTTTGCCTTGTTCATCTGACTCGTGATCGCGGCACAGATGACCGTCGGTGAATGTTTATTCCCAATGTCATTCTGTATGATCAGCACCGGACGTACTCCACCCTGTTCTGATCCTACCACCGGTCTTAAATCTGCATAATAAATATCTCCTCTATGAATTACCATATCTTTCACTCCAAAATTTAGATTTACAGTAAGTATTTCCCAAATTTTTCGAGTGTATACGAATTTTTATACGGAGTATCTTATTCGTCAAAATAATCTTTGGTATCGACAATTTTTCCGTCTGCGTAAAAAACTCTCGGAATACGCTTGCCAAGGTCACAGGCAAACTCATAATTAAACCGCTCTGAAAGTTCTCCGAGTTCATTCATACTCAACGTCTCACTGCCGTCTGTTCCGATCAGTGTCACCTCATCGCCTACTCTGACTTTTGGAATATCGGTCACATCTACCATAAACTGATCCATGCAGATCCTTCCGCAGATTGGTGCTTTTTGTCCGTGTATCAGCACCCAGCCCTTATTTGACAGGCTTCTCGGATAACCATCCCCGTAACCGACCGGGATCGTTGCGATCCTTTCCGTATGTGTTACCTCATAAGTGCCTCCATAACTGATCGTTCTTCCTTTTTCTAACGTCTTGATATGAATGACTTTTGATTTTAAAGTCATCACCGGCTCTAAATCAATGCGTTCTTTTTGTACCTCATCCGACGGTAACAGTCCGTATAAAATAATTCCTGCCCGCACGGCATCCATATTCACTTCCGGCAGATCAATGATCCCTGCACTGTTGGAACAGTGTCTTAACGGGATTTCAACGCCACGCTCTTCTAACATTGTAAGCATTTTCTGATAAGCAGCGATCTGACCATGTACATGGGTCTTATCTGCTTCATCTGCTTTTGCAAAATGTGTAAATACGCCTTCGATCTTCAAGTTTTTCAGTTCTGCCGTCTTTGCGATCTCATCCGCACTTGCCTCGCTGACCTGATAACCGATACGGCTCATTCCCGTATCGATCTTAATGTGTATCTTTGCAGTCTTTTTAAGACGTTTTGCAGTCTCTGACAACACCTTTGCCGATTCATAAGTAAAAATTGCCGGCTCTAAGTCGTCCTCTACAATTCTTTCAAATTCTTCTTCAAAGCTGTGGCCTAAGATCAGGACCGGCTTTTTTATTCCATGTCTTCTTAAAACCGTTCCCTCCTGCTGTGTTGCCACTGCAAATCCCCAAAGATATGGGAGACTTTCGATTTTTTTCGCAATCGGAACGGCACCGTGACCATATCCGTCTGTTTTGATGACTGCGATGATCTTCGTATCGTCTTTTATTAATGTATGCATCTTTTCTAAATTGTGCATGACTGCATCCAGATTAATTCCTGCATAAACACGCTGATAATCCTGCTCTGTTTTCATTTTAATACCTCTTTGATTCCATCTAATATATCTTCTGCCATCAGGCTGTAGTAACCTGTTTTTTCTACCATTGCATCGCCCGAAAGTCCATGCACATAGACTCCGAACACCGCGGCTTCTTCCGGTGTCAGCCCGCCTGCAAGGAAGCCTGCTATAATCCCTGTTAAAACATCTCCGCTTCCCGCGGTTGCCATGCCATGATTTCCGGAAGTATTTACATATGTTTTTCCATAAGGAATACTTGTGATCGTCCTTGCATCTTTCAGAACGCAGATCACATTGTATTCTCTTGAAAAATCCTGTGCCGTCATTAAGATATTTTTCTTAATATACTCTATCGGCATATCTACCAGTCGTGACATCTCGCCTAAATGCGGTGTTACGATTAGATCCGTATGCGGACCTTTTAATATTTCTAATTCTTCGGATAACAGATTCAGTGCATCTGCATCCACAATGATCGGAACTGCCGCTGTCTGTATCGTGAGTTTTACAATCTGTCTTGCCGTGTACGAGCGCCCCAGTCCCGGTCCAAGTACCAATACGTCTGCCCATTGTACTGCGGCGATCAGGGATTCTTTCAGATTCTTTTTTCCGTCATAGGTAACCGGGATTGCCTCCGGCAGCCTTGTAGTCAGCATCGTCCTGTTCTTTTCATGTGTAAAGACTTTGACCAGTCCGCAGCCGCTTAGATATGCCGCCTTTGCTGAAAAATATGCCGCTCCTGATATTTCTTCACTTCCGGCTATGACAAGCACTTTTCCGTAAGTTCCTTTGTTCGAATCTGCTTTTCTTTTTGGAAGTCTTGTTAAATCCTCTGCCTGTGGCATCAGCATCTGTGGCTCTTTTTCTAAAAAGCTCTCTTTTGTGATCCCGATATCTGCAATATGGATCTGCCCCGCCGCGTCTGCTCCCGGATACAGCCACAATCCTGTTTTATTGTATGCAAAGGTCACGGTGTGGTCCGCATAAAAGCAGTTTCCCATGACTGCCCCACTGTCCGCATGGATTCCGGATGGGATGTCAATCGCTATTTTTGTTCCTTCTAACCGGTTCATTTCTTCGATTGCTTCCCGGTGGATTCCCTCAACATTCCTTGAAAGCCCAATCCCAAACAGAGCATCTATGATCAGGGTATACGCAGTCTGTGCCTGTATCTGTGTCTGCATTTGTGTCTGTATTTGTGCCTGTTCTGAATCCGGCTCCTGCACGCAAAACTGCTCACAAAATCCCTCTTTTTGTTCCACGACTGGAATGCCATATGCTTTTAAGATATCATACTGCTTTTTCGTCTCTTCGGAACACTTTTCGGGATTTCCGATCAGCCATACCTCTACCTCATTGCCTTCTAAATAAAGCATCCGTGCCACTGCCATACCGTCTCCGCCATTGTTTCCGGTACCACAGACTACAAGTGTTCTCTTCGCATCTGCTGTTTCCTTTTTTATCACTTCCACAACACACAGTGCCACCCGTTCCATCAGAACAAGGGATGGCACTCCAAAGACTTCTATGGTATTCTTATCGATTTGCTTCATCTCTCTTGCACTCAGCAAATACTGCATTTTATCACTTCTCCCTTTTTGTAGGATTCCTAATGCAAAAACAACGCTCTACCGAACCGGTAAAGCGCCCGCTTTTTTATTCTTCTTCTTTTTTCTGTTCCTGTTCTTCTGCCTCTTTCAGGTCAAAGACATCTATGATCTCTGCTCCAAAGATATCATGCATATAGGAATAGATTTCCTTGCTGTTGATCTCACGGTTCTGCTTTTTGATGATATTCTTTTTCAGATCGATCCGCACCTGTTTGATCCAGGCATCGATTTCTTTGATTTCTTCATCATTTGTACGAAGTTTCTCATAACAGAACTCCATGCTTGCTAACATGAGCCTTTCATTTGTCTCTTTGATCTGTTTTGGCAGTTCTAACAGTTCATCCTCACATGCTTCTATCTTTTCATTTACTTCGTTGATCAGGCGGGTGTTCTCATCCATGATCTTATCATTTGACGGTCGGTTACTCTGCTCATCACTCTCATCCATATGTGCAACAATGCTCTCCATCAGACTGGCTTTGACTTTTTTTAAGTCTTTGATATCCTGATTTGCCTGCCCTTGTCTGGCTATGAGATGATTCAATTCTTCTTCCGTACTCTGAATCTCGTCTGATTTTCCATGAATCGCAAACAGCCGGTGCCACTTCTGGTCTAAGACCAGAATCGGTACTTTCTTATTGATCAAGGCTCCTTTGAAATATTCTTTCTCTTTCATGTGAAATCCCCGTCCCTACTCTATTTTTCTTTTGCTGACTGATTTTTTACAATGTTATAGGACAACTGCATCAGACTGTCGGACAGATGAACGTTCTCTACTACCACGTCCTTATCTGTCAGTTCTAAATCCACATGTGCAAAATTCCAGATCGCATGTACGCCGGAATCCACCAGTTTCTTTGCAACTGCGTCTGCCTTTTGTTTTGGCATGGTCAATGCCGCAATATCCACATCGTGTGTCTTTAAGAAGTCTTCCATTTCATCAATCATATGAATTTCTATTCCACGCACTGTCTTTCCTTTCAGTGCAGGATTTACATCAAACAGGGCAATGATCACAAAGCCCAGTTTCTCAAATTTTACATAATTCGCAAGTGCCTGCCCCAGATTACCGGCTCCGACTACAATAATATTGTGTCTTTGATTTAAGCCTAAGATCTTACCGATCTCATCGTGCAAAAATTTTACATTATATCCATATCCCTGCTGTCCGAATCCGCCAAAGTTATTCAGATCCTGGCGTATCTGTGACGCAGTGACATTCATTCTGCTGCTAAGTTCATTCGACGAAATACGCTCTACGCCTTCGTCTAAAAGTTCCCCTAAATATCTATAATATCTGGGCATTCTGCGAATTACTGCCTGTGAAATCTCTTTTTCCACTTTAATTCCTCCTAAGCCAACTACATATATTATAAGCATTTGTAGTTTTACTGTCAATGTGTCAAAAATTTAACTATCTTCTGACAGCACTTCCCACTGCTCATACAGAGCTTCGAGTTTTTCAGAAAAAACGGCTCGTTCGCTTCCAAGTTCATTTAGTTTTGCGGAATTTACTGCAATCGCAGGGTCCTGACACTGCTCATCGATCTCGGCGATTTTCTGCTCGCACATTTCAATCTCGGCTTCTACTTTTTGCAGTTCATTGGCAATTTTTCTGCGGCGTGCCTGCTCCTGCTTTTGTTTCTGCCAGTCCTGTTTATTTTCTGTCTCTGCTTTTTCTTTTGAAACGGTTTCTGTATCTGCCGGCGTTACCGTTTCCTGCTCTGTACGTTTTTCTATATAATAGTCATAATTTCCCAGATAATTTGTCAGCACTCCGTTAGACAGATCCAGTATCCGGTGTGCCGTCTTATTGATAAAATAACGGTCATGGGAGACGAAAAAGACGGTTCCCGTATAGTGGTTCAATGCCGATTCCAATATTTCTTTTGAAAAAATATCCAAATGATTCGTCGGCTCATCGAGAATTAAAAAATTCGCCTTGCCAAGCATCAGCTTTGCCAAAGACACACGTCCACGCTCTCCACCACTCAGATCACCGATCCTTTTAAAGACATCATCATTGGTAAACAAAAATGCCGCTAAAGTATTTCGCACCTGTGTATTGTTCAGTTCCGGATATGCATCGCTGATCTCTTCAAACAGTGTTTTTTCCATATGGAGTACCTGATGCTCCTGATCATAGTATCCGATATAGACATTGCTTCCAAGCCGGATGACTCCCGCATCCTCTTTGACCATTCCGTTTAAGATCTTTAAGATCGTTGTTTTACCGGTTCCGTTGTTTCCGATCAGGGCAACATGCTCTCCACGCTTGATCTCAAAATCCAGATTTTCAAACAGTTTCTGGCTGCCAAAAGCTTTTGCTAATCCCTCGACACTTAAGACATCGTTACCGCTTAATATATTCGGCTCTAATGTGATCTTGATATCGGTATGTTCTTCCACCGGTTTTTCTAAACGATCGATCTTATCTAACAGCTTTTCACGGCTCTCTGCCCGCTTTATGGATTTTTCACGGTTAAAGGATTTCAGCTTGGTAATGACTTCTTCCTGATGTTTGATCTCCCGCTGCTGATTGTAATAGGCTTTTAGCTGTGCCTCGCGGACTTTTTCTTTTTTTACGGCATATTCGGAATAATTTCCCTCATATACCTGTGCCTGATGTAATGACACTTCAATGACTTTTGTCACGACACGGTCTAAAAAATAACGGTCATGGGACACGATGACTACCGCACCCTTGTAGTTCATCAAAAAGGTTTCTAACCATGTAATGGAGTTCATATCCAGATGGTTCGTCGGCTCATCTAACAGAATGATGTCCGGCTTTGTCACAAGCAGCCTTCCAAGTGCCACTCTGGTCTTTTGTCCTCCCGAAAGCTGGCTGATTTTTTTCTGATAATCTTCCTGTGAAAAACCGAGTCCGTTTAAGACACCGTAAACCTCACTCCGGTAACTGTAACCACCCTCTAATTCAAACTGATGATGCATACGGTTATAGTCCTCTAAAAGTTTTTCTAATTCTGCTCCCTCTACATGATGCATCTGTTTTTCCATCGCACGGATCTTTTGCTCCATTGCGATCACATCACTCTTTACGGAAAGCAATTCTTCTTCAATGGTCCTGTCACCCTCTAAATCCTGATGCTGTGCTAAATAGCCTAAGGATTTACCTTTTGCAGTGATAACCTCTCCGGTGTCAGGAGTCAGTTCCCCTACTATAATTTTTAAAAGCGTGGACTTTCCGGCACCATTGATGCCGACCACGGCTGCCTTTTCATGATCTTCAATATGAAAAGACACATTTTTTAGAATTTCGTCTGTTCCAAATGATTTGCTGACATTCTGAACGGATAGTATCATATTTCACCTCATTACCCGAAAAAGGGTGCCTCTGTGGGCACCTCTTTTCGAAGTATCATTTCTATGTTCTCTGCGCTTATAACATCTCTTCTAATGTCTTGCGGATCTCTTTGATAAAGTTCTCGCTGTTTAATACGGTTACATTTTCTAAAGATGTGATCAATGCTAAATCTTTTGTCATTTTTCCTGACTCGATCGTTGCGATACATGCTTTTTCTAATTTATCCGCAAAATCTGATAATGCCTGATTGTTGTCGAGTTCTCCACGTTTTCTGAGTGCTCCCGTCCATGCAAAGATCGTAGCTACGGAGTTCGTGGATGTCTCTTCGCCCTTTAAGTGTTTGTAATAATGACGCTGTACGGTACCGTGTGCTGCCTCATACTCGTAATATCCGTCCGGAGATACCAATACAGAGGTCATCATTGCAAGAGAACCGAATGCTGAAGATACCATGTCACTCATAACATCTCCGTCATAGTTCTTGCATGCCCAGATATAGCCGCCCTCTGATTTCATGACTCTTGCCACGGCATCGTCGATCAATGTGTAAAAATATTCAATTCCTGCAGCATCGAATTTTTCTTTGTATTCTGCATCAAAGATTTCCTGGAAAATATCTTTAAATGTATGGTCATATTTTTTAGAAATGGTATCTTTGGTTGCAAACCATAAATCCTGTTTCTGATCCAGTGCATAGTTAAAACAGCTTCTTGCAAAGCTCTCAATAGAAGCATTTACGTTGTGCTGTCCCTGTACGATTCCCGCGCCGGTAAAGTTATGGA